>ENA-OWNT01000421-OWNT01000421.1-seawater-metagenome-genome-assembly--contig:-NODE-421-length-102783-cov-6.640323_pt1 | contig 102783 bp, 83 predicted proteins | sample MGYA00238136_ERZ651165 | MGnify/ENA primary metagenome ERZ651165 (study PRJEB26861, sample SAMN08777766) | seawater metagenome | isolation source: coastal seawater | place: USA: Florida | collected...
CTGGTGGTGTATTGAAATGACCATCGAAGGTCCGGACGGATGGCGTCCTAACCTCATTCTGGATGACGGCGGCGACCTCACTCAGATCATGCATGACAAATATCCCCACTATCTGGAGGATATCAAAGGCCTGTCAGAAGAAACCACGACCGGTGTTCACCGTCTTTATGAAATGGCTAAAGCTGGTACGCTGAAAGTGCCTGCCATCAACGTGAATGACAGTGTTACCAAATCAAAATTCGACAATCTGTACGGTTGCCGGGAAAGCCTGGTGGACGGCATCAAGCGGGCGACGGATGTGATGGTCGCCGGTAAAGTGGCTGTTGTTGCCGGATATGGTGATGTGGGCAAAGGTTCCGCCGCTTCCCTTCGCAGCCAGGGTGCTCGGGTGCTGGTTACCGAAATCGACCCGATCTGTGCCCTGCAGGCCTCCATGGAAGGCTATGAAGTTGTCACCATGGAAGAGGCTGCTCCGGCCGGAGATATTTTCGTCACCACAACCGGTAATGTGGATGTGATCACCATCGATCATATGCGGGCCATGAAAGACCGGGCCATTGTTTCCAATATCGGCCACTTTGATTCCGAAATTCAGATCGATGCCCTTAGAAACCTTACTTGGCATAATGTGAAACCTCAGGTGGATGAGGTTGAGTTTCCGGACGGAAAACGGATTATCGTCCTGGCGGAAGGCCGCCTGGTCAATCTCGGCTGTGCCACAGGCCATCCGAGCTTTGTCATGAGTGCCTCTTTCACCAACCAGGTCCTGGCGCAGATCGAACTTTGGGAACGGTCTGACAAATATGGTAATGACGTTTATGTCCTGCCCAAGCATCTGGATGAGAAAGTGGCCATGCTACATCTGTCCAAGCTGGGTGTGAAGCTGACCACGCTGACCGAAAAACAGGCTGATTATATCAGTGTTCCACAAGCTGGTCCGTTCAAACCGGAACATTATCGGTATTAAGATAATCGCTGTCAGGCTGTTGCCGGACATCCTCAATAAAGGTCGGCAGTTTTACTGTCGGCCTTTTTCTTGTTGTTTTTCCTGTGTTTTTATTAAATTGTTTAGCGGGGTTATTTTATCTGGAAGGTCAGGTTGAGGCGGCGGAAATGCCTGCAAGGCCTGACGCGGATGTATGGATATTGATTTTATATCAACTGAGCTGATTTTAATTTGGCTGTTGATTATGGTTGTTCTTGCGCTTGGCATGGCTCTGTTTGTTATGCGGCGTAAGGCTTTGTCTTTGTTGTCCCATTCGGATCAACTTGTGGACCGTGTCGGCCTTCTGGAAGAAGAGCTGGAAGCCTCGCGGGATACCGTGACGGACCATCAAAAAGAAATTCTCAATCTGAAATCGGCTCTGATGGATACCCGGACAGAACGGGATGATTTCATCGATCTTCTGAACGCGGCACCGTTTGCCATCTGGCGCCGGGATCAACAGTCCCGCATTATCTGGCATAATACCCGCTATGAAGATGTGGTCAATGTACTCAAAGACCAGCGTTTCGTGAAAAATGCCCGTAAAAATTTGCCTGAAAGCATCGTGACCCGCTACATGCCGATGGAAGAAGACCCCGTATGGACAGCAATCAATCACCATTTACTCAATCTTGACGCACCTGACCACACCCGTTTACGCTCGTTAGTCCATAAAGCCTTCACACCCTCCCGTGTCCGTGATCTTGAACCGCGTATCGAAGAAATAGCAGTCGAATTACTGGATGCAATGGAGGGCAAAACAGAAGGTGATTTATTGGATGAGTTTGCTTTTCCACTGCCAATTACCGTGATTGCGGAAATGATCGGTGTCGAAAAAGAACGCCGTGATGATTTCCGTCGCTGGACGCAGGCATTGCTATTCGGCACAAGCGAAGAAGAAGGTCGCATCGCCGTGATGGAACTGGTGCAATATACCAACAGTCTCATCGAAGAACGCCGCGAAACCGATACAGGTGATATTCTCAGTGCTCTGGTTCGCCTTAAAGAAGATGGTGATAGCCTTAGCCACATGGAATTGATTTCGATGGTCTTTTTGTTGCTCGTCGCCGGACACGAAACCACTGTCAATCTCATCGGTAACGGGATGCTGGCACTGATGCAACATCCTGAACAATTCGAACAACTCAAAAATGATCGTTCCCTGATGAAAACGGCTGTTGAAGAGATGTTGCGCTATAACGGACCCGTTGAAACAACGACCTGGCGTTATGCTTCTGAAGATATAGACGTTGCCGGAGTCACAATCCCGATGGGGGATGTAGTATTACCATCACTTCTAGCAGCAAATCGTGACCCTGACGTTTTCGAAAATCCCAACACATTTGACATCACCCGTGACCCGAACCCGCATATTGCTTTCGGACACGGCATTCACTATTGTCTCGGCGCACCACTCGCACGCATGGAAGGCATAATCGCCATCAATCACCTGCTAGATCGTATCCCGGACATTCAACTCAACACCAACATTGATTCACTGGAATGGAATGCCTCACTCCTGCTGCACGGCATGAAATCTCTGCCCGTTAAATGGTAAAACACACATAAACACCGTAGGGCGACCCTGTGTGGTCGCCCGAAAAATGTTTCCACTTCATCTGGAGAACTCAATGTCAATCAACCAATCCATGATCTACAAAACCATTCTGGCGATTGTCGGATTGTTTATCATTTATGTCGGTATCAACGTCGGATTCGGTGGCATTCAAACGATGGGATGGCAGGTGTCACCGGATTTTGTGACTGTCGCAGATGAGGCTGACTTTGCTGTACAGGATAATCATGTGCGCTTTCTGGGTGGTCTATTCGGTGCGATGGGATTTGTGATGTTGCTTGCCGTCACCAACCTGAAACGCTATCAATCTGAATTACGCCTGATTTTTATAGTCATGTTCGTCGGCGGAATCATTCGCTGGACATCATTGCAACCCGATGTGATATTCAGCGCGAATATAATCACCTCTTTTCTAGCAGAAGTCATCCTCATGCCAGTGCTATTTTTCTGGCTTCCCCGCGTAGTTGACGATACTAAATAATAGCGTATGAGGACAAGCTGTTATGCCTGACCGAAAATTTTATTGAACGGGGTGTCGATATCTGATAAAGAGCAATCCACCCGATAGCAAAATCATCAGTCCACTGAACAGTAAAATCCAATTGTGCCACCATGAGGATTCACCTGTTTGTGGTAATTCTCGCAAAGCCCCGCCTGTAGCACATTCTTCCACGCTCTGATTATCAGCAGTCACACAGGCAGTATTATTGACCTCAACCCCATCCAGAACCGTCGTGAAAATGCTGAATTGAACAGCCTCACCAACATTCAAGGTCGCATAAACCACAGTCACTGTTTGCCCGTTGATAGTGACTGTACCGCCGGGTGCATCCACCGAATTAATTTGCAGTGCATCAATCAATGTATCCGTGATCGTGACATTATCCCCTGGAACTGATCCGGTATTGCTAACTGTCACGACCCATTCAAGTGTTTCGCCTGTTACGCCAATCTCTCCCGGTAACAAAAACCCGAGTTTACTGATGGCAGGGTCAAATACACCGATTTCAGGGTCGGGTGCATTTTCAATGGGTGTCGCTTGAACTACAGGAACAGTATCCTGAAAGCGGATTTGTTGTGGATTCACGGGGAGAATATCGGCTGTGCCAATAACGAATAATTCCAGGATGAGAGTTTCTATGCCTTCGGGGAGACCATCATCAACAATATCAATTGTGAAGGTGGTATCACCATTTGCAGTGGTGGTATACGAACCCGCGTAAGTCGTCGTATAATCACTGTCATCAGTACTACCCGAAAACAGGAAATACACATCAAAATTGGCAAAATAATCCTGAACAATCATCGTCACAGTTGCCTGAATAATAGAACCCCCTTCTGTGAGTACTGTTTCATCAATAGTAAAACTGACTGATGGCACAACCCCATCATATTCATAAGCGCCGATGTCCCGGGTATTAACAACCGGAGAACCACGCTGGTCACTGACTGTTGCCCCTCCACCACTGTTATCAATCGCCGGACTACCCGCAGGAAGCGCATGGGTTTGTGTCGCGCCACCATTATCCGCCAACGGGTTGAGAATCGCACCGATGGTACTATTCGAAGTCGAATCGTTAGCCCCTACCAGACAGCCTCCCCCTGTTCCATTTATCCCGAAGAGATTATTCGCATTCGTCGTGAACGTTCCATTGGCAGATAGACCACATTCTGTTGTTGCGACGGCTGCCGTATTCCCGGCAACAATGCTGTTTCGCACAGTAAACGTGCCGACATTATGGTAAATTCCGCCGCCGTCATCGAATGTCACATTGTTGCTGAATGTACTGTTGGTGATAGACAGCGTGCCTGACTGATTGAGGATTGCACCACCGTCATTAGCAGCACGATTGCCACTGAGTGTGCTGTTGGAGATAGCCATAGTACCGAAATTCCAGATTGCACCGCCATTGTTTGCGACCTGGTTACCGATGAGCGTACTGTTATCCAGTGTCACCGAGCCAAGATTGTAAATCCCGCCACCATCTGTATCAGAAATGCCATTGGAGATAGTGATATTGCTCAAGGTAAGGGTTGCACCCGTTTCTACATAAAGAATACGGAAATTTCCGGCGCCACCGGAACGTGTAATTGTGAATCCGTTGCCGATAATGCTGAGGATATTACCCCCGTCAGCGAGAATATCTGGCAGGGCGTTTGTGAGGGTGATATTGCCTGACAGATTAATCGTATCTCCTTCGCCATTGACGTTAGCTGTGTTGATAGCTGCTACAAGGTCAACTTCTGTGCCAACATTGAAGTTTGCCGCCCTGACACTACTATAAAATGAAATGAAAACGACAAGGATGATAGACAATGTGAATAGCGATTTGTTCATGTTCCCCCGCCCCCGATAGCTCTCAAAGAAAAAAGCGACAAAGTATCAATAAAAATAGAATGTGTCTGGTACTCTGTAATCCCTATAGAACTATAGCATAATATTTTTTAATGCAAAAATGCAGAACGATCGATTTTGAATCAAAAAGAGAGCATCCTGTACAGGACACTCTCTCAAATTTTCTTATGAGGACATGGCGTGCCATGTCACTACAGTTAATCGTTGACGATACGCACAGTAACGGTATTGCCTTCATTGGCAACCACAGAAATCGTGATTCCCGCACGGCTATCGGTGAAGGTTTCGCCAACACGCCACATCGCACCTTCATCGTTCGGATTACCATTGTTATCGGCATCGACCACATGCGCCGGGGAGCTACGTCCCGGAACAACCTGATGCAGCACAACAGCCTCACCCGGTAGATTGCGATCATAATCAATGAATGCACGCGCTTCGACTGTGTAGAAAGTGTTGCCACTGATTGGCACGAAAATCACCATCGTGCCATCGGATGTTTCCAGCGTGGTCAGCGGGTCAATTTCAATCGTAGCGGATTCACCATCTGCCACAACAACCATCTGTTCATCTGGAATCCAGCCGAGCATTGCTAAATGGAAACCGATTGTCCCGACCTGCCAGCATCCGAGATCATTACCAATACGGCAAATCGCATCGGTGTGGTTACTGTTACCACCGCTCATCACATCCCATGCGCTGTCATAGACTTTGCCATATGGACCCGATGAATGGGGCAGACCCCAGCCGTGTCCCATTTCATGTGCAATCACATGCAGGGAATTGAATGCCCAAGGTGGCAACCAGGTGGTACGGAAAGAAATATTTTGTCCGCCGATAGTCAATGCCATACGACCACCCCATGCACAGCAACCGAAGGTGTCGTTGAGCATCATGTTGATACCACCATATTGTGTGAAATCAACGCCTTCTGCTTCAATGGCAGCGTTTGTACAATCAGTCATCAATGCTTTGAGCGCCGCACCTGTATTAGCAGCAGCCATCCGCAGATATTCGGCTTTTGTGCGCGGCAAATTGTACCAGCCATAGGCATTTGAGCCTTCGATATTGACCAGTTGCGCCGATGTTGTACGCCAGTAATCATCCATACCGGGTGCTTCATTGACGAGAATATTCTCGAAATAATCCATTTCACGCGGGGTTTCATCTGTCATATCCCCGAAGCGGCAGGCAATATTGACCCAGCGTGTATTCCCGGTAACACCATTCTGAGCATCATCACTCTGAATCACACTGATTTCACTGATGTAAATTTCAGCGGGCAGATAATCATTATTGGAGACACTACGTTGCATATATTCAATCGAAACAGTGTCGCCGTTGTATGCCAGTAAATCAGCATCATGTGCAGTCGCAACAGGCATCATTTCACCTTCGTCATTGGTGAAGAAGGTCATGATTTCGCCGTCACCTGCCAGGTTGACATCATCACCAAAAATCACACTGATCGTACCGGTATCGCGCAAGGTTTCCATATTATCTGGAATTGCAGCGAATGACTCAGCTTGATAATTATGAATGACATCGGAGACAGTCACATTACTCTGGAAAGGTTCGGACTGACGTTGCACATGTGGATTGCCAATCCAGACGAGGAAAAAAGCGGCGGCGGCGAACATCGCAACGATGCGCCATGATTTTTTCTTTAAGATTTTCACGTTAACAAAACTCCATTTAATTCAATGGGCTACGAAACCACTATATCACAACTATAGGGTACTTAGTCAAACAGCGTAGGGTACACGTCACATTTTCCATCATTTCTTCATATTTGACCGGATACAGAGTTTGTATACCCTGATTGTATTTGCCATTTCTGTTCGTTCTATTCGTCACATGACTCAGATGGTAATGCTTCGACACTAATTTCAAGGTCATTGCTTACTTCATATGGGACATAAATATTGTCGCCCCCTACATTAATCTGAACAACACCACGTTCGTTAACCCGATACCAGATAACTTGATATCGAGCCCTTGTATTCGGGGGAACTACAACGCTGATTTCTTCTGAAACAGTCCTGGGAGTAGTATCTTGAATATTGAATGTTCCGGCTATACCGGATGAAACAATCTGACCAATTGTCGGATTGCCCAGCAACAGTCCGGTGGCTCTACTTATCGCATCAACAGTAGCGCCAATGTTTACTGAAGGGGTAATAGTTTCAGTGACCGTTGTGCTACGTGTCACCTCACCCGGACCACAATTGTCAATCACGATGATGTCAGGATCAATTAATTCTTCTAGCTCCGGTTCTTCACTGACAAATTCAAAGTTGATTTCATAAGTTTGCTCCCCATCTTGAGAAACTTTATAGACTGCCAGGCTGCTGTCACTTTCATTACCAATTAGCCAGAGTCCCATTGTGGCGGGAACACTAAGGTTTGCAGGTGAAAAATTAAGTGTGATTTCATCGATTGGTGCTGGTAATTCGTACACTAGAAAAATTATTTCCCAGTTATGAGCTGGAATGATCAGTTCCGAATCCGGGAAATTCCTGTTACGTGGAAAACTGACATCTTCATAGGCTTCGTCATTAGCTTGCAAATCACGCATATGATCATTTTGTGGTTCGTAAACCCGATCATTGACTGTCACCGCAAACTCTGAACGATAAAAAGTCTGGTCAGAATCGGCATAATTATACAAAATCCCATCAATTATCAAAAATTGACGATCTGACATAGGCGTATTCGAGCCAATAACGTTTCTTGTTTCCGCTCCTGATACCTGGAAAGCAAATTGCCCGGCTGCCACTACTGTATCCCGTATATTGAATTCGGGTCCATCGCCCAACGGGTCTGGTATTTCTGTTGGCATAGGGGTCGGAGTATTCGTGGGAAATGGAGTTATTGTTGGAATTGCTGTTGGCTCTGCACTGTTAGCGTTAGAACCACATGCAATCAGGCATAGGCATAACAAAAGTGCAATCATTTGAGTTTTCATTCGTAGTTCCTTATGAATGTTGAAGGATACTTTGAGTATAATAACATGAGGTATTTTAGCCACCGATTAGTGCATATTCGGCGAGTATTCACCTTTTGCATTTATGTGTTTAAGAGTATCCTCCTGCTTGAAAAACGCAACTAATAGGAGAACCCTCCTCTCACATGAAAAAATGGACATTATTAGCTTTACTTTTGCTATTCACACTCACGGCAACTGCACAGGAAAACCTGCCACAATCTGATTGGTACGCTGTCGCATGGAATGAAGAGAGCGACACCCTGCACTGGATAAATGCTGATGGGGAACAGGTCAGCATCGAGCGTCCGCGTCTCCCTGATGAAAATGGGTCAGCCGGAGAAACCACACTCTTTATCTCACCCGATGGCGCAACGATGGTGATTACTGCTCCGCTAAACACCGGACAATATGGCATCGGATTTTACGATTTCGCATCCGGTGAAATGCTCAATTTCCATCAAACACAATCCGATGAAGTCACGCTTAACAGTCCGGCGCAGCATTTCTCAACCGATTCACAATTTTTCGCGCTGATTTTACACACACAGGAACGCAATGCCTGGCGCATTCTGGTATTCGATAGAACAGGTAACGTGCCCTATGTTCTTTCGCATGACCCGCGCACGATTCCACAGGCATTTGTCACCGAATTGAGCAGTTACCCGCAAATAATGCTTGTCACACACGATAGCGAAACCGATTCGGTGGATGTGCGCTTCCAGATGATTATCCCGAATTTCCCGCAGGTCAGTTCTTATGGATGGCGTAGCACCTCTGATTACCCCGCAGGGAGTCTCCGGGCAGATTGGCTGACTTTCCCGGCAAATAGTGGCTATGATACTCATCCTCAGACAGGGGATGTGCTGCTAGCGCGAATCAACCCGGCAAATGGCATTCCGACGATTCCTGATGCGGGCAATACCATCTCAATTCAATCGTCTGCCGATAATCCAGCAGTCGATATTTTTTCTACAGGTGAATTTTTTCTGAGTCACCCGCGATTTCTCAATAATGGCGATTGGATTGGTTATCAGCAATATTCTCCCGATGGCGAAACACAATTCAGCGTGATGACTGTAGACGGTGAACCTATCCTCACCCTTGAACCGGACATAATCAACATCGCTCACACACCGGACGGTTTACTCGCTATCACTGAAAACACAATCTCGCACATCACAGCAACAGGCGAAACAGTCATTTTCGAGATGGAATCATCCGTCAACATCATCTATAGCACACCACCACAAATCGACTTTTCGCTGGAAACAATCTCTGACTAATTGCTCTTTCTATTTGAAGTCCCTCGCCCCTTGTGGGAGAGGGATTTAGGGTGAGGGGTATCACCGTAGGGCAATCGCAGGATATTATCCAGCAATACGAAACCCGCACCACACATGATAGGATGCGCTCTCTGATTCACAAAAGGAGGCGTTTCATGCGCGTGGCAATTCTGAGTGATATTCATGGCAATCAATTCGGATTAGAGGCTGTTCTGGCAGATATTGAGTCTAAAAATGTCGATGAATACTGGTTTTTAGGCGATTATTGCTTCGGTGGTGGACAACCCGCAGAAGTGCTGGAAACGATTTCTGACTTACCCTCTGCAACCTTTATTTATGGCAATGGCGACCAATATCTCATCAAGCCGGAATATCCCTCTGCGGAAGACCTCGCAACAGTTGAAGATAGTGACACCATGAAAACGGTTCTCAATAGCTGGTGTGATTTATCGTGGACAATCGGTGCAATTGCGAAAGATGGCTGGCTCGATTGGTTGCGAAATTTGCCTTTAGAAGTGCGCCGGACATTACCCGATGGCACGACGGTTTTACTGGTTCATGCCAGTCCCGGAACATGCGAAGGCGGTAGTCTAACACCTGACCTGACTGATGATGTAGTACGGGAACGTTTTGGCATGGCAGAAGAAGACCTCATCATCATCGGACACATGCACTTCGTACAGGATAGACGCCTGGATAACAAACGCCTCTTTAATCCCGGTTGCGTCGGCAAACCCATCGGCAAAGAACTTCGTGCCAGTTATGCCATTCTTGATGCCGATGACCGGGGCTATAGCTTAACGCCGTACTATGTTGAATATGATACAGAAGCATTTCTAGCACAATTGCATCAGGTCAACTTCCCGACGCCATCCTACATGGAGAAATTTTATCGTGGTAATCATGTCCCGCCCTGGGATCGCCAGAAAGCCTGATTTTATTAATTGATAATCCGGCTAACCTTGCCTGTACCACCACAGTATCCACAGCCTGCACCATTACAATCGGGGCAGGTTTTCGTGTCAAAGTTGCGCATTGTATTTTTCATGCCGAGATAACGCTGTAAACCCCGGGTGAAGGTTGTCAAAAAGCCAAAATGTTCATACCATTCATCTTCAGTGATACTAAGCGCCATTGCTGTTCGATATTGAGCAATTCTAATCAGGAAAAAGCCAATGATAATTAAAAGAATTGCCACACCGAATCCAATCGTTGAACCGATAGCGCTCCCGACATAATAGGCAATCAAAAAGAGGATGATGAGAAGAGGTAAAGCGATAAGTCGAACGGCTATACGTTTTGCAAAGTTTTTCATTTTTATCCTTTTTTGCTTATGTCCGGTCGTTAGTATAACAAATCAGAATAAGACCTTCCGGTTGCTGATAGCTTTTTGTCACATTTTGAAATGGATATTTAATTCACATGAAAAAACTCGCCCGAATTATCGGCATCATCTTCATCAACATCCTTATAATCGCAATCCTGCTGGAAATTCTGCTGCGGATATTTGCCCCGACTTTACCCGGTTCAGTCGGAGTTGCCGCACGCTGGGTCACAAGCGGACAACCCTATCAGGAAGAATGGACACAGGCATGGCAACAGAATATCGACCACTACTGGTCATTGCGTCCGGGCATAGAAAATGAACTGCAATATGGTAGTCCGACAGTCAGTTTTCAGTTGAGTACGGTCGAATTATGGGATAATTCCGGCATTGGCTTCCGAACCGACCCTGTGAACTTTTTTGTCGATGCAGTGGTCGTCGGAGATAGCTTCGGCATGTGTTTCACCGAACGCGCTGATTGCTGGGTAGACCAATTTGCAAATCAGACAGGTATGGGATTAGTTAATTTGAGCCAACCCGTTACAGGTTCACGTAGTCATCTCCGAATTTTGCAAGATTTTGGCGTTCCATTACTGGAAACCAATCCCGAACCTCTTGTTATCTGGCAATTTTTCGGCAATGACTTCAATGATGATTATGGTTTAGCAGTTTTCCGTGATGAGATAGCCCCCCTCGAAAGCGAATCATCACAGGATACAGAAGTCCGTCAATGGAGCGCACTGTTTGCTGTCTCACAGACTCTGCTCACGGGGCAATTTGTTGGTGTGCCGGATAGCGAAGCCCTCTTTGTGAAACCCTACCGTGCGACTTATGGTGAAGGCAATGTGCTACAATTCGGCGGAGAATACGAACAAAACGCGCTCGATATGTCCCGCGAAATCAATCAAATTGGCTATGAATATTCGGTAGACGCTTTTACAGAAGCACAATCCATAGTCAATAGCATGAACGGCGAATTGGTGATCGTGATTATTCCCACCCGCGAAGAAGTTTACAGCGAAATTACCGCCCCCGTTATGGGAGAGGAATCAGTCAACAGGCTGCAATCAGCACGGGATGCCATGTTATCTCTCTGTGATGATTTATCCCTGACCTGCTTTGATGCTTACGATGTTTTCGTTGAATATGCCAATAATGGCGAAGCACTCTACTTTCAGGATGATATGCACCTCAATCCTTACGGCAATCAGATTCTCGCAGAGGCGCTTGCAGCATTTTTGTCTAATTAACCTGAGTTTTGGATAACGGTATTAATAGTTGCTTATTTAAAGGTCAATAAGAGTCAAACACATAAAAGAGTGGATTTGTTAAAAATGCCTTCAAATTGGCAGGTTTTGCTACATTTGAGTGTTAGTGAGTGAACGTCTTAACCCTTGTATTTTTATGACCTCTTAAATGCAGTTTCTTAACCAAAACTCACGTCAGGTAAATTATTGTCATAGAATTATAACGTATAGGTGCACAATTGAGGCTGACCCCTTATTATTTCTATTCACACTCTACTGTGCTTAATATTTCCACTTCAACTGCGGGCATATAGTGTTGTACAACGTGTCGCAGTTGGTGACCTAGATGAGGCACCGGATACCTTACTACATCATTTTGAAATGCTGTAGTAATTGTGTATGATGCTGCGCCCTCTCTCCCTAGATAGAGGCAATAAACATGAGCGGCATATTCCCTTCTATCTGCTTCCGCACTTATCCTGGCTTGCGTTCCGTCTTCGAATATTACATATACGTCGTCTTCTGTCCCTGTTTGGCTTATCACTCTATTAATTGCACTTAGACTATTGTTCTCTGTGAGAAAAGCGCACCGCCCTTCCCGCGCCTCCTGGTCTTCTATGTACCTATCTACTCCCTCGGCGATGGTCGTGTCTGCTATTAGGTTACCTGTCAGTAGTAGTTGTAGATTTTCACATGCCTGTATCGGGTCACTAATCCTAATGACCTCTAGTATGCGTGCTGCGTCCGCTTGCTGGCGTTGTAATTCGAGAGCTGATCGAGCTTCTTCTGCCACTGTATATGTATTGAATGTAAATCCCAGGATACCCGTGATTACTGCGATGAATAGTGATTGCTGCCATGTTCCTATTCGGGGCTTTTTTAGATTGTTGGTCTCAGCCTTTAATTTCTCGATCTCAGCCTGTAATTTCTCATGCTCGTAATTTGGCGCGCTATAGTCTCTGATTTTATCTTGCTGATCCATACCGTATGCTACCTAACACTTATCCTCTGGTAGTGCTATTGTAGCTGGCGGTTTCTCCGTGTGGGAGTGTGGTTTACAGCAGCTTCATTAACGTGAGTTTTTGATAAAGGTATTAATAGTTGCTCATTTAAACGTCAATAAGAGTCAAATACATAAAAGCATCAAAATAGAGTTTAGGATTTTTTCAAAACGCCTTCAAATTGGCAAGTTTTGCTATATCTGAGTGTTAGTGAGTGAGCGTCTTAACCCTTGTATTCTATTATGACCTCTTAAATGCAGTTTCTTAACCAAAATTCACATTAATTAAAACAAAAAAGGATGTCCACTCTGGAACATCCTTCGAAATTTTGAAATTTATCGCTCAGGAAATGGTTGACAGTGAGTCTTTCATTTCTGCGATTTTCTCACCGATGAAACGTCCATCATCACTGGCGATGAGTACCCCGGCTTGCTTATTGATGACCAGTTCGCCCAAGTGCTTAATCAGTTGATTGATTTGCTGGCGCATAATCATCATCACATCTTCCCAGACCACATCATCCGGCAACGCAGATTCACGCAAATCGCGGGTGCTTTCGAGATAATCCATTGCGGGGTCAACTTCGGGGAAAACCAGCGCACTCGGTAAATCATGGCGCACAATTGAATAAAATTGACGGGATAACAGGCGAATTCCGTTTTCCAGGGCAAAACGGTCGGTTGGCATTTCCGGCGCACGAACTGTTGCTGCCCCTGTACGGGTGAGCAATACAATCGCACGGCGCATTAAAACCTGTAATTCGGGCATTGTCGCCATACTATTGGTTGCAATCACAACCAGTCCACCGGGAGCTAATATGCGACGAAACTCAAGCAGCGCCGCTTCGATATTTTCGACATGATGCAGCATATGATTCGCCATGACAATATCAAAGCTATGGGCAGGGAATGGCAATTGTTCGGCATCTGCCAGCAATAAGCGGCTATTATTACCCTTTAAGGGGTGATGGGCTGCCATTGAGGACATCAAATCCAGTCCATAATAATCAAATTCGATACCACGCTTTTTGAGCTTGCTATAGTACAGACCATTACCACAACCAACATCTAATATGCGTTCACCGCCATGCCAGGGGATGCGATCCAGCACCCAATCCGCAAAGCTACGGTCAGGCACAGTGTATGCGTCGTGAATTTCTTGCCGGACACGCAAATGATCGTCCGTTGAATAATGTTTACGTACTAAATCGCCTTGATGTTCAGATGCCATAATATCCCTGGTTTCGTGATGAATGACCGGATGAATGGTCGAATATAACAGATAGTTTCAATATACAACTCGATTAATGTTGTGACCATCGCCAGACGATGATGACAACCTGTGTGTGTTAATATAACTATACTACCGGAACTATTTAATGCAACAAAAAATTACGGAAGGTTTTTTACAACTTCGTTATAATTTGCTTCCGACGATACCAGTAGCGATGATGATTTGTGAATCCAAGTTTACCATAGAGTGCTAAGGCAGGTATATTAATACTCACCACTTGCAAATATGCTGTTCTAGCGCCCTGTGATGTTCCCCATGCCAGAAGCCCTTTGACCAGTGCATTTCCCGCTTTTTGCCGCCGATATTCAGGATTCACGACAATGTCAAATAATCCGACATGCTCTCCTTCATAGACGGCTAAACCAACAGCAACATCCTCTATCCAGGCAAAGCATTTTTCTGCGGATGTCTGCGAGAGCATCTGTTTTGCTGTCGCGATATGTTGTTCAGGGACATCATTCCACCCGCCCCATGCTGCTAACCAGTCATCAGATACTGTATCGCTATAGTGAAAACGATCATCCGCCGCAAAATCTTGATTGGATAAATCAGCAGTTTGAACGAGAGTTTCGTTATAAGGTTCATAACCCCGCTCATCTAAGATTGTTTCTAAATGGGATGGCTGCATCGCTTCTGTCAGACGAAAAATGCAGGGTAAATTCCGTTCGGCGTAGAAATTTTCGCAGTAAGCCATCTTTTCATCGAGCGGCAAGCTGGAGCTATCCAGTGGTTGTACACTATTCGCCCGCCCGGTATAACCATTGGCGTATCGCAATATCCAGCCATCGTAAATCTCACTTTCGAGCGCTGCCCACGCCCGTAAGCTGATATGCTCCAATTCACGGATTTTTTCGAGCATTTTCTCTCCTTAAAATCGAAGTCTCTATCATATCACAGGCAATTACTTGACAAACTATATATAACTTATGTATAGTTATCGCAGAATGGATAACTTTATACTGACTACTACCAACTGAAAACGATACATGAGCTATTCACTGGCATTCACACAATCCTTATACATGCTGGTCTACGTGACCGATAAGATACAGCAGGGATTTTTTGAATTCACACCAACAGCGCAAATCTCGGAGGACTTGAATATTCCGCCCTCGACTGCCCGCCTGATTTTAGGACGCTTAAGCCGCGCCAGTATCATCGAGACTAAAGAAGGTGCAGGCGGTGGTGTGCGTCTGGCTATTCCGGCTGACGAACTTGATCTACTGATGATTTTCCAGGCAATCGAACACGGCAAGGCGATGTTCAATACTGGCGTCTCACTCAAGGTTGAAGGCAAAAAACCAACCCGTGCCGGACAGGAAATCAGGCAAATTTTAAATAATGCTGAACAGGCAATGTTTGACAATCTCGCCACTGTAAAATTATCTGACATGGTCGAGTCAATCAACAACGATTAAATCCTGCGGTTGTTGCCTGTAGGGGCGCAGTATACTGCGCCCCTACTAGATACCATAAATTCTTTTTTTTGCGATAAACTGTATATACATCATATACAGTTTATAAAGTTAAATAAGATAAAGGAGAAAGTAACATGCGTCTACTCAAAGCAATGCTCATTTTTATCGGGATAGTGCAGGTATTTTTCGGCATTATCTTCATGCTGATTCCCTCGCAATTTGCGAACATGGTCGGTCTGGAAACTGCGCCGACATGGGTTAACTGGTTATTTGTGATGATGAGTGCCCGCTTTTTCGGATTTGCCTACGGGATGTTCATTGCATCGCGACAACCTTATCAACATCGCCACTGGATAATCGGGATGGTCGGTGTTCAGGCGCTGGATTGGGTTGGAACATTGTATTACCTGTTCAATGGTACACTCACAATCGCACAGGTCAGCACAGCCTCATTTTTACCTGTGATATTCGTTGCTGTATTGCTTTATCGCTTCCCGCAACCACTATCTGACACAAGGAATTTTGTCCAATCGGCATAACTCTCATTTACAATTTAATGATGTGCGGTATAGTCGTGACGGTTATTTAAAATACGCAGATCAAGGAGAATCCAACATGGCAATTCGTTCAGCAGATGCACGCTGGGAAGGCACACTCAAAGAAGGTAAAGGCACTGTCGCATTACAAAGCGGTTCGTTTGAAGGACAGTACGGATTTAGCTCACGTTTTGAAGAGGGCACAGGCACAAATCCCGAAGAATTACTGGGTGCTGCTCATGCCGGATGCTTTAGCATGGCACTCAATGTCGCGCTGGAACGTGCTGGAACAACCCCGAATTACGTTCATACCATTGCAAAAGTTCATCTCGGTAAAAACGCAGATGACCAGCTTGCGATCACCAAAATCGACCTGATTGTCGAAGCAGAAGTTCCTGGCTTGAGCGACGAGGACTTCCAGCAATTTGCAGAAGATACCAAAAACGGTTGTATCATCAGCCGCGCTATCAATGTGGAAGAAATGACTGTCACCGCAACCTTGAAATAACAATGATCGGGGCATGATAGCTGTATCGTGCCCCTTTGCTTTACTCTGTTCTACGGCGACCGATGAACCAGCCAATCCCCGCACTGATAGCCGCAACCAGTGAGCTAACAATCAACGTATAATCTGGCTCTGGCTTGTGATAATGTGTAATTTCAGCATTTTCCAGTACAATCGGACGATCGGATTCCGGTAATTTTTCTGTGATTTCCGGGATGGCATCCTGTTTGTTTTCCTGTTCTTTTTCCAGAATTTCATCCTGAATATCGTCCATATCAATGTTATTCATCGCCAATTGACGTGAAATGTTAAATTCAGCACCTTCTTCGGGAACAATTTGTGAACCATAGCGCCGGGCATAAACCTGTGTGAATTCTGCCCCGAACATCACAATCTGCGCGGAATAATAGACCCACAGCAAAATCACAATGAATGAGCCTGCTGCACCATAGCTTGATGCAACCCCGGCATTCCCGAGATAAAGGCTGAGTGCAAAGCGCCCGACTGTGAACAAAATTGAGGTTACAACCGCTCCGACCAGCACATCACGCCAGTGAATTGTTGCGTCCGGCATATATTTATAGATGATCGCAAAGAGCAATGTACTCACACCGAATGAAATAGTTGTTGTGATAAGATGCCCGAGAATTTGTGCGCCGGGTAAAATCCCGATGAAAAAGGTATCCAGCGAGGCAATCACCCCGTTAATGACCAGTGAAATCAGCAATAAGAATGCCAGGGTCATTATTAAGCCAAACGACAGCACACGCTTCTGAATCATATCTTTGATCCCACCACTTTTGACTTCAATATCCCAGACTTCGTTGAGGGCACTCTGCAATTGCATGAATACACCTGTCGCACCTGCAAGCAGCATCACCACACTGATAACAGTCGAGAAAATACCCTTTTCTTCGTCGCTGGAATCTTGAATCAGTTCTTGAATAAATTCAGCACTTTCTACCCCGAGTTCCCCGCTAAACTGATCAACAATCTGTCCGCGTGCGGCTTCATCGCCAAAGAAGAATGCGAGCAATGCCAGCATGACCAGCAAGAGAGGCGCGAGTGATAAGGCAGTATAATAAGCGAGTGATGCCGCCAGCCGGGGTACATTATCTTCATTCCACTCTTTGAATGTGATTTGCAATAATTCCAGATATTTTTTCATGATGGTGGCTATCCCTCCTCGTTTTCTCAGTAGAATAGCCAACTACGATTAAAGCCGGGTTGAATAGCATCTTAGATTTATATATGAGTAGATGAGAGAGTATGAGTGGCAATGGAGAATCATTTTTCTACAACATCACGCCGATGCCTCCCGGCATAATGCTAATTTGTTACAATATGGCTTACGAAAAACTGACATTCTAAGGCTTTGAAAGGCTCATTCCCTCTCAAATCTCCTGAAAAAACTAAAAAAACCGTAAAATCTAACAATTCCGAAACATCTGTTTGTATAAATTAACGCTTCTGATTTCCGTGAAGCGCGAATTGTAGTTATAATTAAACAATATGAATTATTGCGTGGAATAGAGGATACGCATGTCGCAAGAAGCTCCATCATCGCGTACAGGAATGGTTCAAGAACTGGGTGCAGCACAGGCACTACTCAGGCAGGTTACAGAATCACTTGCCGCACAGAAAGATATTTTAAAACAACGGGGGATGAATTTGCCGCCGATGGTTATGTCAGCGTTAAAACAAACACAGGGTGACTTAAAACAATTAGAAAAATCTGTGGTTGATGAACAGACCGAACTCGGGCAATTGCGTGTACTGTCCGATATGTCTGCCAGTATCACAACCTCACTCGATACTGATACTGTTCTCGAAGAAACAATGGATGTGGTGATTGCGCTATCCAACGCAGAACGGGGCTACATTTTGCTCTTACAGGATGATGGTAGTTTCCATTATCGTGTGATGCGGGATAGTACGCTCAAGCCAGGACAATCTATCACCGACAAAGAACCGGAAATCAGCACAACTGTCTTGCAGCATGTGGTCAATACGCAGGAAGCACTCTTAGCCGATAATGCTTTTCAGGATGAGCGTTTACAGGCAGGGGCGAGTGTTGCGAATATGAATCTGCGCTCGGTATTGTGTGTGCCCCTGATGTACAAAGATGAATTGACCGGGCTTGTTTATGTGGACAATCGCTTGCAAGCCGGTATCTTCACCGAACGTGAAAAGCAAACCTTGATGGCATTTGCGAATACGGCGGCGGTGGCGATTGCGAACGCCCGTTATTATGCAGAAGTGCAACGTTCACTGGAAGTCATCACGCAGGTGCAGGAATTAATGGAAAATGTCTTTGACTCGATTGGTTCGGGTCTGGTGGCAACCAATGCCGATGATGTGATTACCACATTTAACCGTGCCGCGCAGGAAATCCTCGCATGGGAAGAAACCCAGGCACTCGGCGTTCCGCTCCAGAATGTTCTCAGCCGCATCTCTTCTACATTAGAAGAAGAACTCACGGAAATTCGTAATAGCAATGAGAGTCATAACCTGGATGCTGAAATTCCGCGTCCCGATGGTAGCCGCGTTGCACTCACTATGAAAATGTCACCGCTTAAAGATTCCGATAAATCGGTGCGCGGTGTTGCGATTGTGATGGATGATGTCACAGCAAAACGTGAGCAGGAACAACAATTGCGCGTCATGAAAACTTATCTGCCGCCGGAAATGGTTGACCAGATTCACGAAATCAGCCAGCTTGATTTAGGGGGTGTGCGGCGTGACGTGACCTGTTTATTTGCCGAAGTGCGCCCACTCTATACCATGAAAGATAATGCTCCGAAAGAAATTATGGACATTCTCAATGAATATCTGGCGATTGCTGCTGATTGTGTTACAGAAACAGGTGGCGTGGTCGATAAATTCATGGGGAATGAGATTATGGCACTCTGGAACACACAACTCAATAAAATTGACAATCATGCTGAAAAAGCGATTGAATGTGCTTTATTGATGCGTGACCGTTTCCATGAATTATATCGTCAGTTAGGCTTACCGGATGACACACGCTGGTATCGGGTCGGGATGCACACAGGCGATGCCACGCTCGGGAATGTGGGAAGTTCCAATCGACGGGATTTTACAGCAATCGGTGATACAATTAATCTATCGAAACGTCTGGAAGAAAACACAACTGCCGGGCAGATCATCCTGAGTGAAGATACCCGCAAACAACTCGACGCAAGCGGTGATGCTTCCGGCTTCCGCTTTGCAGACAGCCCGCCGATTCTGGGTAAGGGTAAATCAACAGCAACACAGGTATATGAGGTTTTTAGAGCGAATGACTGATAACGATAATCAAGCTAAAAACACAAATTCAAGTACAAAATTACGTGACCTGACCAAACAGGTCAACGACGTTATGGGGCTGCTGAGAACACAGCAGGATATGCTGCGGCAGCGCGGTGTGAATCTGCCATCGGGTTCGATTGATAGCCTGCGTGCCCTGAAAAAACGTCTGGATGTGCTACAAAAAACCATCGGTGACAGTCAGACAGAATTGCGCTCATTGCGTGCGCTGGCAGAAACGACAGCGCTCATCAACAGCGCACAGAAAACCGATGAAGTGCTGAATCAGGTGATGGATACTGTGATTGCACTGACCGGGGCAGAACGTGGTTATATCGTGCTGAAAAATGCCGACACAGGTGAACTCGAATTCCGTGTCGCACGCGGGATGGAACAATCGACGCTCGATAACAGCGAAGGCATGATTGTCTCCAGGACGATTGTCAACACAGTCGCGGATACCGGTGAAGCAGTTCTGACCGATAATGCCAGTCAGGATGCCCGCTTTGAAGGTGGACAGAGTATTGTCAGTTTCCAGTTGCGGAGTATTCTGGCAGTGCCTCTGAAAGCCCGGGATTCTATTATCGGCGTGGTTTATTGTGATAATCGCTTCTTGCAGGGATTGTTCAAACAGAGCGAATTGAGTGTTCTGGAAGCCTTTGCCAGTCAAGCGGCAGTTGCGCTGGAGAATGCCCGTCTCTTTGAAGCGACCCGTACCCGTTTGCAAGAAGTCACTGAATTACGTGACCGTATGATGAACCTCTTCACCAGTATTGCAAGTGGTGTCTTGACGATTGACCAGAACGAAGAAGTGATCGTTTGCAATGCGACGATGAAGTCGATTGCGCGGGTAGAGGATGTTGTCGGGAAGCCATTACGCGAGGCACTCCCGCCGATGCCCGATGAATTTCATGATGCGATTGCGGCAGTCCGTAGTTCACAGGGACAGGTCACACGTGAAATTGATGTTAGCCTGAACGGGGCAACCCGTCACTGGGCAGTGATTGCCAGTCCCTTGCGCGGCGATAATGATACGCAGGGTGTCGCGATGGTCATTGATGATATGACCGAACACAGACAGAGTGAATCGCAATTGATTGAAGCCCGTCGCTATCTACCGGAAGCCCTGGTACGCAATATGTCCACGCTGGATGTCACCGCGATTGAAAGTCAGGAACGCGAAATTACGGCGATGTTTGCCGATGTGCGCGGATTTACGAGTTTCAGTGAAAATCTTGAGCCGGAAGAATTGATGCGCGTTATCAACAAATATTTGAGTATCGCCAGTGATTCTATCGGTTTGTTTGAAGGTATTGTCGATAAATATATGGGCGATGCTGTGACCGGGTTATGGAATACACAGTTGAATCCACAGCTTGACCATGCGAACCGTGCAGTTCAGGCAGCGATGCAACTGGTACTGGATTTGCACGCGATGCACGAAGTTTTGCCGGACAATGAGCGCTTATTCTACGGTATCGGTGTGCATACAGGTGAAGCGGTTCTCGGTAATGTCGGTAGTATGGGACGTAAAGAATTTGCGGCACTCGGCAACGCGACCGATGTTTGCAAATATCTACAAGAGCAGGCAGGTCCCGGCGAGGTCATTATCAGTGAAGCGACATTTGACCTTGTGGGGGATACCTGGGAATGTGAGCTACTCACCGAAATTGTGCGTGCGAAAAAAGGCTACGAAGATGTGGTCTGTTACCGGGTGGTCAAGCGCAAGAAGGGCGTGATGACAGCCTTGATTGATGATGAATTGCTGGCGTTGCTTGCAGAAGAAGATGATGATTAGGGCAATTTTTCACCGCGAAGATTTGAGGAACACGAAGACGGCATAAAAATATGTCGTCTTTTTGATTCTCAGACCATAGGCGACGATTAATTGCAAAGCGACTATAATCGGGATCGGTTCAATTACATATAAAGGGGTTATTGTGCATTTTCATAATGTTTATTTCACGCTCAAAGAGGCATCAGCAGAGAAAATTGACTCACTGCTTAAGGATTGTCAGCAATATCTATCGGTACAGGATGGGATTGTATCGTTTAGTTGTGGTGTGCGGGAGACCCGGCTAAATCGTGAAGTCAATGACAGTGATTTTGATGTCAGTTTGCACATTTTGTTTGACACCCGTGCTGCACATGATGCCTATCAAAATGACGCACAGCATCAGGTTTTTATTGATCGCAATCATGAGAATTGGGCGCAGGTACGGGTATTTGATACGGTTGTCAGCAAGCCGGAGAATCAGGATTAGTCAGAACAGTAGGCGGCATTGCGATGTCGTCTTTTTGATTCAGTGGTAGTGTATCCATTTCGGTGTAAATTCGGACATGCAGAAGCATGTCCCTACATCGGAGGAGTTTTTTAATTTTGACCCCGAAATCCTGTAAATTGTAGGGACGCGATTCTTCGCGTCCGGGGCAAACATTGTACAAATTTGAATTTCCACCGTTTTCGATATAGTACCGATTCAGGAAATCATTTGTTTAAATCGGGGGATAGTAGGACAATAGGGAGATCGTAACATGAGTTGAAAGGTCTAATTATGCGATTATTTTTGCTGGCATGTTTTTGTCTGATGCTACCGGGGATGAGTCTCCGGGCACAGACGGATTTCGGCGTTATCACGGCTGATTCAATTGGTGGACTTGTGCCGATGCACATGTTAGATGGGGCATGTGGTGCGTTTCATCCACAGGGGGCGCTGATGGCTACAGAGACAGGCTTACATAATCTGGCGACGGGCACGCAACGGATTGATATAAGTGATGTTGAAGATAGGATTTATGGTTCACCTTATTTCAGCCCCGATGGACGCTGGCTTGTCATGGGCGATAGTATTTATGCTGTGGATTCCGGCACGGTGCTCTATCAGTTTGAACGTCCCGATCTACAGAATGTGTATTTCAGCGATAACGGGCGCTATGCACATTCTTATGATATTTCTTTTGATACGCAAACATGGCTCACCATCGACACGACAGAGCTGCCGGATTTTGTGCTATTCGGGTCATATGATGGGGAACGACGCGCTGGAATTGACTTCAAGACAGGCAATGGTATCCCCCGATATTTAAGCGGCGGCGAGGCATATCATGTACAGGTTGATGAAGGGATTTATGAGCTTAGCACAGGGGAATTGATTCTTTTGCCCGATGACCTCTCGAACCCGGCATTACTGGAAAGTGGTGTATTCAGCCCGGACGATTCCCTATTTTTCACAGGAGGCGAGGGCCTTGAGGAATACCTTGTTTATCATGTGCCATCATTTGAACTTGCCTATGAAATGAGCTTCGATGCGGGACATTCAGGGCGTTTGTCTATCGCATTCAGTCCCGATAGTCAGTATTTTGCTGAACAGGATGAGGGCGTTTATCTAGCAGAGACAGGTGAATTGCTGTTTGAGATTGCCGGTAATCCAGTTTTCAGTCCTGATAGCACAGTCGTTGGCACAGGAGATGGCTTATATCGTTTGCCAGATGGTGAACAGATTATGGCATTTGAAGATGGTGTGCTGATTCAAGATTTCACACTGGATAGTCGCCTGGTTGCGATTTCGCCGGGGGGTGTTTTCGATCTGGTGACAGGGGAACAGAATCTTGATACAGGTGAAGATATCTCAGAGATGTTTTTCAGCGCCGATGATTCCTTGATTTATCGTCGTGCCAGTGTTGAATCAGCATTTGTGCATAACACAGCCACAGGTGCAATTATGCTGCCTCTGCCATCAGGCAACATTATGTTGAGCAAGGATGAGCGCTTCATCGGACTCACGATTGAGGATAGTTGTCAGGTGTTCGGGATACCGCCAGCATATTGATCTATTCGAAAACTGCTTGTAGCAGTTCTACACTCAAATAATTTTCAGCATAATGGGGCAAATAATAGACGATGTAGGTTGCCCCATTTTTGAATAGCTCATGCTCTTTGCGGGTCACGAGATAGCTTAGCTGTCCGAACTGTAAAACATAGATTTTGCTTGCCGCGCCCTGTTTTCTATCTTCAGCAGTGGGAGCGTGTGTCCGCTTTTCCAGTGTTCCAATATATTTTTGAACTACACCTGAATTGAGTTTTTGCATGGAACGCGCTGTCTGAATGAGACGGTAAAGTAAATAAGAGGGCGTGAAGATGCCCATAAAGGCTAAAAGCACACCATTAATGATGATAATAGCTTCACCGCGTCGCCTATCAGCAAATGCCTGTAAATCGGTGGTGAGAAACCAGTATGTGCCATAGATTCCAGCAATGCCAAGAATAACAAAAAAGATGGCGTATGCGACGACATTCATCAGAATGATTGTGCGGATACGTTTGTATTGTTCGCGGGAGACAACCCCGTGTCGATTGTAGTGCAGGTCTTTAACGGTGAAATGGAGTTTGCTGGCTAAGAGACGGGTATCTTCATTGATGGGGCGGGTATCCATCTTTGACTGCTCAGGTTTTTTTCGTTTTTTCGGTGCAGTGTTATCTGTCATGTTTTCTCTAATTGTGTGACTGTATTATATGCGTAAATTCAGAAACGGGCACGATGGATCATGTCCCTGCATTTTAAGAATTATGGTACAATCGGTTCAACTGTCAACATAGACTCAATGAGTGAAAGGACAATGAAAACACATGCTTTTCCATATCAACTTGCACAGGAAGCTATTCTTCTCGGGCGCTATGCCGATGCCATCGACCTCCTCAAACCACTAAGTCAGAACGACGACCCCGACGCGCAATTCCTCCACGCTTATCTTCATTTCTGGGATGATAATCTCTCCCGCATAGAAGCACTCGACCGCATGACCTATCTCGCGAATACCGGACATGCTGAAGCCAATTATATCCTTGCTATTTGCCCTGATTTATCGCCGGGTTATCAATTTTCACTGCCAAAGCGAGATGAACAACTTAATCGTCTGAAAATGGCGGCGGAGCTTGGTTCTGTTTATGCGATGACTGATTTAGCACAATGCCATATCGAAGGACTTTTCAATCACTCTGACTTAACAATAGCACGTCAACTACTTGAAAAAGCTTTTGAACTTGATTCCAATTATCATCACAATGTGAAAAATCATTTTTTGTATGGTGTGATCTTAGTTTCAAACCCGACTAATGATGAGGATATACAGACAGGTATTTCAAATTTATGGAAAAGCGGACATAGTTCATTGAAATATCCTCTCCTGGCATCAAGTGCAATAACGTTCGGGCTGAATATATTGCGGAGTGTTATACCTGATTCTACACAATCCGGTGGTGTACATTTTCTTAAGGTACAGAATAAGCTGATTGAACGATTTGAAAGAATATTTGATGAGATTCATTCTTCAAACAAACCTCAATGGCAAAATTACCTTTATAGATATTGTACGAGTAACATCCATTATGATCTACAAAATAGTGATTTCGATAACCTGACAGATTTCGTATTTGACCATTATATTCATTTACCACAGGATGTTAGCTGGGTCACGTATTCTGAAATCGACTATAATCCGGTGGAGCTGCTACGATACTATACAGAGCTATTCAAGAACCCGGATTTTCTACTTGAACGATATTCGAATAATCAGGTTATTCATGGGCTTGAACGTATCTCTTATAAATCTCACCGATCCATTAGTCGATTGATATTTGGTGCTTATGTGGACACAAATATAGATGATGCTATTGTTTGTATTTATGCAATAGAGTCTCTATTTGCAAATCTCTTGCATAAGCCATTCATGTCAAATATTTGTTATGAATGGTGGCGCAACTATAATAAGTGGCGAGAAAAACAAAGCAAATATACACTCGACGAAATGGCTCAAATACAGAAGGCAGAACTCAAAACAATCCTTCAAATACTCAATCTAAATTCTCTTAATTGCCAGAAATCAGCAATTTGCGGTATCAGACAGATAAATTTTGCAGGAAAAGCAGAGATTTTGCAGAAATATATTGACGATCATCCTGATCATCCGGCGTGGATTCTTGAGTATGCGCGTGCCGGGATTGAGGGTAGGGTGTAATAAATACAATTTCAGGGCAGATTGTATGCTGTCCAGTTGTATTTTGAGGTAATGACGTTACAATCAAATTAATTGTAAATATAGACTCATAGAGTGAAAGGATTATGACAACACATGCTTTTCCATATCAACTTGCACAGGAAGCTATTCTTCTCGGGCGCTATGCCGATGCCATCGACCTCCTCAAACCGCTAAGTCAAAACGACCACCCCGACGCGCAATTTCTCCACGCTTATCTTCATTTCTGGGATGATGATCTCTCCCGTATAGAAGCACTCGACCGCATGACTTATCTCGCGAATACGGGACATGCCGAAGCCAATTATATCCTCGCTATTTGCCCTGATTTATCGCCGGGTTATCAATTTTCATTGCCAAAGCGGGATGAACAACTCAATCGTCTGAAAATGGCGGCAGAGCTTGGCTCTGTTTATGCGCTGACTGATTTAGCTCAGTGTCATATTGAGGGGTTATTCAACAATTCAAGTTTAGAGACAGCACGAAGGTTGTTGGATGAAGCTATAGAAGAGGACATACCTGGTAGACGCTATCCAAAATCCCATTTTCTTATCGGTTGTATGAAAATTCGTGGTGTCGGTGGCAAGGTAAGCACAGATGCAGGATTAAGGCATTTGACATGGGGTTATCTGGAACATATGCCATTATTTTCAAATATCTTGAACATCGGAATTGAAATGCTTAAAAGAAGTGGGGTCGATTTTGCGCTACCGGATAGAAAGAATCTTCGTTGGCAGTTGGATTCTGCCATTGAACGATATGAGAAGGTTGCACAAGAAATTCACTCAAAAAACACGCCTCAATGGGAAAGTTTTGTTCATCTTCATTGTATAAGAACTCTACACTACGATTTACGAGAGGCTGATTTTGATGCTTATAGTGATTTTGTTTTCGATCATTATATATATCCTGACCGTAGAGACGTTATACTTGGATGGAATGGTGGAACAACCGCTGATGTTAACGGACAAAAACTCCTGAAATACTATACATGTTTGTTCAAAGATTTTGATGTTATTCGAGACCGGTATTCGGTGGCTCAAATCAAACAAATGTTGGATAGACAACATATAACAGGTAGCATTTTCTGGACATCAATGAGTGTGATATTCAATCCCCATTTAAATACAACTGTGGATGACGCTGTAGACTGCATTCAAGCAATGGTCGGCTTATATGAGAGTATATTTCTGGAACAAAATTTTAAGGAAATAGGTCATAACTGGTTGCGGCACATTTTCCCCCGTCGTTCATATGGGCGAAAATTTAACCGTGAAGAGATGGAATACATTGACCTGGCATTTGTGGATATGATGGCTCAGGTACTTAACATGGACTCACTAGATTGTCAAAAAGCCGCTATCTACGGGTTAGAGCGGTATTCTCAAGGAGACAAGATTTTACAACAATATATCTTAGATCATCCTGATCATCCGGTGTGGATAATCGAGTATGCACGGAATGCACTTGAAGGCAATGTTGAGTAGATTGTCAAAACTGTAGGATGTAAAAGAGCGAGGGGTATGTTTCTCGCTCTGTGAAAACTAGGCGGATTGGTTGAGATTGAGGGATGGTTCCATCAATGTGGTATCGCAATTACGGCACTGCCAGATTGTTTGAGTAGCAGCAAAGCCAGCCAGTTTCGCGACTTTCTCGGGCCAGTTCTGAATACCAATCAAATCAAATGAGGTTTTCTCATTGCAGGTCGGGCAAGTGCCATGATGCAAAATGGGACGGGTTTCTACCTGATTTTGCTGTAACATGCTGGTTTGCTTCCTACAAATAGTGTCATTCATCATTAATATACAACAGTTTTGACCGTTTGTGGGTCTTCCTGACACAAACTGAACAAATGTTTATAGTTATTAGTCGTTAGTTATCAGTTTTTAGCGGGTGGTCTGTCACTTGCGGGAGCGCACAGAGGCACTCCCCTACACCTGATCAATTTCAGATTTATGGTCAATTTAAAAGCTAAAGGGCATCATCTTCACCTTACAGAAAACCGATAAAATTATGTAAACAGAGGATTGGATTTCGGGATTATGAGCATAGCACAGGATGTTGATTCAGGGATTGTATGGACGTTACCGCAACTGCATCAATTGCGTTTTATGCGGGCAAATTTTGTTGAACATAATTTTAAGCCTCATGCTCATGATTATTTTGTGATTGGTTTAATTGAAGCCGGGGTTCAATCATTTTCACACGGGCGGGATTTCCACATCACGACACCGGGACGCCTCATCATCATTAATCCCGATGAAGTTCATACCGGAGAAGCAGCGATTGAGACAGGTTTTGCGTACCGGGCATTGTATCCTCGCAAAGAGTTGATGCAAGTAGTTGCCGGACAATTTAGTTACCGAACGGTGGAGATGCCCTGTTTTAACGGGAGTATCATTGATGATAAGCAACTTTTCCGTCAGATACGCTATTTGCACGCTATCAGTGAACAACCCGACGATTATCTCGCGCTGGAAACAGGTTTGCTCAATTTTTTTGTCAGGCTGGTCAACCGTCATGCCAGTGATAATTTTACGATGGGGCAGGAGACAGAAAAATATGGTGCTATCAAGCAGGTAAGGGATTATCTCGAAGCCCATTATGCGGAGTCGATTAGCCTGTCGGATTTAGCAGCGCTGGTTCATATCAGCCCATATCATCTCGCAAGGACGTTCAGCAAACAAATCGGGATGCCACCGCATAGCTATCTCCAGAATGTTCGTATTCACCATGCGGAAACACTATTGAAAACCGATATGCCGATTGCAGATGTTGCTTATGCTACCGGATTTTCCAGCCAGAGTCATCTGAACCGGATATTCAAGCAGTACATCGGCACAACACCCGGGAAATATCACAAACAGCGCAAGATTGTATAAGACAGGCGTCTGATTGATTGCAACAATGTCATGAGACAGTAGCAAATTAGAAAGAGACAGACTATGTCGATGACATTTGACACAAAAATTGCAATTGTAATCAGAACTGACCTTGAAGTATGGCAAAAATTGAATGTAACAGCTTTTATTGCCGGGGCAGTTGCCGGACAGAATCCAACTATTATCGGGGAGACCTATTTCGATGGCTCAGGCAATGTGTATATGCCGATGACAATTCAACCGATTATGGTTTATGGTGCTGATGCCGATGGTATCCGTAAAGCATATGATCGGGCGATGAGCCGGGATGTGAAATTAGCGATTTTCACAGAGGAGCTTTTTGCCACAGGCAACGATATTGATAACCGGGCAGCAGTGGCAGCAAAAAAACAGGATGAGCTTAATCTGGTGGGGATTGCGATGCGGGATAGTAAAAAGACAGTCGATAAAATCATTAAGGGATTAAAATTTCATCCCTGAGTTTGTAACAAAAAAGGGATGAGCGTTTGCCCATCCCTTGAGAGTTTCAATTTAAGAAACGCGGATGTTAGTCACGTACAACGGTGACTGCACTGGCCTGAAGACCTTTTTTACCCTGGGTAACTTCGAATTCTACTGTTGCACCTTCATCGAGTGAACGGTAGCCGTTGCCCTGGATTTCTGAATAATGTACGAAGAGGTCATCGCCGCCATCACGTGTGATGAAGCCATAGCCTTTTTCAGCGTTGAACCATTTGACTGTACCTTGTTGACGGTCTGCCATTTTTGAATCTCCTGATTTGTAATGGTATTGCCAAAACCTTCTGTGTACCTGCAACTTCATACCACTCAGGATGAATTTTGACGCGGCACGCTTAGAAACTGCATCTGAGCTTCCGCATGACACAAACCGCTCAGGGGTTCTGCTATGCTTCAAACTTTAGTGCGTTCTGCTCAGGTTGTAGGGTGCATAACCACTGCACCAATGAGGCAAGACACTCTGCCTACTTGTTTCCTCATTGCAGATTAAGGATAGCATAGTTTATTAGAAAGCGATAGTGAGTTTCGATATTCATTACGAAATTTAATAGTTTTTTAGTTGTTCAGGGTCATTTTCCCGATTCAGTGGTCGTTTTCAGAATATATTGGACATAAATGACTGTGCATAAAAATGAGTTTTGCGTTCAAATAGGGGAAACAATAAATCATGGGAGATAACATCGTGCCACAGGAAACATGGACAGCCGTTGATGCTTATTTTGAAAGTCAATTTCAGGACAATGACCCGATTTTACAGTCTGCATTAGATGCCAGTGACGCTGCCGGATTACCCGAAATCGCTGTTGCGCCCAATCAGGGGAAACTGTTGATGATGCTGGCGCAAATGCAGGGTGCTACAAAAATTTTAGAAATCGGGACATTGGGTGGCTATAGCACAATCTGGTTAGCACGGGCTTTGCCGGAGGGTGGCAAGCTGATTTCACTGGAATATGAAGCGCATCATGCAGAGGTCGCCCGGAAAAATATCGAGAATGCCGGATTGTCAGACCGTGTGCAGGTTATTCAGGGTGCGGCGCTTGATTCATTGCCGACATTACAGGATGAAGCACCCTTCGATTTTGTATTCATTGATGCTGATAAGCCCAATAATCCCGGTTACTTTGAATGGTCGGTTAAGCTGGGGCGTCCAGGGACAGTAATTTTCCTCGATAATGTTGTGCGAGGTGGTCAGGTGACAAATCCCGATAGCCTTGACGAGAGTGTCATCGGGGTACAGCGAGTTACTGAAATGATTGCGGCGAGTGATAAAGTCGAAGCGCTGGCACTCCAGACAGTTGGGAGTAAGGGTTATGATGGTTTTGTTCTGATGCGGGTGAAATAAGAGTTTTCAGTTGTCAGTAGACAGTTTTGAGTTCTTAAATCTACCGTAAATCAGCCATATCCGTGAATTTATGGGTTGGCTGTTTTAGGAATATATCGGGATTAAATTGCGCCAACAGAGCGATATTGAAGACAGTTTTATGATATGTCCAGAAACTTTCCCAACCGCTATTGAAGCGTCCATTATATATCATTTGTATCCACTGTCCGGCATCTAAAAATCTTGTCCAGGGATGGTCGTCGCGACGGGGCGCCCCTGTGCATGACCATCCGTATTTGTATTGGATTTCCAGTTGAGCGGGTTTGAAGCGTAAGCTGAGACATCCAAATTCTGATCTGGTATTGACCTCGAATTTTTCTGTCTTAAGCTCGCCATTTGGCATATCAAAATCATTCGATTCACCGAAACGGATTTGCTGATGAATGAGCACATCATCATATTTTACAGGTTGTACAGGAGGCAGGATAAAAACTTCGGGAACTGTGTTACGTTGGACTGATCCTTCACCACCACGTGATTTTTTAGTCCATGAAACTTTAATTTCCTGTACAATCACCAACATTGAGACACATCCGTACTAAATTCATCAATTTGATTGAATAATAATCAAATCGGGTTATGCTTGTACACCTATGAAAATTAAGTCTTAGACAGTTGATTGGCTTTTTCGGCGGAATACGCTGATCCCGCCCTACCATTTTCACTTTAGCGGATAAGTTCAAAAATATACATTTATTTGCACCTCAGGAGAAATTTTTATGAGCGAGATTTACGAAATTTATGATGAACGTTTTGAAGCGGTAATCAAGCCGGATGCAACACTGGAAAAGCTGTATACCGGGACGATCTGGGCGGAGGGTCCCTGCTATTTTGCAGAAGAGGATTATCTGGTGTGGAGTGATATTCCCAATAACCGGATGATGCGCTGGTCAGAAAGTGATGGCGTGAGTGTTTTCCGGCAACCTGCGAATTTCACCAACGGGCATTATCGCGATTTAGAAGGGCGTTTGATTAGTTGTGAGCATGGTGAACGCCGCGTGAGTCGGACAGAAGCCGATGGGACAGTTGTCGCTGTGGTAGATAATTATGAGGGTAAGAAGTTCAATTCTCCCAATGATGTGGTGGTCAAATCGGATGGCACAATCTGGTTCACTGACCCGCCATATGGCATTTTACCGGGCACAAAAGAGGGCTATGAAGGCGAACTGGAATATGGTGCGTGTTATGTATTCCGTTATGACCCGGCTTCCGATGACCTGAGTGCAGTCGCTACCGATTTTGAAAAACCGAATGGGCTGGCATTCTCTCCCGATGAAAAGAAGCTCTACATCTCGGATACATCGGCATCTCATGACCCGGATGGTAATCATCATATCCGTGTGTTTGATGTCATTGATGGTAAATCTTTAGCAAACGGGCGTGTTTTTGCTGTGATTGAACCCGGACTATCGGATGGATTCCGTTTTGATGAAAATGGCTATCTATTTACCAGCACAGGCGATGGGATTCAGGTTTTTGCAGAAGATGGTACATTGATCGGGAAAATTCTTGTGCCGGAAGTTGTTGCAAATTGTACATTTGGCGGCAAAGAGAAAAATCGTTTGTTCATCACTGCGACAACATCTCTGTATGCGATATATACGAATACACGCGGGTTACAGAGATAGATTTATCTCATTAAAAGCAAAACGCCCCTGTATGGGACGCTAATAAGACCATGTCTTATAATTACTTGCTGCGACGGCGGATTTTGCGTACAAGCTGGCGAGTCCGTCTTTTTGTCGCACGAATTGTGGTTGTAGCCATTCGTCACCCCTTATAGTTTTCACTCATCAGGTCGTTATTTGTGATATTATTCACTATACCCCTATTTTAGCACAGAAACAATGTAAGAAATCGACAATTTTCTTAATTATTCTCTCGTACTATTTTTTGACCTCAATTTAAGTATAGATTGTGCCTCCTTTCACAAGCCTTACACAGCAAATCTATTTCCTAACAAATGCTGCAAGAAATTGTCTGTACGCAACGTCCATTAGCTATCCGCAATCACACACAGGGACAACAGACTTTGACAGATCAACAGAAAACAACGCCCGGCAAGATTGATAAAACAGGGTGGTGGGTACTATTCGCGACAGTGAGTGCATCCAGCATGGCATTCATCGGCGGGAGTGCATTAAACGTCGCCTACGATGCGATTCAGACTGATCTCGGCGCGAGTGGTGGCGAAATGCTATGGATATTCAATGCGTTTGCGCTATTTCTGGCGGCATTGCTATTACCGGGCGGCTCGTTGGGCGATCATTACGGACGCAAGCGTATTTACATGATTGGCATTGTCATTTTCACAGGGGCATCTATCGCCAGTGGATTTGCACCGGACGCTGAAATTCTCATTGGCGCACGGATTATTCAGGGTATCGGCGGCGCATTGATGGTGCCGGGCAGTCTGGCAATTGTATCCGCATATTTCGACAATAATACACGCGGCAAAGCAATTGGTATCTGGTCATCTGTGACGACGCTGACTTCGATTCTGGGTCCGATTCTCGGGGGGATTCTAGCAGATTATGGGCTATGGCGCGTGATATTCTTCATCAATGTTCCGCTTGCATTGTCTGCACTGTATGCGCTGTGGAATCATGTTCCTGAAAGTTATGACGAAGAAGCCAGTCCACATCTCGATTACATCGGCGTGGTACTGATTGTCGCGGGGATGATCGGGATTACTTACGGTTCAATCACACTGGGAGAAGTCGGTATCGCTGGATTGCAGCGGGTCGATTTGATTGCCAGTCTCGTTATCGGTGTGCTATTGATTATCGGCTTTGTGGTATGGGAAGGGCGTACTTCTGAACCGATGATGCCGCTACGATTGTTCAAATCTTCGACATTTCTCGGCGCGAATTTACTGACATTGTTTCTCTATGCAGCATTGGGAGGCGCACTCTATTTTCTGCCGATTAATCTGCTTCAGATACAGGGTTACAGCGAAACTTTTGCCGGACTTGCCATGATTCCGTTTATGGTTTTACTGGTTATTCTGTCGGTATTCATGGGTAATTTTGTAGACCGTTACGGCGCGAAAATTCCACTGGTAGCGGGTCCGTTTATCGCAGGGCTGGGCTTTGTCGGGATGGGTATACCGGGCATTACAGATGGACCCGGCGATTATTGGTTGACCTATTTTCCGGCGGCGGTTGTCTTCGGTATCGGGATGGGCATCACTGTCGCGCCATTAACAACGGCTGTGATGGGGTCTGTGCCACAACATAGCGCAGGGGTTGCCTCGGGTGTCAATAATGCGATGTCACGGGCATCTCAGGTTTTAGCGCTTTCGATTTTAGGAGGGTTGAGTCTGTTTCTCTTCATCAGCACGATGCCACCTGCTATCGAAGCATTAGAGATTCCGGTAGAGGCAGAAACACAAATTATCGACAGGGCAGCATCTCTGGGGGGTATTCAAATCCCGGACAGTTTATCCGACGACGATGCAGAAGCTGTCCGACGGGTGATTCAGACCGAATTTGTTGCGATGTTCCGCGTCATCATGTGGATAGGTGCGGGATTGTGCTGGATGAGTAGTTTGCTAGCATTTATCTTCGTGGAAAATGAATTGCGGGATATTGAAAAATCGTCACCCGGTTGAGTGACGATTAATCCTTTTTAAGATGTTTCTTCGATTGTATTGATCGTTTCGAGTACCAGCGCTGTAACTGCTGTGACCCAGGCACTAATCGACAGGAGCATCCAGACTTCTATGGCTGTTGTATTGATGCTGAAGCTGCCTGAACTGAACCTCAAGACGATAAATATAATATCCAGCAGTAGGGTAAAAGCTGCCAGGGTAATGAGTTGTTCCGGTAATTTGTGCTTTGCAATTAAGTGTACAAAAGCCAGTTTGGTGATAACCAGGAATAATCCAATACCGCCATATGCCGCCATATTGTGAATGTTATCGAATGCAGGGTAGTTCCAGGTGTTCGGGAAAATGCCAACTAAGAGGAGAATGAGAACGGCTGCCGTTACCACCCCGTTGACCCCGTGATAATCTTTTAGCATGTCTTCAGGAATGCCGCTTCCATCCTGATAATCCGACCCGTATTTAGCTTTCTCTACCAGGGTGTTCAAATAGTACATCGCTTCTCTAAATACAAACCAGATCAGACCCGGAATCAGCCAGAGCAAGGATAAGAAGCTAGCTGAAATCTTCGCCGGGATGGATTGCGGTTTACTGGTATAGTCCTGTGCGATAATGTGTTTGACATATTTGGACAGGTCATACCAGATAAAGCCGAGGACGAAGGCTAACATCGCAATGACATTTGAAAAGAGTGCAGAGGTCGCGTCGTCCACCCCTGTTTGACTGATTGCACCCGACATCCACCAGCGATTTTCTGCCAGAACGAAAAGACCGCCCAGAGCAATTACGATAGCGCCGAGGCTGAAAATCAGCATCTCGGATGTATTTGCGGCGGATAGCAGGTACATCGTTCCATATCCGGCGACTGCTCCGTAGATCGTAACCAGCATGACAGTATGCGTGACAGACAATTGCAGGTCAATAAACATCATAATCAATGGCAGTGAGAGCAGGGTCATCACGACGTAGGCAATCAATGCTGCAACGAAGAGCGTGAGTAACATGAATAAAACGCGGATGAATACTGCCAGTGGTTTCGAAGATTCGCCGCTATCCAGTTCGCCTTCGAAAGCTAGATTTGCTAACCTGCGAATCAAGGGGATGTCAAATCCGCCGGAAAGTTCAGTGAATACCTTATGGGCGAGAGACCGATTTTCCTCTTTGAAGCGTTCACCTAAAAATTGTCGATAAAAGATGGTGTTGCCGAAAAATATCACGACAGTAATCAGGCGCAACATCCAGACAATGTGTAAATCCGGTTGTTCCTCATATGTGCCATCTGGCATAGGATCCATCAAGAAATTCGCATCGACATTGGTACGGGTCACAGGTGGATCATAAAAACTGCGGAAAATCACGCCTGCTCCGGTTAGGTTATGCTGGAAAATTTCTCCGCCATTGCATCCTGAAACATCGGGACGATTCGGGCAGGGGTGGGCTTCGAACAATCTATCGTCAGCATGGATATGCCGATCCCATTCTGCAAAACCATTCACACGAACGAGCGGAATCTCGCTTCCATCGAAACTTCGAAGACTGAAAAAAAGTACAATAATTGCTACAATGATCCCGAAAATAAACCCGGAAAGGCTGATGTTGATACGTGCCCTCTGGAAGGGGTTCAAGTCGTTGAATACCAGTGGATTTTGTTCTTCGGACATCTTTGTCCTCCGATTACTCCTATTCTTTATATTATTTTATAATTAACCGGTAATAACGCAATTCGAGCAGGGGTTTTTGACACAAATTTGATAAGAGTTTGTATTAATAGCAACAGATACCCGGCAGCAAACTTCAAAGTATCTTTCACCGCGAGCTATGGACATCGCTGAATGCTTTTAGCACGGTTGTTTAGTATGCGCCGCTACGGAGAAGGACGCGAGGAATGGTCATCAGCATGATTTGCAAATCGAAGCGCACCGACCAGTTTTCGATATAGTAGATATCCATCAGTACCATTTCATCAAAAGGGACTTCGCTACGTCCTGATACCTGCCACAATCCGGTGATTCCGGGGATGGTCTGTAAGCGCTGAAGATGCCAGTTCTCGTATAAATCGACTTCGGATGGAATCGGTGGACGGGGTCCGACAATGCTCATTTCGCCTTTGAGCACATTGATAAAATTAGGGATTTCGTCAATGCTGGTACGGCGAATAAATTTTCCGACTTTTGTGATGCGCGGGTCATCTGCCAGTTTAGGATGTTTGGGGTCTTGCCCTTCGAATACCTGCTCACGCAAGCTGTCAGCATCGGGAATCATGCTGCGGAACTTGAGCATATCAAATTCTTTGCCATTTTCTCCGACACGTCTTGCTTTGTAGATGATGTCGCCACCATCTTCCATTTTAATTGCAATTGCTACAGCGATAAATACGAATGCCCAGATTGGCGCAGTCAACAGCACAATCAAGACATCGAGCGCACGTTTTAGCAGGCGGGATGTGCCTTTGAGTTTCTTGACGCCATTAATGCCTAGAAGCGGGATGCCATCCAGATTTTCGAATTGTACCTGGCGCAAATTCAACTGGAAAATATCGGGAACAAAGCGTAAATCCACATTCAATTGACGCAATAATCGGGCGAGTTCAAGTATTTTATCGTAATGCCGCCATTGTAGCGTGATAATCACTAAATCAATGCCGTGTGCAGTGACGACATTTTCCAGATTTTCGAGTTTGCCGAGACCGACGACACGTCCTAAATCCTGTTCGCCGCGTTCGGGATTATCATCAAGATAGCCGATCACTTTGTAGCCGAGTTCGCGCCGCGAAACCAGAGTTCTTAATACCGCCTGTCCGACTTCTCCGATGCCGACAATCGCTACCCGTTGTACACCGATGCCTTTTGCGCGGAGATAGCCCCAGACCACATGACGAATCGCCCGTGCAATTGACATTAAAAGAATCGTGAGTCCGGCGACATAGACCAGCATCAAGCGACTGGTAATCTGTGGTTGCAGCATGAAATACAGTGCCAGCAAAACGACCGTGCCATTAGCGACACCACCCGCAATGATGGTCACTTCTTCCATCAAGGAACGTCCACGAATATGACGGTATAAGCCATTTGCCTGATAGATGAATACCAGCATGATCGCAAAGAAAGTCGCATAAGGGAGGTAAGGCAAAAATTCGCGTCGGGCAGGATCGTACAGAGCACGAAACAGACGAAATTCATAACGCAAAATATAACCGAGACCAAATGCAGCGTAGACAAGAATCATGTCTATGCCGGGCATAAGCCACCAGGGTTCTACATTCTGTTGATGCTCGTTGTGTCCGTTTTCGTTCATTGGTTTAAAGCACGTTGATAACTTGCGACAGTCAACTGTGCTGTTTTTTCCCATGTAAAGGTTTGTGCAATTTCCAGACCACGCTGACTCGATTGTTCGCGCCATTCCGTATCATGGAAGGCACGTTGCAGCGATTCTGTCCAGATTTCAATTTCATGTGGTGGTAGTGACATGCCTGAATCCTGCACAACTTCCGGTAAAGATGACACGTTGCTCGTGATGACAGGTGTTCCACATGCCATCGCTTCTAAGACAGGCAATCCAAAGCCTTCAAAGACCGATGGAAAGATAAAGCATTCGGCGCTATTGTACCAGAGGGTAAGGTCATCGGTAGGGATAAAACCCGGCAGCGTAATCGAATCGGATAACTGATTAAGTTCAATTGCCTCAAAAATGGAATCGGTGAGCCAGCCTTTGCCTCCGGCGAGAATCAGGGGCAGGCGCTCTGATTCAGGTAATTTTGCATAGGCTTCGATGAGTGTGACCAGATTTTTTCGTGGTTCGATTGTGCCGAGATAGAGCCAGAAACGCTCCGGTAAGCCTTTTTTTCTGCGGAAGGATTCGATTGTTTCCGGTGATAGCGGTTTGTGAATCTCACGGTCATAGCCGAGGGGTGTCACATCGACTTTTTCAGCAGGGATGCCCAGTAAATCGACTAAATCCTGTTTTGTACTCTCCGAAATTGCGAGAATTCGCCGGGCGCGTTTGCAGGTCAATTCTGTCAGACTGCGTAAATAGAGGCGACGTGCTGTTGTCAGGCGTTCGGGATAGCGCATGAAGGTCAAATCATAGACCGTGACGACCATCGGCACAGAGAGCATTAATGGTGCAACAAATGCCCCCGCGTGATAGAGGTCATATTCCCCGAGTTGAAAGGGCTGAATCATCTGCTCCCAGAGAATGCGTTTTGCAGGGGATTCCGTATCCAGTGAAGCCCGTTTCATCTGAATACGGTCATATTCCGCATGATTGGCAGCACCGACCATCGCGGTAAATTGCCAGTCCGATGGGGCAACATCCGGTAGATGAGTGAGTGCCTGATGTAGAACGTTATGTATGCCAGCAGCACGGTATCCCGCCTGGCTAGATAGCAGGTGTGCGTTGATTCCGATTTTAGTCATGGGGTGGGATGATAGAGGAAAACCCTAAAAAGTAACAGTGAGTAAAAAGTAACGGGTGACGGGTAAAGAAAGTGAAGAGTTAAAAGTGCTGAGTTCTGTGTTCTGAGTGCTGAGGAACGACAGAAAATAGGGGAAGTTCAAGAATTGAGTGACGGGTAAAGATAGTAGAGAGTTAAAAGTAAAGATTTAAGAGTGAAAAGCGGGGAATAGAAAGAGCAGTAGAAAGATAAAAGTGCTGAAATGTAAGGTGTAAAAGTCGAAATATTACCCACCAGGGTTTATCAGTCATCCAATTGTGAAAGATATTCCATAGTATTTTTTCTAATTTTAACCGTCCTTCCAGATAAATTGATTATTATATTTTCAGAATCTTCGCTCGCAGAAAATTCTTTCCCATAATGTACTTCCCTGTGACAATTTGGACACAGCAAAATAATATTCTCAGTACAGAGAGAGCCTACCTTTCTCTCTGACAGTTGAATAATGTGGTGTGCCTCAATAAAACTTTCTCCATTCTTTTTTTCAAAACCAACCCATCCACATATCTGACACTTTGCCCCTAAAAGTGATTTAAGTGCTTTTGTCACAGCACTCCCTCGGTCTAAATGGCTTTGAACTTTCTTTGCTCGCTCTTTCGGAGAAATATTTGCATACAAATTATTCAATGATGTAAGTACTTTGAATGGATTAGTTCCTGCTTCTAATCTACTGATATTTTGCCCTACACGACTATCAACATTAGCTAATTCAAGTATTCTTGAAAACGCATCATCTGAAATCTTTCGGATTGATCTTTGCCATGGAGGATTTGGTCGTGTCCGAATTTGGCTATAGCCAATACTTTCAATAAAGCCATCACCATCAGGGTGGTAAATTGGTACAACATGAGGGAATTTTCGTCCTTCAAGTATCTCCGCATAGAAATATTCATTAGTAGTATCAGGCTCAACTGCGCCAATAACTCCACATCCAAAATAATATCTTTGTTCCCTCTTATGTCTATTTCCCTGATAATATATGAATCTATCTCCAGTATTTATTTGACTTCGATATGTCTTTGGAAAATGGTAAGTTGAGAAGGGAATATCATCATATTCAGATTTGACATCTATACGCTGAGAAAGAACAATTTTCATAACTACTCCTATAAACCTAAAAAGTTAATTGTTTAGTAACAGTATAAATCGAATTCAGAAAAATACTCTTATTTAGAAAAGAATTTAGCTAATATACATTGATGAATTGTGCCCACACAAACAAGAGATTCAATATCAGACAACCTTAAATCCCTCCCCATTGCCGCGCTGCCATTATTTTTCGGGTTGCAGAGCTATGCAGAGGGACTTTTTGTCTCTTTTTCTTTAGTGTCAAAACTTAGTAGAATTCCTTATCCACCTAAATGTGATTTTAAGAATGCGGCGATGTCATTCAGGGATTGTTTTGCCTGTGGTAGCTCCATGTTGAGTTGCCAGACATGCCACATGCGCGGATAAATCTCCAGGGTCACATCAACTCCGGCATCTTTCGCCAGTTTCTCAGCTTGAATCGCATCGTGGCGCAGAACTTCATCTTCTCCGGCGTGAATCAATAGTGGAGGCAATCCGTGCCAGTCACCGAGGACAGGTGAGATTAGAGGATTCGTCGCATCACCTCCTGCAAGATAGGCTTTGTTGAAAAATTTCGTCGCTCTTGGATGCAATAACGGGTCGTGTTCTGTGTCGAAGTTTTTCGTCATCCCGGTTAAATCGGCTACAGGCGAAAGACAGGCAGCAGCAGAAGGTAGCGGGTCGTCGTTGTCACGCAATTTCATTACTGTCGTGAGAGTTAGATTGCCACCTGCTGAATCTCCCGCAATGACGGTATTTTCTGCCGGATAACCCTGTTTTAACAACCATTGATACGCTGAAACACAGTCATCCAGTGCTGCGGGAAACGGATGCTGTGGTGCGAGTCGATAATCGACCATCAGGGCACGCATTCCCATTTGCTTTGCGAGGTAGGCAAGCATCTCCATGTGCAGGGTTGATACACCGAAAACAAATCCACCGCCATGCAAATAGAGTAGCACTTTATCTTCCGGGCTGTTGTCGGGGATAATCCAGTGACAGGGTATATCATTTGCGGTGACAGGTTGCGTGTGGACGCCATCCGGCATTTTTGCGCGGGAGATGGTTTTATCAATGATCCATTGGGCGAATTGGACAGGCATGTAGGCTGTCATCAGACGGGTAATTTTTAATCCTGAGCGGATTTTCTGTTCGAGAGCGGTTTGTGTCATGGGGTTTTCCTGTCATTTTAAAAGAATTAATTTTTGTAGGGCGCAGCATGATGCGCCCTTACATTCAGGGCGATTCACCGATTAGCCCCGAAAAATAAAATTTCGTATACGCAGGGTTTGGCACGCCAAACCCCTACTGTGATTATATCGTCTATTCTAGCATTCCCTTCATCTGACCCTGAATGAAACGGGTGGCACGGGCGGGTGCAACTTTATAGAACATGTTCATCATTTTTGCATCATTGCCAATATAGACCTGGAATTTATTTTTCTCCATGCCATTGATGATGGTTTCGGCAGCATCGGCGGGAGTGGTCATCGGAAGATTGCTATTTTCGGCATCTTCGGGGCTGACATCCATGTTGACACCGGAATTTTTGGTGATGTCGGTGGCGATTGCACCAGGGAAAACGACCGTTACATCTACATTGGTTTCCAGCAATTCGGAATAGAGTCCCTCAGTCAGGATTTTGACGGCGGCTTTGGATGCACCATAAAGCGTTTGCCCCGGAAAGGGGAAGAATCCACCCATACTGGAGACATTGACGATATGTGCTTCGGGACGCTCCAGCAAATAGGGCAAAAATGCCTTTATCATATAGATGACGCCATAGAGATTGACATTCAGCACACGCTCAATTGCACTCAATTCCAGTTCAGAGAAACGCACGAACGGTTGAATAATCCCGGCATTATTGATGATGGCATCGACTGTACCATGTGCGTCAATGACTGCCTGTGGAAAAGCATCAACAGCCTCTTTATCCGCAATATTGACCACATGTGTGCTGATTTTGTCTTTGTTCGCACCTGCCAGTTCAACTGTTTGTTGAAGTGCCTCGCCGTTGATGTCTGCGGCTGCGACTTTCGCGCCTTTTTTTACCAGATTGAGTACCAGTTCGCGTCCGATACCGCTTCCGCCACCTGTTACCACGATGACTTTGTTGTTGACTTTCATGTTCTATCCTTTTGATTTTTCTGAAAAATATTCTGTCTGTTTTTTGTAAAAATATTTTGGATTTAAAAAGAGGGTGACAAAATGCCACCCTCCAGGATTGCTATTTTTATTGTGTCTGATTGGCGACCTGTTTTGTCATGTGCGGGCATCCGGCAGCAACAGCTTCACGAATGGTTTCGCCGTCAGTGAGTTCGCTTAATGGCTTGCGTTGATAGCGTACACGCACCTCTGAAGGACGATTCGCGCCGTTACCCATCACCACATGAATATCATCGCTCAAGATTTCCGCATCGAATTGCTGGAAGAAGAGCGCGGTGATAATTGCCATCTCATTTTTGGCGAAATTCATGCCCGTGCATTTGTGGATACCGCCACCGAAACCGATAATTGCAAAGGGATTTTTGCCTTCTTTGCGTTCCGGTGAATAACGGAGCGGGTCGAATTGGTTTGGATTTTCATAGACATCCGGCATAAAATGGGACGTCGCGCCACTGACCATAATGCGCCAGCCTGCGGGAATCTCGTAATCGCCAAAAGTGATCGGTTCTGTGACTGTGCGAATCTGTGTATCAGCAGATGGACGCAGACGGGTTGTTTCGTCAATTGCGTAGTAAACTTGCTTCAACTGACTCAGGACTGCGGCATCAATCTCCTGACCGTATGCCACATTTTCTTTGATTTCCTCTTGAATCAGGGTGAGATAGTCAGGATGTTGCAGGAGGAAAGTCAGTTCCCAGGCGGCTTGTCCTGCTGTGGTCTCGTGTCCGGCGAAAATCAAGCCCATGAACATAATCACAATTTCTTCATCCGACATGATTGTGCCGTCTTTCATGGGCGTCGAAAGCAGTGTGGTAATCAGGTCATCATATTTTTCAGGGTTATCGCGACGTTTCTTGATAACATCCGCTAAGATACTGCGGATTTTCTTTTTCGCTTTATCGCGTCGCCAGAATTTCGGCAGTGGTAGATTCGGCGGCAAAATGAAGTCGAGGGATGCCCCGATTGCTTCATATTCTTTCCAGAATACGTCTCCGAGTTCTTCTCTGAAATTTGCACCGATAAAAGCATGTCCGGCAACCGCTTGAGTCAGATTCAGCATATCGTTTGTCAGGTCGGTCTCGCCGGATTGCCCGAGACTATCCAGCCAGCGTTGCACTTCGATATTCATTGCCTGAATATAAGCCACCATGCGATCACGACGGAAAACTTCCTGCAAAGCCGGGCGCTGATTATAGTAGGTATCCTGATCGGCGACGAAGAGAACTTCACCAATCGCTTCTTTCAGGAATGTATAACCATCCTGCATATTCAGTGATTTGTCCGTCTGTGTGTAGAAAATACGGTTGTACTCTGCCCCTGTAATCACCAGCGTCGGTTGGGGACCCAATTTCATCGCGAATAAATCGCCGTGTTCTTCAAAACCACGTTTGAACAGAGAATCGCGATCTTGCAGCATTTCGAGTGCATGTCCGATTACCGGAAGTCCGCCGGATACCATCGGGGGTGTTGTTTGTGCTATTGTCATTCTAGTTGACCTCTTTTTTACTCATTGATTTGTGGTGAATTATTTAGCTGGAGGGCACGGTGACCCTCCCCTACATTTTTAGATCATTTTGAATTAGCGCTTTTCCAGAATCATGGGCAAGCCATTGTCGATTTCCAGCAGACCTGTGATCTTAAAATCGGCGTCGTAACCCGGAACAAATTGCGGGTCGAAACGTTGCGCCAGAATCGCCAGCATGATATGTGTTTCCAACAGTGAAAAATGATTACCGAGACAGATACGTTGTCCAGAAGCAAAAGGATGATATGCCTGTGAATGACGGGCTTTTTCAGCATCCGGTGCATGACGCTCAGGCTCGAACACATCCGGGTTTTCCCAAAAATCAGGGTGACGGTGGGTGAAGTAGGGCAGCAGTAGGATCACCGAGCCTTTTTCGATGTGATAGCCATCAATGATGTCATCATCTATAACATCTTTGGCATATTGCGGCGCAGGTGGATAGAGGCGTAATGTCTCTTTGATGATACGCAGGGTATAGGGCAAGCGTTTGAGTGTTTCCAGGGTTGGAATTTCATCGCCTAATTCGCGATCCAGTTCTTCATGTAATTTTGCTTTGACATCCGGGTTTTTTGCCAGGGCATACCAGGCATGACTCATCGAACGGGCGGATGTTTCATAGCCAGCAAAGAAATTCGTGAGTGCTTCATCACGCAGCAAATCACGCGACATGCGTTCCCCGGTTTCAGGGTCTTCTGCCATGATGAGTTTGGAAAGCAAGTCATTCGGGTAGTCGGCTTCATCCATTGCCAGGCGTGTATCAATCACATCGTTAATGTAACTATGAACGACATCATGTGCCTTTTTGTACGCGAGGTTTTCTTCTGTAGGAACCCAATCCGGTAATTTAAAGGGATTCATCCGGTTGCTGGATGCAAAACCAATCATGGTTTCGACATGTTCTTTGATTTCCAGAATATTATCAACAGACTCTGTGCTGAAAATTGCTTTCAGGACAATTGATGCTGTGACGATTGCCATTTCATCAAACATTTCAATCTGTGGATTACTCTTTACGAGTGTTTCCCAGCGTTCAACGACTGACACGGTATCGCGCAGGAAGATGTCGGCAAAGTCTTGAACACCACGTGGCGTATAGAAGGGTGCCATGATACGACGTTGCCGTTTCCATAATTCGCCGGTACTGGTGACAAGCCCATCGCCTATGACGTATTTACGGACACCATCATAGCTTTCGAGTTTTTCGTAATTGTCTGAATTGGTGAGGGTCACATGACGGACATGTTCGGGATTGATAACCATAACCAGCTTTTTGGGACCGACCTGTATTTCAAAGATGTCGCCGTATTCCTGCCAGCATTCGCTCACATATTTGAGCATTCCATCCTGACTCAAATCGCGTAGATTCTTGAGTCCCAGAAAGCTCTTAGGACCGGGTAATGGTTTGACTGCTGTGTTAATCATCGCGTGTAAAGACTCCTGAATTTGACTACCAGATATTTGTAACAAGCAATTCTGAGACGTTCGTTCCAGAATTTTGGCATAAAAAATAGTCTTTAAACGGAAAATCATTCGCCAAATCCAGCAATTGCCAGTCTGGAGACCCGTGTTGATATAGTTTGTGAAACTATTCCGAAACGTGTGTTCCAGAATACAAAATCAGTATATCATATCATTCATCAGAAAAGGATTAGGATTTGAGTACTCTCAAGATAATTTTGAGGAAAGCATCGGCATAGGCATAGTCAGGTTTCATGCTTTTGATTGTGGCTAATCCCTGTAAGTTACTGATGATAACATGTGCCAGGTGCAAAGGATCATCTGTGGCGGAGATGTCATTCGTTTGTTGAGCGTCCCGCAAAACATCTGCGATGATCTCTGCGATGCCTAAAAAATGGGTGAAGAGCAGGTCGGTCACTGCCGGTTTACCTGTTCCGAACTCTGCCATCGTATTAAAGGTCATCGAACCATATTGTTGTGAGCCGCCCGGTAAGACTCTGTCAATTGATTTGAACAGGTCTTCAATAAATTCTATGGCATTGGCTGCGCGGTCTATCATTTCAGAGACCTGTGCCCGTTCGATTTCACAATAGCGTTCTAATGCTGCCATGAAAATACTGTCTTTGTCGCCAAAGGTCTCATACATGCTGCTGCTACTAATGCCCATGACTTTTTTCAGGTCACGGATTGAGGTTGCTTCGTAGCCGTTTTTCCAGAAATGCAGCATCGCCATTTCTAATACCTTGTCTTTATCGAATTCGCGTTTTCTCGCCATAACAATCTCCCTATCTTCGCATAATCTATTGCAGGGTATGATACCCTGTTATCAGGTTGTATATCGGAAACAGATGATAATCAAAATATGCGTTGTTTATTGCGGACAGCATGGATTCTGTCCCTACATTTTCTCTGTACTAAGAGGTATACAACACCCGGAACTTCACGTGATGGGAGGCATTTTAACTGATATTGTAGCGTATTGGAGTTAAAATCCATTCTGACATATACTGAAACTAACGATATTCAGAACACAAGGTCTATTCATGGCACGGCACAAGGAATTTGATGTAGATGCAGCACTGGATAAAGCCATGACTCTCTTCTGGCGACAGGGCTACGAACGTACATCGCTCGATAAATTACTGAAACACATGGAGATCGGGCGGGCGAGTTTCTATAACGCTTTCGGTGATAAGCACGCTCTGTTCATGCGGGTCTTGCAACGCTATCAGCAACAATACAATCAGGTTGTCATTATTGATACTCTGCAACATGCGGCATCCGGTCTGGAAGGGATTCAGGCTGTTTTTGAGAAAGTGATCGATTTTCTATCAAGCGATTCAGGGCAAAAAGGCTGTATGATCGTCAATTCATTAATTGAGATTGCACCCGATGATGAAACCGTTGCCGCTTATGTTTCAGAAATTACACAATGTGGCGAGGATGCCTTTTATGATGCACTACGTCAAGCACAGCAAGGCGGGGAAATATCACAGGAAATTGATTGCCGGGCGATGGCACGTTTTTTGATGGCGACGATTCGCGGGATGCGGGTGACAGGTCGGACAACACATGATAAACGTATCTTTGAAGATATTGCGACTGTTGCTTTATCGACCCTGAAAAATTAATTTATACTGATTGGTACAGAATTTTAGTAAGATTGGCTGTGCGAGATTCGTCCTGATAGTAGAGGCTGAAAATGTTTCCTCTACAAATCGTCAGGTTATGCGTGTCGGAAACCCCATAACGCTGACTCCGGTAGAAAACCCGGAAAACTCCTATCCCCCTGTGTAAACGGGTGACTCAGCGTGAGTCGCCCGTTTTTGATTTGTCCTATATAGTCATTTTACAGAATTAGGGCTGATTTTCGGGAGGGCACGGCGACCCTCCCCTACTCTGGTTTAGCTACGGATTGAATTTACTACAGATTAGATACCCATTTCGAGTTGAGCACAATCGAGTTCACCGAGAGCATTCATAATCGTCAGTGTTGTCGGGACTGTTTCAGCGAGTAAGGTGAATTGTCCGTTGACGATACCCCATTCTACGGGTGGTAGGTTGCCAAGTGCGTAACAGCCACTATAGGCGACAAAAGAAGCATCCGTATGTTGTGCGACCAGGACAGCCGATACATAACGCCCCGGATAGCCTGTTTGCATATAAGCGGGATAGTCGATTGCACCATTGGTATAGACTGTGACAGCAACGGTATCATTGTATCCTGTGACGAAATCGGTGTAGGGTAAGCGATAATCTGTCTGTAGACCCTGTGCAGGGGTCAGCCATTGATTATATGCTGTCGCGAAATCACGCTCATTGATGAGGTCGTAATATTCCAGCAGAGTGATGGTTTCGGGCATACTCATTGCACTGAGGGATAAGGGTTCAGGTGGAAGCGTCGCATCAGGATTCCATTCTTCTGTGACGAGCGCCATAATTGTGCCATTTTGCGGGGCAGTGCCATCTTTGATGAGTTGGAATGAGCCGCTACTCAAAAATGAAGCGTCTACAGGTGGTGTGTAATTCATCCCGTTCACCAGACGAAAATAGCCATAATAGGTTTCGACTGTGCCATCGGTTTGATAGCCGAGTAACACAGTGTTCAGGTAAGCCGAGCCTGTTGCGACTCCGACACGTCCGAAATATGGAACGATGCGTTCTGTTTGAGCATAGCCAGCTACATAATCTTCATAGGTTTGATTTTGCGGGCTAATCATGGCGTAGGCAGTTTGATAATCTCTCAAATTCAGTGCGTTGATATAGAGCATCACTGTTTCTTCGAGTTCATTGCGTTCCATCGTATCCTGTTGTTGTGCTTCTCCGATACTGTAGGGCAGTAGCAGAATCGAAATCAACAGCAATAGTGCAAAAAATGTTCGCATGTCGTTGTCCCCTGACATTGTGTGTGTTCACTATTTAGAACACAGTCAGGAGAGGAGACGTTCCCATATTGAAGGGGTTTTTATGAGATTTATATGGTTATTTTTCATCATAAGGGTTGATTCCGCCTTGAGTGCCTTTGCGGATGTCCTGTTGCCAGGGTTTTTTGGCTTCACCGGAATAGCCGATTTCTCGCATCCGTTCGTTTTCGAGGGACTCTAATTTCTGTGAAATATCCGTTTTTTTGAGGTCATCCAGGGGGATTTTATGGTCAACCTGTGAAGTGTCTCTGTAAACATAGCCAATCCCGGCACACCAGGCACAATCTTCTGCTTCACCTGTAAAGTCATCTTCATCCCAGCCATAGCCATCGCAGGAGGGGCAGCGCACAATATTCATCAAGTTACCTGTTCGAATGGTGGTCAACATCAGGAGGGCACGGCGACCCTCTCCTACAGATTAACATATATCGCGAAAGCCAACAGGTACAATCAGATGATAGTACAATCAGGACATTCAGAATTTATTGAATTATGCGAACAATCCTGATATTCTGTGGGAAAATGTTGATCTGTAAAATCTGGATGTGACTGTCATTATGGTGGATGCACAATTGAAACGCGAAACAGTGCTTGAAACAGCCGCAACGCTCTTTGAGAGTGGTGGTTATGATGAAACTTCGCTGGAAGATATTGCGACTGCGGCGGATGTGCCACTGGAATTGCTACGGCAGGATTATGCTGGCAAAGAGCAAATCGCACTGGAACTCTATCATATGATGGCAGAATCGACTTTATCCTCGGCAGGGAACTTGAGCGAAGGCAATATTTCCGACCGCTATTTCAGTGTGATGGAAGATAAACTCGCCCAACTAAACAGTCATCAGGAAGCGGTGAGTGCTTTATTTGCGATTGCGATGCGTCCGAAAAGTGCGATTAAAGCCTCCGATATTTCGCCCGGATTGCGTGACCCGATGATGGCGGTTATGCAGGCGGTTATCCATGATGCTGATGATAAGCCTATCAAAGATGAAGATGACCTGGCTTACTTTTTGTATGCCTTTCATTTTCTGGTAATTGTGTTCTGGTTGTATGATCGCACCGATGAAAAAGAAGCCTCGCATATGTTCACCGGATTTTTGCGCGAATTTGTTAAGCTGGTGCGTCCGATGATGGTGATGCCGATGGTCGGGAAAGCGATGAACCGGATGGCGAAAATTATGATGGTCGTTTTTGGTGGCGCACGTCTGGTAGACCCCGATACATCCTCCACCTAATTGCCCTAAGACATATTCAGCGGAAAATAGAAAAGCCAGCTTATGTTATAAACTGGCTTTTTCAGGTAAAGATATGTTGTCTCATAGTGTGGTTTCAAACTTCGCTTTCATGTTGTGTCTCCTCATTTATACAGTTGTAAAACACCAGATGAAAAATCCGATTAAGAACAGGCTGGAGATGAGCAGAACAAGTAAGCATAGCGGTGCAGCGGCGGGATGATTTTCCTGTTCTGCGTCATGCTCGTGATTCGAGTGCTGTTCTGATAGCATAGGCGCTCATTTCAAGCTGATGAGTATCTGGCTGATGATGCGAATCGGATTGATTGATTTACGATTGCGCTGATTGTCCCGGGCATCCTGTGCCTGACGATTACGGGCAGCACGGTTTTCGGTGCGTTGACGATATTCTTTATTCAGTTGATAGTCCTGTGATGCGTTTCCGTTCATGATTTCTCTCCTATTGTGATTTTTGTGTTGCCTTATTTGACTGTGACGATAGTCTGGCTGACGACGCGCATGATATTGACTGATTTGCGTGTCCGGGTGTCCTGTGCTTCCTGTGCCTGACGATTACAGCTTGCCTGTTGTTCTTTGCGGTTACGGTCTGCTTTGTTGATGTTGTAATCCATCGGTGTAAATTGGCTGTTCATGTGATTCTCCTGTTTGATTTGTTGTTTTGCGTTCGATTTGTGTTGTTGCGCTTGCTTACTCTCATGTTATGGGCGAAAATGCCCGACCTATCTGATCCCCACCGGGAAACTATCCTTTTCCCCTCCCCCTGTGTTCTTCTTATTTGCGTGATTTTTTCTGTGCTTTCTGTGCCTGACGTTTGCGTGTTGCTTCCTGTTCTGCACGTTTGCGATCTGCTTGATTGATGTTGTAGTCCATCGGTGTAAATTGGTTGTTCATGTCTGTACTCCTGTTTGATTTGTTGTTTGCTGTTGATGTCTTTACTGTACAGGGAGGGTGGGCTGGTCGTCTCCCACCATATGGGCGGGTAGAGGGCGGGTAAGTGGGCGGGTGTGGATTAGCACAGTATTTTCCATGAATATTTCTGCCACCCGAGTGTAAGACAGGCATCTGATTTAGCAGCGTTTATTGATGTTTTCACTGTACAGGAACAGGGGACTGGATGTCGCCCGTCATGTAACGGGAAAACACGGTTATCTGGACAGAGGATTATTTTGCGGAATGCTGGCGGGCATGTTTTAATGAAGTTGTGCTGGTTATGAGGGGAAATCCATGAGCGAACCAATTGAGCTACTCGAACCGTTATCCGACCGTGAACAGGAAATTATTCCACTGCTAGCAGATGGACTATCTAATAAAGAAATTGCGGATAGGCTTTTTCTCTCTGTGAGTACCGTGCGCTGGTATATCCGCATTTTGAATCAGAAATTGGATACAGCCAATCGCAAAGAAATTGTAGCGAGGGTTGAAAAACTCGGTCTACTGGAACAGGAAACAGAGCAAAGCTATCTGCGTCCAAGAGAGAATTTACCCCGGCATACGACTCCTTTTGTCGGACGGGATAGAGAATTGGATGAATTGCATAGCATCATCGGAAAAGAGGAAGTGCGTCTACTGACGATTCTCGCGCCGGGTGGCATGGGTAAAACGCGCATCGCTCTGGAAGCCAGCGAACAACAGATGAACCACTATCCCGATGGGGTGTATTTTGTGCCGCTACAGCCACTATCCGACCTGGAACAGATTATCCCGCAAATCGCCAGCAGCACATTTTTCACTTTTCAGCAAGATAATCGCAGTCAAAAGCAGCAGGTACTCGACTTTCTCGGCAATAAAAAAATGCTCCTGTGCATCGACAACTGGGAACATATTTTAGAGGCTGTGCCGCTCGTCAATGAGATTCTAACTGCTGCGCCGGATGTCAAAATTATTGCGACATCACGCGAAAAATTGAATTTACCCGGAGAGACGGTCTATGTCTTGCAGGGGATGGATTTTCCCGATTGGGAGACACCGGACGATGCCCTTCGCTATGATGCTGTGCAACTTCTGGTGCAAGCCGCGCAACGGGTCAAGCCGGATTGGGAGGTGACAGAAGAAAATCTCGATTTTGTGGCGCGGGTTTGTCGCCTGACACAGGGGATGCCACTCGGGATTTTGCTTGCCGCATCATGGTTAGATGTCTATTCACTGGAACGTATCTGCGAGGAAATCCAGAAAAGTGTCGATATTCTGGAAACAGAGATGCGGGGTGTGCCGGAACGTCAACGTAGTATTCGCGCTGTCTTTGACTATTCATGGGAGCGACTCAAGCCAACTGAACAGAGTGTTCTGATGAAAATGAGCGTTTTTCGTGGTGGCTGTACACTGGACGCTATCGAAGCAGTCACCGGGGCAAATGCCCGTGTATTGCGAGGGCTGGTCAATAAAGCATTGTTGCTGCGGAATCGGGAAGGTCGCTATGATTTGCATGAGTTGTTGCGGCAATATGCGACGGAAAAGTTACAGGCATCCTCTGAAAGTACAGAAGCAATAATTGGCTATGCCTTTTATTTTGCCGATTTCCTGAATAATGCCTATAAAGCAAACGATTTATATGAGATTGAGGCTGATTTACAAAATATCGGAGAAGCATGGATTCAAGCGTTACGGCATGAGGCATATGATGTGATTGACCGGATGGTTTCCCCGCTTGAAATTTTCTATTCGGAAACAGAGAGAAATATTGATAGCCTTTTAGAACCTGTGTACCAGCAATTATCTCAACCTGACAATTCATCATACAGACATATATGGGCAAAAGTTGCTGTTCGGCTGCGATATGGTGACAATCGCAATGGAGAATTAAAAGCTAATATCAAAGAATGTTTTGAGATTGCCATTAAGCGGAGTGATCAGCTTGAGCTTGCATTGTGTCATGACCGGGTAAGCATGAGCCACATCACAGATGGTCACCTGGAACGAGCATTGCTGGAAGCTGATACAAGCCTTGATATTCTGGATAAACTTGATGCGAATGCACATTATCTGGAAGTCATGACACGCAAACATCTTGTTCTACGGCTATTAAAAAAACAATCCGTATTGCGCGAATCAGGTCAAACATTTTTATCGCGGGCGCGTAAAGCCAATATCCCGCGATTTATTGCGAAAGCACTTAGAATGGTCAGCGATTATCATATTGCGGATGAAGATTATGAACGGGCATTCAATCTGGTTGATGAGGCTTTTCACATTGTCATAAAGCAGGGCAATAAGCATCAAATGATTGAGATGTTATGCAATCTAGCACAAATCCGTCTCTATCAGCATCAATCATCGGCGGCGTATGACTTTGCGAATGATGCACTGTCTCTCAGCATTGAAATTCAAAACAAGAAACTACAGAGCAACGCAATCAAATTGATCGCAGGATGTCATATTGAAACTGCTGACTACGATCGGGCGAATTATTTTCTTGATATGGGGCTGGAGATAGCAGACGGTAGTTACCTGAAAAATTACAAAATGCTGATTAGTGTTTTGACCCTTAATGCAGCAGAAGCCAAACGCTGGTTTATTGCAGAAGCTATTGATTTTGCGAATACTTATCCAGCAATAAAACAGTGGATTTATGCTGGCTTTTTTTTGATGTCGTCCTATCTGATTGCACAACATGGTAATCTAAAATTCGCAACAGAAATGATAAGCCTTGCTCAATATCTTCAGGGAGAGTCTGTGCCACAGTCAAGGTGGATAAAGGAGCTAAAGCCATTTCAGGACATGCAAGTGATACTCCAGACAGACCTTGAAGATGATTATGATGCAGCATGGGAACGCGGAAAGACACTCGACCTGGATGAGACTGTCGAAAAAGTACTCGCACTATTCAATGAGGCAATTTAAAAATCGGCATTGTGGAAATACCGATTTTCAGGTGTCGTTATCTATGGATTTCATGAAAGACCCGCAAGCCAATCCCGGAGAACATTGAAAAAGAGGTCGGGTTCTTCGATATTCGGGAAGTGTCCACTATCTTCAAAGATGATTAGTTCGGAATCAGGAATGCCATCATGCAGGATTTGTGCCTGTAACGGCGGGCAGATAAAATCTTCACGTCCGACCAGAATCAGCGTGGGGATATTGATTTCGGAAAGGAGATCTTTGACGTTGTATGCCTGTTGTTCTTCCTCAGTTGGTCGTCCTTCCAATCGGAATATCGTATCTTTGAGCAAGCTGTCCGCGAGTTCAGGGTCGAAATGTTTGAAGTAGAGCGGAGCAATACCTGCCAGATTTGCAGCAAATTCTTCATTGTTCGCCGGACTCATCTGTAGTGCCTGCAAAATTTCCGGCGAGGGTTTTTTGCGTTGGATATTTGCCTGAATTTCTTCACCGTAGTCCATGCTGGCTGCTGTATCGAACAAAATCAGGTGACTGATACGTTCAGGATAACGGACTGCCATTTCTAAGGCAATAAATCCGCCATAAGAATGCCCTAAGACGGCAACTTTTTCATATCCGAGATGTGTGGCTAAGGCATCGGCATCCGCAGCGAATTGTTCGTGAGTCAGTGTTGCCGGGTCAGGGCTACCGGAGCGACCATTGCCGCGATGGTCATAATGAATCATTTCCAGTGTATCTTCAATCGGACGAAATCCGTTTAGCATGTAGGTGTGATTGAGACCCAATCCACCGTGCATCATCAGGCAGGGGATACCCCGTCCTGCTATCGTGTAATAGAGTTCATTGTCATTGATATTTGCTACTGGCATGTGTTTGCTCTCTTTCGTTTATTATCTGTCCAGGAACTTGCTAATTTTCGGACAATGCAGGCATTCAGCACTCCGTCAACATCAGGGTGTTACGATGACAATCGCATCACCATCTGAATCCACTATACAGGCGATTGCTTCTCCCATGTTAACCGTAAAAACGAGGGGTGGATAGCAATCCTCATCGGGGAAGATGACAAAAATCGCGTTCTCACCATAGAGTTGTGACAGGTGACTGTGTAACGATGCCGGAATCAGGCAGGTGTCGTCGGAACAATCATCGGATGGATAGAGCAGGTGATAGGGTGGTTTATCGACTGCAAAGAGAAGCGGGGCATTCCAATCAACCGCATTTTCATCGACGACGATTATCAGGTTGCCATACACATCCAGCAGGCAATCACTGTACTGTGAGAATTCGTGTATCTCAGCTAAGAGGTCAAAACAGCCGTCATGAGCGACAAGTTCCTCATTGCCGGAGAGTTCACTGTAATCAGTGATAATGACATAGCTGGTGTTTTCACTATAGCGATGAGTGAGTAAGCTCCAGATGCGTCTGTTTAGCGGGCAGTCGGTCAGTTGGAAGCAATCATCCTGCGGGTAAAGAATTTGATAGTCTGTCGTGATGGTTTCATAGCGGGTGTTTTCACTATGATGCAGGACTATTGCCACCAGTAAGGTGATGATAATCGCTGTGGTAATTCTGATAGCCATCAGCATTTGTGATGGTTTGCGCGGTGTACGTTTGATTTTGCGGTAGACAGGCATTATGATTTCTCCTTTATTCGTGAGTTTTTTGTTTTTCAGGCATGATAGTGTTATGCCCCTACAGATTTTGTCGTTTGATTTTGAGATTTTTCGGACAGAGCAGGCTCTGTCCCTACGCATTTTTGGTTTCGGGTGCGCTGTAACACATCCTTATATTTGACAATTACGGTTCAACGATGATGACCTTGTTGTTATCGTTATCGGTATAGCATCCCACCGGATTTCCCTGGCTATAGTAGGATTCGGGCAAGGGCAAGCATCCGGCATAGGTCTGTAAATCATCCATGTCAAGTCCGGTTGCAACGGGGTCAAGGTAAGCAATCAACTGCTCATCATCGCTGTGTTGTAAGACATAGAGATAGTCTTCATAGGAAGCTTCTAAATTGCCGAGGTTGAACTGAATGGTGCTACGCATACCACGATATTGCAGATCATCGGGATTTCCGGCGAAACACAGGTCAAGGGCGGCTAAGGCGTCTGCATATTCGCCTGTGATGTAGGCGACTTGTCCATCAAAGCAAGCTGAATTGTCTGTTAAGGCTTCGTTTGCTACTGCTGGCTGTACATTGATGATGAAAACAGTGACCAGGGCGATGGCAATGGCGACCATCCAACCGAGTCCAATCAGTACGTAAGGTGTTTTGACTCTGCTTCCCGATGTTGTTTCGATTTTTTCAGGATGGCTAAGATAGCGGTTTTGTTGCTGGCGATATTCGATTTCTGCGTTGTAGTATTCGATAAACATGCGATTTTCCTTTTCTATAGAAACTGGTTTTTGGTTTAATCTTCCGGTGTGGTATCTTGCTCAATCATGTTTTTGACCTTCATCCCGACACTATGTGTGAGATTGATGAGTCAAACCCCTCCCTAAATCCCTCCCCATTTACGCTCAAATCCTGTTTTTCGTGAGTTTCAGAGCTAATAGCATGGATATTTGCGAAACCTTTAGCGAACGAAACGCTATGGAGAGGGACTTTTTCTCCTTTTTTCTTTGTGTCTCTGCGTTGAAAAATGTTGTACCGATGTTTGTTTAGTCTGCCGATGCGACTTCGTAATCCCATACAAGCGGATGTTGTGTACATAAAGATGAACGGGTAGCGAGAACAGTCTGGCTGTCGATGTCAAGCAAAGCCAGCAGCACGGGTTCGCTGTCAAAACCGACGATGTCACGATAGGCTTGATAATGTGCCTGTGCATCTTCGTATTGACCGATTTCACAGAGTGCTTCCCCTGCGAAAAAATAGGCGGCAGCATCTTCTGAGTCAATCAGGTAGGCGGTGTGAGCAAGTACGGCGGCTATATCAGCATCTCCCTGTAAGAGATAAATGTGACTGGCGAGGACATATCCTCCGGCAAAATCAGTGTCGATATTCAGGAGGCTATCCAGTTCTTCCAGTGCGAGGTCATAGTCTTCATTATTTAGTGCGTCGATTGCGGCATGAATTGCTTCCCAATTCTCTGCCGCGTCGGACAGGATAATCGGGTCATTTGCCGGGGAAGCGAGTGTGCGTGTTCCGACAAAAAGCAGTAATCCGAGAACAACTACTGTTATTAATGTACGTGAGCGTAAGGGATGCCAGCGACGGGCATTTTCCTCTTTTTCTGTGCGGGATGATTCCCCTTGATTGCTTTCTTCTACAGGGGCTTGTGAATACAGCTTATAAGATGGCATTGATGTATAGCTCGAACCTAATTCGTAAAATGATGGACGGTGATGGTAGTTCATTTTGTGTCTCCCTGTGCTTTATTCGATGCTTTCACTATAGAAATTTGTCAGGCTAGTTGTGACCAGCTTTGAGGGCTGGTGACGGGCTAGACCTATACACACTCTGTATGAAAATCCGGCGAAACACACACCATCAGAAGGGATAGAAGCAGGGTATGGAATAAGTATGGAATCAGACTGAATGCCGAATATCGCTGCTATACTGTGGTCATTCAGTTACGGGAGGGCGCATATTATGGATAACCTGAGTGGCACGACTATCAAGGGCTATAAAATCAAAGAACGCATCGGCGCAGGGGGCTTCGGGACAGTTTACCGGACAGAGCAACGCAGCATTTTTCGTGAAGTTGCGGTGAAAGCGATTTTCCCCGGACATGCCAATAAACTGGAGTTCATCCGTCGCTTTGAGAATGAAGCACAGATTATCGCACGATTGGAACATTTGCATATCACACCGCTTTATGATTACTGGCGTGAGCCCGATGGCGCGTATCTGGTGATGCGATTTATGCGCGGAGGCAGTCTGGAAAATGTCAGTTTCAGTCCTGATGGACGCATGGCGCTATCGGCATCACGGGACAATGTGAGAATCGTTATATCCGCGATTTTACCTGTGAGGAACGGGAGCGCTATTTGATTGAGCCATTGTGTGAGTGAGGTAACAGAAAACCCCTCCCTAAATCCCTCCCCATCACCGCTCATGTCCTGTTTTGCGGGTGTTTTGCACTCAAAAACAGGACGTTGTGATTGAAATGTAGCACTTAAATCGCTCCCGGGTCGCAGGCTATGGAGAGGGACTTGTCTCCTCCATTTATATGTTGCTTTGTGCCTTTATGTCTTCGGGTCAAATTACAATTTCCAAAATATTGAAACCAAATCAGTTAACAAAGGACTTTTGCGGAAAAATCTGCGGCGTGCTTTAATGGGGCATGACCATAGTGCGGGGATATTGCCGATGAAGCTCAATTTACCGATTCTTGACATGTTAGAAGATAGCGAAACGATTCTTGTTGCCGGGGCAGGCGGGGGCTTCGATGTCTATGCAGGATTGCCGATTTTCTTGACACTGCACGAGATGGGCAAAACGGTTCATCTGGCAAATTATAGTTTCAGCGATGTCTCGCTGGCGGAGATGTTCACGGAAATCGTCACCGAAATCCCTGATATTCTGGTGGCGTGCAAAGGCGAACTCAAACAGGATATGTATTACTATTCCGAAGGCTATCTGATTGATTGGCTGGCGAAAAATACGGATATTGACCCGACTATCTGGATGTTTCCCAATTCAGGGGTGCAAGAACTGATTCAAGCCTATCAGCGTCTGCATGAGATTTTAAAATTCGACACGCTGATTCTCGTTGATGGCGGTGTTGATAGTCTGGCACGGGGCGATGAGCAGGGACCCGGTTCGATGCTGGAAGATAGTATTTCACTGGTGGCAAGCGATACCCTGGATATTCCAAAAAAAATTCTGGCGTGTATCGGATTTGGCACAGAGGTGGAAGAGCAGGTTGACCACTATTCTGCGCTGGAAAATATGGCGGGTATCGCAAAAGAGGGCGGGTTTTATGGCGCGTGTTCGCTCACAAAGCAGATGCCTGTTTTCCAAAAATATGAAGCCGCGTGCCGTCATGCCTGGGATGGGAAAAATCGGGCGAAGAGTCATATCAGCACACGGATTATCCCCGCAGTGCATGGCGAATTCGGGAATTATCATATGTACGATGATGACCGTCACCGTACGCCGTTGTTTATCTCGCCATTGATGGGGGTTTACTGGTTTTTTGATGCGACGATTGTGACAAAGCGCAATTTGACTGTTGATGCGATTAAAAATACGGTCACGAAAGATGAAACTCGTCGTGCGATGTTGACCTGGTTCGCGATGCACAGGGATAAGCGTCGCCGGAAGAAGATTCCTTATTAAGCAGGTGGGAGATAGGGATTTTTTCACCACGAAGGCACAAAGGACACGAAGAAAAGAAATGTTAAAGATAACAGTTGATTTCAATAATCTGACCCCTGATGGGGAGCGCGTTATTGTTGCACGGGATAGAGATAAAGAAAGCATAGCGAAATTGTCTCCCGGAATGCGGGTTTTGTTACATGAGCCGGGTGATTTTGAAGTAGAAGCGATTGTTGAGCCGGAAGAAGTGTTTGAAGAACAAATCTGGTGGTATGGTACGCCGGATTGGTCTACGAGAGACGATATTGATAAATAATCAAATTTAGTTCCAGAGATTCTATACTACAGGCGGATGGCATGGATGCCATCCCTACAATTTGCTGATTTGTGAGGGAGCGAAACGATCTTTCATGAAAAATTTACAATTTAATCCGGTGGAATGTGCCTTGCTGGTAGTCGATGTGCAGGTGGATTTTTGTTCACCGGATGGTGCGACTGCGAGACGGGGCAGACCAAATTTACAGATGCAAGCACTCCCCGCAAAAATCAATGCCTTTGTGAAACAATTAGAGGGTTCGGGGGTCGTGCCTGTCTATATCAAGGCAGTTGTTGATGAAGAGAATCTACCGGAGAATGAACGCTTCTTCAACGAGATGAAAGGTGTTAAGCGTCCGACTCAGAAGGATACAAAGGGTGCGGAGTTTTACGGGTTGGAATTTCCATCGGATGCGATTTTCTTCGAGAAGGTTGCTGGCGACCCTTTCACCCGCACGAATTTCAAGCAGATTCTAGTCGATAAAGAGATTAAGACAGTGCTGGTCTGTGGTGTTCGGACAGAAATTTGCGTCGATAACACAGCACGTCAGGCGAAAAATGAGGGATTCAATGTGGTGATTATCCGGGATTTGGTCGCTACACGGGATAATAACACTGATGATGCCACTTATGCGCTGAAATATCTGGATGCGTATGTGGGCTTTGTGCTGGAATCCGGGAATGTGTTGGAGGTTTTAGGTGTTAGGGGATAGAACGAGATATTAGTCACAATTAGCTATCAGGTTTAGTTAAGCATAGGGTGAACTGATTGTATATTCGTGTTGTCCCTGTTAAATTATATCAATATATTAGTTTCTCCTGCTGATTTGAGGTGTTTTATCGCTAAGAAAGAATATAAAGCTATCCCCCTGGCAGATTTCAAGGCTGATGTTCCCATTTATGTTCTTAACACCAAATTAAGTAAAAACAATTTAGTGAGCTTCGTTAATAAGACATGGATCGAAAAACAAACAGATCAATTACCCGAGAAATTCACTGCCGAACTTCTATGTGAAGATTTGAAGTTAAGGTATGTCCTTTGTTGGGTGATTTCGGCAGATGTAACAGCATCATGGTCTGCCAAGTACGTCGAATACCACGATGAGAGTAAACGTGTAAGAGATAAGTGTAGAACCTGTCGTGGTAGCGGGTACTATGGGACTAGACCGTGTCATTCATGTGATGGTGCGGGTAGCACAAGCCGATATATAACCAAACGAAGGGAAGAATGGCACAAAACGTCCGGTGATTTCTCGGATATAGTAAATGATATTTCCCCTTCTTTAAAGCATTATTCTATAAAAACAGAATTGCCCTATAGCGCCATTGCTAAACCGGATATAAAGATTGGTGAGGCACAACGTAATTCTAAAAAAGTACAAAACTTACCGATTCTTAAACCAATTATCACAAAATCCGCCTCTGCGAAAGAAGATTTTGAAACCGGACTACCGGATAAGGTGACAGGCAACAAGGGATATTCCAGTATCAAACTGCGTAACAAAGAAATCAATTTCACGAAGCATTATGTCTGCCTTTGTCCGATTTATACAGGTACTTATCGCTGGAAGAGAAAAAATAAAGCTATCGAAGTCAATGCTATCACCGGGCAGATTGTAGTTGATGATACCCCGAAAATACGCAAAAAAGTTCCCCGTAGTTGGAGTTCGATAATTATAGATGCGATATTTTCTATTCCGAAACTTATTGGATTCATTTTTCAAATGGGATGTTGGCTCATAGGGATTATTCTCCTCTTATTTATTTGTATTGCAATTTATGGCTGGGCAAATGGTCTGTAGGGATTATTCAATCAATTAGATACATTGGGAAATGTCCTGCTTTGCCTATTCTCAAGTCAAAAGAAATAGACTGATATACTAACCATACGAACTCGCTAAAGTGCTGTTTGCCTGCCCGTGCATATGAACGTTGATATGAACGGTAGTATGCACGACATTTGATGTGCCTTTTCTGATAGGGTGGAAGTAACGTAAATCCCTATAAGAGAGAGGGCATTTTGATGTTCAACTGGTTGAGTAATTTTTTCGGACGCACGCCACGTAATCGACTACGAAAAGAGTCGCCTCACTTAGAAGCGGTGGCAGTGCATAATAGCAGTTTCTTCAATAACACCTGGCAACAGACCCAGCATGGCACGATGTATCAGCAATCCTCATGGGTGCATGTCGCTGTGAGTCGGATTGCTGAAGCCGGGGCACTCGTTCCCCTGAATGTATTACAGCTTGATGGAGAAGAACGGGTCGAAGTCGAGCGCCATCCACTTGAATTGTTGCTGGAAAATCCGAATCCGGCGATGAGTCGCTTTGAATTATTTGAATCCACACTCGGTTACTTAGAATTGACCGGGAATGCGTTCTGGTATCTGGCAGGGGATGCGATGGGGCGACCCGCGCAAATCTATGTTTTACGTCCTGATCGCATGACGATTGTGCCGCATCCGACCAATTATGTAGCGGGGTATCTCTATGAAGTCGATGGCAAGCAAATCCCGATGGACGCTGTCGAAGTGGTGCATTTCAAGCGCTGGCATCCGGCGAATGATTATTATGGCTTGAGTCCGATTGAAGCCGCACGATTGGCTATCGACAGTGATCGGGCAATGGCAAAGTGGAACAATAACACCTTCGGCAATGATAACGGTGTTCCGGCGGGTATCGTCAATATTCAATCCTTTGTCAGTGATGATGATTATGAACGCCTCAAACGAGAATGGCGCAATAGTTACGGTGGTGCTCAACGGAAAACAGCATTTCTACGGGGCGGGGATATTAGCTGGCAGAATATCGGGCTGAGTCATACTGACCTCGATTTTCTGAACGGGCGGATTGCTCATCGCGATGAAATCCTCAATATTTTCGGGATTCCGGTAGGATTGGTCAGTGAAAATGCGACCGAAGCCAATGCCACTGTCGCGGAACGTCAATTTATCGAACGCACACTGTATCCGAAACTGGTTCGTCTGGCACAGAAAATCACGCAAGAATTGTTGCCATTCTACGGCACGGACTATATCGCACAATTCGAGGATATTCGCCCGACCGATGTTCAAGCACGTCTGGATGAAATTCGCACCGCACAGGCAGTGCTATCCATCAATGAGATTCGCAAGCAATATTACAATCTCGCGCCTGTAGTATGGGGCGATGTGACAGTCAATCAGTTGCAATTGCCCGAACCGGTAGACGAATCATCCGAAAAAGAAGACTTAGCCCCGGTAAGATCGGTGCTGGAAGAATTATCACAATGGGAACGCTTTGCTATCAATCGCATCGGCAAAGACGATACACGCCCATTTGAAGTGACTGTGATCCCGGAAGACATTGCCTTTGAAGTCAGCGCGAGTTTGATTGTCGCAGAGGATAAGGATAGTATCAAAACGGTGTTTCAGTCCGCACGGGAATTGCTCGGCTCTGTTGCATAAAACATGCGGGAGAGCACAGAGGCATCTCCCCTACACCTATATATCGAACAACAGGCGCTCTATCAGTGGATAGGGCGTTTTTTGTCGGGATACTTGTTACCATAGTGTCAGGATGAAGGGGCAAAACTTTGTATCCGTAAGCTCATACGTTATATTTATACTATGCCTTGCTATTATTTATCATTTTTGACCGGGGTATCATGTCGGGATTATTCATGAAATCTGTTTTACGAAACACTATCTGGCGTCTGACTGTTGCGCTGTTGTGTGCGGGGATTCTATTTACGATTTACTCTTTTCCCGTATTAGCAGGGGCAATTGTATTAAGCGGCACGGTCGATACAGGGGATATAGATACGGCTCTATGCGGAGCGGGTTCGGGAGATTTTGTCGAAACTCAGCCATTTTCCGTGACTGCGACCGGAACTTACGGTTTTTCCGCTTTTAATAACGCGCAATATTATGCCTATGTCAGCACTGAAGCTAATCCGGTGACTGTTGCCTATGGTGGGACGTTTGAGTTCTGGGGAGATATTTTCAATCAGAATTCAGGGACTCTGGATACCGGTACAAACTATTACATGCACGTCTATTCCTTCTGTGGCAGTGAGCCTGTCAATTACAATTTCACTTTTTCAGGCATCGGCGATATTAATCCCGGCGCTGCGCCACCGGATTCAGATAGTGACGGTATAGATGATAGCTCGGATAATTGCCCCGGGGATGCCAATCCAACACAAACAGACACCGATGGTGATGGAATTGGTGATGCCTGTGATACGCAGGATAATGGCGACGATGACAGTGACGGCGTAGAGAATTGGGAAGATATTTGCCCCGGTTTCGATGATAACGCTGATGCCGATGGCGATGGTACGCCTGATGGTTGTGATACGCAAGATAATGGCGATGATGATAGTGATGGCGTAGAGAATTGGGAAGATGTTTGTCCCGGTTTCGATGATAACGCTGATGCTGATGGTGATGGCACGCCCGATGGTTGTGATACGCAGGACAATGGCGATGATGACAGTGACGGCGTAGAGAATTGGGAAGATATTTGTCCCGGCTTTGATGACAACGCTGATGCCGATGGGGATGGCACGCCCGATGGTTGCGATACGCAGGACAATGGCGACGACGATAGCGATGGCGTAGAAAATTGGGAAGATGTTTGTCCCGGTTTCGATGACAACGCCGATGCCGATGGCGATGGCACACCCGATGGTTGCGATACGCAGGACAATGGCGATGACGATAGCGATGGCGTAGAAAATTGGGAAGATATTTGTCCCGGCTTTGATGACAACGCTGATGCTGATGGTGATGGTACACCCGATGGCTGTGATACGCAGGACAATGGCGACGACGATAGCGATGGCGTAGAAAATTGGGAAGATATTTGTCCCGGTTTTGATGATAATGCTGATGCCGATGGCGACGGGACACCTGATGGCTGTGATACCCAGGATAATGGCGACGACGATAGCGACGGCGTAGAGAATTGGGAAGATGTTTGTCCCGGCTTTGATGATAATGCCGATGCCGATGGTGATGGTACACCCGATGGTTGCGATACGCAGGATAATGGCGACGACGATAGCGATGGCGTAGAGAATTGGGAAGATATTTGTCCCGGCTTCGATGATAACGCTGATGCGGATGGCGATGGCACACCCGATGGTTGTGATACGCAGGATAACGGTGATGATGACAGTGATGGTGTAGAGAATTGGGAAGATGTTTGTCCCGGCTTTGATGACAACGCCGATGCCGATGGTGATGGTACACCCGATGGCTGTGATACCCAAGATAATGGCGACGACGATAGCGATGGCGTAGAAAACTGGGAAGATATTTGTCCCGGTTTTGATGACAATGCTGATGCCGATGGCGATGGTACGCCCGATGGCTGCGATACACAGGACAATGGTGATGACGATAGCGACGGCGTAGAGAATTGGGAAGATATTTGTCCCGGTTTCGATGACAACGCCGATGCCGATGGTGATGGTACACCCGATGGCTGTGATACCCAGGATAATGGAGATGACGATGTAGATGGCATAGAAAATTGGGAAGATAACTGTCCAACAATACCAAATCCGACTCAAGACGATAGCGATGGCAATGGTGTAGGTGATGCCTGTGAAGGATTACCCCCTCCTCCGCCACCACCTCCCGCGCCTGTTGTCGATTCCGATGGTGACGGGATACGCGATTCGCGGGATGCCTGCCCCTATCGTGGAGATGAAGGATTTGGCGTAGAGGAAAATGGTTGTCCACCTCATATCGTATTGCCACCGGATGATCGCATTAACTGGCAATATGGCGATTTACATGCCGTGCTCTATCGTCATCCTGATGGTGTTGTTGCGTATTGTTATGATGGCAACACCTGGTTAGGGATGCTGGTCACGCAGGAAACAGTCGATAATGCTGACCTGACACAGGCTCAGGATGTCCCTGTACAGGAATATGGTAAATTCGGTTGCCATATCAGCTTTTACATCCTCGATAGTGGCGAATATCAGATTAATATCTGGAACAATGAAGGCAAATTCTACGAAATCATTGCCGATAATATCCACTTTGATGATGTCACCATGCGCTACTATGACCCGAACGAGTAAGATTTACGGGCATCTCCCCTATATCTGAAATATACTGGCGCTCTATCAGACGATAGGGCGTTTTCCATTGCAGGTTATCTCATTTACAGGGCAATTTATAACAAAATATACATCTATTTGTATTGAAAATGTAAAAAATTAATTTTCTTAATACTTCTATATGTAAAACAACTTTATAATAATTACATCGTAACAATGTGTTATTTAGATTCACAAACTTATCGGAGACATATATTCATGTTTGCAGCAATTAGCCGTTCTATTTTCGGGACAACATTCAGAGGTATTTTAGCCCTTAGTCTGGTCGCATTGCTTGTGTTTTCCATCTTTTCAATCATGCCACTTGTTGCAGCGCCTGTAGAAGGATGTGCTGAATTGAATGGGACAGCCAACAACAATAACAGTGATTGGGAAACATATAATTTCACCGGACATTTTAACGCCGGAGATGAAATTTCCTGGGAGCTTGTCGGGTCAAGTTTTGCGCTCTCACGGATCAGTGTAAATGGCGACTCAGGTTATCTGGTTAATACCAATACACCCGCATCGAATAGCGGCTCATTCACTATCCCTGCTTCCGGTGTTTATGACGTGTTCTTAATCGCTCAGGATGATAACAACCCGGATGGGTATTCCGCACAGGCAAGTTGCACCCCTGCTGCCAGCGTATCAGCTATTAACCTGACAGCACAGGAAGAATAACACCTGCTATAATTCGCATCCGATAAGTACAATCAAAAAAACGGGCGCTCTATCAGTGGATAGGGCGTTTTTGATTCAGGCAGGGTACAATCGAGATCAAATATTCATTTTTTCAGGGGATCTTTTATGCGATTGATTACAACACTCGGGGCAAAATCAAAAGATGAGCTAGGTGTTATATTGCCTCATGAGCATATTTTTGTGGATTTACGTACATGGGATCAGCCGGGTTATGCAGAAGCTGATGCTGCCGATGTGATTGCGATGATGAAACCGGAAGTAGAAAAAGCAAAAGCAGCAGGTGTGACAGCCCTGGTTGAATGCAGTCCGGTCGGTGTCGGTCGGCGTGCTGATATGGACAAAGCGGTTTCAGAGGCGACTGATTTTCCTGTTATCGTGCCAACAGGTGTTTATCGTGAACCCTGGATTCCCCCTCATGTGCATGATGCGGATGAAGATGAACTCTATGAGTGGATGCTCAAGGAACTCACAGACGAAATCGACAAAACAGGGGTTCAAGCTGGCTGGATTAAGTTGAGTGCGGGGGATGATGGTATCACTGATTGTGAAGCGAAGGTTTTGAGAGCCGCAGCACGGGCAGGGAAAGCAACAGGCGCGATTATCGGCAGTCATACGATACGGGGACGTGTCGTCAAAGACCAGTTAAGCATTATAGAGGAAGCTGGCTATACAGCAGAACGCTTTATCTGGATTCATACTCAAGCTGAGCCGGATTTTGCACTTCATCTGGAACTTGCAGGGCACGGTGTCTGGGTGGAGTATGATGGGCTTGGCAACCCGGATGCACCATCCGACACAGAAATTATAGGCAATATTAAAGCTTTACTGGATGCCGGACAGGATAAAATCTTGTTGAGCCATGATAGAGGCTGGTATGACCCCGGCACACCGGAGCGACAACCTTTACCTTTCACCTATCTGAGTGAAACATTCATCCCGGCAATGCGAGATAGTGGTTTTGATGCAGACATTATCCGGCAACTCACGGAGGATAATCCTTTCAGGGCTTTTGCACGTCCCTGATTAAGAATGCACTTGTATTGTCATAAAATCAATACAGTATGAAGATTCTAACGTATCTTCATTTGTTGTCTGGTAAACTAATAATGTAAGGGTTAGTAATAAATCGTGGGGCAACCGGGTGGATTTCAATGGTATTGAACGATGATCTAAATCGTGAATTTGGACAATATACCTTATTAGAAAAATTGGGTGTTGGCGGGATGGCAACAGTCTATCGCGCTATTCACAAAAAACATGAAAAAGAAGTAGCGGTCAAGATTCTGCATGAGCATTTTGCCGATGATGAAATCGCGACCAAACGCCTCGAACGTGAAGCTAAAATCACCGCTCAACTGAAACATCCTAATATTGTGCCTATTCTCGCATTCAATGTTGCAGAAGGTCGTCCCTATCTGGTGATGCCATTTTATCCCGGGGGTACACTGGCAGATTATTTTCATAAGCCGCGTGAAATGCCGCATGACGTTACGCTTAAAGTGCTGGAAGAACTGGCAAAGGGTTTAGATTACGCACACTCAAAAGGCGTGATTCATCGTGATTTTAAGCTCGAAAATATTTTGCTGGGGAAAAATAATCGTCCCTCTATCAGCGATTTCGGGATTGCACGACTGGTCGATACAACGAAATTAACCGCAACCGGGCATTTTGTGGGAACGCCGCATTATATGGCGCCGGAGCAAGCATCAGCCGATCCAGATTCAGTTGACCATCGCGCTGATTTGTATGCCTTCAGTGTGATGGCATATTTGATGCTGACCGGGGTTTTCCCGTTTACGGCTACCGATGCTTTTCAACTGGTCATCAAGCATAATACGCAACCCCCTCCGACACCTGGCTTGATTAACGACCAATTATCAGCCAATGTCGATGCGGTTTTACTGAGAGGGTTGGCTAAACGTCCGATTGAACGCTATCAGACAGCCAGTGATTTCGTAAAGGGCTTGCAACGGGCAATGTCCGATCTTTCCCCGATGACCACGATCATTGATCTGGCACTGCCGAATCCGCTCGGGAGTAATGCAGGTGCTTCATTTGAGGCATTACGCGAGAGTAACCGGGTAGATGAAAACGCCACCAGAGATTTTATGCCGGATGATCAAGTAGATGAGGGTATTCCGGCAATTGTGCCCGATGTCACGCCCGAAAAAGAGCGTAATTATCGTATTCCAGCGATTATCGGTACATTTTCATTGCTTGCCTGTGGTATGGTTGCATTCCTGATGTATATGACAGGCAGTTTTGACTTCATCAATAATTCAGCATTGATTGATGCAGAAGCGGCTGAACTCACAGAAGAAGTCACAGAGATGGTTGAAAGTACGGAAGAAGCGGAATCTACGGAGGTTGTCGGGGGCAATGAAGAAGCAGAATCAACAGACAGTGTAGAAGCCAGTGTAGCAGACGAAACTGACACTGCCTCCGATGATAATGAGGCAGCAACAGATGAGATTAGCAGCACAGACACGAATACAGTCACTGCTGTTCCGTCAGTCAGGGCAAGCAGTACCGTTCGAGCAAGTGCGACAACGATTCCGGCAACGAATACACAGCGTCCAACGAGTACCACACGTCCAACCAATACCCGTATCCCGGCGACGAATACACAGCGTCCAACCAATACATCTATCCCACCAACACCGATTCCGCCTACGCCTACGCCTGTGCCACCGACACCCGTGCCGCCAACACCGATTCCACCAACGCCTGTACCACCGACACCGATTCCACCACCACCGCCGACACAGCCTCCGTCGGTAATTGATCCGATTGTTAACCCGGTCAGTACGGTCGTTGATCCGATTCTGCCCGGCGGAGATGACGATGATAATGGTGTGTGTGTTCCGCTTGTCAATTGCTAGACATGCCAGGCAGTAGTCAGCTATGGTTGCTGATTACTGCCATATCAACTTATGATTTCGGGTTCATGCTACAGCAGGGGATTCAGCACGCCGCATCATCATGAAAATGACAAGTGAGAAGACGATCTCAATACTGCCACCGATAAATGCGCCGGTTGCGAAGGGCGCATCAAAGAATAATAGCGCAGCACCCGCCGCAATAAGTAATGCACCGACCACCCAATAGAGATGCATTCCGTATATGCTCTGGAACATCAGATACCGTCCGCCGATGATCAGCATCATAATCGGGAAAAACCAGCTTGACTGAATTTGAACAACTACAAATGCGATGAATATCCCGATAAATAAGAGGACAGTTGTCTCGATAGCAAGAGGGGCTAAAGGATTACCCGAACTGTGATTTCCGGTTCTCCCGAGTCCCTTTGCAATGACTGTGCCGAGCGGATAAATTGCCATCCCGCCGATGAACAACGCAAAAACACTGGCTTGCTCCGATATGACCAGAGCCACGATACCCGCAATGAGCCAGACTGTCCCCGATACGATTACACCGGGTCCGCCGCCGAAGTATCCACGACGCATATCGGCTTGTGCATCGAGTAACGTCATGTTGTCGTTCTGTTTGTTATTCAATTCATGTCTCCTTTGATGACCCGGTGCGGTTATGATGTTGTAAGTTCGCCTGGAAGATGAAGCGCCGGATATATTTATCGTTATCAGGATTACAGACAGAGTGTTAAAGTGATTTTTTACACGATATTTCGTTTTTTATGACATCGCTACACTCCAATGGCATAGCAATCAACATCGTTATGCGGCACAATATGCGGCATGAAAAGTTAACGATACTGGAAAAATTATGTTTGAGTTGATTATTTTGCTGATTATTGGCATCGTCGGCGGGATTATGTCGGGCATGTTCGGCATCGGCGGGGGCGCAATAATCGTTCCACTTCTGATGGTTTTCCTCGGGTTTGAGCAAACAACAGCGAACGGTACATCTCTGGCAGCGTTGTTGTTACCTGTCGGGTTGTTTGGCTGCATTGAATATTATCGCAATGGCAAACTCAAAATTTTACCTGCGCTTGCAGTTGCGGTTGGATTAACGGCAGCAACCTGGTTCGGGGCGAGTCTGGCGCTGAATGTTCCGCGTGATTTGCTTAAAGGGATGTATGGCATTTTTCTGATTTATTATGCCTGGCGCTATCTTGCACCGCGTCAATGGTACAAAGAATGGCGTGGTATCGAAGCAGCAGAACCCGTCAAAACAGAGAGTGATATTGACCCGCGCAGTCCGCGAGTATTGCTGATTTCGCTCGGTATCGGCTTGATTGCAGGGCTTGCTTCGGGCTTATTCGGTATCGGCGGAGGCGTTGTGATTGTTCCGTTTACGATGACGATTCTCGGATTTGACCAGAAACTCGCTAACGGGACATCACTGGGCGCATTGTTGCTGCCTGTGGGATTGCCGGGTGTGTTGAATTATATGAATGCTGAACCTGCCTCTATACCATCGGGACCCGATTTTCTGGTGAATGTCTTGCCGCAATATGGCGATGTTGTGTTCTGGACGGCTGCCCCGATTGCGGTTTTACTGCTCATCGGGGCATTTTTTGGCGCACGTCTGACATTGAGTTTACCGACGAAAACCGTCAAACGCTTGTACGGGGCGTTCCTGCTCTTTGTGGGGCTGCGTTTTCTGTGGGATATGTTTTCGAGTTTGCAATAAGTGTAGGGGCGCAGCATGCTGCGCCCCTACGAAAACCGAAAATATTTTCTCCGCGTTTAATTTTAATCTGTATCATCCCATCCCCACATTTTGACCTCTTAATTGTTCCTTCCCTGTCGTTATGATAGGCTTTGCGATAATATCAGGCTGCTATCAGCTAAAATGATTTCAGATATTACGAATGTCCCGGGAGCGCACAGCGACGCTCCCCTACGCATTGTGAATTGGATTTGCTATACACTGGAGAGAGACCGATGGATGCGATTTTGTTAGCTGCGGGCAAAGGAACACGGATGCGTCCTTTGACCAATGATACCCCGAAGCCCTTGCTGAAAGTTCAGGGTCAACCGATTATGGCGTGGACACTGCGGAATCTCGCGCCGATGTGTGAGCGTGTGATTGTGGTGGCGAAATATCTCAAGCCGCAAATCGAAGCGTACATGGCGGAGCAGGACATCATCACAGATTATGCGATTGCCGAACAATTACCCGAACCTCTGGGAACAGGTCATGCCGTGCAAGTCTGTCGTCCACTGCTCAAAAGTGAGAGTTTCATCGTGCTCAATGGTGATGACTTATTTGATGGTCGGGCATTGGCTCAGATGAAAGATAAAGAAGCGGCGATTTTAGCTGTGGAACGTGATGACCCGACAAAATATGCAGCGATTATTCAAAATGAGCGGGGCTTCCTCGAAAAATTACATGAAAAACCTCCTGCGGGCATGTATGCAGCACCTGTGAAAGTCAATATTGGCGCGTACAAGCTGACCACAAAAATTTTTGACTATGACATTCAAAAATCAGAGCGCGGCGAGTACGAAATCACCGATTATGTCTCTTATCTGGCAGGGCAGGTTGATGTCTCTGTGATTACGACAGATTTCTGGCAACCGGTTGGTAATCCCGATGATTTAGATTACGCACAGACAATCGACATTCCGACGGTTTGACCGATATTTCGTGATAACACTGGCAAAAATTTAGGGGCGGGATTCTTCCCGTCCGTTTCTTACAAATCGTATCTATTCACCTTGCCCAAAAAAGATTAACGCAGAAATAATCCCCTATAAATATTTGGGAAAGGTAGGGAGGGATCAGCGTATCCCTCCGGTTATAGCGCGGACGCATACGCCGATGCGTCCCTACAAAAAATCCAATTCTTTTTGTGAATTTACTGAGATGCAAAGACGCAGAGAAATATTTCAAAGCAATCTACTGGAAACCTGCGTAAACAAAGGGATTTAGCGTTTTAAAGTTGACTTTAGTCAACGACAATTGTAGCTGGATGCTTTAGCATCTAGTGAAGAAAAATGACAAATGCCCCTCACGTCGGGCTAAAAACCGAATGCTAGACTGTTTTTTAAACCCGCTAAAGGGATTCTTTTTTAGCCCATTTATTGGGCTTCCAGTTTTTTGTAGCCATAGATTTGAATCTATGGCGATGGCTGTAGCAACCCCTTACGCCTGTTGTATCGCGTTTGGAAGGGTGGTGTACACGATAGTCATCAGAAGCGGACGAGACGGAATCCGTAGAAAAGGTTTCTGTTGATAGGATAGTCCCTATCACCGTAACCACAACGGAAAAAAACTGTATCGATGAGGCCCCAGGAACCACCGCGCAACACATACAGAACATTTGCTTCATCACCTGATTGAGCATCTGCATCTTCAACTACCTCTGAACCCGCATTATACTCCGTCAAGCACCATTCCCATACATTACCTGTCATGTCCAGTGCGCCACAGGGACTTTCACCGGATGGGAAGATACCGACGGCGCTGGTCTGACCGATACCTATTTCACCATTATTACACTTTGTGTTGTCCCATTCATCACCCCAGGCATAAATCCGTCCGTCTGTGCCGCGTGCGGCTTTTTCCCATTGTTCTTCTGTTGGCAAAGTGATTTTGCACTCTAATTTCGCGCTCAACCATTGCGTAAAAGCGTAGGCTTCGTACCATCTCACATTAATACGCGGGTGATTTGGTAGCCGGAAATTGGGGTCATTGTGTTCATCGGGGGCAGTCCGTTCCCCTTTCCATTTCAATCCGGCGTCTGTCCACCACTCAGGATTATTGTAACCATCGTCTGCATCTATGAATGCCTGAAATTGAGCATTTGTCACCGGATATTTGGAGATAGCATAACCACTAGCTATCGTGCGGGTTTCTTTGTCATCACCATAGAGGAAATCTCCAGCTGGCACATCACACCAGAGCATATCAGGAAGTCCGTTTGCGTCTAAACCTATACCGGGGCGATTATCGGCATTCATATAACCTGACGCTCGATAGGCAGCAGCACGTCCAACAGGGTCTACTATGTTCAGTTTGCTATTGGCACTATCCGCAATGGCTTTACGGGTCTGTGGAGCAATTTCTGCCATATCCACAGCAATACCACTATCACCTAGTACCTGACAGGCGAGAATCGGCTGTGCCGGAGCAACCCATTGTGCCACTTTTTCGGGATTGCCATGTACACCCGCAAGAATAATCAGGGATTCTTCGCGCCCATTGCTCTGCCACCAGTCTGCCTGCTTCCAGTAAGTGGCAGGGTCAACACCTTTTTCGATTTCTGACCACATGATTTCACCTGCAAAATATTCTTGCAATAGTTGGTGGGTGAAACGCACAGTATCGCCAACATCCAGCAAACTGGCAGAGACAGCAATTCTGAATAATAAATCGTGGTCAATAGCGGGCAATTCTTGCGCTAAAATGTCGATTGCCCGCTTATGTGGCATCTCAGTTTCTGCGCCCATCGCGTAGGCAATCTGCGCCAATCCTGCCCGAATCCGGCTGTCTTCTATCCAGGCTGCACCGATGGCTTCACTGGATTGATGCTCACGCTGCAATAATGTATCCACAAATTGCGCGAACAATGCGCCGCGATTATCCGGTAAAGTCTTGCTTCTGGCATATAACTGGCAAATCATATTGCTCATATAAGGATTCCGACAGAGGGGAAGCATCTGCCGTTTGTCCTCTTTCATCCTGCGCCAATCAAAGTAACCAGGAGTAAAAAAGTATTTTTCATTTTCAGGCTTTACATCTTCATCCCATTCTTTACCCCAGAAAGAGTCCGCTTTGCCACAATCAACATGCACCTGCCAGGCTTTAAGCAGGTCGGCTGTCCCGTACATATCCGCCCATAGTTTTTCGCCTTCATCGGCTTGCACTCTGTCGGGGTATTGTTGTGCCAATTGTGTGAATTGCTTTTGTATCACCTCGTAAATGCGGGGCGGGTCAAGTGGTTTCAAGCGCACTTTGCCCGTGCCATCTAATTCAGATAATTCTTCCTGATAATCACGTACCCGGCAGGAAACAATCCAGTTTTGCTTATCGCGCAGATAATCACGCACATCAGGGACAAGTTCACGTCCATCTTTGCTTTTGCGGGGCATTTCGTTGAGCGCATCCAGCAGTAAAATCAATTTGCCACTATTGAGCAGGTCATCATACTGTGCTTGCAGGGTGTGCATCTGTGCTTTGACAAATTCTTCAAATGTCGTGCTACCATCATATTGTCGCAATGGCACAAATACCGGAAGTTGTTCGCTGTTTTCCTGTGCTTCGCGTGCTAAATCAACCGCTAACTGTAGCAGTGTTGTCGTCTTGCCCGAGCCTGGCTCACCGAGTAGCACAACCCGTTTCATCTCGCGCAGAGGTGTTCGTGCATCCGGCACATCGTCGCCGCGTTTATCGAATGCGTCTCCCTCAATTTTCTCTAATCCCAATCGCCCGAAATCACCGAAATTATCCAGCCCGAATGAGAGTACAGAGTCCATTTTTGCCCCTGTTTTCCCGGCTTCGCTTGCTCCCATTAGATTAACATAGAGCGCATCCCGTAAATCAGCTTTTGCCTCTGCCAGCAAAAAATCGAGATAGGCTTTGATATTGCGTGCTGAATTATCCGTCACGGAGGCTGGGTCGGGTTCAATATAATTGTCTTTTGCATCGCCTAAAATTGCCGTCAAGCGGGATAAAGCACTATCATATTCCTCATCGGTACAGAGAACGGGTTGGGTTTCTATCAGATGAAAGGGGATTTTGTGTTTTTGCGGTAAGACAGGTACACGAAGCAATCCCTGCTGGTCGCCGTAGAGTTGTTCCCGCAAAACCCAGCGCGAGAGGTCTGCATTAGGGGTCAGAATACAGAGCATCGCATAAGATTCATCCAATCCCTGCACAATCGACTGATACCATTCCGCGCCACCGACAATACTATGAGCATCACGCCAGGTTGCAATACCTCTATTCTGTAAATCGCGCTCTAATTTCTCGACAAAAGCGGTATCTTTGCGACTATAACTGATGAACACATGCGCCATTGAGTATTGCCTGTCTGTCATACGCTATTAAATCAAGTTCATTATGACCGACCTGACAAATCGCCGCAACAAAATTCCGTGCATATGACCGTTGATATGTACGACATCCCCATCAATTGTGTGCTACCATCATTGTAGGGGCTGTCTGATGCTCTTTAATTTTTAAATATGGAAAAAATCCTGGTAAATGCCTCAAAATAAATTGGTGTAGGGGAGTGCCTGCGTGCGCTCCCGCCATCTATTTCAATCGGGCGACCACATAGGGTCGCCCCTACGAACTCTGTATTTAATTTTTAATCTTCATTAGCCTGTACGTGATAGCCTTTATGGTGAAAACACAGACAAACGTTTCTAACCATAATCCAACGCAAATCGCCATTTTCACAGAAAAATGTCCCTGTTATTCCCTGATAAACAGGCAAATTTTTTAAACAGAACACAAACCCATTCACACGGAGGCTATCTATGGAAAAGCACATCAAAGCACGCTGGAATGATGACCTGTTAGCAACAGCTGCGGCACGCTGTGGTGTTGCCATCTCTGATTTAACAGTGCTGGATGGCTTCGAGAGCTTCATCTATGAATTTGAGCGCGATGGTCAGGGTGTTATCCTGCGGGTGAGTCACAGTTTGCGGCGCAGTGAAAATCTTATCCGGGGCGAAGTCGATTGGCTGAATCATCTCAGCAAAGGTGGTGCATTCGTTGCAGAAGCTCTGGCATTCGACAACGGGCAATTAGTCGAAGTTATCCCTGATAATCAGGGCGATTCTTTTCTGGCAACATTGTTCCGCAAAGCCCCTGGCAAGCACACCGGATGGGATGATTGGACACCGGAATTTGTGCAGCACTACGGCGAGACTATCGGCAAAATTCATCATCTGAGCAAAGGTTATCAGCCCTCCAATCCTGAATGGCGACGCTATGAATGGGATGACCCGATCAGCCTCGAATTAGAGAGTTGGGCGAAAATCGTTGAAGCTGATATTCTGACAAAAGCGCATGAGGTCGTTGCACGATTGAAGGCACTCCCGCAGGATGAGACCTATCATATGATTCATCAGGATGCACATGGTGGCAATTTCTTTGTTGATGATGCGGGGAAAATCACTTTATTTGACTTTGATGATTGTGTATATAGCCATGCCATCAATGATATTGCGATGGTGTTCTTCTATTATTCACCGATGTGGGACAACCCTGACAAAGCTAAAACCTTCGCACAGGATTTTCTGACAGGGTATGCGCGGCAAAATCGACTTTCAGCAGATTGGCTGGAACATCTTCACGATTTCATGAAATTACGGGAATTTGACCTGTATGCGATGATTGAGCGTGATGTCGATTGGCGTAACGGGGAAGATGCGTGGGCAGCAAATTTCATGCAGGGGCGACGGGAACGCTTACTCAATGATGTACCGATTGTCGCGTATGATTTCACTGAACTGGCTAATTTAATGGCGTGAAATTTCCCTGACCCTTGATTTTTGCTGTGGTCTGTGTATACTAGCCGATACATAAATGGACCGCTAGCTCAACTGGCAGAGCGCCTCGTTGACGTCGAGGAGGTTACAGGTTCGAGTCCTGTGCAGTCCATACAACAAGATATTATCCGAACATCCTGAACATGAGCCGACAGAAATGTCGGTTTTTTGTTTTTTCTGTGCAGGATGAACATTCCCGATTTTGCCCCATCTCCCTGGAGATATCACGAAGATAACCAGATGGAAAACGTAGTTCCAATCTAATCGTTCCGGTTGCATCAATTACAACCTTATCAATCATTTGACGCAAAAGTTCTTTTTGATCTTTGCACTTTAAGTCATTATACATGATTCCTGCATATGTGATAATTTCAAGTGCTTCATCGAGATTCGAAACATGTAACTCTAGTTTGTATTCAAGGGATTCCAGTGTATTAATGCAAGATCAGACCTCATAGCATGAAAGTGTCAAGAACAGGCGTTGTGTCAAAATGAGTACAAAGTCTGCGACAGAGTTCATGGGGTGTTAAATCGCCATCCGGTTCGCAAACACTCCGTTTGGAATGAACCCAACGTACTTCAATCGGATTAAGCCAGGGAGTTTTTACGGGTAGAAGATGGGCTAGCAAACGCGGTTCGCCTACCGTTTTCGCCCGACGATTGTACTCTCGTATCCAGCGTCTCAGGTCTTTGCTCTTATGCCAGAAGGCATTGTCCCAAATGATGACGAGAACCTGCTTATGCTCGTAACGTGCGATTGCCAGCAAGTCGATGATAAACATCAATTGCTGTAAACTGTTGGGCTGTCCCTGACTGAAATAGAGTGCCACGTCAAATGAGTTCTCCAATTATATCGAACAGCATAACGGCATGAAATTTGCTTCCAGCGTATAAAAAAGGAAGTACATGGTCGGCTCCCCGGATGGTTTTGTTTCAAAAATATCTAACATTAATCTGAATGAGTAAAATTTATGGGTATCCCGGTGGTCAACCGGACAGTGCATCTAATTGTCTCAAATACTTATCAACCTGTTGTAGATCGATGTTGTGGAGATAGGCGATTTTTGCTTCTAAAACCAGAGGGTGGCGAAATGAATTAGTGCCTATATCAAATCCTCAACGTCTTCGCAGATATATTTCTGAGCGGGTTCTAAGGATATATGCTATGATTGCATCAATCATAGCGATTTGATGGGCAGAAAGGGAACAAATGCTCAATTTGATCAATCAGTCAATATTGGCATTCTGTGTCGCCATAATCAGTGGCATCATCATTTTTGCATTAATCAATTCGTGGAGAATGAAGGGATCAAGAGAAACTAACGGATATACAGAACGTTTTTCCAGATTATCAAATCAACAAAGTTTAACAGGAAAATTAAGCGCGATATTGCCTGACCTCATATATATTGCGAGTATATGCACACTACTTATCCTGGAGCTACATCATCCCCTCAGCATTATTCTTATCGCCGGTGCGTTTGTATTGGCAACCTGGCGTAGTTTTTTGACCCTCTACCGGGGTCAGCCTGCAGAGGAGCAGCCCTCTCATGTGTTACAAACTGTTGAAACAAGAACTGTCCGGGCAGGTGGTGACAATACACATAGTCATGATAACGAAAGAACATATGAGTTCCTGCACGATGAATCTGTGCTTGCTATGAGTCAAACACAAGAACCTATAAGTGGCACACTAAGAATACTGGAACTGCGAGCCGGGCAGGTTGTTGCGACTTATTTTCTGCATCCTACCAAACTGACACTTACATTCGGGCGGGATAGTAATGCCGATGTCATATTGACTGATGTAAGCGCATCACGTAAGCACTTCAGAATTCTCGAACGTGACAATCACTACTTCGTTGAAGATCTTAAGAGTAAGAATCGAACACATTTGAATGGCGAGCTTATTGAGCATAATGTCTTGCATGAGATATTCTTCATGAATACTATTACAGCAGCAGATCAAGTATTTGTTGTCTGGGACGATCGACCTCTAAGAACTGCAACTGACGCAATTAAGACGCGGGAAATTAATGTTGTTACAGACTAACTATAGAGTAAGATTCGCGACATTATCCGGTACGATCAGGACGACGATCTCGCTGTTTTTGCTGTTGTATCCACGCCCTGCACGTCGCAATTAAACGCTTTGTCTTTAGCTGGAATCCGCGCCAACTCTATCACCCTCGCTATGCAAGCATCCGGGTTCAGGCTCTATTTGAAATGATCCACTAACTTGAAATACACCCTATTTAAGAGAAAAACTTGCTTGAAACCCTATGGTATGCTATCTTCATAATAAGTATTCATTATTGGATACAACCCTCACAAACTCATCTATTCTGAGGTTTGACAAATGGCACATCAGCAAGCAAAGCTCAAAAAACAAAAAAGACCGAAATCGATCAATCGTCGCGAAGATGATGATCTGCAAATGAAACGTAACAATGAAGATCTGGCAACCATGCAGTTCGCCCTGGAAAATAATGATGTTTCATCGCCTGAGACTGTTATGCAGTTACAACGCTTAGTCGGCAATAGTCAGGCAACGAAGTTAGTTGCGCCAGCGAATGTCATCCAGAAGGGCGGGGGTTATGGTCAGGTGACCGGGGATATGGATTCTGAATTTGATGAGGAGGATGCTGAAGAGGAAAAGGAAAAAAAGTCAAAACTAAGACAGTTCGGAGATACTCTTCAGGAATATTACTCTATACACAAAAATTACAAGAAATACAAAAAGTACATAGGTGGTAAGGCGTGGAGTTATTTAGATACAGCCCTAGATTGGATTACAAAGGCGACAAAATATATTAAAAAGGTAGAAAAAAGTGGTGTTACGGAGGCTATTAATAAAGTTGTCCAGGCTGTACGGGCTGCCATTGATTATATTAATGAAGCATATGTACTTATGACTCAGCCTGATACAGTAGAACAACTCACACCTCTGTTGCCCAAAAAACTCAAATTTAGTACTGTGAAAGATTCGGTGAAAGAAGCATTTACATTTAGTAAAGTCGCCAAAAAAGGTGCAAATGCTTTGATGGAATTACTCTAATCATCTTGTTAAATGAAATTTAAAGGCGTAACGATTCTCCGTTGCGCCTTTTTTATTAGCGGTTGAGAAGCACACTAAAGCCGATACGTCGGGAATAATTCCCCGAGGCATCGCGGTACAGCAAACTGTATCCTGCCATTTCATCAGAGCGGGCAACACTTTCATTATCGGCAAAGTTGGCATTCCAGATAAACATGGGTCCTAAAGAATCGAGTTGCTGAGCAATATCTATGGCAGTAAAGAGATATTCACCCTGTTCTTCAACAGAAATATATTGCATCCATTCTTCCGGTGGTGAGCCGCTCAAATCCTGCCAGCTTGACCAGCCAAATTCGGTAATCCAGAGGTCTTTATCGTCGCTATAACTATTCATCACATTGCGATAGCTATTGATAGTGTTAAAAAAAAAGAACTGTGGCTGATCGTCCCAGCCACGCCCTTCTACCACATCACAACAAAGGCTATCCGGGGCATTTCCCCATCCGAAAGGATGAACTCCGATGGCAACACCCTGGAAATTATCTAATCCGACATCATACATTTGCCATAAAAAATCACGATCATTGACGCTAACGTCTGTTGTGCTTGTCGGGGCTAATCCGGCTGTGACCAGTTGAATCTGAGGGGCTTGCTCCTGAACGAGATTATACACAGGCGCGAAGAGTTGCATGTATCCGCCACCGTTAAAGGGCAATGTACCGTTCCACTCGCGTAATAGATTGGGCTCGTTCCAGACTTCGATGGCGTCGATATAGTTAGCATCACCAATGAGTAATTCGACAAAGGTCGCTAATTGTTCCGGGTTATCCGGCGGTCCATCTTGATCTGTGGTCGTTCGTGCCCAATCCGGGGCTTTAGTGATGCTCACCAGAATGTTGTAACCCTGATTGTTCGCTGTTTCTAAATTGCTCAATACACTTCGATAGCTATCACTGCGGGTTCCGGGACCGTCAGGTTGGAGTTGCCTCCAGTTGACCTGAACTTTCACCCAGCCTGGATTCAGCGGCGCAATCTCATTCAGAACGGTTGACCAATCGTCAGAGCTCATATTGGCTAAAATCTGTACACCAACTGTATTGGTGTTGATACTATTTGAGGGTGCTGGAATAGTCAGGGATACAACATCTATATCCAATGGCGCACTGGCATCACTGCTATCTGCGTCTGTTTCACCTTCGGTCTCACACTCATCAGGTGGACAGATGTAATATTCATCTTCTTCGCCCTCAGCAGTCCAGCCGGTTTCATCGCCATATTCGACTTGCCACCAGCGCAATTGACTGGCTTCATCACACTCGGGTCCACCAACAACAATAAATGACGATTCGGGTGGCATTTGCGTGATGATCTCAGCTTCTGCATCCGGTTCGGCTCTCAGGCGATTGGCAACACCACCCGGTTCAACCTCTGCTCTCATACCTACCTCAATGCGTGAGGGGACAGGAGACCCGGGGCAAATATCTCCCTCGCTCCCGGGAATGGTTGGCAAGGGTGTAATTGTCGGAGTTGCCTGTCGCAGGGGGTCAACATCCTGATCATCCGGGACACCATCCTCATCAGTATCAGATTTCGTCGGATTCGTACCGTAGATATTAACTTCATCCCCGTCACTCAGGTTGTCGCCATCTGTATCCCGATTTAGTGGTTCTGTATTCCAGATGCGGATTTCTGCGCCGTCATCCAGACCATCTTCATCAGTATCAGTCAGATCAGAAAATGTCCCGATTTCAGCCTCGTATGCGTTACTCAATCCATCTCCATCATCATCCTCTGCTGCCTGCTGTGTAACAGAGATAATGGATTCAGTGGCTTGAATAGCAACTGTCGCCGTTGCCTGTTCTGCAATAAAGCCCGATACAGCAGTATATGCAAATATCCCGGCTGCTATCAACAATGCCCCCAGAATGACAAGCACTCCGATCATCCACACAGCACATGCAGGGCGGACATGTAATTCTCCATTGTGCGTTTGAGGAGGTGAAAGGTCATTGGTTGGATTAGGACTCACCGTTATAAGAAAAGGGTAAATCTGTGGTGAACCAAACCAGATTCGTTTGCGAGCCTTGACCTGTACACCGAGTAGGGCTTCTTCTCCCGGCAATAGTCGATATTGTCGTCCTTCAAGCTGAAATTGTACTGCTTTTTCGGAATCACGCACCTGAATAGAGTAAGTGGTAGCAATGTTGCCTGTATTAGCAATAAACAGGTCACCTGTTCCGCGCCGGCGTATACGTTCCGGTGCAAATTCTGACTTGAAGTTGTAAAACTGATTGATAACCAGTGAAGCCTGGGTATGCACGGCATGTTTAGTGCGGCTGCGTGAACTGACATGCACTTCAAAGGCATGTGCCCCTGCACTGGCTGAAACATCTAAAGGCGGGTGGAACTCAATAGATGCAGTTTCACGATTTAAAGGAAGTAGATAGACACTATCGACCTGCACGCTGTACCAGCTTGATGGCAGACCCCGTACATCAATAACAAAGTGGTCTACGACTTCATCTTGATTTACGATTTCCAGGGACATGACAGCCCGGCTACCTGGTTCAACCTCAATTCGTGGCTGTTCCACGTTGACGATAATTTTTTCTGGTTCTAATTCACGCTCTATAAATTGTGCGCCGCCATCACCGGGATCGGTACTGTATTCATCGGGCATCGCACCGGGGAGATATGCTCTCATATCCCGCGCCCGTTGATAATCTATGGCACGATCAATCCGTACCCAGTAATCACTGATACGAACCGTTTCATCTGACTCCCATATTTCAGCGACATTATTGATGAGGCGATATGTACCCAGCCATGAACCGTTGCTTGAGCCAACATCCATGATACGAAAATAGCCATCGACCCCGATTTCAATTCGGGCATGACGACGGGATACATGCCGTCCTGATAACTGAATATCCTGACTTTCATCGCGTCCGATGGTATAGAGGTTTTCCGTTATACGTACAACCACTGTGGGATACATATCGCTATAAAAGATGAGGCGGTCATATTCAAGATCATCGGAGCTACGGGGAGGCTCGGTTCGCAGGGGCATCACAGCAGGTAACATTTCCTGCATTGAGACTGTCTGGAATAGTAAATCTTCTGTTTCCTGTTCGGAAGCGCCTAATTTTTGCAATACACGTTGAATTGCACGCGCCATTGCTCCCGAGGTTTGATAGCGGTCATCAGGATCAACCTGTAGTGTCTGCTTGACAAGCTCTTCTAATTGAACCGGTACATCGGTGCGCTGTTTGCTGATTTCAGGGATGCTCTGGCGGGTATACATTTCGACAGCTTCTGCCAGTCCACGCGGTTCAAATGGAGGTGTGCCGACCAGGAGTTCATAAAGAATGATACCGAGTTCAAAAATATCACTGCGGGCATCAATTCTTTGATTACGTAATTGTTCTGGAGATGAGTAGGCATAGGGATTACCGGAAATCCGCTTGTCTTCAAAAATTTCACCTGCATCAGCATATCGCAGGAGTGTAAAATCAGTCAACACGGGCTGAACCGTGCTTACATCATGAATATCCCCCTGCTGACGCAGAACAACACCCTCGGGACGCAGGTCGCGATAGATTAAGCCTTGCTCATGAGCGTATGTCAAACCATTCGCAATTTGTAAGGTGACTTTAAGGGCATCCTCAACAGATAAAAGTCGTCCTTCATCCCGTACTGACATCATAAAACGACGTAAGGATCCACCTGTAAGCAATTCTGCTGCCATGAAAACTTCTGAATCAGCATCATAAAAAGAGAAGATACGCTGGATATTGGGGTGAACGACACGACTCAAAATGCGTCCTTCTTCAAGGAAACGCTGCTTCATTGTCATGTCTTTTGCAAGTTGGGGATGCAATACACGCAGGGCAACTTCGGCATCGTTGCGGGTATCATAGGCTTTATAAACAGCTGTCAGGGCATTCTGACCAATAAAACGATCCACACGAAATACCCCGATTGCTTGTCCGACACGGCGGTATTCATCATTGAGTAATCGCGCACCAAGAAAATCCTGTTCGCCACGCACATATTGCATCCAATAATTGCCGAGACGCATGACAGAGGTTTTTTGCCAGAGTACCTGTGTATCCGGCACAATCAGAGTTGAACCCATCCATGTACCATTGGTAGAGCCCAGATCAATATATTCGATGTCGCCGTTCTTTTTCATAATAAGGCGACCATGTTCACGGGAAAGACGTCGTCCACTTAATTTAATATCCTGATCGCTCCCCCGTCCGATTGAGATAATTTCTTTGCCTTTGTAGGGAGCCTGATCGAGACGTATGATTTGCAGAGGACTATCCTGACTGAACAGGAGTAATCTATCGCTGGCGCGTACTTCCTGGCTAATTGCCGGTTCGGAAATCGGCGGAATGTCTTCGTCAAGCGCACGAATCATAACAACTGTTTCTATGTGGTCACTCGATTCGGTAACGACTTTTACATTCGCCTGTGCTGCAAGCGCGGCACGTTGTTCAAATTTCATCCAGAACGTGCCAATACGGAAATCTTGATTGTTTGCCAGTAATACCGGTTCACTGCTAGTAATCCGACGATTGCCAAAAAACACGCCGTTTGTAGATGCGAGATCCGATATTTGATATGTGCCATCGCCAACTCTGTCAATGCGAGCATGTAAGAGCGAAACAGCAGGGTCATCCAATTGGATGTCGCGCCGGTCAGCACGCCCCAGTAAAATCCTGTCTTGATTCAGGAGCTTAATTTCGGGGTCATCATCTGAATATAAAATAATGCGGTCATACTGCAATTGTTCTTCAGAGAGAGGAACGGCAGGCATGTCAGGGCGACTATCCTCCGGGGGAATACCCATAATCTGCGTATCCTGACCTTCTCCTACTTCTGTAGATAAGGCAATTTTCCGGAGTTTGATGACATCTTCTTGAACATAAATCGGAGCGAGGTCAATTGCGGGTAACAATTGCATCCACATCCCCCCCAGACGGAGCATCTGGTAAGGGCTGATGAGTGTTGGTACATGATTTTGAATTTCCTGCTCATCAAACCAGGTTCCATTCAAAGAATCTCTATCAGTAATGACATAGAGACCATTCGGTTGCCGGGCGATACGCAGGTGATTTCTTGAGACAAAATTATCAGTTACACGAATATCGTCATCTATTTCACGACCGATTGTTGTGGTCACATCGGTGATGGGTAAAATATAGCTCCCGCTCCCACCATAGAAGATAATGCAATCCTGTCCCAATAATTCTGGTTCACGTCCTGCAATATCAAAAGGTGGTTGAGGCGGAGGGGTTTCTTCTTCTATGATAGTTTCAAGAATAGTAGAGTCATCGTCTTCATCTGCAACGATAACAGGAGCGGATTCAGGGTCAAGTGCGGAGACAGGTCTGAGTAAATTCTCCAGAGACATAGCTAAATCAGCGGCTGTAGACAGGCGACCATCAGGATTTTTTACGAGGGTTTTCATGATGATGGCTTCCAGATCAGGGTTAAAACCCTCCCGATGAGTCGATGGTAATGCAACCTTCTCCTGTGTGTGCATAGAAACCGCTTCCCGGAGATTTTTCGGGGAAAATGGCAAAGTGCCTGTGGTCAACTCATACAACATGATACCGAGGGCATAAATATCTGTACGGGCATCTGTCCGCAATCCCTGTGTTTGCTCGGGAGACATATAGGGATATGTTCCCGCAGGTTTTTGTTCGATTAGCGCTTTTTCAGTCGGTTCAATTATCGAGGCGAGTCCGAAGTCAGTTAATATCGGGCGGTATCCAAGACGTTCGTCAAATGTGTGACGGTCAAGTACCACATTATCAGGTTTCATATCGCGGTGAATAATTTTATGTTCCGTGTGGGCATAATGGAGTGTTTCTGCCAGTTGCCGGATAATTTCTATAGCTTCGGCATATGGCATACTCAGATTTTTGGAGCGTAGCTGCTGCATATATTGACGTAAATTTAAGCCGTCAATGAGTTGCATGACCAGAAGAAGCTCGTCACCTCCGCCCCAGTTATCAACCCGGACAATATTCGGATGGCGTAGTGCTGCGACTGTGTTTGCCTCGCGTAGAAAATGTTGCCGGAATAATTGCTGCCCTGCGAGATGGCTGTGCATTACCTTGATAGCGACATCCTGGTTTGTTTCTGTATCGGTCGCAGCGTACACAGCCGCCATACCGCCCTGTCCCAGCATGTAATTAATTTTATATTGTTGGAGTCGTTTTCCGATGAGATCGGACATAGATCACACTTCCGTTCAATGCAGTAGAGCAAGCCACATCGGGTCGATGAATATTATTCGACTTCAAGCGCAAATGATGCAAATGCTGGCTTTTGACTCAGGATAAGACGACTGGCAACTTCCGGGTCAAAAGGCATTGCATTTTCTGTATCAATCTCCCCCGCCCGAATGCGTACCGTGAAATGACAGGCTTCATCTTCGATTATTTCTGGCTCGATGCCATAGTATAATTCAAGAATCCGGCTTAATGCCATTGGCGTCCCGCGCCGTTTATACAACCAGCCAATCTGCGCCATAATTTGACGCTGGCGTTCAATAGGCAGGTCGGGTAGCAGAAGCACATCAAACCAGCTTGCCAACCATTGTAACCATTCTGAAGGAGCTGTGGCCGGGTCAAGGAATAAGTCAAAATTGTCGATTGTCCAGACAAGCGGACTGTTGATTGATTCAAAGATGAGCAAATAGCGCGACAGAAATTCATCTTCAGAAAATACGGCGGGAAGATAATCCATCCATGTACTGCGGTTGCGGGGAATACCGGGCAGGTGATACACATCAATCGGTTTAATGGGTGGGAGCAGGTCATCTTCTGAACGATCTAATTCTTCCGGTGTTGCAGGTGCAAGTGTGCCATAGATATAACCCATAAAGCGCATCAGGTAAGGTCCTACACGTATCAGGTCATTCTCCCGTAATTCCGCCGGAATATTGGGCGTGAGGCGAATATCATTCAAATGAACCCCGTTACTACTACCTAAATCCTCGATGACAAACTTCTCATCATCGCTCCAGTAGATATGAAAATGCCGTCTACTAATTTCACGCCCTGACAGACGAATATCAACCTGTGCACCGCGCCCGACAGATACACCTTTCGCTGTGACCAGAAATTCGGATATATCAAGTGAATCAGGGTCAGATACATGCTCGATGGTAAACCAGGCACGAATATTGTCAGTATTTTCACTCATCGGGTTCAGCCTTTACTCTTGCTCACTTCAATGCCTCTAATGTAACACGAACCGCCATTTTGTTCACTTCATCCGAATAGCAGTCCGGTCTTATGGTGTTTCGGTTGCAGTTGGTGTAGGTGTATCAGTATCCGCAGGTACAGGGGTATCAGTATCCGCAGGTACAGGGGTATCGGTATCCGCAGGTACAGGCGTTTCTGTGGGTGTATCGACAGGCACGGGCGTTTCTGTGGGTGTATCGACAGGTACAGGGGTATCGGTATCCGCAGGCACAGGCGTGTTGGTATCAGCAGGTACAGGCGTATTCGTATCTGCCGGAACAGGGGTATCGGTATCGAGAGGCACAGGCGTGTTGGTATCAGCAGGTACAGGCGTATTGGTGTCAGCAGGTACAGGCGTGTTGGTATCTACAGGCACAGGCGTGTTGGTCGGTAAATCGGTTGGCGTATTGGTCGCTGTTTCACTACCGGAAGGGACGGGGGTCTCAGTCGGTGTGATGGACGGATCGAGTGTTTCTGTTGGCGTTGGCGTATTCGTTTCAACCGGAACAGGCGTATTGGTATCTACAGGCACAGGCGTATTGGTGTCAACAGGTACAGAAGTATTCGTATTGACCGGAACAGAGGTATTTGTTGGTACCGGTGTATTACTGGGTGTCAGTGTATCTGTCGGTAAGGGTGTATTGGTCGCCGTCGATGTGTTCGTTGCCGTTGGTGTATTCGTTGCCGTTGGTGTGTTGGTCACAGATGGTGTGAATGTCGGAGTAAAGCTCGGTGTAAAGGTAATACCCGTCAGCGCAAGCGAAGTTGCCGTTTCGACATAAGCCGTAGCTGTTTCAATCGTTGCTGTCATTGCCTCAGCCGTGGCTGTTTGCAGCGTCGGGTCAACAGGCGTCGGAATATCTGTTAAGGTCGCTGTCTCTGTTGCCGTTGGTGTTGCTGTCGCGGTTGGTGTTTCTGTTGAGGTCGGCGTCTCTGTCGGTGTTATAGACGGTGTCAAAGTAATAGTCGGCGTTGGAGTAATCGTCGGTGTAGATGTCGGCAATGGTGTCGGTGTATTAGTCGAGGTCGGCGTATTGGTCGCGGTTGATGTATTAGTCGCGGTTGATGTCACTGTAGCTGTCGATGTGCTGGTAGCAGTCGATGTCACAGTTGACGTTGGCGTGTTTGAAGCAGTTGCTGTTTGAGTTGGTGTACTGGTTACTGTAATTGTCGGTGTTGTTGTGATTGTTGGTGTTGGTGTACGGGACGCTGTAGCCGTAACAGTTGACGTTGCAGTGTTAGTCGCAGTGGATGTCACAGTTGCTGTAGGTGTACTCGAAGCAGTGGATGTCGCCGTCGCCGTCGGTGTATTGGTTGCAGTCGGTGTTTCAGAGCCAAATGGACACCCGTTGTTTTCTTCGGGACCCGCCTCCAGTGGACAGGCATCATCATCGCCGGCTAAACCATCACCGTCAATATCCGGTAAAGGTGTTTCTGTCGGACGGGGACAGCCTTCAAATTCAATTTCCCCGAACACATCGGGACAAAGGTCATCGGCATCTGCCACAGTATCAAAATCTGCATCAGGACAGCCAAGAGCATCAACTGTTCCGACATCAAATTCACAGGCATCATCCGGGTAAGGTACACCATCCCCATCGGCATCCAGGAATGAACTTGTACAATCAATTTCTTCGTCAGTACCTGTCAAATCAACAACTAAATCATAATATTCTTTGACTTCGGTATATAAAATAGGTCCACTCGAAATCAGTTCACCATTAGTCACATCAAAAAGCCAGCGTAAACCTGCTGTCAGTTCAATATCTTCCTGTCCCTCCGGCATCTCTGCATTACAGATACCATCGAAGCAGGTGAAGGCAAAACGTTCTTCTTCCTGATCCTGAGAGACGGTGAAAGGTGGAATCTGCCTCGCCGCGACACAGAACGCTTCTGCATGGAAGATCATATCATTGCGCTGTGGAATGAATAAGGTCAGACCACCCCGCTCAAAGCGGTGATTATTCGCAAAAAATTCCCCTGTAGTCGGGAAAACAGTCATATCATATTGTTCATCGCCTTCAGTAACATCAACCCGCGAAATAATGACTGTTGAATCCGGGATAGAAAATACCGCTGCTCCACGAAAATCGGGAGGCAGCAGCTCGGGTTCTTCACCTTCAACGATAATGTAACTATTTTCTTCGTCAGAATAAGGCGCTCGATACACTACAGGAACAGGTTCGCGGGTACTGTTGATACCAAAATATTGCAAACCGATTTGATTGGCAACTGCGGATGTTGGACGTATTGTCGGGGTGAATGTTGGTGTTGACGATGGTAGCGGCGTTGCAGTAGCGGTAAATGTTGGTGTATAAGATAGCTCAAGTGCAATTTGACGTAAAGCTGTACCGGTGCGCTGGATTTTAATCCGTTCATTTTGAGAGATGAATAACTGCCCCAGCAAAAACAAAATAGCAAAAATCAGGATAAATAGACCACCAAAAATAATAAGTTGCTGGCGTGGAGTCAAGCGTGAGGTGATTGTTACTGTTCGCCGCATCGGTGACGGTACGAACATGATGGCAATTGCAATGTTATCCTGTGGACTCCGATTGGAAGCATAGCGAATCAGGCTTCGTGCTGCGTTCTCGACACTACTATCAATCGCGTGCCGCAATATTTCATCTTCATGAAGATACGGTCGGTCATCATCGGGATTAACTTCAAAGAGACCGTCGGATGCAACGAAGAGTGTATCTCCCTCTTCCAGTTTCATGCCCGTGCTACCAATATTGAAGGCGCGACGCGCATTGTTTACAGGCAATCCAGATTCCACATAGAAGCCAATATCTGCCGCAATATCTGTGCCGGGATTCATTCCGATAATGCGTGTTGTGTATGAGCCATTTGCCAGGCGGTCTGCTTCATCCCGTGTAATTTGCCCGGCATAGAAGTATTCATTCGCAGTTGTGTGATCAATATTCAGGCGAATGATGTTTCTATCACGGATTAAGCCGACAAATGTATCCCCGACGTGAGCGATGTAAGCACGTCCGAATTCGCTTTCATCATCAAGGTCAACGGCTATCATACCCAGAGTTGCTGTACCTTCACCCTGGAGCAGGTCATAAACGACCCGGTTGGCGACTTCAATCGCTTCAATTAAGAGTTTGGGAATCAGTGTTTCATCACTGGTTTGAATGTAGTCGAAGATGGTTTGTGCCGTTTCACGTGCTGCACGCTCACCTGCTTCAGCTCCTCCTGCTCCATCAGCAACAAGAATCAAATGAAGATTGAGCCCCCCCTCGGTTTCGATGAACGTATCGAGGGTATAGTCTTGCATTTTGTCACGTTGACCGACATATCTATCGGCGAATGAAGTGATGTTTACCATAGAACTTCAATTCCCTACTCACAATGGGGAGTAGTCCTCATCTATCGGGGGTCCATCGTCTTCGGCATAAGTTAACTTATCATCAACTTTTTTAAACGGAATGTTATCTTTAGAAGAGTATACTGTACTTTTTGCGATTGTGGATAAACGGTCATCTTCTTTTAACATCGCATCGGCAGACAAAAGCTTAAATTTCAGCTTGCGAGTCAGACTGAATTCAGTATTCATAGGCAGGAACGTTTCGTTTTCATGCAAGCGTTCTCCATTGACGAATGTTCCATTGATAGAACTCAGGTCACGGATGTAAATCATGTTATTGTTCTTGACGATGATGACACAATGTCGATTATCCAGTATCGGCGTATCAAGGATAATGTCACAGGATTCATTCCGTCCGATGGTTGTTTCGAGGCGTGTAATAAATAGTTGCTCAAAACCAAGTTCTGCCCCTGTTTCATCCAGTGCAACCAATTGTGCGTAAGTTCTTTCCTGCGCTTCTCCGGGTCCTGTCTGTGCAGCAAGCGGTGGACGGGTATCGAGTTCGACACTATGAGCCGGGACGGGCATTTGTCCCCCCCCTGTACTCTGAATACGATTTGTCCGTATCACCAGATAAATCAAGATGATTATTAAAACGAGAATGATACCGATGAGCGCAATAATTAGCGGGGATAATACATTATTGCCAGCATTCCTCTGATTTCCATCCGCCTGTTGTATAACAGCCCCATCTACGGGTGTCGCTGTAGCAACAGGGGTTTCTGTCGGGATAGCTGTGTTTGTAGGGATCGGTGTTGTCGTCGGAGGAAGAGAGGGTAAGGTAATTGACCCGTTTATAGTTGTCGTTGCTGATAAGCCTAATTCATCAATTGCTGTGACAATGAGTTGAATATCTGTTACTGAATCCGGTGTTGTGAAATTCTCTAAATTCCATATGAGTAGATACTCATTATCCGGGCTTTCGGGAGAAAGGAGCAAATCAGACTGTAAAATTTCCTGTGTGGTAATATCAATGATTTCCAATCGCAGCGAGTCAAGTGAACGGGCTACGCCATCAGGGAAAGTCACCTGTACAGGCACAGACCGTTCATCGACACCGTATGCAACACTAAAATTGTCAATGCGGTTGATCGGACGTATGATGTCAAAACTTGCTTGATTAATAAACGATACATCGGGAGGTAGAAAGTCAAATATGTAATCAACTGTCTGTGTGACTCCTGAACCATCCGGTGCTTGCAATTCTATTTCTATGTTCCGGTTACTATCAAGGCTAGGATTACGTGTAACCCATGTCAGTGTGTAAACAACCCGGCTATTTGCTATTGTATCGTAGAGCACTTTCAGGTTATTAATCGGCTGATAGCTATCACCCGGAATGACAAAGATACCTTCAACATTGTTTGCAAACAATCCGCCCCCACGATTGGTCAGCCCGCGATAAATTCTGGTCGAATCCTGCCGTGTACGATGAGCCTGTACACCATGCACCGTGATACCGGCCTCAGAAAAATCGACAATTGCCCCGGTATCCGAAGGGCGATTGAAAAACGAGCCGACATACAAAACCTGGCGAGAATTGAATAGTGTATCGGGGACTGTTTGAAAATCTTCGAAAATTTGATTCAGAGCGGGTTCAACAGAAAAGAACTGTTCAGAAGGTAATAGGGATTCGATAACGGTGTCAAAAACTTCTTCCGATGTCACAGGAACAACACGGAATTCTTCGCTGGTAGCTGCGCCAGCGTCTAGAATATAAAAAGTAATTGAATCCTGTGGCAGATAATAAGTGTCGGCAAATGCACGCAGGGTATCTGCCACAAGGTCGGCATCGCTACCGGCACTCAAATCGACTGCAATTGCGAGTGTGAGTTGACGTTCAAGGTTAGATTGCAGGCTAATATTCTCAGAGGCTTCCCCGAGTGTTACAGCATCGGATGTTAAATCAACAATTGGAACGCCATCATCGGTGACAATGAACCTGACTGTAACCGTGCCATTGCTATTATCAACGATAGGTTCATCCAGCAGAGTCAGTTGCAGATTGTCAGTTTCCTGTGCAACAACGTTCATCAGGCTGATTAAAAGCAATACGGGTATGAGAATGTAACGAAAGCGCATTGCAATACCTTACGGTGTTGTTTGTGAAAATCTGTGAGCTATTTTGTCTCAAGTATAACGCATTTCCCCGCGAAATCCGTTAAAGTTTATCGAGGGACATTTGTCGGACGCAGAGTAGCTGTTGCCCCGGTGCTGAGCTGTGGTGTTGGTGTCAAAATATCTACCGCAATTGCAACCGTTGATTCTCTTGTCGGGTCATTACTAAAAGATGCTGCTGTGACGGTTGGTTCAAGGGATGGTCGATCTGCGGTGACAGTTGGCGCAATGGATTGTTCCTCTGCTGTAACAAATACCTCGAGCGTGATTGTCGCCGGAAATCCGGTTGATTCAATATTTGCCTGTGTCTGAATAATGACGGGGGTCGCTGTCGGTTCAATTGTCGGGACTTCGCCGGAGCTATCCTGACCGGATGATGGTACGAAGCCCATGCCCCATGTAAGGAGCATAATCAGGGCGGTAACTAGAAGCACCAGGGCAAAACATCCACAACCGAGCGATAATCTTTCCTCTTCTTCCGTTTCCGATTGCTGCCGGATTTTTTGAGGACTAACCTGTTTCAGATTCTGGTAACGTATCGGACGTTGAGGACTCGCCACAAAGACTCTATCCTGTCGCTTCTTATTTTGCGTGAATTTTTTCTGTGGCTCATTGAGGATGTCAATAACGACAACACTCGAATTATCAGTTGTACGACGTTCATTGGCAAGGTTGAGCAGAAAATCCGGCAATTGTTGCAATAGTTGTTCATCCAATATTTGCGCGAGTTCATCATCATCAACCGGTGTGGTGATGCCATCGGTACATAAGAGCAAGCGATCGGATGCTTGCAAGGGTAAGACAAAAATATCAGGATTAATTTGATTGCTTTTGCCGATTGCTTTCGAGAGAACAATCCCTGTTTCAATAAAATCTTCAGTGGACGGGTCATCAATAGGGACAACTTCTGAATGATCCTGGGTGAGTTGTGAGATACTGTGGTCTCGCTGAAGATACAAACGCGAATCACCGATATGCAAAACTGTAGCAGACCAATCTTCTATTAGAACAGCCGTGAACGTTGTTCCGGCACGCTGCTCGAGGCGCTTAACATAATTGCGAATTTCGACATTAGCATTGCTCATCGCATCGGATAAAACACTGAGCTGATCTACATCCCGACCATAGTTCATCGACAGCGCAGCCAGCAGGTATTTCACCGCAAATTCGCTCATTTTATCGCCACGATAGCCAGAGCCGACACCATCCGCAATTGCATAGAGTTTCAGGTCATCAGCCTCATAAATACCGATAGCATCCTGATTGTCACGACGCACAGTTCCGGTGTCTGTGCCCCATGCCGCATAGACATAAGCGGGTTCTCTGTTTGAAAAATACTCCGGCTGTATATCTACAAAATAGCGTCGTTTGCCAACAACCAGTTCGCTTCCTCCGGGAAGTAGAGCTGCATCCTCAATAGCTTCGCCATTTACTAGAATCCCCTCCGATGAACTCCGCACAATGACATTTGCATCAGCAAGCACACCGGGAATTTCTGCCAGAGAAAAATACAACACCGCCCCATTAAGCATGTAGTGTGCTTCCTCCTGATTTGCACCACGTCCAATATGAATAACCCCGTGAATACCGGTTGTGTTGTCCATCAGGTGAATTTGCAGGTGTGCTGCTGTATTAACTTCACGTTTCACGCGCTTTTTGCTACGGAATCGTTGTTTTGCTTTTTGCGGATTTGAGCCTAATTCAAAACCACCGGATACATCTTCGTATGTTTTCCTGGCTTCGTTATCACCGTTACGTCCACCGGAAAAATTGAAAGTATTCCCGAGGTAGCGCTGTGGCAAGCGCAGATAGTAACCGAAACGTTGTCGCACACCACTCAGGCTCTGTCCTACCCGTGATACGGGATTATTCGTGCGCAAACGCCCAACCTGCCCCCTCAGATTCCTCAAAGGAGTCATGCCTCTTTGATAGAGTGATCGCACTGCACTACTAATACGCCGGGGTAAAAACATAGTCTATCCTGTGACTTGAACCTGTCCGGCAAAGCTGATGCTGATACTGCCTCCCCAGGTACAAAGACATTTGCAATTGGACATCAAGGCAGGCATATTTTGAATCTTTACCTTCATATTACCGGGTGTCCAGGGAGATGAGGTTGCCGGAATACATGGTGCCTGGGTAAAGACGCCGGAAGCAGCAGCCGTTGCTGCAATTACAGCAGGATTCGATGGGGCTTTACACATGCCAAAGGGCATAATATTGGACATCGGAGCGAAATCCATAATCGTTGCTGCCGGCTTGCTTTTTATCAATATGGTCGGACGAATTACATTGAGTGTTGACGGTGCTGCCCCCATCGTGCAACTCAGGCTTGCACCCATTACAACATATTCAGGCATAAAATCTATCCTTTCCGCAGTAAAGATAATAATGACTTGACTAAGGTTGCGACACTCTGTCCCCGCGATGGCTCCGTCCGTATATCTGTATCCAGAGCATTCACACGAATTTCGTTGTCAGTGAAATTCCGGGACAATAATGCCACTGCTTCCGATAAATTCTCTTCATCAGGAACTAAATCCACGTAATCGACATTATTAATATCCATGATAACATCCGCCAGAGCATCAACGATCTGTTGTGCATTAGCATATCCTGTTTCCGGGTGAAACGCTCTTTCAAATATCTTATCCAGCGCATCAAGATTCGCTCCCTGTAAAAAAAGAGGCAGTTGTGCAGATGGTAGTTTTGTCGGTTTGTACCATGTTTTTGAGCTCAATTTATCGTACATGAGCTGTACAAGATTATCCGACAATTCGAATGATGACAGGATTGGATGACGATTGAAAATTAGCTGATAACAGACTACGGCAAAGGCAAAAATATCATCAAATATCCCGGGATGATAATCGGGGTAAGGAGGCTTATATAAATTTGTACCATGATGCGGGTCTTGCTGATGTAATTGATCGAGTGGTGAAGAAATACTAAAATCGACCAGATAAGGTTTATGCCAGCCACGAATATTGCCAGGTTTAATATCGCGGTGCAGGATGCTGTTTTGATGAATGAAATCAATCGTTCCGGCAACCAGCGCCAGTACCTGAAGTCGTGCTTTGATGGGACGCATCATCATGACACCGGAAGCAAGTTCTTCTTCAAAAGATTGCCCGGGAGCAAGTGACATCACGAAATACGGGGGTAGTGCTTTCATTTCGACTAAAAGCAGGCGGGGTATATGGGGATGCCTTATCAATGCCGCCAATATTTTGACTTCTTGATGAAACTGTCTTAAATGAATATCAGAGCGTTTAGCCTCCAATAGATGGCTGTGCATCACTTTAATAGCAACAGTTTGATTGTTAGACTGTGCCTTCCAGACGATACCACTCGACCCCTGCCCGATAATTTCAAGCAACCGGTAACCGGAAATAACATCTCCGGGATGAAATGTGCGGGGTAAATCATCAACAGCACTCATGAGCTTCTAGCCGGACCCGGTAAACTCAGCTTCAAGCGGACTGTGTTACCAAAAACGATTTCATCGCCGTCAAAAACCTGTTCCCGCTGGTCAGGCGACAAATTAATATTTTGCCCCCCGGATGAGATACTTGTTCCGTAAGAACTACCAATATCTGTCAAATAAAAATTGCTACCCTCACTCGTAAAGCGGGCATGACGGCGCGAGATACTGCGTTCATCTATTGCGACTAAAATATCTTCATCAGGATTATAAAAGCGTCCGATGGTAAAGGAGTTTTTCGGCATTCTGATGTTGCGATTGGCTAAATCAGGCATCCCATCCAGGACAATCATCATTCCCTGGAATCCGCCCCGTTCGCGTAAATTATCCGTATAATCGCCTGCTGCTTCAATTTCGGATGTTTGCTGTCCGCCGATTAAACGCGGGTTGCTTGGCATCATCGCACGGTTACGACGATCCGAGGGCTTATTGGATGCACCACGTAACAGATATATCCAGTAGATACTCTGGAGAATTGCAACGATGAGCAGGGTCGTTGTTCCCGATCTCAAAATTTGACTAAAATCCATTTTTGTTTACAACCTGAACATTATCGCAGATAGTTCACGATAGTTGCTATCAACTATCAACAAAGTTACAATGATAATTGTAACAGGTTTTCGCAACATTTGATTGAAGATAAGTGCCAGGAATAAAATCATGAGCAATGGTGAAATTTTCGCGAAGATTGTTCAGATGCGAGAAGCAGCCGCCGGCATCAGTCGTTGCGCCACGAATATCGAAAGCGGTTTGCAAGCTGTTGACCGCGAAGTGCAGGCACTCGGTTCTGATCGTTTCATGAGTATTGGCGCTGAATCATTCCGTGCAGAATATAATCGTCTGACCCCCCGGCTACAGGAAGCCTTCCAGGTTTTACATCAATTCAGAGATAAATTGCAAACCTCTGCCGATGATATTGAGATGGCAGCCCGTAGTAATTCGGGAGGGGCATCATGAGCGATTTCATCAGAGTTCCCTATGCAGAATTACTCCAGCGTGCCGCCCGTATCCGCCAGGAAGCGCAAACTATCCGTAGCGAAATTCGAACATTAAAGGCAAGTGTCGAGAGCATTCAATGGATGGGGCAGCGTGCCAGCCGTTTTTTCGCTCAATGGGATGAAACAATCACCGATATGGAAGCCTGGGTTGCTGTCCTGGAACGCTTCGCAAGTGAGTTAGAAAATCAAGCGCGACGGATTCAAGCCGCCGACGAAGCATTTTGATTGTTGTTAAGTTTCTGAAAGCCCTCTATGCAAGAGTCACAGGAAATTCTCGCATCTCACAATCAATTAGATTTTGTCGAAGGGGAGATAACACTACCACCGCACCCCGGAGCTCTTGAATTGCGTGACCCGCACTGGTTAGTGAGTGTGATACCTGTCCTGGGTATCAGTGTGATGGCTGTTTTCTATTTACTACGCAGTGCATCTGATTCTGCCAATAGTGCCCTGTTTGCTGTTCCATTGCTATTGCTGGCTATTTTTACGGTCATCGGAACGATTGCTGCCAATCGTTGGCGTAAACGGGATTATGAACGTCAGAATACAGAGAAAACACTCGACTATGTACGAATGATGCACAGTAAGCGGGTACGATTACAGGCAGCACAGGATTCTCAACGTTCGATACTCGCGATGCGATATGCGGCAATCAATCAACTCCTGTTTCAGGTTTTATCACAGGAGCACAGCATTATCGGTAGACATACCGGTGACCCGCTATCAGGACATGTGAGAATCGGTGTCGGGCGGATTCCTCTGATGTTGTCTATAAAAACCCCTGACCCCGACGGAAATCGGGAGAATAGTGCAAGAGCTTTTCAACTGGCGAATCAATATCGCTTTGTGGACGATGCGCCTGTTGTACTCTCATTGAAAGAGCATACACCTGTCGGGGTATTTGGTTCACGCGACAATACCCTGGCTATGGTACGAACGATTATCTGTCAACTTGTCGCCACGCATAAGGCAAGCAATTTACGCATTATACTCATTGCGCCCGATGTTGAGCCGGAAGATTGGCACTGGCTACGCTGGTTATCACATACAGGACAGGGAAAATATTTAGCCTTTGATGCAGATACTCAAAGAAACATCCTTGCACAAATGAATCAACAGTTTTCAGATTACAATACAAATGCAAATCGTATTGCAGATGAACCCGACCATACACTTATCATTTTTGACAATGTAAGCCGCGACTCACGAAGCGGTATCCATGACCAGCTCATTTATAGTGAGCATATTTCCAGTATCAATATAGCGAGAAATTACACACAACTACCGGATGACTGTCGCACCATTGTCGATGTTCATGACGATGGCACGCTCGATTGTATTGGCAAACATGACAACAAACTCAGTGTGGTCAATTGCCGTGCAGAAACTATAAGTCCCTACGATGCACGACTGCTGGTGCGTTCATTGTCTTATCAACAAACTATTCACCCGGAACTCACTGACGCCCCGCCATCCCAGATTGATTTACTCGATATATACGGCGTAGACCATGTCAATCAGTTACAGCGTCTGATTCATCTGCGCTGGCAACGGGATTTACAATCGGCTGCCTTACCGCTCCCTGCACCAATCGGACGTGAAAATCACTCCACTGATTTATTTATCCGGTTAAGTGATGAGTTTCATGGTCCGCATGGGGTACTTGCAGGAACAACAGGTTCGGGAAAATCCGAATTATTGCAGACACTTGTCACATCTCTCGCAATTGAACATCATCCAAACTGGCTAAATTTCGTTTTGATTGATTTTAAAGGCGGAAGTACATTTGAACTTTTTAAGGGGCTTCCGCATACTGTCGGCACAGTAACTAATCTGGATGGTTCGCTTATCCGGCGGGTGCTGGATGCACTATCATCAGAAATTGAGGCACGTCAACGACAGTTCAAGCGACTGAATGTGCGAGATATTCGCCAATATTATCGCTATCACAGGCATGATAGGACTGTTGAAGCAATTCCGCACTTATTGATTATCATTGATGAATTTGCACAACTGGCGCGGGAAATGCCGGACTTTTTATCGGAGCTGGTACGCATTGCTCAGATTGGTCGTAGTCTCGGCCTGCATTTAATTCTGGCAACGCAGAGTCCGATGGATATTATCACCGATGAAATTAACGCCAATTTGCAATTCAGAATTTGTCTTCGTGTACAAACAGCAGATGCCAGTCGTTCGATGCTCCGCAGACCGGATGCCGCTTATATTCCTGCTTCAAATATCGGGCGTGGATTTTTACAGGTCGGTGAGCGGGGGTTTTTCAAGCAATTCCAGACAGCCTATTCAGGAGGCGATTACGCGCCACAGAGTGCAAACGATGATTATCTAATTCTGGAAATTATAGAACAATCACAATCAATTAATTTACTACCGGGTGCTCATCAGCATGACACTGTCGTCCCGGACGGTGAGCCTTATACAATGGGACATGCTATTGTCGATAGCATCCATGACTATTGTACCCGCCATGATATTGTATCTGCCCCACCCTTATTGCTACCTCCCTTAGAATCACAAATTGCCTTATCAGCAGTCTTTACAGAGCGCTTTGTCGGAGGATGGAACGGGCAGGATTGGTCTCGCCCGGTAGATCGTTTTACAGGGAGTCAGGTTGCTGCTGGCAATGCCCCTATCGGGATTGTGGATTATGTGTCCCATCGTGAACAGATTCCGCTATGGATTCAATTGAGCGCACAATCACAGGAATTAAGTACAAAGATGGGGCATGTCCTGATTATCGGAGGTCCTAATTCCGGTAAAACAGTGGCTATCCAGACAATTGCACTGGCTCAGGCTTTATTGCATAGCCCTGACGATTTGCATATGTATTTCCTGAGTTTCAGTGATACACAACTGGTATCCTTTGCTCACGATTTGCCACATGCAGAACGGGTCATTCACGGAACAGAAAGTGAAAGGGTTCGCAGATTATTCGGGCGATTAAGTAATCTCATGCAACAGCGCGAAACCGGACGCACTGCCGCAGAACCGACAATAGTGCTGTTCATTGACGGCTATGAGCAATTCCGTGATATGTATTTTGAGCAACATATGGCTGACCTCGATCGCATCTGTAGTCAGGGACGTGCAGCCAATATTTTCCTGATTATGAGCGCAACAGGTATAGGATCAATTTCGGAACGGATGCGATCATTGATTCAACAGCGTATTATGTTACGTGTTTCTGACCCCACAGATTACATCATCGGGATTGGCGCACAGGCTAATCAGTTAAGTCATGACATGCTGCCAGGACGCGCTTTAATTGCCAATAATCCCCCACTTCCCTGTCAAATTAGTTTGCCGATTGTCACGATTGAGGATTTAGAGACTCAATCTGGAACATCTAATTTGTTTCAGAAAATGCAAAAGAGTTATCAAACGCTACATGGGAGAAAGCAAAGTCCTCTGCCAATTGATGAATTACCTTCGCATCTGGCATGGGAAGATTTACCCCGGCAAAAATCAACTGGAAGCTTAGTGACCATACCCGGTTATCGCGATGATGATTATCTAGGAAGTTTCATCCTCAACTGGCAAAGCCAGGGACCTCACTTTGTTGTGACAGGTCCCCCTTCAACAGGTAAAACAAATCTACTGATTTCGTCGATCTTGTTAGCAGCACAGAACCATACACCGGATACTTTACAAGTTATTCTGGTCGATTTTTCAAAGCGCAGTTTTACAGAGCTGGCAAAACTGAAACACGTCATTGCACACATCACTGATATTGATACTTTAGCTGCTGCAATTCCCGTAATAAAAAAACGAATCACACAAGCTACTTCTGTGATAATGATCGACAACTACGATATGTTAATCGAAGCAAGCGGGGGTGATTCGACTGTATCAAGCCGCTTGCGTTCCCTGGTACGAGATTATGGTGTGGATAAAAAATTATATGTATGGCTTGCCAGCTATCTCGAACATTCCAGTGACCCTCTACTTCGCCATCTTTTGATGCAACGTTCCGGTTTTGCCTTCGGGTCTAAAGAAAATCTCTATGGATTCAATGTTCGCAGCAATGGACTGAGCAATAAACTAATGCCACCGGGACGGGCGTTTTTCATCCAGTATTCTACAATTGAAACGGTACAAATTGCTTATGTAGATCATATAGCAAGGCATGTCGCGCAGCTTAATGATACTCTCTGGCAGGGATATACAAAAGCGAAACAACTGGATATTCAGGTGCAAACACCGGATGAGTCACAAAGGAGTACCGCTTATCAAAACAGCGTGGATATTGATACAGCAGGACTACTGGAAGATTTGCTGGGCAAGCAAAATGATAACAATGAGTAAAACATGTCAGCATTGCTAATTCAGGCACATAAAGCGATTTTCAACGGAGATAGAGCAGCAGCACGCCGCATACTTGAAGATTATCGTGCTTCCCATGAACATGACAGCGAAGAAATTCAGTGGTTAACCGCCCATGCACAGGATGACTATGAAGTGTTCATGCAGGGGCTGTATCAACTGATTGAGCATGGCAACCCTGATAATCATTATGTCAAAATGGCACGGGATTATATTAACGAGGAACATGAACTCAGGGCAAAGGTGACACCACCCCGCAGAACTCAATCACGGCTATTTCTGGCTTCCGGGACGATTGCCCTTATTTTGCTCACTACGTGGATTGTGTATTCGAGCTTTTTCAGCAATCGACCTGCTGCCAATGAGGAAATCGCAACAGAAGACAGTGGTATCGTTCAACAGGACATTGCAACACAGGAATCCATTGATCGTAGCCAGGTCTTATTTGGCGATACTTATACAGCCCGGTTCAGCAGTGGCATCATACAAATCATGGCAGTTGAAGACCGTTCTGAGCGGGTACGTTATTCCCGCGATGATAGCCTTGCAACACCTGTACCGGGAGCGCGTTTTGTTGCTATCTCGATTTTATTTGAATGCCGGGACGGTATTTGCCGCGAACCTCCTCAAGCAGAGCTTTTCTTAGAACTTGACGGGGTGGAATTAACAGAAAATCGCAGCGATGTTTACATCAGTGATATGCTTGACTTGCAGCCGGTTGCGCTGGGACGTTCGACTGAAGGCTGGATTATTTTCGAAGTGCCTGTACTCAATCGACCAACTGCTCTTGTGATTCGTCCGCTTGCCAATGATTCAGGGACCCGTCCACCGGATATTATGATTGATTTGCCAATTTTTTAGCTGAAAATTTAAGCCTATGAATGAACTCTCTGTCCGTTTATCCGATTTACAGAATGCCGCCACACAATTCAATCGCTCACATCAGACAATTTCAGGATCGATTGCCAGTGTGAACATGATTATCAGCAACCTGATTGCTTCTGGAATCGACCCCGGGACACTCAACGAAACACTCTCAGCCCCGAATATCGCGCAAATGCAGCTTGCAGCGGATAGATTGCTGACGCTTGCAACCCGACTCAATGCCACAGTGACCGATATTGAGTTCGCACTCTCTGAATCAGGGCGATTGTTACCTCATTTCGATTTATCACTCATCCCGGAGAGAGAAACAATTATTGAAAATTCTGAAATTCCAATAACACTGTCATCGGTTGGTTTAACTTATGTATCCAATGTGAATCAACCCCTGCATTCAAATCTTACGGATATAGAATCACGCATTAATGAACAGGCAGTGTACCGCGAGACACTTGTTAGTCATCGTGCGGAATTATTGTCCGAACTGGATGCTGCCCGTAATAACGTCCTGAGTCATGACCCGACGATTGATTTATCCTCTGTGGCTCGAATTCGAGCCTTAGAAGCGCAGGTGGCGGATTTAGACACTCAGATTGCTGAAGCAGAACAGACCATCGCTGATTTACAGTTTAGCAGCAACGAAATACAGGCACGTCTCATTACTGTTCAACCTGCGACAGGAGCAGATTACAGTCTTATTGCACAATTGGAAGACAGTACAAGCAGCCCGAATGTCGTCAACAATACTTATGACTGTGTGAATCATGTTGTCCAGAAATTGGCGATTCCGCCGCAACTCGCCCGTGATGCCCATCTCTGGAATGACCTTGTCCTCGAACACCCGGAATACGGCATCACCATTGGAGATCGACCACTTGCCGGAGCTGTCATTGTACTCGAACCGGAACATGCTTATGCCGATGATGTTTATGGTCATGTACTGTATGTTGAATCAGTTGAAAATGGGGAGATATGGGTTACAGATAATTTGAACCCGACTCCGGTGAAATTTTCGGATTTAAGCGATGATTTGTATGGCGAGTCTGTATCTTATTTGTACTTCCCCTGGCATACAAAAGCCTAAATTTCCGATATTTTCAAAATTCTGTTTGGAAATGTGACAATCAGCATGTATCATATGAATAGCTGGTAATGTGATAGACGGGAGATATTCTCAATGAAACGTATCCGTAGACACAAAGTAAAACAGGCTGAGGAACGGCAACAGAACAAATTGAAAAAAGCTCGTCAGCCCGGTATCAGTGATATTCAACGCGCTGTTGAAAATCCCGCACCGGATACCTTATCTCCCGATGTTGTTTCAAATTTACAGCACTTACATGGCAACCGATTTGTGAGTGGTTTGACATCCGGTAGTGGATTGACAATTCAACCGAAACTTAAAGTTACACCTGCGAATGACAAATATGAGCAAGAAGCTGATGCCGTAGCAGCCGATGCTGTTTCGCGTATGCACGATGATACTGTGCAACGTGAAGTAATACAGATGAAGCACGATGATGCTATTCAGCGTGATCC
>ENA-OWNT01000423-OWNT01000423.1-seawater-metagenome-genome-assembly--contig:-NODE-423-length-102654-cov-11.188190_pt1 | contig 102654 bp, 70 predicted proteins | sample MGYA00238136_ERZ651165 | MGnify/ENA primary metagenome ERZ651165 (study PRJEB26861, sample SAMN08777766) | seawater metagenome | isolation source: coastal seawater | place: USA: Florida | collected...
CGAACATCGGCGGCGGGTTCACGAACTCGGCGACGGCGGACTGCCTGGACGTTGCGCTGGGGACGAACGCGTACTCGAACAGCGTGTTCCCGGGGGCGACGGAGGCGTGCGACGGGTACGACACGGACTGCACGGGCGGCCTGAACGCGACGGGCGAGGAAGACGACGACCTGGACACGTATCTGGAGTGCGCGAACGTGGCGGGCGCGAACATCGGCGGCGGGTTCACGAACTCGGCGACGGCGGACTGCCTGGACGTTGCGCTGGGGACGAACGCGTACTCGGACAGCGTGTTCCCGGGGGCGACGGAGGCGTGCGACGGGTACGACACGGACTGCACCGGCGGCCTGAACGCCACGGACGAGACGGACGGCGACTCGGACCTCTACCTGGAGTGTGCGAACGTCGCCGGGGCGGACATCGGCGGTGGCTTCACGGGCGGTGGCGACTGCGACGACGGCCGCAACTACGTCTTCCCGACGAACACCGAGGTCTGTGACGGGTACGACAACGACTGCTCGGGCACGGCGGACTTCACGTCGGGCGGCGGCCTGGACGACGAGCTCGACGGCGACTCCGACGGCTACGTGGAGTGCACTCCGTTCACGGACAACGACGGCGGGGCGGGCTTCGCCGGCGGCGAGGACTGCGACGACGCGACGGCCACGACCTTCCCGTTCGCCGGGGACAGCGCTGCCGGTGGCGGGGACACGGACTGCGACGGGCTCGACTGCATCGCGGGCGACGGCCTTGCTGGGACGGCCTACTCGACGGGTCCGTACTTCGTGTACTGCGCGGTGAGCGGCACCCAGGCGGCGGCGGTGACGGCGTGCGAGGTGACCCTGGACGGCTCGACCATGCGGCTCGCCGAGGTGGCGAACTCCACCGACAACGGCGAGATCGCCGCCCTCATGGGGGCCACGGCGGCCGAGGCCTGGCTCGGTGGTACGGACGGCGACGGCGGCGGTGACGGCGTCTACCGCTGGGACGCGGGGACGGAGAACTCCGACACCGCGCTCGGCTTCGACGCGTTCGGGACGGCGCCCACGGACGACTCGCCCACGGTGCAGGGCACCACGACAGACGAGTCGGGGGTCTGGTTCGAGACGGACCCCACGAGCTCCGCCGACGGCTACGTCTGCGAGCTGCCCTGACGCGGCTCTGAGCGGTCATTCGAGCTGTTCCTGAGCCCGCGGGCCTCACGTCGCCCGGATCCTGAGCTGAACCAGAGCGTCTGAGCGCCGATAATGGGAGTCATGACCCGATTCCCCGTCGCGCTCGCTGCGCTGCTCGCCGCCCTCCTGTCCCTCGCGCCCACTCGCGCTCACGCCGTCGTCGAGGACTTCGGCGGTGCCAACGGCGTCCCCACCTGTGATGCCGGCCTGTACTACGTGCAGTTCGAGGTGACCACGGAGCGGTTCCTCGAGCAGATCCTGTTGGTGGTCAACGCCGCCATGGACTCGACGACGGAGCTCGCGGTCTACACGGCGGCGGCGCAGGCTGGGCCCTACCTCTTCGAGACGAGCGTCCCCGCGAACCAGAACGGCGGGCACAACATCTACGACGGGCTGGACATCAACCTGCCCCTCGGGTGGCTCGTCATCGCCTGGAACACGCCGTCCGCCTGGCAGTGCAACTTCGGCGATGGCCAGCCGGGGAACACGCCGTTCACGACCCTCGGGTTCGGCACGATGACCGGCGGCGGTCATGAGCCGTTCGCGGCGGGCGGGTTCCCGGCCACGCTGTCGCCCGCGATCGGCAACGAGTGGTACCTGGGCTCAGCGACCCACCAGGCGCCGCAGATCCCGCCCGTGGCCGTGCTCGCGGGCAGCTTCCCCGTCTCCATGGCGGAGGATCCCTCGGGGCAGTCCCGGTCGGTGACGATCGACACCAGCGGCAGCTACGACCCGGACGGCTCCATCGCGAGCCGGGTGGTGAGCTGCAACTCCACCCTGCTCCCGAACAACTGCTCGACCCCCGTCTGCACCTGCAACTACCTCAACGACGACGGGGCCTACACCGGCACCGTCGACGTGTACGACAACGACGGGCTCCAGGACACGCTCACCTTCGACGTGGAGGTCACGAACGTCGCCCCCGTCGCCTTCGGTGCGTGCGACAACGGCACCTGCGCCGGCGATGAGGGAGACACCCTGTCGTTCACCTGCGACGGCACCGACGCGGGCTGGAACGACGTGCCCACCCTCGACTGGGACTTCGACGGGACGGTGGTGATGGGCCCGCGCCTCGGCGCGAGCCAGGACCTGGGCAACGGGGCCCCGTTCACGACGACGAACACGTACGCGGACGAGGGGACCTACTCGGCGACCTGCCTCGTCGCCGACAACGACGGGGGCAGCGACAGCCAGGCTCTGACGGTCACGATCGCGAACGTGACCCCCGCGATCACGAGCGTGAACTTCCCGGGGAACGCCGCGGAGGGGGCCACGGTCACGTTCGGCGCCACCGCCGTCGACCCCGGCGTGAACGACGTCCTCACCTACACCTGGACCTGGAGTGACAACGTCTCGCTGACCGGAGCGCAGGTCTCTCGCTCGTTCGCCGACGAGGGCACCTACACGGTGACCCTGACGGTGGACGACGGCGACGGCGGCACGGACACGGCGAGCGGGCAGACGATCGTGAGCAACGTGGCGCCGACGCTCACCGGGACCTGCCCGGTCGGGCCCATCGTGGAGGGCACGAACTCCGACTTCGTGCTGACGGCGACGGATCCCGGGGACGATGTCCTCACCTGGACGCTCCAGCAGGCGTTCACGACGGGAGGCTCTCTGAGCGACACGACGGGCCCGAGCACCACCCTGCAGTGGACCCCGTCCTTCGCGGATGCGCAGAACGGGATCGTGAGCCTGGGGGCCACCGTCGACGACGGGGACGGCGGGAGTGACGGGATCGTCTGCCAGATCGGGGTCGTCTACCTGGACGCCGACGCGGACGGCATGCCGGACACCTGGGAGTCGGCGAACGGCCTGGATCCGACGACCGACGACTCGGCCGGGGACCCGGACGGGGATGGGGTCTCCAACCTGCTCGAGTGGCAGCAGGGCTCGGACCCGCAGACCTCGGGTGGCCCCTCTGCGCCGGTGCCGTCGTCGCCCCTCGCGGGCGCCGAGGTGGGCCTCAACCCGCTGCTCGTCTGGACGAACGCGACCGATCCGGACGGCGATCCGCTCACCTACGAGGTCGAGGTCTACGAGGACCTGGGCCTGACGACCCTGGCCGACTCGCTCGCCGCGATCGGCGAGATGAGTGGCGGCTCCACCCAGTGGAGCGGCGCGGGGCCCTTCGTGGAGAACACGAGCTACTGGTGGCGGGTCCGGGCGGATGACGGGAACACGACCTCGTCCTGGTCCGTCGCCGAGGAGTTCTTCGTCAACGGGACCGAGGAGCCGCCGGGCCAGCCGACGGCGAGCGCCCCGACGGGTGGGTCCATCGTGGCCAGTCTCACGCCGACGCTCCAGTGGACCGAGGTCACGGACCCGGACGGGGATCTGGTCTTCTACGAGGTCGAGGTCTACAGCGACGCGGCGCTGACGACGCTCGTGTGGGACGACGGTGTGATCCAGGGCGGGGGCAGCGGTCAGGCCGAGGCCATCGCCCAGAACCTCGTGGAGAACGGGGTGTACTACTGGCAGGCGCGTGGAGTGGACGAGCACGGGAACGCGGGGGCGTGGTCCGTCGTGGAGTCGTTCCTCATCTCCACCGTCGACGACGCACCGTCGGACGCGGCGTTCGTCAGCCCCACGGATGGCGGGCAGGTGGGCGTGCTCGCGCCGAGCATCGAAGTGACCGCGGGCGTGGATCCCGAAGGCGATGACGTGGATGTGGAGGTCGAGCTGAGCCTCGATCCGACGTTCACCACCGCCTGGATGAGCGGGCCGCTGGCGGACACGGGAGGGACGATCACCTGGGCCAGCGGGGACGAGGGGGCCGCGCTCACCGAGGATGGCCCGGCCTGGGCGCGGGCCCGGACGTTGGACGGCGGGGGGCTCGCGTCGGGCTGGGTGGTCGTGCAGTTCACCGCGAACTCGATGAACAACGCCCCGAGCGTGCCGACGCTCATCGAGCCGGACGATGGGGGCACGGTGCTCGACTTGTTCGCCGTGGACTTCCGCTGGGCGAACGCCACCGACGCCGACGGGTCGACGCGGACCTACGACATCGAGGTCCGGGACGGGGCGGGCCCCGTCTGGGCCGAGGTCGCGGTGGCCGAGGGGTCGAAGGAGTCCACGGCCCAGATGCCGGCCAACGAGCTCGCGCCGGGGAGCTACACCTGGACCGTGAGGGCGGTGGACGAGCTGGGCGCCGCATCGGACTGGGCCGAGCCCTTCGACCTGACCTACGAAGCCGGCGGTGACGACGACGACGCCGCGGACGACGACGACGCCGCCGATGACGACGACGCCGCGAACGACGACGACGCTGCCGACGACGACGACGCCGCAGACGACGACGACAGCGCCGCCGGCGGCACCGGCGGCTGCGACTGCGAGAGCAGCGTCGCCGGCTCCGAGGCCGGGTGGCTCGCCCTGTTCCTCATGGGCGCCGGAGCCGCGCGGCGCCGCCGCGCCTGAGCCCCCTCCACACCGCCTCCCCCGAATCTCCATCCGCCCTCCGCGGCGCGGGAACATCCCCTCGCGACGCTGGTCTCAACAGGGCCCCGGCACGGCTCGGGCGCCCGGAGGAGGCCTGCCATGGCGATGCTCGAGACCCCCGCCCTCCCGGCCCTGAAGGTGGCCACTCCCTGCGCCGCCTCCTGGCATGACATGCACGGCGACGAGCGCTCTCGGCGGTGCGACCACTGCCGCAAGCGGGTGTTCAACCTGTCGGGGATGACCTCGGAGGAGGCGGTCGACTTCGTCGCGAAGACGACGCGCGCGAAGCCCACCTGCATCCGCTTCTTCCGGCGACGGGACGGGACTGTCCTGACGAAAGACTGTCCGCGCGGCCTACGCGACAAGTGGCGCCACGTGGAGATTCGGGTCGCGGTGGTGGCCGCCGCGTTGTTCGGGGCGATGGTGACGGACTACGCCCACGGAGGACCCACCCACGAGGTGGTGCGGCCTGCGGTTCAGGTGATGAAGCGCCTCGCAGGCGTGGGCCATCCCCCGGTGCTCATGGGGGAGATCGACGTCGTCGACAGCAACCTCTGAGGGGGCTCAGCGTCCTCGGGGGGCCGGCTCCGCGGGGGCGGAGGTGTCCGGGTCGGAGAGGGCAAGTCCCTCGACCACGAACCCGTCCATCACCGCGAACCGCACCAGGGCCACGAGGACGACGAGCGCCACGGCGCCGCCTCCCCGCAGCAGGACCCCGCTGCGAGGCGCGGCCCCACCCTGACGAACCACCGCGGCGGCGACGAGCAGGAGGCCGGCGACCACCACGACGATCCCCGCCCCGGTGCTCGCCTGGAGCAGCTCGACGGTGGCCGCGGACACGTCGACGGCGCCCATGGCGCCGGAGACCGCGCGGTCCTTCAGGGCCTGGACTCGGGCGACGCCGACTCCCTGGAGGGCGACGCAGAACACCGTGACCAGTCCGAGCCCGGCCGTCACCGCTCCCCCGGGAGCCACCACCACATCGTCGTCCGAGGGCTTGCGCGCCACCGCGAGGCCCGTCCCGGCCGCCGCGAGGATCATCGCGCCCGCGAGGAACACGGTCCAGGCGGTGGCGAGGGACGCGAGCACGCCGCCGACGGCAGCGATCAGGACCACGCCGAGGCGCACCGGGGAGATGCCCGCCGTCGCCCCCTCTCGGAAGGTCGCGAGCCCGGTGGCGAGGCAGCCCGTCCCGGCGAGGAGAGCCGCGATCTGGAGGCCGAACAGGTCGGGATAGGTGGCCACGGCCGCGCCAGAGGCGAGCATCGCCCCCTTGTGCTCGATCGCCGCGGCGGTGACGGCGCGCAGTGCCTGACTCATCCCAAAGGCGAACCCCCCGAACCCGACCAGCGCGAACACCGCCGGCCCCACGAACCACACGCCATCCGGGATCTTCTTGCGGGTCAGGCGCAAGAGCGCGAGGACCATGATCAGCCCCCACGTCGGCAGCGCCGCCATGAGGATCAGGTACATGAACGGGCCGCCGTCCCGGAAGAAGCTCAGGACGAAGGTCACGGCGCTACCCCTCCTTGTTCCTCCGCAGCACCTCGAGCTGCTGGGTGAGGCCCTGGATCAGCGCCTCGGCCGTCTCCGGCGGGAGGATCAGCTCGCACTGGCTGCGGAGCGGGAGCAGGTAGTTGCCGTCTCCGTCCGCGACCAGCTCGTCCGCGTCGGCGGCGGGTACGATGAAGGAGAGCAGGCGCAGGTCCCGGTCGGTCACCCGCACGTCGAGCACCGGCGTGAAGTAGCTGGGCCCCTCGGGGTTCCGCCGGAGCAGCGTCTTGACGTTCACCTTGCCCTGGTTGGGAGCGGGCGCCGCCGCCTCGGCCTTCTTCTTCTTCGCCATCGTCCTCGTCTCCGTGGGGACCGCGCCCCGGGCGCTCGCGCGCCGTTCATCGTGTGCGTCTGTCTGTCAGTGCTTCGTCGCCGCGAGCCCCGCGGCCATGCGCTTCATGATCTCCGCCGCCAGTCGGACCGCCGTCTGCGGCCCGGCGCGCAGCGCCTCGAGCAGCGCGTCGCCGTCCGCGAGCGCGTCGTCCCCCACCGCCTTCAGGTGCGCGGCCAGCACGCCGTCCCGGTCGGTACTCGGCGTCGTCACGAGCCGGTCCCCGTCGATGTCCATGTCCCCCGGACGCGGCGCCGGCTGCGTGTACACGCCGCCGCCATCCACGAGGCTCACGAACATCCAGGTCTCCCCCTGGGGCCCATCGGCCACTACGGCCCCCACGCGCCCGTCCGCGCTGCGTTGCAGCCGCGCCGAGTACGGCATCTCCATGGACTGGCCCATCATCTCGACGGTGAGGGAGCCCTGTACGTCTTCGACGTGGGAGAAGGCGAGGGACTCCCAGGTCATGCGTCGTCGGCGTCCGGGCGCTTGCGGCCGACGGCGAAGATGTCCTCCATCCCGTTGAAGACGATCTCGTCGTCCGGCGGGACCTCCATCCCAGCGGCCAGGGCATCCCGCTTGATCCGGCTGATCAAGGTGGACTTGAACTGGCTGCACAGGTCCCGGATGAGACGCTCGCAGCCGTCGAGCGGGATCATGATCTCGTTGTGGGACCGCACCACGATCGCCGGCTGCCCGTCGCGCATCTCCAGGTCCGCCGGGGCGGCCGCGGGAGGCACGAAGCTCAGCAGGTGCAGGCCCGCCTGCCCGACGCGCACGTCGATCAGCGGGGAGTAGGTGGTCGGGACCTCCGGGTTGCGCAGGAAGAACACCTGCGGCTTGCCCTGGATGACAGCGTCGTCGGTCGAATCAGCCATGGGCCGCAGGGTATCAAGGCGTGGCGGAGGCTTCGATGGCTGCGGTGCGATCGAGGGCGTCGAACTGCACGCGGGCCTCGCCGCCGACCCCGAACACCCGGATCGTCTGACGGTCCTGGTCCTCGGCGGTCAGGCCGAGGTGCGCGGCGTACGCGCGGACGGCGGCGCGCTGGTCGGTGACCTGATCCGGCACCGCTGAGCACACGCGGCTCCAGCCGGTCGCGAAGCGGACCAGGGGCAGCGGCGCAGGCTCCTCGAGCTCCGGTCCGGTGAGGAGGACGAACAGAGCCCCTCCCTCGTAGGGCGCGCGGTAGTAGCCGGCGGCCCGGTGCACGGCGCTCGCCACCACCGCGATCTGATGCCCGTCGACCTCGCCGAGGGGGAAGCTCGGCGTCGACAGCTCCGGCACGTCCCGGTCCGCGCCGGCCCGCCCCAGACCCCGCGCGACCTCCAGCAGCCGACCGGGGATCCCGCTCTGCTCGTTGGCCCACCCCCACAGCCACGTCCGCGTGATCTCCGACTCGGTCCCCAGGATCTGGCAGGCGGTGACGATCTCCTCGCCGCTCGGCAGGGTGAACGTCATGGCGCCCGTGCCCATGTCGAAGCCCCAGGACGCCTCGCCGATGCGCTCGGTGAGCCAGGCCTGCCGGTCCAGGGCGATGCCGATCCCCCGGTCGAAGAGACGTCGAAAGCCCGGGGAGCGGCTCACACCATCGCCATGTAGACGAGCAGCTCCAGCTCGTCGGTCACGGCCGCCTGCAGCCAGCCCTTGATGCGGTCGCGGTCGACGCGGTCCCGCAGCGCCACGATCACCCCGCGCAGATCCATCTTGCGGGCCGCCATCTCCAGGATCAGCGGCTCGCCGAGCTCGGGGGCCGCGTCCAGCATCACGTGGAGCTTGTCGAAGACCTCCGTCGCGTCGTAGTCCAGCAGCTTGCCGAGCAGCTCGCGCGACTCGGAGCTCGCGGGCGCGGACTCCTCGGACACGCCCACCCGCTCCAGCAGGAGCTGCCCGGCGGCCGCGATGGCCGGCTTCGCGTGGGGGTAGGCGGCGAGGATGGGCCCCGCGTGCTCGGCGAACCAGTGGGGCGCCGCGAGGAAGAGGGGCACCAGTCGCTCCCCCAGCTCGGGGCGGCTCAGCACCCGGTCCTTGAAGCGCTCGAGCCATGCGTCCGAGCGATGCAGCCGGCGCGCCACCGCCCCCGCGAGGGCCTGTCGGGTCCGAAGGTCCAGGTCCGCCCAGGCCTGCCACAGCGCTTGGAGCTCCACCTCGACGTCCAGATCGGGGGCCACGGACGCGAGCCGGAGCACGAGCGGCACCATGGGGTGGGGGTCGGGGTAGGCGAGCGCGCCGCGCACCACCTCGGTGAACGCAGGGCGGTCCGTCGCCTGGAGCCATGCCCCCTGGAGCTCGGCGAGCGCCACCTCCTGGTCAGGCAGCGCCGCCAGGCGCGGGAGGAGGGCGCCCGGGTCCGTCACCCGCCGAAGACCGCTGCCTCGAGCGCCGCCGCGTCCGCGCCCAGCGCCGAGCGGATGCCCGCGCGGATCACGCCGTCGTCCACGGACTCGCGGAGCTCCTTGAGGAAGTGCGTCATGTCGATCCCGCGCACCTTCAGGTTGAAGAGCAGCGGGTCGAGGGCGCCCGGGGAGTTCGTGATGATCGTGCCGGCGTGGCTGCGGACCCAGGCGGGGTCGAGGCCGATGAGCGCCACGATGACCCAGCCGGCGCGCCCCGGCTGCAGGGCCTCGCTCTTGAGGACGTCCACCGCGGCGTGCCCTGGGGACGTCCGTGACGCGATGGCGGCCGCCAGCATCGAGCGCAGGTCGTCGTCCCCGCCGAACCAGGGCTCCCGCACCCCGTCGTAGAGCTCGAGCTTGTCCGTGAACAGCGGCAGGAGCACGTCCAGGTCGTCCTTCGAGGTGGTCATCCGCGAGAAGAACATGACGCCGCCGGCGCGCACGTTCGGGTTGCTGTGGGTCAGCGCCTCCACGAAGCCTGCGTGGAGCTCGTCCTTGCGCCGGCCCCCGCGCCACATGTTCAGCAGGGGGTCCAGATCGGACCGGTCCATGGGACCGGGCTCGAGGTAGGTCTTCCCCGTGAGGACGTCGATGACGAACGACATCAGGACAGCGCGTCGTAGAGGGCCTTCGTGCCCTCGTGCTCGGGTGCGATCAGCTTGAGCGCGTTGCCCACGGGCTTCGGCGCCGGCAGCTCACGCCCTCCCGCGAACCGCCAGCCTTGCTGCTTGCAGACGGCGCACCCGGTGCCGCCGCACTCGCCGCACCGCACCTGCCGCGCCGCGATCCGCAGGGCGCCGCCCGCGTCCTCGACCGCGAACCGCTCGTTCATCCCCAGCTCGTTCTTCTCGAACGCGTCCGTGTAGACGAAGGCCATGGGCGCCCCGCCCACCGTCACCGGCTGGACGGCGTGGATGACGCGTGGGCCCACCGTGCGGGCGCCGTGCTTGGCGTACCAGGCGTCGTCCGCCTTGCGGGACCGGGAGAGCATCTCCACCACGTCGCCGGGCTCGGCCTCGAAGAAGCGCTTGAGGGTGGCCTTCTTCTTCACCGTGTCGAGCCAGCTCTTGCTGGCGTCCAGGTTGATGCCCCACACGTCGAGGTGGGCCTGGTCGAACTCGGCGAAGAAGTCGCGGACGGCAGAGGGGTCGAGCGCGCTCATGGCCGGAGGATAGAACGCTCCCCTCGGCCGCGCGCCCCGTCAGGCGGCGATCAGAGCCACTTGTCCCACTCGTTCGTGTTCTCGTTGAACGCCGGGATGGCGTCCATGCCCGGGTGCGACTCGTACGTCACGTTGTAGGTGACGTCCTCGACGCGCTTGATGTTCTGGCTGCGCAGGCCGGCCAGCTTGGTCTTGAGCTCGTCCTTCACGTCGTCCTCGAGCTCGTCGAGCACGCCGTCGGCGTCCACGTCGATCCCCGCGGTGATCGCGCTGGTGATCTTCTCCGCGAGGAAGTGCTCGACGACCTCGTCGGCGTCCCACTCCATCCACTTGACGGACACGTTCATCGTGACCGTCTTGGCGTCCTTCGCCCGCTCGCAGATGGCGTCCTCCTTGTTCGACATGATCGGCACGTTGTAGTGCCGCGACGTCGAGATGAGGTTCGCGCCCTCCTTGTAGCCGGAGCCGCGGAGCCGATCCGGGATGAGGTGGCTGGAGTTCATCCCCGCGTTCGTCGTGCGGCGGTTGCCCGCGTTCGACGTGTAGCCGCGGCCCTCGACGTCGTCCGCCTCGGTGCCCTTGAGCGTGATCCCGGTGCCGGTGATGGAGGTCACCATCTTCGACTTGTTGTGGACCACGGTGAACTTCGCGCCGCGGAAGCCCTCGTAGGTGAACTCCATGTCCCCGTCGCTGCCGGTGATGGGCTTCGGGTCGGAGATGTTCTTCGGCTTGTACTCGTTGTGGATGTCGCTGGTCTTGACCATCCCGCCCTTGAGGGCGTCCTTCATCTTCGCCTTCGCCGACGCGTCCTTCGTGTTGTCGAACAGCAGCGCGTTGAGCTCGGTCTTGGCGGTGCCGTACTTGCCCGTGCCCGAGGTGAAGCTGCCCTTGCGCTTGCGCACGTACTCGGCCGCGCTCGCGGACCCGGTGTCCTCCCACTCGGCGAGGCCCGACTCGCTGAAGGCGGCCAGCGCCTCGGCCTCGGCCGCCGGGATGGCGTACTGGGTCCCGAAGGTGTGGTCACCCAGCGGGCGCTGCTTCTCGTCGGCGAGGAGGCCCTCGATGAGCGTCTTGACCTTGCTCCAGTCGCCCTCGGCCTCGAAGACCTCCTTCGTCTTGCTCTCGAAGACCTGCTCGACCGTGGTCGACACCTTCTCGTGCATCTTGTCGAGCTCGGCCTGGAACTGGTCCTTGAGCATCGCCTTGAGGGCGGTCGTGTCCGTGAGCCCGCCGCTGACGAGGCTCTTCTGCGGGACGCTGACGTCGATGGCCGGGGCCACCGCCTCGAGCGCGCCACCCGCCGTCACGCCCCAGACGCCGCTGCTGGCGCGGAACTCGCTGAACGGCATGCCGTCGTAGGGGGTCGGCTTGCGGAAGGTGTTGCTGCCCATCGCCTGGTTCGCGGGGATGTCGAACCGGATCATCCCCTTCGCGTACTGGGGGCTGTCCGTCCCGATGGCCAGCTCGTCGGAGAGCTCGGCGACCGTGTGGCTCGGCGCGGTGTCCCGGGCGAACCACCAGGCCTGGGCCATGCGGCCCCGCAGGGAGCCCGTCAGGGTCGGGATGGGGTCGAACCAGCTGTTGTTCGTCGCCGCGCAGAAGGCGTCTTCGTTGTTCATGAAGCGCTGCTGCACCGCGGCGTTCTGGTAGTAGCCGAAGATGGCGGGCAGGTCGACGACCCGCGACAGGCCCTTCTCCCGGTCGATGGCGGCGTCCGGGATGGGGTCACCCTGCTGCAGGTACTTCATCCCGGAGTTCTGGACCTCGTCCCGCATCGCCTGGATGACGGTCTTGCCCTCGTCGATGTGGCGCCGCATCGTGCCGGCCTCGAAGTCGCCGAAGAGGCGCGAGCACGCCGAGTCCGCCCGGACCTCCGCGAGCTTCGTCAGGGCCATGCCGCCCTCGATGGTCGCGCGCGCCTCGAGCGTCTCCGGCGCGACGGACATGAGGATGTCTTTCGCCTGCTGCATGAGCGCGTCGGCCTGCTGGTCGAGGGAGCTCGCGGTGGACGCGTCCGTCGACGCCTTCGCCGAGGCGTACTTCGCCTCCGCCTGGCCGCACAGATCGAGGACCTGGGCCTTCTTCGCGTCGTCGAGCCCCGTGAACTCGCCGTTGTTCACCTGATCCGCGAAGCGCTTCGCGTCCGAGGCGATCATCACGACTGGGCTGCCGCCCTGGTCCTCGGCGTAGATCCGGTGACCCTCATCGCCGCCGCCCTCGGCCGTGGGCGCCGAGAAGCTGAGGTCCGCGTACGTCGTCCCCTCCGGGGTCTCCTCTTCGCCGCCGCCCTGGAACATGCCCTTGACCCGGCGGATCAGGCTGCGGATGGCGCCGCGCACCGTCTCCCGGACCCCCTCGATGATCTCCTTGACCTTGTCGGCGATGCCGCCGAGGCCGAGGAGGTTCGCGAGGAGCGAGATCGCGATGGGGATGAGGGACGCGAGGGCGTTCTCGATGGCGTTGGCCGCCGGTCCGAGGTTGCCCGCCGCGATGGACGCGATCATGTCGACCACCGCCGTGACCACGCCCATGATCCGCTGGATCTCGTCGCGGACGAAGCAGTAGACGTTGTACGCCGTGATCATCGCGTTGAGCAGCGCGCCGACCGGGTTGAACATCGTCGCGATGCGCATCACCGCCTGGGTGACGATGGTCTCGAGGATCCAGCCCTTGATGCCGTCGACGACCATCTCCCAGAGGGAGCTGAGGTCGTTCTGGATCTCGTTCCAGAGTCCGTCGACGCCGCCGGTGACGAGCGCCTCGACGTAGCGCCAGACGTAGTCGAAGACCACGCCCGCCGTCTCGCCGAGCTCCTCGGTGACGACGCCCTGGATGCCCTCCTTGTTGAGGCCGATGACGTCCAGCGCGAGGCCGAAGATGCCCACGATGTCCCAGCTCGACGGGATGGAGATGCCCATCTCGCCGACGGGGCCCATGAGCCACTCGAAGAAGCCGTCCTGCAGGTGGCTCAGGAAGTTGCCCGAGAACTGCTCGAAGCCCTGGCCCACCGAGTTGATCAGGTTCCCGACGAAGCCGCCCGGGTCCTGGATGATCGTGTCGATGGAGTCCATCGCGTTGTTGATGAGCGCGTAGAACGCCGCCGGGTCGATGCCCGCGACCTGGAGGACCCCCTCGAGGATCATCCGGCCGAGGGCCTCCCAGTCACCGGTCAGGACCGCCGTGGCCAGCGCCATCGCCGCGTTGATGGCGGCGCGGTAGGCCTCGATCAGCGCCGTCAGCGCGCCCGCGATGCTGTCGAGCAGGGCGGTGACCGCGCTCTTCAGGGCATCAGCGATGGTGTTCAGCGCCTGCTTCGCGAACTCGATGGCCGAGTCGATGAAGCCGGTCAGCGCCGCGGCGAGGCCGGGGAAGATGTCCCCGAGCAGCCCGTCCACGAGGCCCTTGAGCAAGTCGCCGTAGGCGACCAGGGCCGCGCTGACGAAGCTCACGCACGCGTCGATGAGGCCGGTGGCGTAGTCCTTCGCGGCGTCCACGATGGCGTTCACCGCGGCGACGGCGGCGTCGAGCACGGAGTTCACCGCGTCAGCCAGGGCGTCGAACGCGGAGCTGACGGCGTTGCCGATGGAGTCCCACCAGGAGTCGTTCTCCGCCTCGCGCTCGGCCTCGGCCTTCTTGCGGGCGGCCTCGGCCTCGGCCTCGGTCTTCTTCGCCGTGGCCTCCTTCTCGGCGTCGGCGAACTTCTGCTCGACCGCGGCCTCGTCGGCCTTGACGCGGTCGTCGACCTGCTTGTCGAGCTTCGCCTTCTCCTCCTCGGACTTGCCCTTGACCTTGGCGACCTCGGCCTTCTGCTTGTCCTTGGTCTCCTTCTGCTTGTCGGAGATGGCCTTCCGCTGCTTGTCGACCTCGGTCTTCATGTCGGAGTTGGCCTTGTCGACCATCTCCTTTTGCTTCTTCTCCTGGTCGTCCTTGGTCTTCTGGATCTCGGTCTGGTGCGACGTCTGGGCCGCGTCGATCTGGGACGTGGCGTCGGCCAGCGAGGCCTCGATCTGGGCCTTGCCCAGCTCGTCGGTCTTCGCCTCCACCTCGCCCGGGATCGTCCCGGCGCCGAGGAACTCGTCGGCCTTCGGGATGGCGCCCGCCGCGTCGAAGTCCGGGATGTCCGGCTCGGCCACGGTGTGGCTCTCGTCGACGACCTTCTCCTTGACCTCCTCGGGCCCGGGACCGTCGTCCACGGCCTTGCTGGCCTCGGCGCGCATGTCCTCGGACTTCTTGAGGGAGTCGTCCTTCTGCGTCGCCGCCCGGTTCGGGTCCGCCGAGCCCGTGAGCTGCGGCGTGGCCTTCGGCGCGGGGCCGGCGTTCGTCTTCAGGTTCGGCTTGTTCGTCTGGACCTTGTTCAGGTTCGACTTGTAGTCCGACTTCTGGCGGGACCGGTCGCCCTCGGGGGACGGCTGCGAGATGTTGCCGATGGCCGGCTTCTCGCTCGCCGGCAGCTCGGCGGTGGCCTCGACCGGGACCTCGCCGGGCTCCTGACCCGACACCCCGTCCGTGACCTCACCCTGGCTGCCGGGCGCCTGCGTCTGGTCGCCGCTCGGGGTCTCCTCGGAGCCCGGGCCCATCTTCTCGTCGACGGTCTTGATCGAGGCGTGGACGGCCTCCTCCTCCTCCTCGAGGGAGGACTTGAGGTCGCCCTGGACGCTGTCCTTGCTCTTGTAGTTCTCGAAGTAGCCCTTATCGAGGTGCGACTTCGCCGCATCCGAGGCCTTCATCTGGACCGACTGCGATGCGACGGCGCCGCCGCCCGTGACCTGGTCGAGCAGCTGCTCGGCGCTCTGGCCCGCGACGACCGCGTCCGCCACCTGGTCCGCGTGCTGCTCCCACCGGTCGCCGGAGCTGCCGACGCCGCCGGAGACCTGCGCGCCCGCCGCCTGCTGGACGACGTGCGCCGCCTCGTGGGCCGCGGTGTGCAGGCTCGGGGAGCCCTGGAAGGCGACCTGGTCGCCCATCGCGTACGCCTGGGCGCCGATGGCCTGGGCCGCCTCGCCCGCCTGGCCGCCGACGTGGGCGCCGATGCCCGAGATGTCGTGGTGGCCGAAGGACTGCTGGATCTGGTTGAAGAAGGGCATCTGGCCCGCAGACCCGGACACGCCCTGAGACGCCATGGACCCCACGTCCACGCCGCTCTGGGCGACACCCGACGCGACCTTCTGGACGTCCTTGCTCTTCCCCTTCGCCTTCGGCGGACCGATGAACTTCGGGGTCTTCAGCAGCTTCTTGATCTTCTTGATGATTCGCGGAATCACCTTGCCGATGGACGCGGGCCGCTGGAACCAGGGGCGCAGCGGATCCATCGTGATCCGCATCATCTCCTTGGCCTGCATCTTCACGATGCGGGCCGGGGGCTTCATGTCCGCGCGCAGGTGGTCGTCCCAGATCCCGACGATGTCGAGGATGACCTTCCACACCTTGCGCTTGTTGACCTTCGTCAGGTCCGGCTTCTTGAGGTAGCGGCGGAGCAGGATCAGCGACTTCTTGCCGTCCCGCTTCATGATGGACTTGGCCTTCTTCGCGCCGGGCACGTTGCCCTGCTCGGCCTTGCCCTGCGCAGCGGACTGCGCCGCCTTGCCGACGCGCCCGACCGCCTGGCCGCCCTCGACCGGCTTCTTCGGCTGCTTCTCCCAGCTCATCAGGCGCAGCAGCGTCTGCATGTCCGGGGCGAGCTTCGTCAGCCACTTCATGACGCCGGGGTCGGTCAGGATCGCGGCGCGCTCTCCCGGAGGCGCCGTGCGCAGCATCTCGCGCACCGTCTTCCACGGAGCGCCGGCCTTGCTGAGCTTGATCCAGCCCTCGACCATCGGGTTCTTCTTCTGCTCGGCGCGCTGCTGCGCGTCCTCCTGCTCCGCGCCGCCCACGATGAGGCTCGACTGGGCGACCAGCGACTGCTCGGCTGCCTGGGGCGCCGTCGTGCTGCCCGATGACGGCATGCCCTTCGGACCCGGCAGGAAGGGCCGCTGGCTCGGGCCGTAGGCGATGACGCCCGTGTCGGCCCGGATGAACGCCGGGACCTCGAACGCGCTGGCGAGGCCGAGGTCGGCGGGCGAGGGGCCGGCCTTCCACTGCTTACCGGACTCGTCCGGCTCCTTGCTGGGGTTCGGGTGGGTGTGGAAGTAGCCGACGAGGACGCTGTCACCGACGTCGGGGCTGCCGCCCAGGTCGATCGACGCCTCCTTGCCCGAGGTCATCACGACGCTGATCGAGCCGGTCAGCAGGTTCATGTAGAACCAGCCGCCTTCCTCGTGGCGCTTGCTCGGGTCGCCGGGGAACGGGCTTGACTTCGACCAGGCGCTCTCCATCGCGCCCTTCACGGCGCCGTCGCCCTGGAGCTGCCCGGCGTTCGGGATGAGCGTGCCGGTCAGCTCGACCGCCGCCGCCATCTCGTTCCAGCCGAAGACGCTCTCCAGCTCGCGCAGGCGCTTGGAGCTGGCGTTCAAGGAGCCCTGGTCGCCGCCCTCGGCGGTGATGATCTTGTCCCGCGCCAGATCCCAGCGGGTGCCGCCGGAGATCATCCAGTGCAGCGTGGTCTCCAGGTCCCAGCCGAGGATGCCGGTGATCTCGTGCATCTGGTCGGGGCCGGTGACGCTGATGACCCGGTTCATCCAGTTGTCGTTCATCACCAGCGGGTACTCGCCAGCGGGGCACGACAGGGCCTTCTCACGCGCGGCTCCATAGGAGGTGCCGGCGCTGAAGATCCAGTCCCACTTCTCCTCGAAGGTGCCGGCCAGGTGGTCGACCAGGATGAAGATCTCGTCGTGGACGAGCATCCCGAGGTGGCGGGGCTTCCACTCGGCGTTGCGGACGCCGTCGCGCTCGCCCTGGGGCGCCGCGAGGACCTTCGGCTCGATGAGGCCCCAGTTGGAGCCCCGGTCGTACATCCAGTCGAGCTTCCAGGCGAGGTCGCCGCCCATGATGTCCACGAGGATGGCGATCTGGTCCTCGGTGACCGCCGGCAGCACGCGGGCCTTCCAGTCGTCGCCGCGGCAGGCGTCGCGCTCGTTCTGGGGCGCGGCCTCGGCCTTGGCCTGGATGTGCTCCCACTTCGTGCCCTGGGTGAACATCCAGTGCCACTTGTAGTCGAGGTCGCCGCCCATGATGTCGACCAGCTCGGCCATCTCGTCGACGCTGACGATGGTCATCACGCGGCCGAGCCACATGTCGTTGCGGCAGGCGTCCCGCTCCTCCTGGGGCGCGGCCTCGGCCTTCGCCTTGTAGTGCATGTACTGGGGGCCCGGCGCGGCGAACATCCAGTCCCACTTGTAGTGCAGGTCGCCGCCCATGATGTCGACCAGCTCGGCCATCTCGTCCGAGGCGGTGACACCCGCGACCTGGTCCCGCCAGTCGTCCCCGCGGCAGGCGTCGCGCTCGCTCTGGGGCGCGGCGACGGCCTTCTCGTTGAGGGTCGCGTAGTCGGTGTTCGCGGCGAAGATCCAGGTCCACTTGAAGTGCAGGTCGCCGCCGAGCAGGTCGACGAGCGTGCTGACCTCGGAGAGCTGAAGGAACCCGGTGAAGATCCCCATCCACTCTTCGGTGCGCATCACGTCACGCTGACCCTGCGGGGCCTGCTCGACGCGGGGGAGGACGAGCTGCCAGGTGGTGCCCGGCTCCGTCATCCAGCGCATCTTCATCTCGAGCTCGGCGTCGATCGTGTCGACGATGGTCGCGATCTGGTCCTTGTTCGTGAGGCCCTGGATCTTGACCTTCCAGTCGTCGTTCTTGAGCTCGTCCTTGAACGCCTGGCTCTTGCACGCCTTGACGGCCTTCACCGCGACGTCGCCAGTGGCCGCGCCGTGGTTGATGAGCCAGTCCAGCGTCTCCGCGAGGTTCGCGCCGGAGCCCACGAAGTTGACGCCGACCTCGGCGAGCTTGTCGCTGGAGAGGAAGCCGGCCATCTTGCCGCCGAAGCGGTTGCGCATGCGGTCGGCGTCGTCCGCGGGGACCTCGCCCGACAGGCGCAGCACGCCGCGCTCGTACTCGTCCTCGGTGTCGAGATCGAACTTCTCGGTGACGTTGCGGCAGGGCTTGTAGCGCTCGGAGTCGTCCGGCTCGGCGTTGCCGCCGACGTCCTTGCCGTCGTCGTTGGACAGGCCCTTGTTGTTCTCCGCGCCGCCGGAGATGGCGTCCGGCGAGGGAGCGCCGCCCTGGAGCAGGTCGAAGGAGAACGACGGCGAGTAGTCCATCGAGATTCCAGCGTCGTACTGGAAGGTCTTGCTCGCCATGGGGAAGTCGGCGGACCACTTGAACAGCCAGAGATCGATCTCGGCCATGAGGCCGGCTTCGAGGCCGAACTCGAACATCAGGCCGGCGCTCGCGTTCAGGTCGATGTCGAGGCCGAGGCTGTTGGCGCGCGAGGAGTAGTGCGCGGCGACGCTGGCGACGAGCTCGGCGAAGATGGCCGCCTTGCCGCTGGCCTCGATGTAGCCGCCGATGAACGCCGGGCCGATGCCCAGGCCGAAGGCGAAGCGGAGGGCGGCGATCATGCCGGCCTCGGCGCGGCCCTTGATGGAGCCCCCGATGTCGAGCTCGACGTCGTTCGTGGCGGTGTCGAAGGTGCCGGACGCGTAGATGTCCGTCAGGTACAGGCCCAGGGCCGCGTACACATCGAGCGAGCCGGAGAGGCGCGCCTCCAGCCCGACCACGCCGACGATCGGGATCTGGATGGACAGGCCCGGGATGCCGAACCGGGCCATGAAGTTGAAGATGTTCTTCTCGTACTCCTGCTCGAACAGGTCGACGCGGTCGGGGCAGTCGATGCGCCCGCCGATCTCCATCGAGCCGTCCTCACGCATCGTGACTTCGGCGGTGATGGTGAAGTCGTCGGTGATGTCGTAGGAGACGCGGCCGGCCCCGGAGAGGTTGCCCTCAGCCGAGAGGTTGGCCGTGATGGAGCCCGTGAAGGGCCCGCGGTTGTACTCGAGGGTGCCGGAGCCGGACCAGGCGCCGTCGTCGTAGTTGGCGGTGACCTCGCCGGTGACGCCCGAGAGCGCCGCCCGCACGTTCACGGAGCCGCTGACGCTGCCGTCCTCGTGCATCTCGATCTCGCCGCGCGCGCGCTCGGTGAACGGGATCTCGAGGTCGACGGCGACGGAGCCGTAGAAGTTGCCGTCGTTGACGCCCAGCGTGAAGTCGCAGGACCGGGTCATCGGGATGCCGCTGACCGAGCCGGAGCCCTCCATCCGCAGCACGCCGTTGGTGATCTCGCCCTCGACAGTGGCGTTGTTCACCGTGAGGAACGGCAGGTTGATGTTCCCCGCGTCCACGGTGATGCCGCCGTTGATCTGGCCCTCGTTCGTGACCTCGACCCACGCGCTCGCGCCCTGGGTGAACGGGATGTTCAGGTCCAGGTCGGCGCGGCCGGAGAACTCGCCGTTGTCGTAGTTGACGGTGAGGCGGGCGCCGTTGGTGAACGGGACGTTGACCGTGGTGGTGGCGGAGCCGGTGAGGCTCTCCCCCTGCTTCGTGATCGTGAACTCGACCGGGTTGATCCCCGGCGGGCGGAAGACGCCGTCGATCTCGCCGTTGATCTCGCCCGCGGCGTAGGACGCGCTCAGGTCGCCCTCGAAGAGACCCGAGGCGGCGCTGACGTGCGCGGTGCCGGAGAGCGAGAAGTCCTCGCCGATCTCCGCCGTGATGCTGCTGCTCGTCACCGAGAGCATCGGGACGTCGATCGAGCCGGCGTCGATGGTGCCGGAGCCGACGACCGCCTCGTTCTCGTAGCGCACACCGATGTGCGCGCGCTCGAACATGCTCGTGTCGATGTCGAAGCCGCCGGAGCCCGTGATGTCCGTGCCCTGGAACGCGAGGTTCGCGGTCCCGGTCAGGATGGCGATGGACGCGCTCAGCGTGGCGTTGCCTGACAGGTCGGCCTCGCCGTTGCTGATGGCCGCGGTGACGCTCGCCGACTCGACCGTGAGGAACGGGACCTCGATGTCGCTGGCGTTGACCGTGATGGAGCCGCCGACCGAGCCGCCGGGCTCGATGTCGATCGTGCCGACCGCGCTGTCCACGATGGGCAGGGACAGCTCGGCGCGGCCGGAGCCGCCGAACTCGCCGTTCTGGTAGCGGACCGTGAAGGACGCGGACTCGACGAGGGGGATGTTCGGCTCGACCGTGGCGGAGCCGGAGATGTCGCTGCCCTGCTTCGTCAGGTTGAAGTCGACGGGGCTGATGCCGGGCGGGCGGAAGGTGCCGTCGACGGAGCCGTCCAGGTCGCTGCCGGTCCAGGTGACGGAGAGGTCGCCCTCGAACAGGTTGCCGGCGGCGGTGACGTTCGCGGTGCCGGAGGCGGTGATGGTCTCGCCGAGCCCGATGGTGATCGAGCTGCTGTTCACGGTCAGCATCGGCAGCGAGATGTTGCTCGCCGAGATGGTGCCTTCGCCCGTGATGCGCTCGTTCGCGTACTCGACGTCGATGCGGGCCTGGTCGAAGAAGCCCGACTCGAGGTCGAAGCCGCCGGTCGCGGTGATGTCGCTGCCGGCGAAGGTGACCGTCGCGGTGCCCGAGAGCGCGCTGATCTCGGCGGAGATGGTCGCGTTGCCGGAGAGATCCAGGGCGCCGTTGCTGATGGCCGCCGTCACGGACGCCGAGTCGACGTTCATGTACGGAAGCTGGATGTCGCTCGCCTCGACCGTGATGGAGCCGCCGACGGTGCCGCCGGGCTCGATGTCGATGGTGCCGGTCGCGCTGTCCACGATGGGCAGCTCGAGCTCGGCGCGGCCGGAGCCGCCGAACTGGCCGTTGTTGTAGGTCACGGTGACCGACGCGGAGCTGACCATCGGGATGTTCGGCGTGGCGGTGGCCGAGCCGGTGATGGAGTCGCCCTGCTTCGTCAGGTCGAAGTCGACCGGCGCGAGGCCCGGCGGGCGGAAGGTGCCGTCGACGGAGCCGTCGAGGTCGCTGCCGGTCCAGTTGACGTTGAGGTCGCCGGAGAAGAGGTTGCCCGCGGCCGTGACCGAGGCGCTGCCGTTCACCGTGATGGTCTCGCCGAGCCCGATGGTGATCGAGCTATTGGCGACCGTCAGCATCGGCAGGTCGATGTTGTTGGCCTCGATGGTGCCTTCGCCGGTGATCCGGCCGCCCTGGTAGCTGACGTCGATGCGGGCGTTCTGGAAGAAGCCGGACTCGAGGTCGAAGCCGCCGCTGGCGCTGATGTTGCTGCCGTTGAAGTTGACGGTCGCCGTGCCGGTCAGGGCGCTGATCGACGCGGAGATGGTCGCGTTGCCCTGCAGGTTCATCTCGCCGTTGGTGATCGTCGCCGTCACCGCCGCGCTGTCCACGTTCATGAACGGAAGCTGGATGTCACCGGCCTCGACGGTGATCGAGCCGTTGACCTGACCCTCGGGGGTGATGTCGACGGTGCCCTCGGCGCGCTCCACGATCGGCAGGTCGAGCTCGACCGAGACGCCGCCGCCGAAGCGGCCGTTCTCGTAGGCGGCCCGGACCGTCGCGGACTTCACGAGGGGGATGTTGACGCCGGTCTCCACCGAGCCGGAGACGAGGTCGCCCTGCTTCGTCAGCGTGATGGCGGTCGGCGCGAGCCCCGGAGCGTTGATGTTGCCCGCGACCGACGCGTCGATGTCGTTGTTCGCGTAGCTCGCGGTCATGTTGCCGCTGAAGAAGCTCCCCGCGGCGACGCTGGCGCTGCCGGAGACGCTGAAGTCCTCGGCGAGCTGGGCGTTGATGGAGCTGCTGCTCACCGTGATGTAGGGCAGCGTGATGTCGTTGGGCTGGATGGCGGCCGAGCCCGTAAGGCGCTCGTCGGCGTAGGCCACGTCGAGGGACGCGGAGCCGAACATGGCGCTCGCGAACGTGAAGCCGCCGCTCGCCTGCACGTCCAGGTTGTTGAACGTGACGGACGCGGTGCCCTCGAGCGCGTCCATGTCGGTGCCGACCGTCGCGTTGCCCGACAGGTTCATCTGGCCGTTGTTCACCGTGCCCGTCACGGAGGCGGAGCTGATGGTCAGCGGCTGGAAGTTGAAGCTGCTCGCCTGGATGGCGAAGGAGCCGGACATGCCCGTCGGGCCCACGTCCACGCGGCCGGTGGCGTTGTCGAGGAAGCCGATGTCCAGCGTGATGTTCGTCCCGCCGGAGAACGTGCTGCCGTCGTAGCTGACGGTGAGGTTCGTCGCCTGCACGCGCGGGATGCTGATGTTCGCGTTCGCGCTCGCGGTGAGCGCGTCGCCCTCCTTGCTGAAGTTGAAGGCGACGGGCGTGATGCCGGGCGGGTTCAGGGTGCCGGTGCCGTTGGCGTCGATGTCGCTGCCGGTCCAGGACGCGTTGAGCGTGCCGCTGAACAGGTTCGCGGTGGTCATCGTCGCCGAGCCGTCGATCGTGACGTCGTTGTTGTACGTCGCGGTGATGGACGACTGGCTGATCGCCACGTGGGGCAGGTTGAAGTTCTGGTCCTGCAGCGTGACGGTGCCGGAGAGCGCGTCGTTCTCGAAGCTGACGCCGATGTTCGTGTTCTGGAGGAACCCGGCGTTGAGATCGAAGCCGCCGTTCGCGGTGAAGGCGGACGAGGCGTACTCGAGGTTCGCCGTGCCCGACAGGAAGTCGATCTCCGGGGTGATGGACGCGCTGCCCGCGAAGCCGGAGCCCGCGTCGTACCCCAGCGACAGGGCGGCCTGGCGCATCTGCGGCAGGTCGATGTTGATGGTCGGCGTGAAGCTGAAGCCGCCGCCGAGCGAGCCGGTGAACGTGCCGCTGAGCAGCTCGTTCATCGCGGACACGTTGCCGTTGACGGTGCCGCCGAGGATGCCGTTCGTCAGGGTGCCCTGGGCGACGATGGCGCTGACCGAGATGGGGCCGAGCTCGAAGGTGGGCGTGCTGACGGTGGCGGTGCCGTTGACGTTGCCGTCCTGGGCGACCGTGACGTTGACGTCCCCGCCGAAGAAGTGGGCGATCTGGAAGTTGCCGGAGCCCGTGCCCGAGAAGCCGCTGCCGCTGTTGTAGGACAGGCCGACGCTCGCGCTGCCCGTGATGCCGGTGACGGCCACGGGCAGGTTGATGGTCACCGAGCCGGACCAGGTCGACGCGCTCAGGTCGATGTCGAACTGGGGCGACGACGCGAGATCCTGGCCCGCCATCGCGTAGGCGGTGATGAAGCTCGAGATGCCCTGGACGTGGCCCGCGACGTCGCCGGTGACGCCGCCGCTCGTGCTGTAGGCCATGTTGAAGGAGCCGCCGACGGCGCCGTTCGCGATGGAGGTCTGCCCCGAGCCGCTGCCCGACAGGCCGTCGGAGCCGATCGACAGGCTGCCGCTGAACTCCGTGATCGCCAGGAACGGGTTGCTCATGTCGTTCGCGGCGAGGGTGGCGGAGCCGCCGAGGTTGCCGTTCTCGAGCTGGAGCGTGATGTCGCCGGAGCCGAACTGGTCGATGCTCCACTGGCGCGTGATGGAGGCGTTGACGTTCCCGTCACCGGTGAAGGTGAAGGCCGCGTCGCCCTGGATGATGGGCCACGCGAAGCCGGCCGTGATGCTGCCGCCGGTGACCTGGCCGCCCTCCAGCGTCAGGGAGACCTGCGGGTCCGTCAGGCCGCGGACGGGGGACGGGAGCGCGCAGGTGTAGGTGTTGCCCTCGAGCTCCGGGACCGGCACCGAGATGGTGATGCTGCGTCCGCCGAGGCTGATGTCGAAGTCGACGCCGCCGCCGCCGAGGAGGCCGAACTGGACGGGCCCGTCGAGCTTGTGCTGGACGGACTTCTGCTGGACGGCCGACGAGCCGGAGCCGGCGACCTTGTTCAGGAGGGGCTCGGCGCTCTTGCCGGCGACCACCGCGTCGGCGACCGCGTCCGCGTGCTGCTCCCACTTGTCGTACCCGCCGCTGCCCTTCTTGGCGACGCCGGCGCGCTGCTGGACGACGTGCGCGGCCTCGTGCGCGGCGGTGTGCAGGTCGGACCCGCCGGACGCGAACGCGACCTCGTTGCCGGTGGCGTAAGCCTTGGCGCCCATGGAGCGCGCGGCCTGGTCGGCGCGGGCGTCGGTGTGGGCGCGGACGCCGCTGACGTCGTGGCTGCCGAAGGCGTTCTGGATCTTCTCGAGGTGGGGCAGGGGGCGCGCCGCGCCGCTGATGCCGTGCTCGGCCGCCGCCATGACCGGGGACTCGCTGCCGCCCTTCGGCTGCGCGATGTTCGGGTCCATCTTGGTCTGGGCGCCGCCGCCACCGCCGCCGCCACCGCCGCCGCCGGCCTGGCCGCCCGCCTGGCGGGCCATCGCGTTGCCGTCGATGTTCGGCTCGGAGCTGGGCTCCAGCATCGAGTCGCTGGGCTCGCTCCCCAGGTTGAAGTCGAAGGACGGGTTGTAGTCGAAGTTGACGCCCGGGTTGTACGTCCAGGTCTTGCTCGCCAGCGGCCAGTCGTGCTCCCACTTGGTGAGCCACAGGTCGACGCTCGCGGTGATGCCCCCGGAGATCTCCAGGGCGAACTCGAGGCCCGCGCTCGCGTTGACGTTGACGCCGAGGTTGAGGATGTCGTTCGCGCTGGAGTAGTGGGCGTTGACCCCGGCGCCGATGCCCGCCTGGATGGCGGCGGTGCCGGCGATCTGGATGTAGCCGCCGATGAAGGCGGGGCCGATGCCGAGGCCCACCGCGAGGCGGGCGCTGGCGGTGACTCCGGCGCGGGCCTCACCGCGGATCTGACCGCCGACGTCGAGCTCGACGTTGTTGTTCGCCGTGTCGAAGGTGCCGGCGGCGGTGATGTCCGCGAGGTAGAGGCCGACGTTGGCGAACGCCTCGAGCTTGCCGCTGAGCTGGGCCTCGAGCCCGACGACGCCCACGACCGGGAGCTGGACCGACAGGCCCGGGATGCCGAAGCGCCCGGTCATGTCGAAGATGGTCTTCTTCCACTCCTTCTCGAACAGATCGATGCGGTCCGGGCACTCGAGCTGGCCGCCGACGACCATCGTGCCGTCCTCGCGGAGCGTGACCTCGCCGGTGACCGTGAGGTCGTCGGTAATGGCGTAGGAGACCCGGCCCGTGCCGGAGAGGGCGCCCTCGCGGGAGATGGCGGCCTCGACGGAGCCGCTGAACTTGCCGCGCGAGTAGGACAGCGTGCCGGTGCCGAAGAAGGCGCCGTCTGCGTACTCGACGTGGACCGCGCCCGACACCCCGGAGATCTCGGCCTCGACGTCGGCGGAGCCCGTGACCGAGCCGTCCTCACCCAGGTTGATGGTCGCGCGGGTGCTCTTCATCGCCGGGATGGCGAGGTCGGCCTCGATGGAGCCCGAGAAGCCGCCCGAGCTGACGCCCATGGTCAGGTTCGCCGCGTTCACGCCCGGGATGCCGGTGATGGTCCCGCTGCCGTTGAGGCTGAGGTGGCCATCCGAGCTGATGGAGCCACCGATGGAGGCGCCGCTCACGGTCAGGGGCGGGATGGACACGTCGTTCGCCGCCACCTGGATGGTGCCGGTGATGGTGCCGTCGCTGTCGACCGTGACCTGGACCGAGCCGCTGCTGATGAACGGGACGGCGAGCTCGGCGCGGGCGTTGCCCGAGAAGCGGCCGTTGGCGAACTCGACGGTGAGGTCGGTCTGCTCGGTGAAGGGGATGTTGATCTGGGTGGTGGCGGAGCCCCGGAACGTGCCGCCGCTGTACTCGGCGTGCAGGTCGATGGGGTTGACGCCGGGGACGTTGAAGGTGCTGTCGATCGACGCGGTGACGTCCGCGTTCGTGACGTTCACCTGCATCGTGCCGGTGACGAGGCCGCCCGCGAGGCCCGCGCTGGCGGAGCCGTCGACGCTGAAGCCATCGGCGCTCAGCGTGGCGGTGACGGAGCTGTCGGTGACCTCGACCCCGGCGATGGCGAAGTCGCCGCCGTCGATGTTGGCGGTGCCGGTGACCTGACCGTCGGCGTACTGGATCTCGAGCTGGGCGCCCTGGACGATGGGCAGGGCGATGTCGAAGGAGCCGTCGGCGGTGAAGGTCTCACCCGTGAAGGCGAGGTTGGCCGAGCCGGAGAGGCCGCTGATCTCCGGGGTCAGGGTGCCGCTGCCGGAGAAGGTGCCGCCCTGGTAGTCCAGGTTGACGGTCGTCGGCGACATGGCCGGCAGGTTGACGGTGAGCGCCCCCGTGAAGGTGGGGTCGTTCATGTCGGTGATGTTGCCGCTGAAGCGGCCGCTCGCTTGGCCGTTGAACGCCGACATGGAGCCGGACACGGACAGGTTCACGTTGCCCTGGTTCAGGCCGCCGGAGAGGCGCACGGCGCCCACGTGCAGCGGCCCGATGTCGAACTCGGCGGTCTCGGCGGTGAACGAGCCGTTCACGTCGCCGTTGCTGCCGAAGGTGACGTTCGTGGTGCCCGAGATCCACTCGCCGATGGCGAAGTTGCCGTCGCCGCCGCCCGAGAACTGGCCCGGCGCGTAGGACAGGGTGATGCTGCTGGTGCCGCTGACGCCCTTGCCCTGGGCGGGGATGTCGAAGGTCGACTCCTGGGCCTCGAGGCGGCCGTCGGCCACGTTCACGGTCAGGGTGGGCTTCTCGCCCACGTCGCCGGCCTGGCCGTTCTGCCAGATCTTGTCGAACTGCTCGTAGGTGGGCTTGACGTCGAACTTGCCGCTGGCGGCGCCAGAGCGGTAGCGGACCGAGAACTCGCCGGTGAGCTTGCCCTCGGCGAGGGTGCCGCTGCCGGACGCGGTGGCCGAGATGGTCCCGACGCCCGACATCATCATCGAGCCGCTGGCGTCCGTGTAGGAGGCCTCGTCGCCGTAGGTGCTGATCTCCTCGCGCGTGAGGGACTTGCGGGCGGTCATCGCCCCGTTGCTGAAGGTGACCTCGACGGTGCCGCTCGCGAAGCGGGTCAGCGTGTAGTTGACCTCCTGGCTGCCGGAGACGGCGCCGCTCGCGCTGATGTTCAGGGTCACGCCGCCCTGGAGCTCGGGGGCGGAGAGCGTTCCGCGGAGGATGCCGCCGGTGACCTCGTTGTTGGCGAGGTCGAGGTGGGCGGTGCAGGGATCCTCCAGGCCGGAGATGCCGCGGACGGCGGTGCTGTAGGTGCTGCCGGACGCCTCGGAGGCGGGGATGGTGATCTGCTGGGTGCGGTTGCCCAGGTTCAGCTGGAATTTGATCTCCTCGCTGTCCTCGGCTTCGTCCCGGGCGACGGCGCCCTCGGTGGCGGCGGCGACCTGGCGGCCCGCGACGGGGAGCAGGGAGGGGGCGGCGTTCTCGAGACCGTGGGCGGCGACCGCGTCCCCGACGGCGTAGGCCTCGCGCTCGACCTGGTCGGAGACGGACGTGGTGCCGACCCCGTCGACGTCCTGGGTGGCGCGGCCACCGCGACCTTCCAGGTTCTGGACGACGTGGGTGACCTCGTGCGCGATGAGGGAGTCGCCCTCGGCGGTGCCGGGCTTGTACTCGCCGGAGCCGAAGACGATGTCCGTGCCGGACGTGAAGGCGTGGGCCTGGACGGCGGCGGCTGCGTCGGCAGCGCGCGCGTCATCGTGGATGGTGACGGCGTCGAGGTTGCGCCCGAAGAGGGCCTCGAGCTTGCCCTTCACGTCCGTGGGCAGCTTGCGACCGCCGCCCTGGAGCGCGGCGTCGACCTTGCTGGCGGCGCCGTTCTGCTGCTGCTTCCTCTCCTCGTCCTTGAGGCGGGCCTCGGCGGCCTCCATCTCACGGCGGACGCGGGCCTGCTCGCCACGGGACTTGCGGACGACGAGGTCGGCGGTGTTGTCCGCCTCGACCTCGAAGGAGTCGGTGGGCTCGGAGACGCTGCCGGACTTGGCCAGCGCGTTGGTGGGAAGCGAGGACGGCGCGCTCGACTTGGCGGAGATGCCCGCGGCCGTCTCGGTGGTCTTGAAGGCGCCCTGGCCGCCGCCGAGGCGGGCGTGCTCCTCGTCGGTCAGCGGGCGGGCGAGGCCGGCCTGGACGACGTGGGTGAGCTCGTGAGCGAGGAGGCGGTCACCCTCGACGGTGCCGGGGCGGTAGGTGCTGGACTGGAAGGCGACGTCGGCGCCGAGCGCGAAGGCGTGGGCGAAGAGCGCCTTGCTCATCGCGTCGGCCTTGGGGCCGGTGTGGACGCGGACCTTCTCGAAGGAGACGCCGAAGCGCCACTCCATGTACTCGCGGGTCTTCGTGTCGAGGGGGGCGCCGCCGCCCATGCCCTGCTTGACCTGGGAGATGTCGACGTCCGGCGCGCCGCCGGAGAGATCGTAGGTGACGTCGAGGCCGGCGAGCTGGTCGCGGACGGTGACGTGGGTGGGGGCGACCGGCGCCGAGCCGCCGAAGGACATGGACTCGGGGGTGTCGGACCAGGCCTCGGCCTCGTCCCAGGCGTCGCCGAAGTCGTCGGCGTCGACGAAGTCGGCCTCGCCGTAGTCGGCGTCGCCGAGGGCATCCGTGGGGTCGACCATCCCCGCGTCCGCCTCGACCATGGCCTCACGTGCGAGCAGCGCGTCGAGGAGCGCGGCGCCCGGGCGCTCCTCCCGACGGGCGGCGGTGCCGTTGCCGATGGTGTTACGCATGGCGTCGTTGCCGACGCCCTGATGCATGCGCAGCAGGTCGTAGTTCTGCACCGCGAAGGCGCGCCGGACCTCCTCTTCCTTCCGCGCAATGCGCGACAAGGCCGAGGACGGCGGGCGGGGAGCCTGGTTGTCGGTGGTGATGGAGCGGGCGGCTTCCTGGGCAGCCAGGAGGTCCGCGTAGCGCCGTGCGCGCTTCCGCTTGAGCTCTTCGTCGCGAGCGATCTTCTTCGTCACGGGGGCACCTTGGTCAGAGGGCAAGCCGTTGTTGGTGCGGGCCGGGCGCCCGCCCCTCGTTGCCGGTGGTGCTCCTGACCGGGAGACACCGCCTTCGCGGAGGGCCACGGGGCCTCCGGTTGGTGGAGGGAGTCCGTGGAGATGAGAAACTATGGGAACGGGCCAGGGGGAGGAAGCGAATGGGGGAGGGGATCTACGATCAGGTGGGATCTCGGGAGGATCGCGGGGGCTGATTTTCAGTGGCGGCAGATATTAGCTCCATTCGGCCTTGGGGGGCCGATGCGTAGTGTGCGAGGGGGGAGTGGGGCACCCCCCTGGCCCCATGTACGGTGGATGCGGAGGATCCCATGCCCCGTCTGCTCATCCTCGGCACCCTCGCCGCTCTCCTCCTCGTCGCGCTCGGCCCCGCGACCGCCGAGGCCAAGGACCGCCCCGGGTTCCGCCTCGCCTTCCACCTCGAGCCCTGGGAGGACGACCGCGTCGCGGCCATCGCGCGCGCCCAGCTGGAGCGGTTGCGGCGCTATGAGCTGAAGCTGGTCGAGCGACGGACCGTCATGTTCACGGGAGGTGGCGTCGCCGTCGGCGCCGGCGTGGGGGTCACCATCCCGGCGGTCCTGTTCATCAGCCAGCTGGAGGGACCCGAGTGGACTGGGGGTCTCGGGGACATCCTCATCGGGGCCGGAGCCGTCGTGATCGGCCTCGCCGCGGCGCTGGCAGTGCTAGGCGCCGTCGCGCTCTACGCCGTCGGCGCGGTGCTCATCATCGGCGCCGAGCTCCAGATGAAGAAGATCAAGGCCGCCCGCAAGGCGCGGCGAGCCTTCGAGAAACGCATCGCCGAGCCCGCCGCGGCGCTCGCACGTCCTGTGTGGGGTCCGCCCATCGCCGCCGCGCGCCGGATGCCGCGCGAGCTCGCCCCCGGATTGGGTCGGATCTGACCGCGGCCCGGCTCCCCCGGCTCCTCAGCGGGTCGGCTTCGCGAACCGGAACCTCTTCGCCTGCTCCTTCGCCGCGTCGATGTCGTTCCGCCAGCTGTCGATCACCTTGAAGAGGATGGTTCGCCAGGGCTCCGCGCTGGGATGACCCGCCTCGATGCGCGCCCCCACCGCGAGGACGACCCGCTCGAAGGCCGCTTCGGACCGGTCGGGCGCGTAGGTCAGCAGGTGAATCACCTCCTCCAGCGCGGCCCGGTCTTCTGGGTCGGCCGCGTCCCCGAGCTGCCGGAAGTGCCTCGCCCGCATGTCCGCCCCCGCCAGGGTGAGGACCCACCTCTCCCAGGAGACCGCCGGTGCTCTCCCGCATCGCCAGCAGCTGCTCCGTCGTGAACCAGGGGTGGCGAAAGCGAAGTGCCTTGAGCGTCCTCGCATTGTCCAAGGAGACATGACCCGCGGCCGCGCTCGCCTCCTCGGCGGCGGCACACCGAAGCACGTGCAGCGCCGCGACCGCCGTCAACTCATCGGGCTCCGCACTCTCCGCCAGCCACTGCGCCAGGACCGCCGCTCCGGGAGTTCCCGCATCGCGCGCCCGGTCGACCGCCCGCGGTGCCTTCTTCGGGTCCCCCAGCTCGCCGGGGATGTCCGCGAGGCGGGCCAGGCTCCTCGCTGACAGCTCCTGTTCGGTCTCGCACCCGCCGAGGGTGGGGTCGGCCCGCAGCACGATGCCGTCGAGCGGGACCTGGGCGGTCGCCGCCGCTGGACCGAGCGCGCCGAGCAGCAGAAAGGACAAGAGCAACCGCACGCCGACAGCCTACCCCCGCCCGGCAGTCCCACCGACGGCGAAGGTACGATGGCCGGGACTCCGTGGCCCGTCTCCAGCTCCCCTACGTCCAGGCGTTCTCCGAGCACTTCCCCGTCGTGTCCCTCATCGGGCCGCGCGGGGTCGGCAAGGAGGCCCTGTGCTTCGAGGCCTTCCCCGGTTCGCAGTACGTGGATCTGGGCGCCCCCGACCAGCGCGAGCGCATGCGCCGGGGCCCGCTGGCCTTCCTCGCCGAGCTTCCCCGCTCCGTCGTCATCGGCGGCGCTCACCGCGTCCCCGAGCTGCTCCCCGCCCTCGGCACCCTCCTCGCTCTGCCCGAGGAGCGGGACCGCCGCTTCGTCCTCACCGGCACCCGCCCCCTCGTGGGCGAGGCGGACTCCCTGCGCGGCCTCCACTCCCGCCTCTGGCTGCTGCCCTACTCCATCACCGAGCGCGTCACCGCCGGTAGCTCGCTGGATGAGGTCATGTGGACCGGCGGCTTCCCCGGCCTCCTCGAAGGCCGCCTCCCCGCCCGCGTCTGGTTCTCCGACTACGTGGGCACCTTCCTCGACCGTGAGCTGCGCGACTTCGTCGACGTGGCCGACCCCGAAGCCTTCCTCGGCTTCCTCCGCGCGGTCGCCGCCCAGTCCGGCGAGCTCCTGAACCTCTCCGCGCTCGCCCGGCAGGTCGGCGTCGCCCACGGCACCGCGAAGAGCTGGCTCGCCGCCCTCGAAGCCGCCCTCTTCGTCCTCCCCGCCCCCGCGTTCCGCCACCCGGACTGGAAGCGCCTCGTCACCGCCCCGCGCCTGCACCTCCTCGACACGGGCCTGCTGTGCTGGCTCCTCGACATCGAGTCCCCGAAGGCCCTCGCCGCGCACCCCCGCCGCGGCTGGATCTTCCAGACCTGGGTGTGGGGCGAGCTCCTCAAGTCGCGCCTGCTCAGGGGCGCGACCCCTGGGCTCAGCCACTACCGCGACCGCAAGGGCAACGGCATCGACGTGCTCTTCATGGACCGCGATCGCGCGGTGGGCATGCAGGTGGCTCAGGTCCCCCGCGCCGGTGGGGCTGCCCTCCGCACCATGGCCCGCTTCGCGAAGCGCCTCGGCGCCGACCTTCCGGACGATCTCCCCGTGGAGCAGCTCCTCGTGCACGCGGGCGAGCAGGCGCTGGAGTTCCGCGGCGTGCAGGTGGTCCCGTGGCGTCGGGTGGGCGAGCTGGTCGGCTGAGGCGAGACGTCCCCGCCGTCCCTCAGGGCAGCGAGTCCGCCGCGATCTTCGAGTGCGTCTCCAGCGCCTTCGTCGCCCGCCCGATGAGGTCCTCGTAGTAGACCTTCGTGGGCTCGAACGCCTTCTCGTCGTTCGTCAGGCTCGCCCAGGTGTCCACGTAGAACCGCAGCTTCTTCGCCTGGGTGAACCCCTCGTTGAGGCGGTCCGCCACCGTCCGTAGCCGGGTCAGCATCTCGTCGGTGAACGCCATCTTGCCGCCGGCCGCGATGTCGTCCGCGACCTTCTGGCGCAGCGTCTTCCCGTCGCTCCCCGCCAGCCAGCTCTTGATGGCTGTCGTCCGCCCCAGCAGCAGCTGCTCCTTCTCCCACCACGACTCCCAGTCGCCGTCCGGGTCGAAGTCCTTCAGGTCCGTGATGCACCGCACCCACACCGGCAGACGGCTCTCCGTCATCTGGTGCAGCTTCATGTTCATCTCGAGGTTGGCCTTCTCCATCATCACGTCGGTCCGCAGCCCGACCTCGAACGAGTAGATGGACATGTCCGTCTTGTCCGGCTGCTTGCCGCTGACCAGCCCGGCCATGAGATCCCGCAGCGCGTCCACCGACGCCGCCCCCATGTTCAGGCCCTTGCCGGTCGCCGGGTGCGGCGTCCCCGCCGAGTCGCCCACGAGCACCGTGCTCCGCTCCGGGTTCGACGCCTTGATCGCCTGCCGCAGCTTGATCATGAACTCGGATGGCAGCTTCGCCGTCAGCGGGTCCGACGGGTCCACGATCCACTTGTCCTCGATGGGGTCCGTCGTCGGGTCGTACTCGGGGTTCGGGATGATGTTCGGCACCTTGCTGAACGCGAGGTCCTTGAGCTCGAAGGCCGTCGCGAACTGCGCTTGGAGCCGCACGAGCGTGATCAGGTAGTCGTCCGCTGCCTCCACGGCCGCCTTGAACTCCGGGTGGGCCAGGATCTCGGACCGTCCCAGGTTGTGCGGAGCCTCCGAGAGGCGCTTCTGGATCGCCTTCGCGTCCTCCCGCAGCCCCGACAGCTCCTTCCACTGGCTCGGCGTGAGCTGCCGCACCACGTACGCCGTCTCCGGGCTGTCGAACCGGTACGACCACACCGTCTTGTCCCTCCGGTCCTTCTGGTCCTTGCGCCACTCCTCCTGGGCTTCGACGTCGAACAGTCCCGACGCTGCATAGTCCTCGAGCGTCTTCTCCAGGAAGCTGAACCCGAGCTGCTCGCCGAGGCTGGGCTCCTCGTCCTTCTTCTTCGACGTGATCCCCGCCCCGAGGGCCACGACCATCAGGTCGAACTCGACCTCCACGTCCCCATCCGGGGTGTCCAGCACCGCCGCCGTCCGCCCGTCCTTGCTCGTGCTCGACTTGAGCGCCCAGTCCTCGTGGAACGCGATCTTGCTGTTCTTCTTCACCACCTCGAGCAGCGCCGCCTCGATCTCCCCGATGGGGGCGACCGCCGTCGAGTAGAGCGGCGACTCGGGGTTCTCCCTCGCCTTCTTCATGGCCTCGCGGTTGATCAGCCCCTCCCAGGCCCCCACCGCCTTGAGCCGCTGCTGGAGCGAGTCGTCCATCAGCACGGTGTTCTTGCGGGTGTGGAGCTTCTTGCCGCTGCGCTTCTCGATGAGGCGGACGGACGGGCCGAGCGCCACCGCTTCGAGAGCCGTCAGCAGCCCCACGGGGCCCGCGCCGATGACGAGGACGCTGCCGGAGGCGATGGACTTGCCCGCCAGCTCCCGCGTGTGGAGGCTCAGCTCCTGGGGCGAGGGCTCATGTCCGAGGTCGACCCCGCCAGCGAACACCCGCACGCCGATGGACGCGTCGATCGCGGCCGCGCCGGAGACCTGCTCGAGCGCCGCCGGGTCCTTGCTCTGGCCGCGCAGGAAGCTGCCGTACTCGAGCGGGTTGGCGAAGAACCGGCTCAGGTCGCGCAGGAAGTCGTGGCACTCGTTCAGGAGCGCCACCATCTCGTCCGCCGTGAAGGCCGGCTTCGCCTCCATCTTCTCGACCATGCTGGCGCCGTAGGCGTCCCAGGCGTTCACGTAGTCCTGATAGGTCTTGCCCCGGCCCTTCAGCGCCTTCTGCGCCGTCTTGGCTGCCTTCGCCAGCTCCTGGGCGATCCAGCTCTCGTTGCGCTTCGTCAGCAGCGCGGCGCTCTCCAGGCGCCGGATGGTCCCGTCGGAGAAGTTCCCCCCGTCGAAGCGGCCGGGGATGTCCTTCTTCGTGATGAGGATGGGCAGCGCCTTGTTCTTGCCGAGCTTCACGAGCCGCGGCCACAGGCTGTCCACGATCTCCGTCGCCTTCTGGATGAAGAGCACGCCGCCCTGGACCTGGGACACCGCGAGGTCGAGCTTCGCCTGGTGCATCACGGTCTTGTCGAGGGCGGCGCTGATGCGGACGATGGCCTCGTCCACCTCGGAGTAGTCCTGGCTCGTGTCGTAGGCGGCGCGGATCTGCGCCGGCAGCGCCATCACGTCCCGGATCGGCGCAGCGAGGCTCTTCTGGCTCGGCGCGTGGCCCTTGTGGGTCTTCACCTCGCCCACGTGCATGCCGAGCCGGGTGAAGGCCCGCTTCAGGTACACGAGCGATCCGTGGGACGTCTCCACGACCGACGCGGCCTGAAGTGCCCGGGTGACCGCCGTGCGCAGCAGGAGCAGCGAGTCGATGCGCGCCCGCAGATCGAGCACCGCCGCCTCGCGAGACAGCCGCTCGCTCTCCTTCTTCGCCTCGAGGAGCTCCGTCTCGGACAGGCCGTCGCTCAGGTCGTCCACCTCGGACTTGAGCGACTCGTGCCCCTTCGGCGTCTCCATGACGAGGTTGTCCAGGAACTCGCTGAACTCGGTCTCGAGCTCCTCGCTCTGGAACGGCTGCCACTCCTCGAGGTCGGCGTAGAACTCCTGGAGCGCCGCCTGCAGCGCCACGAGGTGCTCGGGCAGCTCGCCCCCGTCCTTCGCGTCGTCGAGGATCCCGAGGATCGTCTCGATGTCCGCCAGGCTCGCCATGTAGTCGGGGATGAGGTCGGGGACGTCGTCCTTGCTGGTGGGGATGGTGGGCAGGTCGAGGGCGCCCATGGCCTGGACCACCTGGCTCTCGACCGACCCCGACGGCTCCGTCGCCGCTTCAGCCATCACCAGGTCGGGGATGATCTTCTTGAGGTCCGGCGCGAGCAGCACCTTCTCCATCCCCCGGTCCGACAAGCGCCCAGCGACGCGGTGAGCTTGATGCCCTTCGCGTCCGAGTCGTACTCGGCGGTCCCGTAGCAGGCGCGGAACTTGCCCTTCTTCGCGATGTCGCCGAGGCCGTTGTCGTTCAGGCCCGAGGACACGAGGTGCTTGTGGATGGCCTCCACCTTCGCGAACTTCTTCGGCTCGAAGTCCGGCTTGGCGTGGAGGTGGAAGGTGTAGGCGCCGCTGGGGACCGAGGTGTCGACGACCGCGTACCAGGCATATGTGCCCGACACGGTGCGGACCTTCTTCGCCGTCCCCCGGACGGTCTTGCGGTGCTTGTCGCTCATCGCGTGCTTCATGCCGTCTCCAGCCGCAGGTGGGTGGTGCCGTCGACGTCCTCGAACCGAGCGACCTTGCGGAGCCCCAGCGCGGAGACGGCGAGGCGGAGCATGAGGACCTGCTTGCTGTGGGGACGGCCGGTGGCTTCGGCGATGTCGTTCAGGGACCGGGCGAGGCCGACGAGCATCGCAGGCCGGCCCGACCCGCGGGCCCAGAGCCGCTTGCACGCATCCTCGAAGCGCTTCGCCAGCTTCACCCCGCTCTGGATGCTCTGGAGGTCGTCGAAGACGGCGCGACTCAGCTCCACGCGCCGCGCCGCGGGCATCGAGCCCAGGTGGGTGTCGTAGGCCTCGCGCAGTCGCTGACTGCGGGCGTCCCCGAGCTCCCCCGGGGCGGTGGCCATGACCAGGAAGACCACGATCAGATCGTTCATGGTGAGACCCTAGCCCTCGCGGCGGCTCAGGGTTGGCCTCTGCAATGACGCGGATATGACGCCTGTCCGTCGATCGGGGTCAGTGACCAGGGCTCAGCGCACCCGCGCGTCCTTCACGATCCGCGACACCCCGCGTCCCACCCAGAGCAGCACCACGAGCAGCAGGCTCCACTTGCCCAGTGACGCGGCGCCGTAGGCGGTCGGCGTCCCGTGCCTCAGCACCGTGATCTCGTCGACGAACACGACTTCGCAGGCCCCGTTGCCGTCGTCGTCGCGGACGGTGCTCGAGGTGCGCTTCCAGTCGGGGTGTTCCTCGGGCGCGTAGTTCACGAGGAGCCCGTCGATGCGGATCTGGTCCCCCGGGCGGACGGCGCCGATGGCCTCGCGCACCCGCGCGGAGTCGGTGATGAGGTGGTTGTTGGACAAGGCGTCCATCCTGAAGTTGACGCCGTGCGGCCACCGGACCCAGCACATCCACGACGTGTTCTTCACCGAGACCTTGTGGAGCGGGATGTCCAGGTTCGGCCCCCACACGACGCACAGGTCCCGCGTGTCCACGGACTTGGAGTCGTGGTAGCTGTCGGCGATGGAGCGGGGGTTGTTCCGGGACATGACGAGGCCGTGGAGGACGTAGTCGGCGACGGGCTCCACGAGGTAGGTGCGCCCGGCGTGGTCGAAGGCGAAGTCCTCGGCGGCGGTGTCGGTCTGGAGCGGCGCCTGCTCCAGCTCGGGGAGGAGCGCGGCGCGCTCGGGAGGCCGGCCACTGAGGTAGCTGCCGATCCCCCACGACAACAGCGCGACGGCCGCCGGCAGCAAGAAGACGTTCCTCATCGGATCACGCGAGGACGGCATCGACCTCCTCCGCCAGCGCCATCGACGCGGTGAGCCCCGGGCTCTCGATGCCCGCCAGGGTGACCCAGCCCGGGAGCCCGCGGGAGGACTCCTCGGCGAGGACGAAGTCGGCCCAGCCGTCCGGGCGCAGCTTGGGGCGCAGGCCGGCCATGTCGGGGGTGAGGTCCCCGTCCTCGAGCCAGGGGAAGAGGCGTTGCCCGGCGGCGAGGAAGACCGGACCCCGCTCCTCGGGCACAGCCAGGGCGTTCGGCGAGGCGGGGTCGAGGTCCGCGGAGCTCCCGAGCGCCTCGGCGTCCGGCCCGAGGCGCATGCCGCCGCCGAGGTCGAGGCAACCGTGGATGCCGAGCCCGGGATCGTCGGCGCGGCCCACCGGATAGACGAGGCGGGACACGCGCCCTCGGTGGCGAGGCGCGATCGACCACCAGCAGCCGCGGACGAGGTGCTGCCGGTACCCCGCGGCGTCGACGTCCATGACCAGGGAGGAGAGGGCGTCCTGCCCGAGCCCTGCGGCGTTCACGACCCGTGCGCCGGTTACCTCGACCCGCCCGTCGGCGGTCGCGAGGGACAGTCGATAGCCCGCGCTCCGCTCGACGCCGACCACCGCGGCCCCGAAGACGACGTCGGCGCCGGTGCGCGCCTCGGCCTCGAGGGACGCGGCGAAGGCGTGGGAGTCCACGACCCCGGAGGAGGGCGACCACAGCGCCATCGCTCCCTGCGTGCCCGGCTCGAGCCGTCGCAGCTCCGCGGAGTCCACGAGCCGCACGACGACCCCGTTCGCCGTGGCCCGGTCCACCAGCGCGTGCAGGGCGTCGAGCGCGTCCTCGTCCTCGCCAACGATCACCTTGCCGCATGCGAGCAGGCCGATGCCCCGCTCCCGACAGCGCTCCACGAGGAGGCGCCGGCCGCGCACGCAGGTCCGCGCCTTGCGGGAGCCCTCCGGGTAGTAGATCCCCGCGTGGACGACCTCGCTGTTCCGCGAGCTGCCCTCCCGGCAGATGCCGTCGTGTCGCTCCAGGACGAGGACGCGGCCCGGCCACCGCTTCGCCAGCCGCGCCGCGCACGCGAGCCCCACGACCCCGGCGCCGACGACGATCGCCTCGTAGTCCGCGGCTCCGATCACGGTCCGCCGGGCACGAGCGCGTCGGCCCACGGCAGCTCCGGGAAGCGCAGGTCGAGCGGCGGGTAGATGTCCTCCTGCTCCCGCACGCCGTGGTGCTCGAGGACCGTCTTGAGCTTGCTGAACACTTCGATACGCTGGAGTACCGCGCGACGGGCCGCGGCATTGCCTTCCTCGTCGATCTCGGCGAGCAGCGCCCCCACCGCGTCGAGGCTGCGGTGGAGGATCCGGTGGTCCCCGTCGACGATGGTCGCGAGCTTGAGCAACGGCCCGCCGAGCTCGCGGAGCAGCGGCAGCGTGTGGGCCTCTTCGGCGGCGAGGTGCTCCTGGAACGCCCCGACCAGCGCGCGGTGGCTGGCGCGCGCGTCCCCGATGCGGCCGGCGACGGAGGCCTCGAGCAGGTCCATCAAGAGCCCCTCGAGGACCGCGTGGGCCCGCGCGTTCGCCGTCGTGAGTCGCTGTCCCGTCATGAGCTCCACCTCGTCTCCGCTAGGGTGCCGCCATCGGTGCCCGCGTGCACCCCGCCGTGGCGCGGTCCGTGCACGTCCGCGGGCCCGGAGGAGTCCATGTCCCGAACCGCTCTGCTCGTGCTCGCCCTCGCCTGCGCTGGATGCGCCGGCAACCTCGACGGCCTCGTCGTGGCCCTCGCGCCGAGCACCCCAGACAATCTCAACGCCCAGCCGATCATCGTCAAGGCGCCGCTGGCCGCCGACGTGGAGTACCGCTACGAGTGGGAGGTGGACTCGGGCCAGTGGGTGGGGACCGACCCCACCTCCTGGGGCAACGTCATGGGGTTCTGGAACACGACGCCCGGCGAGACGTGGACGGTGACCGTGACCCCGTACCTCGGCCGCCGGGACTTTCCTGCCGCCGAGGGGCCGCCGGCGACCGCGTCGACGCTCATCACGGACGCGGGCCGGGACTCGGACAACGACGGGGACGGCACGACCGAGAACCAGGGCGACTGCGACGACACGAACAGCCAGATCTTCCCCGGCGTCGACCGGGACAGCGACGGCTTCTCCGGCTGCCCGTTCGCCTTCGACAGCGCGCCGCGCGACTGCGACGACCTCGACTCCTTCGTGAACCCCGGGCGCCCCAACGACAACGACACCACCCGCCCCCTCGAGGACGACGACTGCGACGGCGTGGTCGACGAAGACGCGGTGACGTCGCCGAACTGGGTGATCACCGAGTTCATGACCGAGTCGGACGTGAGCGGCGGCGAGTGGATCGAGGTCCTCTACCTGGGCACCGAGCCGCGCCAGATCGGGGGCTTCGAGCTCCAGGACAACGGAGACACCTTCGTGGCCCTGCCCCCCGCGGTCATCACCCCCGGCTTCTTCGTCCTCTGCCCGGACCCGTCCACGGCGACCGCGATGGGCGTGCCCTGCGAGAACACCGCGTCCTTCTCATCGGCGGTCCTCGACGGGACCTTCCTCTACCTGGACGTCCCGCGCCGCAACGACGGCCGATTGAACCTGCAGTGGGTCACTCTCCAGGACGTCCCCACCGGGCCCGGCATCGCGCTCCAGCTCGACGGGGCGCTCACGGCGAGCAGCGAGGCGGCGGAGGAGTTCTCCAACTGGTGCGCGGCGACGGAGGCCTACGGGGACGGCGAGCTGGGCACCCCGGGGGCGGGCAACGGGGACTGCGCCCTCGATTGAGCGCTCGGGTGAGCCGACCGCGCGCCGTGCCTACTCGATGGTGATGTCGCAGCTCACCTGCATCGACTGCTGGACCTCGATGGTCCCGCCGATGCCACAGCTGATGGTGTCCTCGTCGGTCATGGCGGCGAAGTTGCCGATCTTGACGACCTTCGCACCGGGGCTCCAGGGGCCGGTCGGCGCGGGGACGCAGGGCGTGGGGACGCCGCTGGCCGCCTTCGTCAGCTCCTGACACACCCCGAACGGGATGATGTTCTTCATGGGGGTGAAGTCCATCACGGTGGCGAAGATGCCGTCGCCCATGACGGTGTCCACGGGAACGACGGTCAGGGGCGTCGGCGCGGCGCCCTTGTTGCACATCAGCAGCGAGTTCATCGGAACGGGACCGGCCATGCGCTACTTCCCCATCTTGATGGCGCCACCCTTGATGGTGACGTTGCCGCCGCCGTCGAACGTGCCCGACGAGGAGCCGGTGATGGTGGCGTTGGCGCCCTCGGCGGTGAAGTCGCCGGTGGCGGTGATCGTGGTGTCGCCCGAAGCGTTCACCACGAGGTCCTTCGTCTCGATCGTGAGCGAGGTGTCCGCCTGGATCGTCATGTCCTTCGGGGTGATCAGCGTCATCGCGTCGGCCGCGTAGACCGTGAGCATCTTCGCGGTCACGTCCATGGTGATGGCCATCTTGCCGTCACCCGAGGACACACGGACGAGGCCTTTGTCGTCCGTGTCGTCGAGGAGGATCTCGTGCCCGGCGCGGGAGATGATCGTCTTGAAGTTGTTCTTGCCGTCCTCCTCGATGGGCTCGAGCTCGGTGGGCGGCTCGCCGGCGGTCCCCGGCTTCTTCTTCTTCTGGGGCAGGCGCTCGGTGCCGCCGTAGACGCAGCCGAGGATGATCATCCCGTCGGGGTTCGCTCCGTCCCCGCGCAGGATGACGACCTCATCGCCGACCTCGGGGAGGAAGTGGCTCCCGGACGCCGTCGACGCGGTGGAGTGCAGGATCCGCAGCCACGGGAGGATCAGCTTGCCCGTGTACGTGTCGATCTCGACCTGCACACGGCCGAACTTGTCGGGATCGGCGGTGTCCTTGACCCGGCCGACGAGGATGATGGGGAGGTCGCCCGTCATGGGCCGCAGTATCGACCGACGGGGCCTCCCTGACCAGCGCGCTCACGAACAGTTACACGGCAGGGCGCGCCGTCGGTTGCCACGGTGTTTTGGGCGGCGATACGCTCCTCCTGCGCGACGCCGTGCCCGGCGTTCTTCTCCCGCTCCTCGAACCGCTGGATCCGCGATGACCGACGACCTGCTCGCCTGGGACGCCCGCCCCTTCGACTCTGCTCACGCCGCTGGTGACGACGACATCGACTGGGGGGACGACGGCGACGACGGCGGCGGGATCGACTGGGGGGACGATGGCGACGACGACTCCGGTGGGATCGACTGGGGGGACGACGGCGACGACGGCGACGACGACTCCGGGGGGATCGACTGGGGCGACGACGGAGGCACCGAGGAGAAGGCGGCCGACGACGGGGGCGGGATCGACTGGGGAGACGAGCCGGTCGCGTCCGAGCCGGTGCCCGCGCCGGCAGAGCCCGCGCCGGCAGAGCCCGCGCCGGCAGAGCCCGCGCCGGCAGAGCCCGAGCCTGCGCCCGAGCCGGTGGCGGCGACGCCCGAGCCCGCGGCGGCCTGGGAGGCTCCGTCCCTGCGCGACGCGATCGCGAACCTCGAGTTCGCCGACGACGCCTACCACTTCGTGTTCGCGGCCGACGAGGACAACGCCGTCCTCTACGTCCAGGAGGCGCCCCTGCCCGGGGACGCGTTCACCGCCGCGATGGCGGCCGTGCCGGGTGCGTCGGTGGTGTCGGGCAAGGTCCGCTGGGACGAGGACGACGACGTCGCCGTGTTCGACGCGGGCGGGGCGGCGCTCCAGGCGGCGCTGACCGGGCCGCTGGCGGCGGAGGTCCCCGTGCTCGCGGACGCGAAGGTGGACGGGGTGGCGGCGGAGGCCGAGGCCGCGTCGGCGGCGCCCGCGGGCTTCGAGGACCTGGTGCGGGCGGATGCGACCTGCGGGTCCCTGCTCGCGCGGCTCGAGGCGGCAGGCCCGAAGGCGACGGACGCCCAGGAGCGCATCGACAAGGCGATGGCGGCGCTGGTGGACCAGGCCGGGCTCATCGCGAACCTGGCGAAGGCGGCGGGCGAGCGCCCCGACGCGAGCAAGGCGAACGACGCGAAGTCCATGACCGAGGCCCTGCCCGTCATGCGGCAGGGGGTCGCCGAGGCCCAGGAGCGGGGCGGCAAGGTCCTCGGAAAGGTGGAGAAGATCAAGCAGCAGCTGCGGGACGCGCTGGACGCGGCCGACGGGGAGCTCGCCGAGGCGTGGGCGACGGCGAAGACGAACCCGCCGTCCTACCTGAAGCCTGCGGGCCAGGCGGCGGGGCTGGAGGCGCCGTCGGGGGACTTCCGGGCCGCCGTGGACGAGCTCTACAAGGTCATGGGGGACCTCGCGAAGGGGATGGGGCAGCTCAAGATGAACGGCAAGAGCCGCGCCGTCGCCGAGTTCGCCCCCCGCGGCGTGCCCCTGGGGCTCGCGGAGACCATCAACGGCCACGTGGCCGCGGATCTGGAGGGCACGCGCGGCCCCATCGACTCGCTGGCGAACCAGATCCTCACTGCGCTCAAGAACTCGCTGGACACCCAGCGACAGCTCAAGCAGTGGGAGGAGTGGAAGTCGAACTTCCCGCCCGACAAGGCCGAGCGCGTCACGAAGAACGTGGCCGAGCTCGCCGACCTCATCGCGGATCAGATCGCGGCGCTCGCGCTGGTGCGAGGTGGGGTGAGGGAGTAGGGCGGGCGGGGCCCGCCAGACCGAGTCTAGTTCGGGGTCATGCAGCAGATGTAACGCTTCGACCCCGCTGAGGTGTCGCTCACCGACTGGAGGTCATCGTTCTCGTCCGAGGTGTCGACGTTCAAGAACAGATAGTCGTTCCCATGGCTGCTCCCCTCGCCGGTCGTCTCGCTGATCCAGAAGTCGAGGCTGCTGTTGTCGAGACCCGTGAACGCGTCCTGCGTGTTGAGGTAGAGCATCTCGCCGCCGTCGCACAGGTGAGCCCCTTCTGAGAAGCAATCTTCCATCGCATTGGGGAACGACTGCGCGGTGGTCTTCTCATCCGCACAGAAGTTGGTGCTGATCAGGGAGTAGTTGGTGGGGCACGTGGAGTAGCCGATGGTCCCACCGTGCATGTCGAGGGTGGCGCCGTTCATGTCGAAGGTCGTGACGTTCACGTCCACCGCGTTGTCGCCCACATACAGCTCCGCCGTGCCGTCCCCGTCCGCGTCGAGGCTGGCGTCGTTGTCCACGTTGATGCCCGCGTCGAAGCTCGGCGCAGTCGACGTGGATGAGCCGTAGATCTGACCGCCTACGAAGAGGTCCGTCGTCCCCCCGCTCAGCGTCGTGTCGGCGGTGATGGTCAGGGCGTTGTTCGCGACGAGCAGCTCGTCGGTGTTGTCACTGTCGGCGTCGACGCTGAGGTTCTGGTTCACATCTACGGACGTCACGGCGTTCGTGATCGAGACGGCGCCGCCGTTGACGGTGAGCCCCCCGGAGGCGGTCGTCGTGCCGGCGCTCACCGTGAGGCCGCCCGTGGTGACTCCGATCCCGCCGTCGTTGATCGTCAGGCCGCCATCGATGTCCGTGGCGTGATTGATGCTCACGGCGGAGTCCGTCAGCGCCATGCTCGCCGTCGAGTCGCCCTGAGGTCCCACGGTGAGATTGCCGTCCGTCACCTCGAGCCCGCCGGCCGTGATCTGGACGCCGCCCGCGGTCACTCCGATCCCGCCCGTCGTCACCGTGATGCCGCCGTCGTTGATGGTGAGGCCGCCGTCGATGTCGGTGGCGTGGTTGATGCTCACCATGCTGTCCGTCAGGGCCATGCTCGCGGTGCTGTCGCTGCTGTCGGTGACGGTGAGGTTTCCGGCGCTGGCGACGAGCTCGGCCGCGGTGACCGTTCCGCTGCTCGCGGTGATGTTCCCGGCGGTCATCGCGATGTCCCCCGTGGTCACCGTCAGGTTGCCCGTGGCGACCTCGAGCTTGTCCTGGACGACCACGCCGTCGTTGTCGACCGCCAGCTCCGTCGTCCCGTCGTTGTCCGCGGTCACCGTCAGGTTGCCCGTGGACGCGGTGATCGACGTCGTGCTGATCGAGCCGCTGATGTTGCCGTTGATGGTGCCCGTGACCGTGAGGTCGCCGGCCATGGTGACCTCGGTCTCGCCGATGGTGACCTCGGTCAGGTTGTCGCTGTTAGGGGCAATGACGAGGTTGCCGTCGTCCACCTGGAGACCGCCGGCGGTGACGTTGATGCCGCCGGCCGTGACGGCGAGACCGCCGTCCGTCACTCCAATCCCGCCGGTGCTGACCGTCAGGCCATCCCGGACGGTCACCCCGGAGTCGGTCGCGGTCAGGGCGGCCGAGCTGTTGTTGTTCGCCCCCACGACCAGGTTCCCGCTTCCCGTCGTGATCGCGCCGGTGGCGGCGAGCGTCGCGGCGCTCACGGTCCCGGCCGAGGCCGTCACGCCGCCGGTGGTCAGGGTCACGTCTCCGGTCGAGACGGTCACGGCGTCGTTGAAGGTCGCGCCGGCGTCGGTGATGGCCAGCTCGGCGGTGTTGTCGAGATCCTGGGTCACAGTCAGGTTGCCCGCCGTCGCCGTGATCGCCGAGGTGCTCACCGAGCCGCTCACGTTGCCATTGATGGTCCCCGTCACCGTCAGGTCCCCGCTGACGGTCATCCCGGTGTCGTCGATGGCGACCTCGTTCAGGCTGTCCGCGTTCACGCCGACGGTCAGGTTGCCGTCGTCCACCTTGAGGCCGCCGGTCGTGACCTCCACGCCGCCGGCGCTGACCAGCAGGCCGCCCTGGGTGATCGTCGCCCCGCCGCTGGCCACGGTCAGATTGTCCCGCACCGTGACGCCCGACTCGGCCACCTGGAACTCCACGGTGGAGTCGCCGGGGTTCGCGGTCAGCTCCCCGTCGACCTCCACGAGGTTCGTGGAGATGGCGAGCTCGTCGAAGTTGTCGTCGTTCGCGTCGACCGTCACCGGCAGGACGATGTCCGCCGTGCTGCCGTTGATGGTCACCGTGTCCCGGGAGCTGTTGTTGATGACGAGGCCGCCGACCATCGTCGTGTCGCCGGTGACGCTCGCGTTCCCGACCACGTTCGTCGCCGCGAGGTTCGAGGTGTCCGTGACGTCCAGCGAGCCCGTGATGCTGACTCCCGTCGACGAGACGTTGAGCTCCTCCGCGTCCAGGCTGTTGTCCGCTTCGACGGTGAGCGTCCCGAGGATCTGCTGGCTCGTGAGGTTCACGTCCCCCTGCACGGACAGGTCACCCACGACGGTGGTCGGTACCCCGGCGGCGCCGATGGACACGCCCGTCTGCGTCAGGTTGAGGACGTTCGTGTTCGAGTTCAGGTTCGCGCTGACCTGCCCCTCGGTCACCTCCAGCGCCGGGCCCACGCTCGTGTTCACGAGGCTGACGGTGTCCTGGGTGAAGTTCGCCGCGCTCGTCACCGAGCTGCCGGAGCTGCCAGACGGGGCGATGTCGACAGACGCCGCGGCGACGGAGACGGACGCGTTGCCCTCGGGCTGGAGCGTGATGAGGCCGACGCCCGAGGCGTTCTCCTCGATGACGACGTACTCGGTGGCCGAGCCCTGGAAGTCCTTGATGACGAACGAGGTCTCCGTGGCCTCGATCTGCCACGTGTCGATGATCGACGTGCCCGACCCGTTGGGGTCCGGGGCGAGGGAGAAGGCGACGGCCCCCGGGGTCACCGCGGTGGCGTCCGTCTCGTCGTTGGTGCCCTTGCTGCTCACCGTGCCCTCGACGACGAGATCGCCGGTCATCGTGTCGCCCGACAGGTCCACGAAGGTGGACTGGAGGTCGCTGACCACATCGTTGGCCGTGACGGGGGCGTGGTAGAGGTACTCCTCGGCGTAGGACGGCAGCGACGTAACCGCGCCCACGTTCTCGATCTCCATGAGCAGCTCGTCGCGGCCCTGGTAGCGCTCGTGGTTCAGCGGGTTGCTGTCCTGCTCGACGCCCACGAACGCGTTGATCTGCGTGTCGATCTGGCTCTCGAGGTTCGTGCCCACGAGGATCTCGGTCCCGTTCACCGCCGTCCCCGAGGGCAGGTCCGGGGCGGGGCCCACCCAGTTGTTGTTGTCGATGATCAGGACGCCGTCGACCCACAGGGAGCCGACCTTCGCCGCCGAGGTCGTCTCGATGGGGCCGGTCCAGTTGCCGTTCACGTCGATGACCGTCGTGCCGCCGACCGTCACCGTCTCCGCCACCACCGGGCCGTCCACGGCGTTCGCCGTCTCCGCGACGGTCGCCGTGTCCGCGGTCTCCGCCTGGAGCGCGAACGGAGCCGACGTCAACTGCGACGCGGGCACCATCCACGGGCCGTTGTCGATGGACAGGGCCACCCACACGTCATCCCCGGTGAGGTCGGCCGCCGCGAGCACGGCCTGGGAGCCGAGGACGATCGAGAAGTAGCCGTTGATCACGATGGTCGTGAAGTCGTCGGTCCAGGACGCGTTCCCGAGGCCGTCCTCGGTCGTGGCGTCCGTGACTTCCTTGAAGATGCCGACCGTCAGGACGACCTCCCCCTCGACCGCCTCTCCGAACTCGTCGAGGACGCGGCCCGAGTAGGTGATGTACTGAGGAACCGCCGCGAGCGCGATGCTCGGCAGGGCGAGCAGGGCGAGGGCGAGGAGGCGAACGAGCAGGCGCGAAGAAGCAGACATCAGTTGCTCCCTTCGGTGGTGGTGGCCGTCGTGGCGGCGACGACCCCGTACATGGGGTTCGTGTAGGCGGTGAAGGTGCCGTCGGTGCTCCCGTCCGATTGCCAGACGAGGGTGTCCGCCGTGCCGACGTTGTAGACGGCGTCGGTGAAGTTCGACGGGGAGAAGCAGCTGTAGAGCTCGTACTGGGTCGCGGTGGCGTCGGCCGTGGTGGACCACCCCCCGGCTCCGCAGGTGAGCGTGCGGTCGACGAAGAAGTCCTGGGTGACCTCGTCCACCGGGGTGACGGGCTGGATGCCGGCGGAGTCGTCGTCGTCGGTGGCGGGGCAGCCGGCGAGGGCGAGCACGGCGAGGCAGGCAGTCAGGCGTCTCATTCGCTCTCCTCGTCATCGACCTCGACGACGTGCGCCGCGCGGCCGACCGCGGTCAACGCGCTCTGGGCGCCGTTGAGCAGGGCATCGTTCGGCCAGGGGCAGCCGGGGGTCGGCCTCGCCCGCAGTTCCACTCTGCCCTCTGCCACGTCCAGCAGATCGGGCAAAAGCGGCTCCCCCGGTCCGGGGGGCGCGGCGTCGGCGGCGAGCTCGTTCAGGAGCTCTTCGATGCAGATGTCCAGCGGCTCGTCGAGCACTCCATCCGTCGGGGAACTCATCCCGTTGTACCCGGCCCACAGGGCCAGCGACCACAACTGCGCTTGCGAGGGGGCGACGGGGATGCGCCCCAGCCCCCGCCACTCGAGCAGCGCGCGCTCCGTCGCGAGGAGGCCCTCGATGTACGTGTTCGCCGCCCACCGGGAGTCGGCTCGCTTGTCCCCGTCGGACTCGAGGTCCTCGTACCCCACGGCTCGCTCGATGACTCCGAACTCGGCAGCGGCGCGCTCGGACAGGCCCCAGCGACCGACGGTCCAGCCGCCGGACAGGGTGCTCGCGTAGTCCTCGGGGCACGAGACCGTCGGGTCCGGGTGCCACAGGAGCACGTAGGAGGGCAGCTCGGTGCCGAGGAGGCGATCGAAGCCCAGGCAGTGGGCGGACTCGGCGCCCGGGGGCTCGATCTCCGGCAGGAGCACCGCCATGCGCTTGCGCAGGGCTTCCAGCGCGATCTCGTCGCGGGCGCGGACCTCCTTGCGGGCCATGGCTCCGCCGCCCATCTCCAGGGCGACCCCCTGGGACGAGGTGGCCTCGAGCGCCGCGTCCACCTGGAGCTGGAGCCCAGCGGCGATGTCCCCGAGCTTGTCCACCAGGGCCTTGCGCTCCACCAGGCAGGCCTGCTCGCCCTTGAGGGCGAGCGCGTTGCTCGCCCGGGAGCGCGCCAGGGCCTCCTCGGCGGCGGCGCGGGCCTCCGCTTGCTCGTCCGTCTGGCCCTTCTGGTAGTACCAGACGAGGAAGCCCACGAAGACGACGGACAGCAGCGAGGCGACGTTCGCCACGAGGCGCGGCGACAGCCCCAGCTTGCTCGCCACCGCCTTGATCGAGTCGAAGGCCTGATCCCGCGTGTCGTACATCAGGTTGTACGCGGTGGGGAGCAGCCAGAGGGTGCCGGCAGCCTTCTTCGCGGTGGGCCGCGCGACCGTGCCGGCCCCTGCGATGGCGGCGCGGGTCTGGGTCTGGCCCTGCCACTCGAGGTCGAGCCCGAACTGGACGCGCCGCTGGGACGGGAGCACGGCCTCGAAGCGGCACTCGGGGCCGAAGCGCGCCATGGGGAGCAGGCGCGTGCGCATGCCCGGGCGGACGTGCTCGACGTCGACGAGGTGGCCCACCTCCCGGGCGATGAGCTGGGGCTCCCCGCCGGTCTCGTCGAGGATGTCGAACTCGGCCACGAGCATCGATCCCGCCGCCGGATGCTCGCCGCGGCGTCGGATGACGGTGGAGCGCAGGTCGCCCACGCCCTCGAGGGTGTCCCCGAGCAGGTAGACGGTGAAGCCGTCCCCGGGGGGCACCTCGAGCTCGAGCGCCGCGGGGCGCGCTTCGGGCTCCGTGCAGCGGACGCGGACCGTCATTGGGCGCCGTCCTCCTCGTCCTCGCCGACATCGCCGGGCTCGGGCATGCGGTTCGTGGAGAACTGCGGGCTCACCGCCGGCAGGACCTGGGGGTGACCGGCGACGGGGATCTGCAGCTGCAGGAGGAGCGTCGGCGCGAGGGGCCGGCGCAAGGTCCGCATGATCTCGGCGAAGTCGTCGCTCTGGGGGGCCTCGTGGGGGAGGACCGGCAGGGTGTGCACCGCGCTGGACGCGATGGTCTCCACGTCCTTCGCCATGGCTGGCCCGAGGGGGGAGGGGGCCGAGGCGGCGATGGCGCGCATGAGGTCGAAGTACGTCGGGTCGAGCGGCGCCGGCGGGCGCTCGACCTCCACGGACCGGTCCAGGTGGAGCCCCACCGTCAGCGCGGAGACGACGCCCGCCGCGCCCGACCGCCCGAGCTCGCCGGCCATCTGGGCGAGGTAGTGCACCCGCAGCTTGATCCCCGGCATCCACGACATCGTGGGGAGGCGGCCGCACTTCTCACCGTCCCGCATGACGATCCAGGCGGGCTCGCCGTCGGTGGGCTCGACGGGCTGGGCGTCGTACCAGTCCGCCAGGGGCTTCGGCAGCGACGACAGCGGCGCGTTCGGCATCACCACCTCGACGCCCGCCTTGTTCTTCGCCCGCGGGAAGACCTCGCGGAGCGCCTGTGTGAGCTGGATGGCCACGCGCATCCAGGCCTCGGGGACGCCGGCCTGGGCGGCGGCCCGGGGGTTGGCGCCCAGCAGCGACACGGGCGAGGCGTTCTCCACCAGCTTCGGCCACAGCGTGAGTCGGTAGGGCAGCAGCACCAGGGCGCTCTCGTCCGGGTCGTCCGGGAAGGTCGTGCGGACGGGCAGGTCCGACTCGCCGAGGCGGCCGATGATGCGCTCGGCCCAGCTCTTCATGGAGTCGTGGACCGCGTCCATGGTGGCGCGGGTGTCGGCGTAGGGGTTCGTCATGGCGCCTCCACGGCGGGCGCGGCGGGGGCCTCGGGCGTCTCGGGCTTGCCAGGCGCGGTCATGCGGAGCTGGAGGCGGATGCCGGCGAGGACGGCGACGCTGCCCACCAGCCGCAGGTTGCGGGTCGAGCCGGGGTCGGCCGCGGCCATCTGGAAGCCGAACTGGCCACGGATGAAGGGCCCGAGGATCGAGGCCGGCTGGTAGGGAGAGAAGGAGCGCCGCGGCCCGAAGCGGCGCCGGATGGACCCTCCGCCCCAGAACTCGGCGACGGCGGTCGCCTCGGTCCCGTTGAAGCCGGGGCCGAACAGCAGGCCTCCTCGGATGCCCAGCTGGCCGCGGCTCAGCGGCGCCCGTCCGTCGGGGCGGACCGAGCCCCAGGGCCACCCGGTGCGCCCGCTGTCGGACAGGGCCGGCAGCGGCATGGCGCGGAGCCCCACGAGGAAGCCCACGGCGGGCCGGAACGTCCAGGGGCGCTGGAAGGTCACGCCCGTCTCGGCGGTCTCCAGGTCGGAGTAGAACCAGGACCGACCGCGGTGCCCCACGTCGAGGCGCACCTCGCCGCCGACCTCGAAGGCGACGCGTGGCTCGCCGAGGCCCCAGATCGCGAGGAGCCCGGAGATGTCGATGCCGAGGGCCTCCGAGCGGAGCGACTGCCAGGTGGGGGGCGTGAAGCCGGTGTCGGAGAGGAACGCCTTGCCCACGCACTGATTGCGGGTCGCGCTGTTCTCCACGACGTCCTGGTCGGTGGACAGGGTCTCCCGGCAGTAGTCCGCCTGGCGGAACGGGGAGAAGGCGGCGCCCACCGTGAGCCAGCCGTCGGCGATGGAGCCGCGGCGCCAGCGGGGGAAGGCAGAGGCAGATCCCACCGAGTTGCCCGAGCGGTAGCCGGGGGACAGGAGCCCGAAGGGCTCGGCGTCGGTCTCCGGGACCCACCAGCCCCAGCCGGCGGTGCGGACCGCGTCGCCGCCCGGCAGGTCCTGCTGGATGCGCCGGTAGGGCGTGCGTGCGGGCCGGTCGTCGAGAGGCTTCCGCGGGACGTGTTCCACGTCGAAGGCGGCGATGAGCAGGCCCGCGTCGTCCCCCGCGAGACGCCGCAGGGGTGGGTGGACGATGTCGCGCAGGTACTGCACCCGGGCGGTGACCTCGGTGTACTCGATGCCGCTGGCGTCGGAGGCGTCCGCGCCAGACAGCGCCCCTTCGGCGAGGGCCGCGGCGCCTTCGACGCCCCCCTCCTTCACCGCGGCGACGTTGTCCAGGACCTCCTGGGTCTTCGCCGAGGCCTCGGTGCCGGCGGCCTGGGCCTCCTCCAGGACGGTCTGGGCGTCCTTGTACTCCCGCGCCTTCTCCTCGGTGTAGTCCTTCGCGTCGCCCGGCATCACGGGGCGGGTGGGCCGGAATTCGCCGTCGAGCATCGCGGCGCGGACCAGGGTGGGGACCAGATCGTGGTCGGCGAGCACCATGTCCGTGCAGAAGGCGGCGGTGCGCGCGCCGAGGCGCAGGACGTCCGGGTTCGGGACGAGCAGGTTGCGCCGGTTCTCCTCGTCGCGCTCCACCTGGGTGAGGGGCTCCGGGGTCCACAGCACGTGCCAGCCGCTCCAGACGCGGTAGCGGAGTCGGTACAGGGCCTTGTCGCCCGGGAGGCCGACGAGGCGGACCATCTCCGGCTCCTGCATCGGATCGTCGAGGAGGAGGAACGGGATCTGGTCCCGCGCCTCCCACAGGACCCGACCGACGCGGGTCTGGCCGTCGGAGGCAGCGACGAGCAGGTCGACGTTGATGGCGCCGAAGGAGGGCTGGTCGAGGGCCTCGGTCTTGTCCAGCGTGGTGCACACGGAGAGCGGGTCGACGGCGTTGAGTCCCTGGGAGATGGGCTCGGTGAGGTAGCCGTGGCTCAGGAGGACCTGCGACCAGATGCTTCGGGAGGCCTCGGCCACCTGGCCCGGCGTCACCCGCTTGCCCTCGGCCGGGTCGAACTGGGCGCCGAGGGACTCGGAGACGGCGTCGAGGAGGAGCCAGGTCTCGAGCTCGTCCCGGAGCTTCAGCCGGGCGTCGCGGGCCGCCTCCACCTCGCGGCGCTGCTTGGCGCTCAGGCCGGGGCGCGTCGGATCGAGGGCGGGGTCGTCGGTGAGCCAGCCGACGAACTTCTCCAGCGCGATGTGGCGGATCTCCCGGACGATGGGCTGGGGATCGATGCCCGCCTTGAGCCAGGTGGACGCCCACTGCACGAGCGCCGGCTCGGTCACCGAGTGGAGCTGGTAGGTCTTCGCGTTGCGCTCGAGGTCCTCCGGGTCGACGTCGAGCAGCTCGCCGTACAGGCCGATGACGACCTCGTTCAGCTTCGTGAGCAGCGCGTCCGGCGGGCGCTCGATGATCTCCCAGAGCATGTCCCGAGAGCCGCCGGCGGGGGCGGCCGCGGCGGGCGGACGCTCCAGCCAGCGGTCGATGATGTCCTGGTCGAGCTGGCCGAACTGGATCCGCACGCCCGTGTCCAGGATGCGCGACTTGCGGTTGATGAGGGCCTCGACGTCGTCCAGGCGGTCGGTCTCCCCGCGGGCGGCGGCGACGAGGTCGCGGCCCATCTGCGTGCGCTCGCGGCCCTTCCAGCCGGGCGGACGCTCCATCGCCGTCAGGGCGCCGAGGACGCGCATCTGGTTGATCGTGTGCTCTTCGAGCCCGAAGCGGACGATGTGGAGTCCGATGGACCGGCGGAACAGCTCGAACTCGCGCGCCGCCTTCTGTCGGAAGGCGATGTACTGCTTCGCCTCGAGGAGCACGGGGGCGAACGCCGACTTCTCCGTGGAGACGTAGCCGCGGGCGTCGGTCTGGGCGAGCAGCGTGAGCTGCGGCGGCGACGAGAGGTGCAGCAGCGGCCGGATGCGCTCGTCCTCGGACTCCATCGCCCCTATGAACGGCACCATCTGCTCGAAGAACGGGCCCGACGAGGCGGCGGACGCGTCCATCACGTCGTAGGGGTGCTGCCGGCCGTTGAAGCCGAGGCGCAGAGCGAAGCGGCCCTTCATCAGCGTGGCCGAACGCGGGTTGCGGATCCCCTTCGGCGCGACGGTGCGCACGCGGCGGAACAGCTGGGGCTTGCCCTTGGGGGCCTGGCCCGTCTCCCGCGCGGCCCAGGCGCCCGCCCCGAGCCAGGTCTTCGCAGGAGGGAGGGATTGGACGCGGCGCCACTCGGGGTACCCGGGCTGCCAGGCGCGGGCGGGGGGCGGCAGGGCCTCGAAGCCCGCCGCCTTCAGGGTGGACTCGACGCCGTCGCCGGAGCGGTTCCAGCGGTAGGCGAGGTCCTCCCAGAAGTAGGCGTGCAGGCGGGAGACGGTGCTCAGGACGTTGCGTCGGCGGTCGATGCTCAGCTGGAGCTCGTCGTCGTCGGCCTCTTCCTCGGTGAGGGCGCGCCGGGGCTCCCACAGGCCCTTGTCCGACAGGAACCGGACCTCCTCGATGCAGGCGCCGAACCGGGCGGCCAGCGGATCGCAGTCGGGGCTGCCCGGGATGTCCTCGAAGGAGATGATGCGGTAGCTCGGCGAGGGGAGGAGGGCCTCCTTCTCGGCGTCTTTGTCCTTGCTCGCGTCCTGGGCGAGGGCCAGGCCGGGCAGGAGGAGGAGCAGCAGCAGCAGCAGACGGTGGGTCATCGGTACTGCCTCCCGCGCCGGCTGGTGTCCATGCGGTCGAGCTCCCGGCGGATCTCCACCAGGGCCCGGCGGGCGTCGGCGTTGCCCCGGGCGAGCTTGCGCAGCAGGTCCATCATCTCGTCCACGGCGAGGGCTCCGAGGGCGGACACCACCTCGCCCTCGTCCTCGTCGCTCTTCTTGGTGAGGTGCTCGAGCTTCTCCTGCTGTCCCTTGAGCCGCTCCATCAGGTCCTGAGGCGCCTTCCAGTCCTTGGGGAGCGTCGGGCCCTTCTTCGGGGCCTTCTTGTCCTCGCGGGGCGGCGGGCGCAGAGGTGGCTTCTTTTCCTTCGTCTCCTGCTTCGGCGGAGGCGGGGTGGGGCGGTCCTTCGGGTTGCCGGGCAGGGGCGTGAAGCCGCCGGCGGTCAGCTCGAAGTGGATGGGAGCGGACGGGTCCTGGCCCTTCTCGGCGCGGTCGCGGCGGATCCGCGCGATCTGGTCCCGGATGGTCCCGCCCTTCGTGATCTCCTTCGGAGCGCTGGAAGTGCTGCCCTTGCCCTTCTTGCTCGTGACGAGCTGGCCCGAGCTGTCGAGTGAGATCTCCTTCGGGGGCTTTGGCCCGGTCTCGCCGAGCTCCTCGGTCTCGAGGACGGAGTCGAGTCCGCCGACCTTGGCCTCGCCGCCACGCTTCTCGGGGACGCGCGGGTGGACGACCAGCTCCTGGGGCTGGTTGGACTTCAGGGCCTGGAGGACCTTCTGCTGCTTCTTGCGCTTGGCGCTCGGGCTGCGCAGGTCCCAGCCGGCCTTGTAGCGCTTCGCGCGCCCGAAGACGCCGAGGGAGCGCTTGTACGAGGTGGCCCGCATCGTCTCCAGGAAGAGGGCGGAGCCGACCGTGTCCGTGCCGGTGGTCTTCGTGGTGGGGCGCTTGACGATGGCGCCGGAGCGCTTGCGGGTCTTGGGCTCCACGACGGCCTTGGAGCGGGCGCGGGTCTTCGTCTCCGTGGTCTTGCCCTCGGAGGTGGTCTTGCCTTCGGAGGTGGTCTTGCCTTCGTCGGTGGTCTTGCCCTCGTCGGTGGTCTTGCCCTCGTCGGTCTCGCCCTCCTTGCCCTCGCCCTTGTCGATGACCGACTCGGTCTTCTTGCTCGTGACGAGCATCTTCGGGGCGTCGGTGCCGTCGACCTTGGCGCGCTTCGGCTGGGGCGCGTGGTCCGTCTCTCCGACGTCGGAGGCGGAGGTCTCGCCGACCTCGGACGTGACCTTGCCGCTCTTGACCGTCTTGCCCTCTTCGGTCTCGCCGACCTCGGACGTGGTCTTCTCCTTCGTGGACTTCGCGGTCTTGACCGTCTTGCCCTCGTCGGTCTCGCCGACCTCGGAGGTGGACTTCCCCTTCGACGACGTCGTCTTCGACTTCGTGCTGGTGGTCGACTTCGCGAGCTTGCCGTCGGTCTTGCCCTCGCCGGTCTTGCCCTCGGTGGTGGTCTTGCCCTCGCCGGTCTCGCCGACGTGGGACGTCTTGCCCTCCTCGCTCACGTCGGTCGTCACGAGCTGCGTCTGGCTCGACAGGGTCGCCGTCTTCGTGTGTACCTCGCCGCGGCCGAGGAGCACGCCGTCCTGACCGAGCTCCCCGCCATCGCCCTTCAGCTCGGGGGACGTGAGGAGCGTGCTCATCTTGCGGAAGCCGCGGAGCCCCGCCCCGAGGAGGCCGGCCCGCCGCTCGATCTGCTTCGTGACCCGACGCCGGGTCTCCTTCCACCCGAGCTTGCGGGCGCCGCTCAGAGTGCTGGGCGCGATGTCCGAGCCGTGCTTGCGGACGCCGGACATGAAGCCGGAGCTGCGGAGGATCTGCGCCGTCATCTCCTGCGGCGTCACGTCGACGCGGCGGGTGGGGGTGACGTCCTCGTCCTCGATGTCGGTGGTCTTCTTGCCGGCCTTCTTGGAGCCGACCTTCGTGTCGCCCGACTCCTTGGTCTTGCCGTCGAGCTTCTTCTTCGTCTCGTCGAGCTTCTTCTTCGTCTCGTCGAGCTTCTTCTTCGTCTCGACGACCTCCTTGTCCGAGGTCTCTCCCTTGCCGGAGGTCTTCGTCTCGTCCTTGCGGGTCCCGACGGTGCCGCTCCCGGTCTTCGTCTCGGTCTTCTTCGCGGTGTCGGTCTTCTTCGCGGTGTCGGTCTTCTTCGCGGTGTCGGTCTTCTTCGCGGTGTCGGTCTTCCTGCTCGTGAGCGAGGTCTCGGTCGTCTCCTCCTTGGACTCGGTGCCCTCGCCGGAGGTCGTGACGAGGGTCTTGCCGTCCGGCGCGGGAAGCTGCGGCGTCTTCGTCGTGCGCTTCGACTCCAGCGGCGTCTCCGTCGTCTTCGACCACGGCGCGAGCGAGCGCACGAGGCGCTGCGTCTCCTGACCGAACACCGACGCCGACGCCAGCGCGCCCTTCGCCGTCTTGTGGAAGAACGCCCGCGCCTTCTTCCGCCCCCGGAGCTTCGCCTTGTGGTCCCGCACGCCGCTGAGGAAGCCGTCGCCGGAGGTGATGTCCATCGGGCGCGACACGAACCCCTTGGGGCGCATCGCCGAGTACTTCGGCTCGTCGGAGACCGTCTCCTTGGACTTGGTGACGCGGGTCTCACCCTTGCCCGAGGTCTTGCCGTCGCTGGTGTCGCCGGTCTTCGTCTCGACCTTGTCGGACGTGCTCTTCTCCTTGGGGAGAGGTGGCGGCGGCGGGATGGTCCCGGTCTTGCCCCCGGTCTTGCCGTCCGTCTTGACCTTCTCCTTGGGGAGGGGGGGCGGCGGGGGGATGGTCCCGGTCTTGCCCCCGGCCTTGCCGTCCGTCTTGACCTTCTCCTTGGGGAGGGGCGGCGGCGGCGGGATGGTCGCCTTCTTGCCTCCCTTGCCCTCACCCGTCTTGCTCTCGACGGTCTTGCTCTCGACAGTCTTGCCGTCCGTCTTGACCTTGCCCTTCGGGAGCGGAGGCGGAGGCGGGATCGTCTTCGTCTTGTCGAGCCCCTCGCCGTCCATGTCGACCTTCGAGAGCAGCTCCTTGCTCTTCTCGAAGGTGACCGTCTTGCCCTCCTTGACCGGTGGACTCAGGCGCGATTCGGTGGCCAGGAGCCCCACCCCGCTCAGGTGCATGTCGGACCGCAGGGTGCTCAGCGTCGGCGTCTTCAACGAGAGCGCCCGGCGTCGTCCCCGCAGGGTCGTCGGCGTCGTCAGCTTCTTCTTCGGGAGCACCGACTCGGTGGTCTTCCCGTCGGACGACTCCTCGCTCTTCTTCGGCGCCTTGCTCTTCGGCGGCCCCTCGTCGATGTGCAGACCCGCGAGCTCGGCGAGGATAGTGGTCACCACCTCCTCGAGCTGAGGAGTCCCCTGCTTCTGGGCCTTCTGGACCTCGTCCACCAGCCGCGCCGCTTTGCCCTTCGCGATGCGCGGCAGCGTCGCCCGCGTCCCACGGCCCTTCTTCGCCTTGCTCGAGACGGGGGCGCGCTTGTCGCTGCCGGTGGTGCCCTTGCCGGTCACCACGTCGGTGACGATGTCGGACGTCTCATCCAGCACGTCGAGCACGTCCTCTTCGGACACGTCGCTCTTGACCGTCCGCTTGGCGGTCTCCCTCTCGCGCTTGATCTCCAGCAGGCGGGTCTTCCACGCCGACTGAGGCACGGTGCTGCGCCGGTGCTCAGGCCACTTGCGGGCCACCGCCTCGATCGCGCCGGTGTCGTCGCCGAGGGCCTCGACCACCAGCAGGAACACCATCCCGCTGAACTCCTCCTGGCCCGTCGTCCAGTCGCTGCCGCCGACCGGCGCCTTGCGGATGACCGCGGTCTCCTGCTTGCCCGTCTTGAAGAGCGGCGCGCTGTCCCAGTCGAGGCCCGACCGCAGCTCGTCCTGCCACGACGACCGCCACGTCGGCCCCGACAGGACGCTGCCCTTCTTGAGCAGCGGCGCATGCGCCGTCAGCAGGCTCGTGAGCTCTTCGCGGACGAGGGTCTCGTTCACCGGTCGAGCCTCCGGCGAGGATCACGGACGGGCGCCTCGCCCTCCTGCTCGCGGAGCACGCGCGCCAACGCCGTCACGAACCGGTCCCATCCGACCGTGCTCATGTTCGCGTTCCGGTCCTGGGGCTTGCCCTGGCCGTCGCGGCGTCCGCTGCGCTCGTCCGTCTTCGTCATGCGTTCGTCAGCTTCGCTGCGGTCTCCACCGCGTCATCCATCTGCCCGCTCTCCTCCTGCTCGTCGAGGCTGAGGCCGGGCCAGTAGTCCATCGCCACCTGGGGCACCCGCGACCACAGGTCGGGAACGCGCCGCAGGCCCTTCATGAGCACGAGCACGAGGACGCAGGTCGCGAAGAGGAACATCGCCTGGGGCCGGGCGCGCTGGGCCGCCCGCTCCTGCTCCCACGTGGGCACGTCGCCCCCGAGCAGCGCGATGGGGGACCGGCCGGCCACGAAGCCGACCGTGTAGCCCCAGAGGCGTGAGCCGAGGGGGCCGGGGCCCATCGTCGAGGACAGGTCGGGCCACTTGTCTGCGTTGGCGAGGGTCGCGTCGTCGGCGCCGGGGGGCGGGGCCTGCACGTAGAGCAGCTCGGGGCGCTGGAGCAGGGCGGCGACGCCGTTGCGCGGGATCGCGTCGGGCGAGCCCAGCACCTTCTCGGGGGAGCCGCTGTCGATGGCGCGCAGGGCGTCCACGATCTGCCAGTTGGGGATGAGCAGCACTGCGAACTTCGTGGGGTCCTCTTCGGTGCCGAGGCGGGGGTAGGTACGCGGGAGGCGCGCCAGGATGTCCCGCAGGCCGCCGGTGGCGCTCGGGTCCTCCAGATCCAGGACCTCCCCATCGACCTCGCTCTGGTAGAGCGGCTCGGGGCCCCACGTCTGCTCGTCGTAGGTGACGGTGATGTTCACGTCGCTCGGCTCGTCCGCGCTCCGCACCGAGACCGTCAGCTCCCGCCACTCCTCGGGCGTTCGCACGGTGACGACGTCCTCGAGGGGCGTCTCCTTCTCCTGGGGACGCAGGTGCAGCGGCACGCGGGTGTGGGGCGTCTGCTTGACCTTCTTCCCGTCGCCCTCGGTGAGCGGGTTGCAGGGGCGCAGGCCCGCCGACCACACGTCCGAGGGCACGAGATCGACCCCGGCCACCACCGTCTCCGCGGGGTTCGCGAGGTTGGAGCTGCTGAGCAGGCACGCGTCCGGGGGACCGAGCAGAGCCGGGACCGGGGCGCCCTGGCCACCGAAGTAGGCGCGGTCCTCGTGGTTCTTCTTGACGTTGCCGCCGGTGACGCCGACCCGCGGCGGGTCCAGCAGGAACGCCTCGCGCAGCAGGTCCGTGTCCGCGCCGGTCCAGGCGCGGCCGAGCTTGTGCTCCAGGCAGAGCTCGATCTCCAGCTGCGTGCGCACGAGCTGCTCGTAGCGCTCGCGCTCCTTGCGGCTCGCCCCGCCCGAGGCCTTGATGCTCACCGCGATGTGCCGGCGCTCTGTGGCCGGCTGGAGCAGGATCTTGCGGTCCTCGTTGCCCACCGCGACCCGGATCGCCTCGGCGGGGACGGTCTCCTTGTCGCCGGTCCGCTCCAGGACCAGGGCGAGGGTGGGGGTGAGCCCGGTGGCCATCGCCTCGGCCTCGAACACGCCGAGGCCGCTCGGGCGGCGGCTCGGGCCGCAGTACTGCTCCATCCCCAGGTAGGGGAGCCACAGGTAGCCGTCCTGGGACGCCGCCGGGTCCGCGATGAGCGGGGCCATGTCGTAGGCCGCAGCGAGGCGCCAGCCGATGCCGGCGTCGTCGCCGTCCGAGCCCAGCGACGTGGGCGTGGGGGGCGTGTCGGCGCAGTCGGCGCCTGCGAGGAGGGCCACGGCGAGCAGCGGGAGGAGGAGACGTCTCATGGCGTCGTGTAGTCCTCCAGCTGCGGCTGGCGGAAGCCGGCCTGGCGCTGCCACGGCAGGATCGGCTGGCCGATCTCCACCTGGTACGCCCGCGCCACGCCCTCGGAGCTGAGGACGAGGATGCTGCCCGTGACCAGCTTCAGGTCCTCGGTGGCGGCGTCGACGACCTGCATCGTGCTCTCGGGGACGGGCTTGTCCCACCGGTACGTCGACTCGATGGGCTTGCGGGACTCCCCCGGCGGGGGGAAGGCGTTGAGCACGTAGATGCGCCGGCTCTGGACGTCGGACTCGCCGATGTCGGTCACGTCTTGACGGCCGCGGAGCTTGAGCGTGATGGTGTGCGTCTGGGTCTGGCCCGTGCGCGGGTCGAGCTCGAAGGCGGCGTCGCCGAGGACGTGGGCCGCCTGGGGCGTCGGTGGCTCGGTCCACAGGGCGCGCACCGGGTCGTCGAACTCGAGGATGCGCGAGCCCCGGACCGGCACGTACCACGGGTGCACCGCCCGGGTGCGGCGGATGAACAGCGGGTGCAGGCGCAGGGCGCCGGCGGGGGGCTGGTGGAAGGAGCGGGCGGCGTCGTTGTCGCCCTTGTCCTTGCCGCCGGCGGGGACGACCTCGTGGAGCATCACCGCCATGGCGACGGGCACGCGCGACGGCCAGATGACGCCGGTCCAGATGACCACATGCAGGCTCGCGACGAAGGCGGCGGAGAACGCGGTGGGCTCGACGGTGGGTCCGAGGGCGAGGACGAGGAGGATCCACAGGCCGATGGACGGGCCGAGGAGCGCGAGCAGCGGCCGGAACAGCGACGGCAGGTAGCTGCCCCCGTCGCGCCGTCCGGCGCGGACCCGCTGGCGCAGGCTCCGCAGGTGGCCGCCGGCGAGGCCGATCATCAGGAACGACAGCCCGAGGAGCGCCGCGGGCGTGATCCAGCACGCGTACGGGGTGTCCTCGAGGAGGCGCTGCCACCGGCCGATGCCGACGGCGGCGAGGACCCCGAGGGCTCCGGCGAAGACGTTGAGCAGCCCCTCGCTTACCCCGGGCGGGTTCCAGGCGGTGACCCCCTCCTTGCGGCTCGCCCAGAGGCACCAGGCGGCGGCGGCGGTCAGCCCGGTGGCGATGGCGGTGGCCACCAGATCCAGGTTGCGGCTCGTCTCAGCCCAGAGCAGCAGGGCCCAGGGGATCAGGGCCTGGCCGACCCGCCGGGTCATGATCCCGAGCTTGCTCTCCCGCCGGTTGAGCATCGGGTGGGGACCGTCGCCGATGGCTCGCGCACGCAGCAGCGTCGAGAGCGACAGGCTGAGCACCAGCCACGGTGTCAGGTCCGGGCGCGTCAGCGGGTGACCCGCCGGGATGAGCGGCTGGGCGGCCATCAAGCCGAGGAACAGCAGGAGCAGGTCCGCGTTGCGGCCGAGGAGCGCGACGAAGCGGTCGTACCAGCGGAGGATCACGGGGCTCCTCCTTCCGGCTCGCCCGTCGCGAGCGCCGACAGGGTCAGCTCCACCTGGGCGCGCGCGTCGTCGACCCCCTTCGCGCAGGGGAAGTCGAGCTGCCCCTCGGGCAGGCGCCCGGCGCGGGGCAGGTAGGGGTGGATCAGCGCGCACCACGGTGCGGTCTTGTTCAGGTCACGCGGGCGGGCGCGGGTCAGGTCCGACAGCCACTCCGTCCACTCCCCGCTCCAGTCCTGGCGCTCGTGCGACGCGTCGCCGATGACGCTGAGGAGCCCGCTCCCGAAGCAGACAGACGCCACGTGCCCGCAGCTCTCGACGCTGCGCGCGCGGCCGTAGCTGCGCAGGCTCTCGGCGGCGCGGGTCGCGAGGCCCTTCGGGCCGCCAGCGATGCTGCGGGTGGGCTCATACTCGCCGGCCCAGTCGAAGGGCACGGCCTCGGCGACGGGCAGGATCGCCTCGCCCGCGGAGAAGCGGCTCTGGGCGATGAGGTTGAAGGCGCAGATGTCCTCGGCGGAGGGATCGCGCCATTCGCCGTCGGCGTCGTAGTTCCACGGGATCCGCAGCCGGTCCAGCCCCAGCTCCTCTCCCGGCTCGTCCCGCCGCAGGCACAGGCCGAGGTCCGACCCGGGCGTCACCCACGGCTGCGCGTCCGCCTGGCGGTCGCCCCGGTAGCGCGCCGCGCACATCTGCCCGCAGAGCTGCTGCTCGGTGGAGGGCCAGATCTCCGGGTCCAGAGGCTCGATGAGGGGGTGCACGGGGCGGTAGCGGTTGAGACGATCCGCGATGACCGTCCAGCAGGCGTCGGGCTCCTTGCCGTCTTCGATGGCCAGCATCGCGGCGTCCAGCTCCACCTGGGCGTCCATCTTCGCGGGGACGCGGTAGCCACGCGGCCGCGGCGCCGACAGATCCCAGCGGGTGGAGAACCAGGGCTTGTCCCGCTCCAGCTGCCCCTCGAGCTCGAGGTGACAGCGCCAGAGCTTCGGCAGGCCGCGCTCCGGGTCGGGGAACCGCGCCTGCACGTAGCCGCGCACGATCTCCGAGTCCACACGCCCCTCGGTCGCGCCGCCGAGCTCGCGCCAGGCGTCGCTGCCGCTCACGGGAGTGAAGAGGGCCCCCATCTCCTTGCAGAGCGAGGCGTAGCGCGACGAGTCCGAGACGCCCTCGAGGCGGCCGGCCTCGAAGCAGCGGGCCTCGTCCCGGCGCATGCCCTCCTTGGCCACGCTCACCGCGGCGTCCTGCAGACGCTGGGCGTCGTTGTAGGTGCGGGACTCCTGCTCCGGGTCGCGCGGAGGCGAGCCGATGTGGGCGGCGAGGATCGCGCCCTCCACGTTGCGCTCCAGGTTCGGGCGCTGGCTGTCGCACGTGGCGTTGAGCTCGGTGACGAGGTCCGCGAGCGGCTTGACTTGCAAGTTCCCCGGCTCGAGGAGCGGGCGCGGGTCCGGCCAGTCGGGGCTCCCCCCGTCGACCATGCGGGCCATCGTGTACGTGTAGGGGTGGCCGAGGACGTTGAAGCAGGCGCGGGCGGCGACGAGCTGCGTCCAGTCGGCGTCGTAGCCGTCGGGGCCGAAGCCATCGAGGTCGCGGTCGTGCAGGCCGCACCACTCGTCCTGGAGGTTCTGCACCGCCAGGCCCTCGTAGAGGTACGACAGCATCTTGTTCGTGACGCTGCTGCGGGCGTCGCGGCAGATGGGCTTGTCCACCGGCGAGGGGCGGTCGGCGTCGAACACGGCGCCCTCGACGGGGTTGCTCGACGGCGGCTGGTGCACCGCGTAGCTGATCTGGCAGCGGAGCTCGGAGATGAACGCCTCGTGGTCTGCCGAGCACAGCGACAACGCCGGCTGGGGGTCGAGCTCCCGGGCCGGCGGCGAGTCCTTGAACACCGGGCGGGTGAACGCCGAGGTGGCCATGGCGACGGAGACGCCGATCAGCGCGACCGTGGCGATGATCCCCATGGCGAGCCGTCCCTGCCGGAGCCACTTCACGCCGATGTCCCGGGGCTGGAGCGAGGCCGTGCGCACCTGGGCCGTCAGGGGAGGCCAGGGGCTCAGGGCCTTCGTCAGCCACGCGTAGATCGGGTAGCCGATGCGCTCGCCGGCCAGCGCCAGGGGCGGGCCGTGCTCCGCGCGCTCCGTGCTCGGCTCGGGCGGCTTCTTCACCGCCGCGGCGGCGGCCAGCCAGGTCCCCAGGGGGACGCGGTGGTCGACGCGCTCGCCGTCGAGCACAGGCGGGTCGAGCAGGGTGTAGGAGCCGCCGTGAGACGTCAGCCCACGCCGCAGCTCACCTCGCACCACGGCGATGAGCGACCGCGCGGCGGGCAGGACCTGCTCGGGCTCCTCGGTCTCGGGCGCGAAGGACTCCTCGTCCTCGCGCTGCACCGCGGCCATCTGGGTCGCGGTGGGGAGCAGCCAACCACCGCCTCCCTCCTCGGGGTCCGACGGGTCCGCCAGGTCGTCCTGGATCGCCTTGCGCTTCACCGGCTGGCCCGGAGGGGCCAAGGTGCTGCGGCTGGCCAGACCCGGGAGCCACTCGAGGACGACCACCGGGTGCCAGACCCCCTTGTCCTCGGGCGCGACGCGGAGCGACTGCCACCACACGGCCTCCGTCAGGGCGTTGAGCAGCTCCCGGACGAAGGGGACCTCGCGGTCCGGAGGACCCGGCGGGCCGTCCAGCGTGTACTCGGGGCCGAAGCAGACCCAGAAGCCGGCGACGGCGGGGGTGTCGCCCGTCGCCCAGATGATGTAGAGCCCCGGCTCGAAGGCGGTGGACGCCAGGTCCGCGAGCTCGGCCCCGGCGTTCTCCACGGCCACCCACTGGGCGGCCACCGCCGCGGCGGCCTTGCCCGACGAGGTCGCGTCCCGCAGGTTGAACGGGAGCGGGCCCTGAAGCAGGAAGCCGTCGCTCACCCGGTCCTCCGGCGGCCACAGACCAGGGCGCAGAGCGCCAGGGCGAGCACGAGGGCGGTGGGCTCGTCAGACTGGCGGTGGGCGATGGACCCGCCGCAGTTCGCCGCAGAGCACGGCGAGGTGGTGGAGTAGCAGCCACCGCCCACGCCCACGAAGCACGGCGCGCAGGACGGGTCCTCACAGTCGATCTGGCCGTCGCAGTTGTTGTCGATGCCGTCGAGACACTGCGCGCACTGGAGCTCCGTGCCGTCGACCTCGAGGTCGTACAGGGCGCGCAGGTCCCAGGGCCCCTCGCTCTGGTCGCGGCTGGCGCTGTTCGTGTCGTCGCAGTCGCCGCCGGTGACCTCGGTGATCGTCGAGCTGGTCGTCAGATCGCCCCAGCACTTCATCACGGTGCCCGCGGTGAGCCCGAGCGGCGCGAACCGACCGATCTCCTGGGTCCACATGACGGTGGCCGCGGCCTCGTCCGTCACGTCGAGCATGGTCTCCCAGTCCTCGGCGAGCTCGGAGATGGACTCCACGTCGGCGCACGACCGGGCGCCCTCGTACATGCGGATGCACTCCCACTCGGCGACGGAGTACCGGACGTCGGTGATGCGCGTGGAGTTCCAGACCGTGCGGGACGCCTGCTGGTGGGGGAACTCCAGGCAGGAGCGCACGCGGCTGAAGGGGGTCGTGCCGGTCTCGAAGACATCGGTGTCGGTCACCGTGGGAACGGCGGCCTCCATGGTGGCCTCGAGGCCATCGTCGTCGGACGACGCGAGGGTGAGCTCGACGATGCCGCAGCTGCCCTCCTGGGCGCGGGGCGGACGCTGGTCGGCCTGGCCGATCTCGTCGAAGGGGACCGGGCACACCCGCTGCACGAGCTCGGTGGCGGTCGCGGAGCCCAGGGCGAGGTTCGCCAGCAAGGTCTGCGTGTCGGCGACGTCCGTCGCATCGATGGCCGTGCCGGCGTCGGTGGCCTCGGGGCTCAGCAGCCACGACAGGGCGTCGTTCAGGGTCAGATCGCAGGACAGGACGCGGTTGGTCAGGGCCTCGCAGGCGAGGTCCTCCTCGGAGCCGTCGCCCGGGCAGTTGTAGGTCCGCGGGGGCAACAGAGGGATGATCCCGGGGACCTGGGTGCCGGTGAAGGTGGCCCCCGCCTGCCAGACCACGGCGAAGACCGTGTCCGTCGTCTCCGCGTCCCCGCCGTTGGGGTCGCTCCAGGCGCCGCAGGTGCGGTGCCCGTCCGAGTCTCCGTCGGTGCCCTCGGCCTCGCCGCCGCACAGGTCCGTGAACCCGTTGCACACCTCCACGCCCGCGGGGCTCGCGTACGTGCAGAAGGGGGAGCAGTCGGTGAGCAGCGTCGCGTCGGTGACCACCTCGGCGCAGGTGAGGTCCGAGAAGGTGAACTCGAAGTTCTCGGAGCCGAAGTTGTCGCAGTCGAGGTAGCCGTCCCGGTCCACGTCGCCTTCGGCCACCTCGACGATGCCGGCGAGTCGGGCGGACTCGAGCATGGAGTCGGGCAGCGAGTCGGCGTTCTGGCGGTCGGCGACGCCCGAGCAGTCGTTGTCGATCCCGTCGCAGACCTCCACCTGGTCGGCGCAGCGCAGCGAGCAGAAGTCGTCGCAGTCGCCCACCTGCGAGCAGCCCGGCGTCGTCGGGTAGACCCGGGCGCCGCCGTTGTACCGCCCGCCGTAGGCGTCCTCGGACTCGCCGTAGCGGAGCACCCACAGGCCCGAGCCCGACTCCTCGATGGTGGTGCCGCCGTTGCCGTCGTCGACCTCGGTCTGCTCCAGGTCGCAGGTCAGGGACAGGGCGGACTGGTCCGCCCAGCACGTCAGCTCCTTCGTCTCGGCGAAGGTGCAGGAGTTGAGGCGCAGGTTGTCCGCCGTGAGCGGGCTGGCGCCCGGGCGCGGGACCTTGGCCAGGGACCCGTCGTCGTCGCAGTCGAGCTCGATGGCGTAGATGAAGCCGTCGCAGTCGTTGTCGTTGCCGTCCTGGATCTCCTCTCCCGCGCTCACCGCGATGCCGTCGCCGCGGGTGAACGCCGGATGGGTGCTCGCGTCCTCGTCGTCGCAGTCGCCGCCCGGAAGGACGTAGGTGTCGCCCTGGTACGTCGTCTCGGTCTCGTTCCCGACGAGGCAGAGGCACAGGGCCTGGTCCTCGTCGCCGATGCCGTCGCCGTCGAGGTCGCGCTTCATCGAGCGGCAGCCGACGGGCTCGACGGGGTTCAGCGGGTCGTCTCCGATGTCGTCGATGTCCCCGTCACAGTCCTCGTCGATGCCGTTGCAGGCTTCCTGGGCGTCAGGGTTGCGCGAGGCGTCGATGTCGTCGCAGTCGCCGGCGACGAACGCGTAGCAGACCCCCACCCCCGTGGTGCACGGGTCGGCGCTCGGCTCCTCGCAGAACAGGACCGCGAGCCCGGCGCCGAAGCCGTCGGCGTCCGAGTCGACGAAGCGGGAGATGGTGTTTCCCTGCAGGTCGGAGCCGTCGGACGCGGTGTTCACGTCGCCGTCGCAGTCGCTGTCGATCTGGTCCGTGTCCTCGCACGTCTCCACGTTGTCCGGGAAGACGGTCTCGTCCTGGTCGTCGCAGTCGGTGGGACGCACGTAGCCGTCGTTGTCGGCGTCGGCGTCCTGGCAGTCCGGGGTGCCGTCCAGGTCCGTGTCCGGGAGGCCGGAGAGCTCGGCGGCGGTGAACGTCTCGAGGAAGTCCGAGACCCCGTCGCAGTCGTGGTCGATGTCGTCGAAGTCGCAGATCTCGGTGGCGCCCGGGCTGATGGCCGGGTCCCCATCGTCGCACTCGCCGTCGCCGAGGATGCCCGCCGCGAGGTCCGTCACCAGGATCTGGCAGCCGATGTAGCCGTCCGCGTCGGCGTCGAGCTCGTCGCCGTTCGCGTCGGAGAAGTCCGCGGAGCCGTTGCAGTCGTTGTCGAACCCGTCGCAGATCTCGGTGCCGATGGGGCTGCTCACCGCCGAGTCGTCGGCGCAGTCCGCTCCGCCCACGAAGCCCGTCGTGCCGTCCGTGTCGAAGAAGTCGTTGCAGGCGAGGTACAGGTCCCCGTCCCCGTCGAGCTCGTCGCCGCCAGCGTCGCTGTAGTCGGCGCTGCCGTTGCAGTCGTTGTCGTATCCGTCGCAGATCTCGGGGGCGTCCTGGTTCGTCTCGGCGACGGTGTCGTCGCAGTCGTCGATCGTGCCGTTCCCGTCGAGGTCGCACTCCACGAAGCCGTCGGCGTCGACGTCCGCGAGGCCCTCGTCGATGTTGCCGTCGCAGTTGTCGTCGACGGTGTTGCAGACCTCGGGCTCGCCCTGGTTCACCGCAGGGTCGTTGTCGTCGCAGTCGTCGTCCAGGTTGTCGCCGTCCAGGTCACAGACGACGAAGCCATCGCTGTCCAGGTCGGGGAGGTTGTCATCGACGGTGCCGCTGCAGTCGTTGTCGAGGTCGTCGCAGATCTCGGTGCCGCCGAAGAGCTCGTTGGGGTCGTTGTCGTCGCAGTCGTCGTCCGCCGTGCCGGCGACGCCGTCGGCGCCGCAGGTCGTGTTGCCGTCCGAGTCGGTGTCGAAGCCCTCGTCCACCAGGCCGTCGCCGTCGTTGTCGACGCCGTCGCACTCTTCGTCGTCCCCGTTGTCGCAGATCCCGTCCATGTCGGAGTCGTTCTGGAGGGTGCCGCCGCCGTCGGTGTGGGCGCTGCAGTCGTCGAAGCCGTCGGCGGGGCTGACGTCGCCGCAGGTGCACGGATCGCACTCCTCGGCGGAGCCGGTGGCCTCGGTCGTGTCGTCCACGCCGTCGCCGTCGGAGTCGGTGCAGACCGGGGCGTTGCAGGTCAGGGGGCACGTGCCGACGCCGGCGCAGGACGGATCGCAGCAGTCGGTGAAGGTGTCGATGTCGTTGTCGATGCCGTCGGAGCACTCGCCGGGGTTCGTCCCCTCCTGGGCGAAGGCGAGACCCGGCAGGGCGAAGAGCGCGAGGAGCCCGAGCAGGGGCAGCAGGCGGAGCAGGGTCTTCATCGCACCTCCTCCGACTCGACGAACACGAGCGGGTGCTGCCGAAGCAGCTCGATCTGACGCCACTCCATCCAGTCCCACTCGGCGATCGAGTCGCCCGGGGAGCGGACCACCGGCACGTCGTTCTGGTGCGGGCGGACCTCGACCCGGATGAGGTCCAGGACCCCCTCGGGCTCGACCTCGGGGACGCCGTCGAGGATCGGGCGGCCCTCTTCGTCCCGCTTCACGTCCACGGCGGGGTCGTGGGGCAGGTACGGCAGGGGGTTGGAGACGCCCCGAACGCCGGCCCCGGACTTCCGCTCGAAGCTCAGCCATGCCTGGAGCGCGGCGCCCTCGATGCGCGGCACCCAGGAGCCGGGGTCCGCGGTGGGCTCCGGCGGCGCCACGGGGACCCAGTAGTCCGTTTTGCTGTTCTGCCAGACGTCCATGCGCATGCCGTCGAGGAAGGTGCGGTGGTAGCCCATGCGCACCTCGACGGGCAGGAGGCCGATGTCGAGCTGGAGCGTCAGGTCCTCGGACACGGAGCCCACGATGTCCCGCAGGCGGCGCGAGCCCGTCGCCAGCAGGACGCGCGAGGTCGGCCGGGAGTAGGTGAGGCGGTGGGCCTGGTTGCCGAACCAGATCCACGACGAGACCCGGCTGGCGCGTTCGGCGGCGAGCTTCGCGGCCTCCACCGCGCGCTCGTCGTCCTGGTCCACCATCGACTCGACCTTGGCGAGCAGCAGGGCCAGCGCCTGGGACACCGTGATCACGTCGGGGAACGTGACCGTGCCCAGCGTCACCCAGCGCTCGACGCCACTGACGCGCGCGTCGGGAGGCATCGGCTCGCCCCGGTCCCACGCCACCGTGTCCATGCGCTCGAGGCCGTTGAGGACGTCGATGTCCGCGGTGAACAGCGTGGCGACGTTGAACGTCACCGTCCGCTCGCACTTCGTGTAGCTCTGCTGGCAACGGGCGCACCACTCGCCCGGCTCGAACTCCTTCGCCGCGGGATAGAGCTGGCCGCAGATCTCGCCCCACAGGGTCGCGTTCGTGCAGGCCTGGACGCCGTCGTCGGACACGCCGCCGATCGAGCTGCTCGGCCCCTGGCTTGGGGAGAGGCGGAGCATGTCCCACAGGCGATTCGGCACCTTCGTGTTCCGCAGGCGCACGTCCCGGAAGCCGATGCCGCCGAGGCCGCCGATCAGCGCGATCCACAGCCAAAGCAGCGGGCCAGGGCTGCCCGACCACGCAGGCATCACCAGGGTCCCCGGCAGGTAGGCGCTCCCCGCCACCGCGAGGTTCTGGCAGGCGGGGCGCTTCGGCAGGTCTGTCAGCTCGTAGGGCTCGAGGACGACGATCGTCCCGGCGAACTCCTCCTGGCACCAGCTCTCGAACTTGTTCTGGGCGCCGCTGCCCGCCATGTACGTGCACAGCAGGGCGGCGGCGACGGACGGGCCGAGCATCGCGAGCTTGCCCCGCTTGCCCATGACGTAGGTCGTCCGGGCGACGGCCCACCCCGTCAAGCCGGCGCACGCGCCCAGGAGGACGATGAGCTCCAGCTCACTGAGCGGCCGGCCGTCGGCGGGGGCGCCGAGGACCTTGTAGGCCGCCCACCACACCACGCCGATCACCGACAGCGGGGTGCCGATCTCGAAGCCCCCTTCTGTCGCCGACCAGGCGCCGATGCTGTTGAGCAGGTTGCTCATGGTTGGGTGCTCAGGCCTCCTTGCCGTCGTAGACGCCGGCCCAGTTGCCGGCTTCGTCGCGAGGCCCGACGAGCTGGAGGAGCTCGGTGGCGCCGATCTCGACGGACTTCTCGAGCTGGACGCGAAGCTCCCGCAGGAGCCGCACGCGCTGGAGCGTCGTCATGGCGTGGGTGGCGAGCTGGAAGCGGGTCGCCTGGAGCGCCGCCGCGGCGACGGTCTGGTAGCGGACCCAGTTGCGGCCGAGGATCTGCCGGTCCCAGACGGCGCCCTCCGGCTCCGCGCGCCAGATGCTGTGCTCGATGGACGTCAGGCGCTGAAGCAGGAGGCGCACGGCGCGGTGCTCGGGCTGGAACACCCGGTGCTCGTCGATGGACCAGTCGCGGCCGTTGTTCACCGAGCGGGCCAGCACGAGGAGGTGGGGGTCGTGCATGCGCTCGGGCGGCACGAAGCCGATGCGGCCGGCGACCCGGTCCCGGGACAGCGTCAGGTTCCCCTCCGTGGACGCGTTGCCCACCTCGGGCAGCAGCACGAGGGCGCCGGAGACGGCGGCGCGGGCGCGGGTCGGCCACTGGGCCTGGAGGCGCTCGCGGACCTCGAGGAGCACCGGACGCCCGGACGCGTCCGTCATGATGGCGCGGCCGGGAGACACGGCGAGGGCGTCGCCCAGGCCGTCGGGGCGCAGGGTGCCCGGAGGGCCGGTGGCCGACCACTCGCCGTCGGGCTCGAGGCCTTCGAGGACGAGCCCCTCGGCGCCCGGCCACTGGAGCTGGAGGCTCGCGGCGAGGAGGCGGTCGGGGGCCTCGGCGATGCACTCGAGGCTGCGGAGGTCGAGCAGCGCGCCCTCGGCGGGGCGGAAGCGCTCGGTCAGGATGTTGGTCACTTGGACTCCTCAAGATCAGCGGGGGCCTCGGGGGTGGCGGCGTCGGCGTCCTCGGCGAGGGCGACGTCGTCTCCGGGGCTCTGGAGGACGGGGCGGATGGTCAGCCAGCCGGGGAGCATGCGGCTCACGGAGCGCTCCAGGGGCTGGTCGGTGTTGGCGACGGCGAGGACGTCCTCGCGCAGGAGCGGGAAGCCGGGGTCGTCCGGGTCCTGGAACCGGACGAAGCCGGCCTCGATGCGGGGGACGACCTTCGGGTTCGCGCCGCGGCGGGCCTCCCACCACTCGGCGCGGTGACACACGAGCACCTCGTCCACGAGCTCGTCGGGGGTGGGGCCGTGACCGCGCAGGTCCCGCAGGCGCTCGTGCGGGACGATCTCCGCGGCCTCGTCGAGCATGCGCAGCGTGGCCTCGAGCTCGCCCCGACGGCGGCGCCACACGAGCAGGCGCGCGACGATCCGCGCAAGGACGGCGGGGTCGTCCCGGTGGACGACGCGGTCGATCCCGTGGGCCTCGGCCAGGGACGCGAGCAGCCGCGGCACCGGCGAGACCTCGGTCCAGAACCAGGGGCGCGTCCGCACGAGCCACGCGATGCGGCCCATGAGCAGCTGCATCCCCTCCAACAGCGTGCCGTCGCCCTTCTGCTGCGCCGCGAGCGCCGCGCGGGCGATGGCCGGGGGCACGAACTTCGCGAGCGTGGGGCCGTGGAAGCGGTCGCCGATGCGCTGGAAGTGCGGGCGCGACACGTCGAGGCCGGAGTCGATCCACTCGACCCCCTCCAGCTCGTCCGTCGCGGACCGGTGGCTCCAGTCCAGCTCGGGGATGCGCAGCTCGGCGTTCTCGCTCACGCCTTCTCCTCGGACACGACGGCGGCGTTGAGGAGGAGGCCGTGGCCGGGAGCGCGGGCGCGGCGGTCGTCGTCGTCGACCAGCTCGCCGGAGAGCTCGGCCAGATCCCACGCGGGCAGGTGACGGTAGGACTCGGGGTCGCCGCCCTCGAGGCGCAGGGGCCACAGCGGCGCGACGACCGCGTCCCGGATGCTCGGGTTGCGGCGCCGGGCGCGGTTCACGAGGCTGCGGACCACCTGGCGGGTCCAGTCGAGCTCCTTGTCGTCGAGGTGGCCGGACTGGGGGCCCACGACGAAGAGCAGCAGCTCGGGGCCGCCGGTGCGCAGGCGCTCGCGGAGCTCCTCGGTCTCCGGGTCGACGCCGGCCGCGGGCAGCGGCCAGAGCCAGTGGCTCATGAGGCTGCGCTCGGAGTAGGTCCAGCAGCGGACGAGCCAGTCGCGGCCTCGGTCGCCGAGGGCGGCCCGCAGGGCGCGCTCCCAGTCGGCGGGGAGGATCGGCGCATCGCCCGACGGGCCGAAGACGCGCTCCTGGCAGGCGGCGTCGCTCTCCCGGTCCGCGCCGAAGAAGGTCCCCACCGGGTTGCGGACGGCGGTGATGCGAGGCCGCGCGGACGGCGGAGCCTCGACGAACTCGATGGCGCCGGCCTCCACGTCGCCGGCGGCGCCGTCGGTGCGGCGGTACCAGTCGAGGCGGACGTCGGTGCCCGGGCGGAGCCGATGGGTCGTCCCCATGCGGTCCGGCGCGTTGAAGCGCAGCTCGCCCTTGCTCGGGTCGACGGACAGTCCCTCGTAGTCGTTCAGCTGCCCGCGACGCCACGAGAACCGCGCCAGCGGCAGGCCGCTCAGGTGGGCGGCCGCGTCGGGCGGGATGGGCTGCTCGAGGAGCTGCTCCATCACCTGGGGCGTCACCAGATCCTCGTACTGGAGCGAGGCGGACTCGGGGACGGCGCGCTCGATGGTCACGACCCGGCCGTCGTCGATGAGCGGCGTGTTCGCCACGAGCAGCGGGTTGAGCAGCACCGAGAAGGGGGCGCCTTCCACGAGCAGGATGACGCCGTCGTGGTCGTCGTTGAGGAGCACGTCGAGGCCGAGGAGCTTGTCGAAGCCGGAGCCGCGGACCTCGGAGGGCGCGGGGAGCGACCACACCTCGCGCACGGGGAGCTCCTTCGTCTCCAGGTGCCCCCCGACGGAGCCGTAGGCGTGGATGCGCGGCGCGTCCCACTGCTCGTCGAGGACGAGGCCGAGGCGGAGGGCGCCGGCGCCGCGGCCGCTCTGGGGCAGCTCGATGTGGGCGATGGTGCCGGTCCCGACGGCCCGCAGGGCCGACCACACCTTGCCGTGCACCGCCGCGCCGACCCAGCGGGCTTCGCCGTCCTCGGACGGGGGCGGCAGCTTGCGGGTGATGGTCGGCCGCAGCTTGCTCAGGCGCGTTTCGACGTAGGTGAGGTTCTGCCAGATGGCCTGGAGCACGGGCTCGGGGATGGGGCTCGCCACGCGGCGCAGGACGCCGTCGACCTCGAGCTGACCGGGCAGGTCGGGGAGGAGGATCGTCCCCTCCTCGGAGCCTGGCAGGGGCGGCTTGCCCCGCAGGTAGCCGGGGATGGCCGCGTGGTCCCGCACGAGGACGGCGGGCTGCCAGGGGCTGCCCTCGAGCGTGCCCCAGTAGCCGAGCAGATCGCCGTCGGCGGTCATGCCGGACGGGGTGGTCTCGGCGAAGGCGCCGGCGGGGTCGATCGTCGCCGTGATGACGACCTCGGCGCTGCCGCGCTTCTCCGCGTTCAGGGCGAGCCAGCCCAGGCGGCGGCCCGCGAGGGCCTCGATGGCGTTGGTGGCCTGCTCGAGCAGCGCCCCCTGGTTGCTCCCCGTGAGGACGTACTCGATGGACTCGCGGTCCAGGGCCGCGCTGCGCCGCGGCTCGCCGCGGTGGGCCGAGTAGAGCGCGATGCCGTTCCCGCGTTCCTCGGGGGTCAGGGTGAGGAGGCGCCCGTCACGGAGCTCGGACAGGCTGGAGATGGAGCCGGGCCGGACGGTGACCTCCGGCTCGATCATCGTGAACTCGATGAGGTCCCGCTCCTCGGTCTGGGGGCACAGGAACTGGTGCTGCGACGGGGTCTCGCGCGTCTGGCGCATCACGCCGGTGGCCGCGGGCTGCACGACGACGCAGCCGAGCGACGGGCGCGCGGGGCGCAGCTCGGCCCCCATGAGGTGCACGAACTGGCGGACCGTCGAGAACGGGTACTGGTTCAGCTGCTCGCTCAGCAGCTCGACCATCCAGGCTGCCTCCTCCAGGAGGAGCCAGGCGGGGTCGGTGGGGTCGGGCTCGCCGTCGATCCAGCCAGGGACCCGGTCGGCCAGCCGGTCGCGCACGTCCGCGAGCAACGAGGCGGCCTCGAGCTTGTGGACCGGTGGGGGGGAGGGGCGCATCAGCGGGCTCCGGGGGTGAAGGCGGTCACTTGGGTGCTCCCAGGGTCATGCCGAAGTCGATGGGGCCTTCGGGGCTGACCACGTCGAGGGAGATCTCGACGACGCCGCCGGCCCCGTAGGGCAGGAGCGCCGACTCGGCGATGGGGACGTTGCGGTCGCGGCCGTTGCGGGCACGCTCGTAGTCGGAGACGACCTTGACGTCGAGCTTGCGGACGTCGAGCTGAGGCAGCCACTCCTTGACCGCGGACTGGACGCGCCACTGGAGCAGGCTCAAGTTCACGCCGTTGAGCGGCTGGCCCACGAGCCAGTCGAGGTCGACCCCGAAGGTGGGCCGCCAGGGCAGCTGGCCGGGGCGGGTGGACAGCAGGATCTCCAGACGCTCGACCCAGGCGTCGGCGGCGCGCACGTTGCGGCGTCGCTCCCCGAAGCGGCCAGCCTTGGACACGTAGCTCATGGGGCGCTCCTCACTTCAGGGCCGGCAGGGAGTCGGAGAAGAACTCGATGCGGGTCTCGCTGCCCGAGCCGGGCCCGAAGGTGTGCCGGGCGGCGCGGACGCGGTACGGACCCATGAACGGCCAGGGGGCGCCGTCGATCGTGACCTCGGTCGTGGGCATCGCGCCGGCCGTCAGTTCCGTGACGACCTCCCCGGTCACGAACTGCTCGGCGGCTCGCTGGAGCGTCCCGATGGCGCGCTCCTCCAGCTCCTTCAGGTCGATGGCGGAGAAGCGGTGCTCCAGGGCCACGGCGAGGGTGCCCCACGTCGACGGACGCAGGGACACTCCGGTGTCGTCCCCGGTGATGGACTCGAGCTTCGTCTTGTCGGCGAGGAACTTGAGGTCGGCGTTGGCCGAGTCGTCCTTGCGGTAGTCGTACCCGCGCGCCTCGACCGTGTTGGGCATGCCGAGCAGGTCCGCGGTCACCTCGGCCACGTCGAGATCGCTGAAGTAGAGCGAGACGGCGGCGCCCTTCGTGTTCCGGGGGCCGAAGTTCACCTTGCCCTTGTTGTCCGTGTAGAAGGCCCAGTTGCGCTCGGACGCGATGCGCTTGATGTGCTTGAGCGCGCTGTCGTCCAGGACGACGAGCTCCTTGGCCGTGGCCTTCACGGCGGTCACGGCGACGCTCTTGGGCCCCTTCTTCATGAAGGTCTCGACGATCTTGTCGAGCTTGAGCTCGCTCAGCTCGCTGAGCTGGAGGCCCCGGATGCGGTGCAGGGGCTCGAGCCCCTCGATGATCCAGGTCCCGGCGCCGCCGGCGAGGTACTTCCAGCGGATGCGGACGATGTCGCCCTCGACGGTGCGGTCGGCGAACTTGAGCTCGAAGGTCTCCCCCACCTTGATCGCCTTGGCGAGCTTGGTGCGGTCCGGGTAGCCGGTGGGGATGTCGAGCCACACGGTCAGGGCGTCCAGCTCGTCGATCGACTCGGCAAACTCCACCTGCGCGAGCACGGGCGCGATCGCGTCCGTCTCGGAACCGATGGTGAGCTCGCATGCCTCGACCGCCACTCGTGTGTCCTCCCGCTCCCTCGACTACATCTCGAGGAGGCTCTTCTCCGCGTCGCTGGGGACGCCGTCCGACGTCTCCCCCTTCTTCTTCTTGTCCGCCTTCTCGTGGAAGAGCTCGTGCAGATGGGTCAGCTCGCTGCCGCTCGGACCCTCGCGCCGGCCGACGAGGCTGATGGAGCCGTCGGCGCGCACCGGGGTGCCGTCGCTGTCGAACAGCGTCAGGTCGAAGCTCAGGGAGCTGATCGCCCCGAAGAACTTGATGTGGGAGCCCCACATGAACGCGACCGCCGGGGGCCGCGCGAGGCTGCCGACCGTCCCCTCGGCGACGGTGGACGGCAGGCCCTCCATCACCGGGTACGTCCACTCGATGAGCTTGTCGATCGTGTCGAGGACCGAGTCCGGGTCGCTCTTGAGCAAGATGTCCATGAGCGTGCCTGGCGTGGCGCCGGGGACCATCAGGGCCGCCTGGGTCGCCGCCGCCTTGAGGCCGAAGGGGTCCTCGGGCATGGACGTGTCGATGATGAACTTCACGCTGAGCTCGTCGTAGGACGAGCCGCCGTAGGACAGGGCCTTGTAGGCCTTGCTCGACTCGATGGACGCGCCGGACCATGAGACCGAGCGCTTGATGTTCAGCGTCGACGGGTTGAACTGGAACTCGACCTTGTCGCTGAAGTCGGTCTCCGCGACGAGGTAGGCCTTCTCGGGAGCGGGCGGATCGAGCACCGCCGCGAGCATCGGGATGGTCATCGGCTCACTCCGATCGCGACCACGCGCCCAGGTCGAATGGGATCGTGATCATGTTGAAGTCGTCGTAGACGAGGCTCAGGGACTGGAGCGCCCAGGAGCTGCCCCCGGTGTCGAGGTCGGCGCCGGACCACGCGGTGGGCCAGCAGTTGCCGAAGCGCATGATCCGCGTCGGCCAGCCGTCGCGGCTCAGCTGCACCACGATGACGTCCCGGTGGAACGCCCAGCCGATGCGCACGGCCTGGATCCACTCGTACAGCGAGGTCGCCGACACGGAGCCCCACTCGAGCTTGAGCTGCTCGCGGGACGCGGGGCCCTTGAAGGGGAGGTAGTGGGGCGAGTGGTGCCGGCCACCCTCCTCCACCTCGAAGGCGGGGAGCGACTTGCCGATGCCGCTGACCGACTTGAACTCCCCGAGGAAGTCGAGGCCGGCCATGACGATGAAGTTGAAGTTGATCTCCGGGAACCGGCGGACGGGGGGGAACCAGGAGAACCAGTTCGACGTGAACTTGTTGAAGAGGTCGGTGCGGGAGCTGTAGACGCCCATGACGCCCGACTCGTCCCACGCCTGCTCGAGATCTTCGACGGCGGTGGTCTCCTCGAAGCCGATCTCCTCCTCGTCGGCCTCCAGGGACTGGTCTTCCTGCTGGTCCTCGCTCAGCGACTTGTAGAGCTCCTCCTGCTCCTTGGCGGCGGCCGCCTCGTCTTCGGCGACCTCCTCGTCGGTGCGGAAGTCGCCCTCCTCCTCGCGCCGCTCCTTCTCGGCGGCCTCCTTTGCGGCTGCGATCTCGTCCTCGTAGGCCTGCTGCTCGGCCTCGAGCGCCGCCTGCCGCGCCTCCTGCTCCTTCTTCGCCTCCTCCTGGAACGCCTTCTCTGCGGCGTCGTCCGCCGCCTCCTCGGCCTCGAGGATCGCCTCGCGACCCTCCTGCTCCTTCTTCATCTGCTCCTGGTAGGCGTCCTCGGCGGCGTCGTCTGCCTTCTCGTTGGCGGCGGTGGCGGCCTCGTCCGCGTCCTTGCGCGCCTCGTTCTCCGCTTCGGTCGGCTTGCCCTCCTCGATGGCCGCCATCTTCTCGGCGTCCTTGGCCTTCTGCTCCTCGAGGGCAGCCTTGCCGGCGTTCTCGGCCTCGGTGGCCTTGTCGTTCTCTTCGCTCACGCCTGGACCTCCATTCCGACTCGTCCGCCGTCACGCACCTCGACGGAGAGCTTCACGGTCGTGCACCAGGGGCGCAGCTGACCTTCGATGGTGGCCACGAGGCCGGGGGCGTTGGGGTCACGCACGACGTCGGCGGACATCTCGGGGGTGCGATCCCCGGACGGTCCAATCAGCAGGCCGTGCTTGACGAAGGGGCGGATCGCGCTGTCGATCGCGGTGATGAGCGCGAAGGCGTGGGCGTCGTTCGCGGGCTTGAACACCACCTGCTGGGCGGCCTCGACGATGCGGCGGTGGATGAGCTTCGCGGTCCGCAGGGCGGCGAAGCCCCACGTGCCGGTGGGACGTCGCAGGCACGGCTCGGACAGCACCTGCACGTGGCGTCCGTCGGGCTGGATGCTGAGGACGCAGACCTCGTCACTCCACTGGGAGCGGTCGATCATCCGCGATGCCTCGAAGCGCGGAGTCGCCGCGATGCGACGCCCGCCGGGGAGCTCGATCCGGTTGCCGGTGGGTCCGCGGTAGATCGAGTCGCCGAAGCCCAGGACCAGCCCGGCGATGACCGCGCCCCCGCAACGCCAGCCGTGGCGTCGTTCGTTGGCGACCGTTCCCTCCCAGGCGGTGAGGAGCACGTCCACCCCGGACAGCCGGGAGAGGTGCTCCCGGGTCTTCGGGTCGTCCAGGGGGCCGCTGTCGAGCAAGGCGATCTGGTAGCGCTCGGACCACCCGCGGCCATGGATCCTGACGAAGCGGCGCAGGCGAACCCAGGTCTCCTCGCTGTCCTCACTGCTGCCGCGCCCCACGGTGGTGGGGCCCGGGACGTCCGGGTACAGCAGGAAGGCGCCGTGGAGCTCCTCCATGAAGGACTCGAGCACGGGGACGAGGGCCTGTCGGTCCATCTCCCAGGGCTTGAGCGGGGTGCCGTGGATGAGGACCACGTCGAGGAAGGGGGCGCCCGTGTCCAGGGCGAGCATCGCCGTGTCCCGGACGCGGGACGGAGCGGCGGCGTCGAGCCCCGGGAGGATCCGGGCCTCGTGCTGGGACGTGAACCGCAGCTGTTCCACGTGGATCGGGCTGGCCGACGGGCGACTCGCCCGCACGACCACGCGCGGCGACAGGTCCGCGAGGGAGGGGAACCCCGGCGGCGCGATGGCGATGATCGCCAACGGCACCTGGACCTTCGGCTCGGGACGCCGCGCGGCGACACCGACCTCGACCTCCACGCGGCCGCGCTCTCCGGGGATCCCCTGCGGGAACATGAGCTAGCTCCTCCTCGCCGAGGCGGCGAGAGGTTCGGGCGTCGCAGCCGCCCCCGCGGGGGCGATGTGGGAGTCTCGACTCACAGCTCCGACTCCATGATGCGGCGGTTGATCTTGCTGACCTGGCCTACCCATTCGACCCGCTCGCGGTGGGAGAACGCGAGGATGTCCTCGATTCCCCAGTGGAGGTGGTACGCGATGAACGTGACCTCCTCGCGGAGCTTCTCGATCGGGTAGGCCAGCGTCACCCCCCCGGGCTGTCGGGGTCCTCCTCCGGCAGCGCGTCCTTCCCGTAGGTCAGTCGATAGATGCCGTACTCGAGCGCGCGCACGTCGGCCGCGTGAAGCCCGTTGATGTCGGCGAGGCTGATCATCGTCTTCGGTCCGATGCGCGTGACGCAGCGGGCCAGCAGGAGCGTCTTGTAGACGAGGTCGTTGGGGCTGCGGCGGTACTCGGGGGACATGCCGATGAAGAACTCGTCTCCACCGGTCACCGCCCGGACCTCCGCCTCCTTGATGACGTCGCCGGTGGCGGGGTCCTTGAACCCCACGGGCAACTCCACGAACTCCCGATGATCCGGGAACTTCCGGTCCGACATGGGACTCCTCGGGGCAGGCGTGACCGAGGCACGCCCGGGCATCGACGCTGGCGAGAGGCCGACGCCCGAGCGAGCACCTCAGGGAGCGGCGTTACTCGTTGGTGACGCGCTCGACGGTCAGCGTGATCGACTCGACCGCGCCCTCGGAGCCGCTCGCGTCCATCGGCGGGAGCTCCCACCGGCTGGGCCATGCGGAGCGGCACATCATCGTGCGGCTGACCTGCCCGTCGGGGCGGAGCAGCTCGATCTTGACGTCACGGCGGTTGACCGTGCCGGCCTCGACCTCCATGCGCCACCCGTAGAACGAGTCGCTGCCGTTGTAGACGCGCTGCAGGGTGACGTCCTCGTAGAAGGTCCGACCGACGCCCTTGCGCTGGTAGGGGTCCGTACCCTGCATGAACTCCATCTTCTCCGACTCGGAGACGACACCGGAGACGCTGGTGAACGCCTGGTTCACGTCACCGGAGATGTCGGGGATGGTCACGCGGAAGTTGAATGCTCCGACGTAGCTGTTGGTATCGAGCTCGGGGTAAAGGGCCATTGATTCTCTCCTCGCGGACGGCGCCGGGGCGCGCGCTCCCGCTGATTACGTTTCGGTGGTGGCGCTGGTGGAGGCGACGGCTTCCTCGTAGATGTCGCCCACGGCCAGTGTGATCTTCTCCATCGCGACGTTGCTCCCCGTCGCGTCCATCTCGGGCATCTCCCAGCGCTTGGGCCAGGCGGAGGCGCACACGATCTTTCGAACCGGGTTCCCGTTGCGGTCGAGCATCTCGATGCTCAGGTCTCCCAGCTCCATGTGCCCCTTCTCGATGCGACGACGCCAGTTGTAGAAGTCGTCGACACCGTTGTAGACCCGCTCCATCTGCAGATCGTCGAACTTCGTCCGGCCGGGCGCGGTCCCCACGGAGGTGTCCGTGCCCTGCATGTAGTCGATGTCCTCCGACGACGTGACGACCCCGCTGATGCGGACGAAGGCCTGGTTGACGTCCGCCTGGACGCCGTTGGCCTCGGTCACGATGAACACCCGGAACTGGTAGCTCCCGTAGGCGTTCAAGCCCTGGGTGCTCATGTCCGGGTATGCGGACAGGGTGCCGTCGTGGGTCGTCATGGCTGCTCCGGGAGCGACGGACGGAGGGCGGGCGTGTCTCAGGGAGGACGCCCGCCCTCCATCTCAGTCGACTAGCCCGGGACCTCCATCGGGGTCTGACGGAAGCGGATGCGGACGAACTCGGCCGGGTACGGGGGCCGGAACTCCACGTCCACGGTCAGGATCCCGTTGCGGACGTCCACGTCGGGGTTGTTCTCCGCGTCGCACTGGACGTTGTAGGCGTCGCTGTGGCTGGCGCCGTCGAGCATCCCCTGGTTCCACAGGGAGTAGAGGAAGCTGCGGATGGTGGTGGCCAGGTCGCGGCGCGTCGTCTCGGTGTTCGGCATGAACACGGCCCAGTTCACCGCGTCGCGCACGGAGCGCTCGACGAACAGGAAGAGACGGCGGACGTTGACGTAGCGCCAGTTGGCGTCGGCGCCGGTGGTGCGAGCGCCCCACACCCGGATGCCCGCGCCAGGGCGGTGCCGGATGATGTTGATGCCCTTCATGTTCAGCGCGCCCTGCTCGCGGTCCGAGACGGACGTGGCGAGCTCGGCGAGGCCGAGGACCTGCTCGTTGGCCGGAGCCTTGTGCACGCCGCCGCCGGCCCGCAGGTCGGTCGCGGCGATGACGCCCGCCACGTGGCCCGCGGGGGGCGCGATGACGTAGCGGTCGTGGGGGCCGGTGGAGAGCGGGTTGTCGACCACGAGCCAGGGCCCGTAGGCGCCGCCGTAGCCGGCGTCGTCACGGGGCACGGTGCGATCGAGCAGCTCGTCGTTGGCGTAGCCGAGGAAGCGCTGCTCGACCGTCTGCGACGTCGGCATCGTCTCCAGGACCGCGACCTCGTACGGCGAGTCGCCCTCGACCCAGCGGAAGGGCCCGAGCTTGGTGCCGCGGGGCTCGCGGGTGAGGAGGTACCGGGGCGCCTCCATGACCGCGAACAGGTCCGCGCGGCCCTGCTGGCCGGCGTACTCGAGGATGGCCTGCTGCCAGGCCTGCTCGAGGCCGGGGGCGGCGAGCATGGCCACCGACGGCTGGCTGTCGAACCACTCCATCAGCAGGCCGCGCTTGTTCGGGCCGGCCGAGCCGTGGGCCTGGATGACCACCGCGATGTAGGCGGTGGCGCCACCGTTCTCGAAGAAGCCCTGCAGGGCGAGCTCGAGGCGGTGCAGGCCGGGGTGACGGCGGAGCCAGGTGTCCCACGCGCCGCGGGCCTTGCCCGAGAGGCCGTCCCACATGGCCTGGGCCTTCATCTCGGTGCCCGCGCCGTTGCTCAGCACGATCTCCTTGAAGAGCTCCTGGCCGAACTCATGGCGCCACTGGGTGTAGCCCGACATGGCGGTGATGGAGGGGGCGGGGCCGCCGAGGCGGTCCTGGATGGCGTCCGCGTCGATGCTGACGGGCTTGCCCTTCGCGTCGATGCAGTCGAGGTTGCCCGAGTGCTTGACGTCGAACTGGACCGCGTGCGCGCTGAGCGTCTGCAGGACCTTGTTCTCGTCCGCGCCGAAGGCGAGCTCCCAGGCGGGGCCGGTCTTCTCGTCCTCCTTGATGGAGACGAGGGAGCGGCTGATGGGGAAGCGGACGACGTCACCCTTGCTGCTCGCCAGCGCGATGGTGTTCTCGCTCGCGGGGGGCTGGATGGTCCAGGAGCCGGGGAGCACGTCCCCGACGAGGTCGGAGAGGCGCTGACCGCCACCCGTGGCGCCACCACCGGCCGCCGGCTTGCCCTTCGGGTCCTTGCCGCCCTTGGCGTCCTTGGCTGCGGGGGCGTCGCCGCCCGAGAGCTGCCGGAACGCGAGGGCCCGGTTCCAGCCGAGGAGGAGGTGCTCTTCCGGCACCGGCAGGTACATCCCCGCCGCCTCACCCGTTCCCGGGACGAAGCTGGTGGGGAGGGTCAGGACACCGACGAAGCCGGTGTTGGTGGTGGACGAGGGGGCGACGGGGCGCGGGCCTCCGCTGACCTCCTCGATGTAGACACCTGGTGTGCGGTATTCGGGCACGAAACCTCCATGGGGTGTTGGACGCGACCGGATTGGCCGCGGGATGTGAACTGAACTCGACGCGAGTCCCCCGACAGCGCCGCCGGCCGACAGGACCAAAGAAGGTCCCGGAAACCGGATCGGGAACTTACAGGGGGCATTGTGGCCCGGCCAAGAAAGCCGAACAGTTGCTTACAACTTCGTGACGAACGGGGTCCGTCTCGGCGGTGGCCTCCAGGTGACCGCCAGGACCGAACGCTACCTCTGAGGGCCCCCCGCCCCTATGTCACCCCTGTGACAACCGGGGTGTCATAGGCGACGTACGTCGATCTGATGGGACGGATGGGGCGCTATGACGCCGGGCGCTCAGGATCCGCTCAGGATTCGTCCGCCGTGAGTTTCTTCGATCGTCCGCAGAATTCTGCGCGAGCGCGGTGAGCGCGCTACGCCCCGTCCGGGCCGGGCTTCTTCTTCGGCTTCTTCGGTGCGTGGAGCGAGTCGGGGCCCCAAGGCATCACGATCTCCATCGTCCCGGCGACGGTGCGCTGCGAGAGCGCGTGGCGGCAGGCGCCGAGCTCCTTCTCGTGCATGAGCGCCATGAGGGGGTGCTTCACGCGGCGCCCCGGAGGCCCATAGAGCAGCTGGCGATACTCGTGCTCCACGGGGATGTGTTGGGCCATGCCGAGCTGCCCCACGATCTCCTGGTGGCGGAGGTCGAACGGACCCGGGCCCTCCGGCACCGGCGGGGGCGCGGAGAACAGGGCGGCATCGGCCTCCTCGGCGGTGTCGTCGCTCATGGCTCGCGCTCAATCCCAGTCGTCGTCGTCGTCACTCGGCTGGGCGTCGTTGAAGGACGCCACCGTGCTCTTCACGAGCGCCTCGGCCTCCTCGCCCGTCTCCACGACGCTGAACGGCTGCTCCTCGTCGTCGTCGGTCAGGAGCATGACCTGGAAGACCGTCTTCTGGGCGCCGCTGACGGTGACCCGCTGGGCGCGGACGCGCAGCCCCTTGAGGCCATCGGGGCGGATGGCGAACCCGAGGCCGAGGGGAGCGAGGTGCTCGTCCTCGTCCGTGACCTCGTTGATCGCGGCGCGCGCCTTCTCGGCGATGGCCTCGATCTTGGCCCGGTCGGGGCTCATGCCGATGGTGAGCCGGCGCGGCTCGGACTGGCACTTGATCACCGCGCGGAACAGCAGCTGGCCGGGATTGCGGTCAGCCACCACCTCGATGCGCTGGGCCTTGCGGTTGCGGATGGTGAGGCCGCCGGACAGGTGCACGAAGTCCTCGCCGAGGGCCTCGCCACAGCCCTTGCTGAGCGCCACGGCGTCCTTGGCGTCGGCGAAGGTGCCGAGCTCGAGCGGCCGGTCTTCGGACTCGAGCTTCGTGCGCACCACGTAGGTGGGACCCGACGCGGTCTTCTCGCGGATGACCTCCACGTAGACCATCTCCTCCGTCTTCACGGCGATGCCGCGCGGCAGCACGACCATCTCCGCGTCGCCGCCGTCGGTCGCCGCGTCCATCGCCTCCTTGAGGGAGGCCATCGCGGCCTCGGCCGCCGCGCGGTTCGGGTGACGCGCCAGCGGGGCGGGCTGGTTGAAGCCCTGGATGCGCAGGAAGATCGAGTGGGGAGCGTCGTCGCCGGTGCCCTCGGAGGTGTCCGCGCCAGCGCGCAGATAGAGGACCTGTTCGGGGTTGACGGCGACGCCGCCGGGGAGCTGGGCGAGCTTGGGCATGGGGGCTCCAGGTCGGGCCGCGGGGGCGGCGGTCAGGGGCGCGACCGTCGGGCACGAGGTCGCGGCGTGAGCGGGATGCGGCCGTCAGGGTACGGGTTCGTGCTCCGGGGTGGATGACGGGCCTATGTCATCGGGGGCGGTGGCGCTGGGCGTCAGCTCGACGGGGACCCCTTCGGGGACACCCACCTGCTCGCGCAGGTGCGCCTCGCGCCGCTTGATGCGCTGGTACTGGAGGAAGAAGAACACGACCTCGCCGAACACCGGATAGAAGGCGATCTGGCAGCCGTCGAGGAGGAACTTCCAGAAGAGGGCGCCCTGGTCGAAGAAGCCGGGGACCTTGCGCTCGTAGATGTCGACCATGAACCACTCGAAGGGGCCGCCCATGTAGGCGACGAAGGCGAGCAGCAGGACGACGACGAAGAGGATTCCGGGGATGAAGGAGGCGTAGTCCTCGGCGTAGGGGTACTCGAAGTAGGCCATCAGACGCGCGGCGAAGGGCACGGCGATGGCGAACATGGGGACGATCTGCATCGTCTCGGGGAAGAGCTCGAGATAGACGCCCGCGGACCAGGCGGCGAACCACAGGCACTCGCTGAAGACGACCAGGTAGAACCACGCGATCACGTAGTGGTAGGTGAGGACGAGGATCGCCGCGGGCAGGGACGTGGGGAAGGGAGACGCGGGAGGGGGAAGTTCGTCGAAGCGAAGCAGCTTGCGGAGAAACTCCCGGAAGTGGCCCTTCAGGAGGTAGGCGCGCGCGAGGTCTTCGAGGAGCCGGACGGCGTAGAGGTTCGTGATGGTCTGGGTGAACAGCGTCGTCAGCGTGTAGACGAAGGCGATGCCGAGGCCGATGGAGACGACCCACAGGGCGCCCATCACCAGATCGTTCACCCCGTCGAGGATCTTGAAGAAGGCCCGGATGGGGCCGTCCCGGTGGACGATCAGGTTGAAGGCCCACAGCCAGACGAGCATGAGACCCAGGCTCGCGCCGAGGGTGCGGGTCGCGCCGCGGAGCATGGGCTGGAGCGCCACGAGCTCTTCTTCGGGGGTGACGCCGTCGATCAGCGGCCGCTCGATGGTCGCGAGGAGCTCCGGCGGCGGCGGGACGATCTCCGGCGGCGTGTCGTCCGACGGCGCGGCGGGGGGCGGGTCAGATGACATGCTTGAGCCCCTCCGAGCCGAGGAAGACGAAGGCGACGAGCACCGCCACGAAGACCCCGAACCACCGCGCCCGCGACCACTCCCACAGGTCGAAGCCGTCCAGCGGCTGGAGCGGGAACACCTGGACCATCGGGTAGAGCAGGAAGGCGTCGGCGGCGAAGAGGACCCAGGGGGAGCCCTCGCCGGTGACCTTCCACACCGTCCACAGCGCGCAGCCGAACAGCGTGGGGAAGAGCAGGCTCGCGATGGCGACGCGCCCTCGGTCCTCGTCGGTGCCGCCCACGAACACGTCCGAGGTCAGGGGCATGAAGGACATGGCGCCCGCGAAGTAGAGCTGGAGCAGGCCGCCGTCGATGGCGGTGGCGTGCTGGAGGACGACGCCCCGGCGCCGAGCCACGAAGGCCTGGACGCCGTAGATGAGCCACAAGGGCAGGACCATCACGAGGCCCCCGCCCCAGAGCACCGGGGACGACCAGGGGGTGGCGCCCTTGAACGGCGCGTAGGTGAACAGGCGCTGGAAGAAGCCGGGTTGGGCCACCTGGGGGAGCGCCGCGGCGGCCATCTCGGCGGCGGGCTGGGCGATGCGACCGCCCGACTTCACGAGGGCCTCCGCGAGGACGGCGTTCGCCTCGGTCAGCTCCGCCGATGCCTCGGTGATCTCGGCGTCCACGCCCGTGGCGCGCGCGGCGTCCAGGCGACCTCGGGCGAAGCGCACACGCTCCATCGCGTTCCAGGCGAGCCCCTCGAAGTCGAGCACCCGGGCGAGGCGCGCCTGCTCCTCGGCGAGCTCGGCGGCGGCGGTCTCCATCTGGGCGATGGACTGCTCCCGGTCGAGGAGGCCGTCGAACGGCTGCCCCACGCCGACGACCACGACCCAGGAGACGAAGAGCAGGGCGGAGGCGAAGAGCAGGCTCTTGATGTTCCCGCTGCCCGTGTCCTCGTCCTTCGGGGGCTGTGGGCCGTCCGCGCGCCCAGCCACGTGAGCGCTCACCGAGGTGGCGATGCTGCGGCCGCCGGTCCGCACGGCGCTGCGGGCCAGCGACTTGAGCGTCACCTTGAGTCCCGCGCGCGCCGTGGTGCGCGTGAGCGTGCGCAGGACCGTGCGGGAGACGGTGCGCAGGGCGGCGGCGAAGGCGAAGGCGAACCCTGCGCCGGTGGCCGCGGCGCCCTCCCGGATGCCGCCGTGCTCGGTGACGTACTCGCGCCAGGCGGTGTCGAAGAAGAGGAGGGGGCCGAGCATCGCGGCGGCGGCGATGACGAGGGCGATCAGCAGTGCGACCGCGCCGTCGTGGTTCTCGGACGGCAGGTCCGTCGCGGGGTCGCGGCTCCGGGACACCTCGGCCATCGGCGCGCTCGTGGGCTCGGCTGCGATGGTCCCCTCCAGGAGTCTTCTCACGGTCGCGGGGTGCGGTCCTCGTGGAGGCACCCGGCGCGCCGCATCATCGCTCGGGGGCGCCGTGCTCGTCTATCATCGCCCCCGCCGGCTCCGGGAGGAGCGGCCCGGAGGTCCCGTGTCCGAGCTCGATGAACTGGATGTCGAATTCGCGATCAACGCCGAGCCGCGGGCCGCGTGCCTCCTCCTCCTGGACACCTCCTGGTCGATGCGCGGCAACGCGATCGAGGAGCTGAACGAGGGCCTCAAGGAGTTCAAGGCCGACATCATGGCCGACCCCCTCGCCCGCGAGCGGGTGGAGGTGGCGATCATCACCTTCGGCGAGCGCGCCGAGCTCGTCCGTGACTTCGAGACCGCAGACAGCTTCGATCCGCCGATCCTGGAGGCCAGCGGGCGCACCCCGCTCGGGGCGGCGCTGGAGCTGGGGCTGGAGACGCTGCGGCAGCGCAAGGAGCGGTACCGGGCGAACTCGGTGAACTACTTCCGTCCCTGGCTCTTCATCGTGACGGATGGGGAGCCCACGGACGCGTGGGAGGAGGCGGCCGCTCAGGCCGTGGAGGCCGAGCGGAAGGGCTCGGTGATCATCTTCGCGGTGGCGGTCGAGGGCGCGAAGCTCTCGGTGCTCGAGCGGGTCTGCGGGATCAACAGCCCCCTGCAGCTCCAGGGCCTCAAGTTCCGCGAGTTCTTCCGGTGGCTGTCCCAGAGCACGCGCCAGGGCTCGCAGGGGACGCCGGGAGACCAGGTGGAGCTCCCCTCGTTCGCGGGCTGGGGCACGATCCCGTCTTGATGGGCCCGCCGTCGGCGATCCACGTCCGGGTGGAGCTCCCGGAGGACGCGGACGCCCTGTTGGAGCGCGCCCAGGCGGTCCTCGACGACCTGAACCGCGAGCTGGACGGCCGCGCCGAGCTGGTGGACGTGCCGCGCCACGAGGTGGTGCTCCTCGGAGAAGAAGCGCAGGAAGACCCGGCCGTCGGCGACGGAGGGAGCTGGCTCGTGCTGCTGGCGCCCCCTCCGGGGAGGCCCGGGGTGCTCGGCTTCGCGGGGACGGCGTCGGCGAACGGCGCGTCGCTCGCCGTGCTGCGCGAGCGGGTGGAGCCGCTGCCGGAGGGCGACGTGGGGAACCTCCTCGGAGCGTTCACGCGCAGCGAGGTGCGGGATCCGCGGGTCGAGGAGCGGGAGCGCAGCCGGCTCGTGGAGCTGTACGCCCAGCGGGAGAAGCAGCTGAGCGGGTCCCTGCCCGAGTGGGATGCGGCGTTCTGGCGGGTGCCGGCGCGGCAGCGGGCGCCGAAGGAGTTCGGGGTGGTCGGAGCGAGCGTGATCGGCACGCGGCACCTCGACCAGCAGGCCCTGTGCGACGACTGCTGCGGGTGGCTGACGGTGCCGGGCGGGGTGGCGTTGGCGGTGGCGGATGGCGCGGGGTTCGCGGACCGGGCGGACGAGGGGTCGCGGCTGGCGATCCTCGGCGCGCTCGAGGTGCTCGCAGGCTGGGACGGGGACTGGGAGCCGGGGCTCCGGGCGGCAGCGGAGGGAGCCCAGGCGAAGATCGAGGCCGCGGCGGAGGGTGCGCCGTCGGCCCTGTCGACGACGCTGCTCGTGGCGGTGTGGACGGCCCGGACGCTCGCGGTGCTCCAGATCGGTGACGGCGTGGTGGTGGCCCGGGACGGCGACGGAGTGCACGCCGTGACCCGGCCGGACCACGGCGAGCACTACAACGAGACGGTGTTCGTGACGTCCGCGGAGCGGGCGGACCGGATGCAGGTGGTGGTGCAGGACGCGGCCGGGATCACGGACGTGGCGCTCCTGAGCGACGGGCTGCAGGGGCTGGCGCTCGAGCTGGCGCAGCACCGGCCGGTCCCCGGGTTCTTCGCGCCCTTCTTCAAGCTGGCGCGGGGCGGCTCGTCGCAGGCGAGCTGCGGGAAGATCGCGAAGTTCCTGGCCTCGCCGCGGGTGTGCGCGCGGACGGACGACGACAAGAGCCTGGTGGTGGCGACGCGGGATGTCGGGGGTGGGACGTGAGCCTGCGCGGCGCATGGCTGGGTCGCGGGGTGCCGGCGGCGACTGGGGGCGCGTCGTGGCGCTGAGGGATCTGGCGGGTCGCGAGGTGGTGCTCGGCGACGTCCTCGGTGAGGGCGGCGAGGGCACGGTGTACCGGCTCGAGGGGCATCGAAGCCTCGTGGCGAAGATCTATCACCCGGCCCAGCGCACGACGGAGCGGGAGGCGAAGGTCAAGCAGATGCTCATCGCGCCCCCGGCGGACCCGCTGGCGCCGCGGGGCAAGGTCTCCCTGGCCTGGCCGAAGAGCGCGCTGCGGGACGAGGGCGGCTTCGCGGGCTTCACGATGCCGGCGGTGGACATCTCGCAGGCGTACGCGATCCACCAGCTGTGGAAGGCGAAGCAGCGGCCGGCCGGGTGCACGTACACCCACCTGATGCGCGTGGCGAGCAACCTCTGCGCAGTGACCCAGGCGCTGCACGCGTCCGACTACGTCCTCGGCGACGTGAACGAGTCGAACTTCCTGGTGACGCACCGGAGCCTGGTGGTGGCGGTGGACCTGGACTCGATCCAGGTGCCGGGGCCGGGGGGGACGACGTTTCGGTGCGTGGTGCACAAGCCGGAGTTCAGCCCGCCGGAGCTCCAGGGGGGCTTCGACTTCCGGGAGCAGGACCGCAAGAAGGAGCACGACCGCTTCGGGCTCGCGGTGCTGTTGTGGGAGCTGCTCATGCTGGGGCGGCACCCGTTTGCTGGCGGGAAGCCCCAGATCGCCATGAACATCAAGGACGGGGTGAGCTGGGTGCTCGACCCGGACCGTCCGGCTCCGGCGGGCGCACCGACGCTGGAGACGCTGCCGCCGAACCTGATGCCCCTGGCGAAGCGGGCCTTCGGGGGCGCGCCGGACGAGCGGCCCGAGGCGTTCGAGTGGCACCGGGCGCTCGGGGTGGCGCTGGACGGCTTGCGCGGGTGCAAGAAGGTCAAGGCGCACACCTACGGCAAGCACCTGGATGCGTGCCCGTGGTGTGCGTACGCGGAGCGGTGGCGCTACGACCCGTACGACCCGAGCTCCACGAAGGCCGCCTACGGGCGCAGCCGCGAGGGGAACCGCAAGCTGGCCCAGGAGTGGAGCAAGGCGAAGTCGGATGCGCTGGCGGCGAAGCTCAGTGGCACGCGCTCGGCGGCGACGGCGTTGCCCGCAGCGCCGGTGGCGCCCCCCGCCGCGGGCGGCACGGCTCCGGCGTTCGTGTCGGTGGACCAGCACATGCCGGACGCCACGATCCCGACGTACCAGCGGCCCGACGCATACACGCCGCGATCGATCCCGCTCTGGTGGTGGATGGCGGCGTTCGGGGTCGGAGTGGTGGTGGTGGTGGCGCTGCTGCTGCTGCCCTTCGGGTAGCGGGCGGCGGGCCGGAGTCAGATCCGCACGCGCTTGCACTCCGGGGCCCAGTCGCCTCCGGGGCGGCTGTAGCAGTCGTAGACGGTCTGCTTGCCGCCCTTGCGCTTGATGAGGAGGTAGTGGAGCTCCTCGCTGGCGTTCGCGGGCTCGTGCTCGATGGTCGGCACCAGGACCTGGAAGGTGGCGCAGCCGGCAAGCGAGCCGATGGCGGCGAACAGCAGGAGCAGACGGGCAAAGCGCATGGGGACCTCCTCGGTGCGTTGACGATACCGGGGGCGCCTGGGCAGCAGGCCCCGTCTGCGAGAGGGGACCCTGCGTCGAAGGTCGGGGTCTGGCAGACGTTATCCGTCTGCGGGGTCGGACCCTGCGTCGAAGCACGCACCTGCTGGGCAGGTCCCCCGCCATCCGGCCGCCGATCGCTCGGTCCCTACAGACTCTTGACCGCCAACCCCGCAACCGGCGGTCTACCCTCTCGATCCCATGAAGCTCTCCCTCTCCCTGCTCGTCCTCGCCCTCGCCGGCATCCTGGCCCTCCCCTCCGCGCTTGCCGCTGAGGCCGGCGACTACGCCGGGCGCTTCGAGGTCGCCGACGCCGCCGCCAAGGACGCGGAGCTCGCGCGCGCCGTCGAGGCCGCCGCCCAGCAGTTCCCCGCCCTCTTCCGCGGGCTCGTGCGCAACAAGCTCGGCGACGCCGTGCGGGCCCCCGCGTTCTTCGTCTTCTCCCCCGGCGACGGCACCATGACCATCGCCTCCGAGGCCGCCCCCGAAGGCTGGACCACCCCGCTCGATGGCACGCCCACCGAGGTCATCACCGACAAGGGCAAGCCGCTGGAGCTCTCGCGCTGGATGGAGGGCGGCACGCTGAAGGCCCGGGGCTGCCAGGACCTCGGCTGCTCCGACTTCACCTTCGACCTCAAGGGCGACGACCTCGTCCTCCGCGTGAGCACCACCAGCAAGCGCCTCGAAGAACCCATCACCTACGCCGTCGCCTACCGGCGCGTGAAGTGAGCGCCCGGCCCGCCGACCCTGCTCCCTCCGCTCCGTCCTCGCCCCCGGCGGGCGCCGGCCTCGCCGCCCTCCTCTTCCCCGCCCTCGTCGCGTCGCTGACGCTCGGTCTGGCGCCGTTTGCGCCGGAGCCGCACATCCTGGGCAAGCTCCGGTGGGTCGCCGGCGGCGCCCACGGCATGGGGCTGATGGACTGGTTCGACCTCGCTCTTCACGGCACGCCGTGGGTCGTGCTGGTGCTGGCGGTGGTGGCACGGCTTCGGGGGTAGGGGCGCCTGCCCGCAGGTGCTGGCGGTGGTGGCACGGCTTCGGGGGGAGGGGCGCCGCGGTCGGGCTGCCGTTGGCGTTCGTCGCGCCCTACTCGAGCTCGTCCCACTCCTCGACGAGCTCGTCCCAGTCGTCTTCGTCGCCGGTGCGGCCGGGGGCCCACTCGTCGTCGTCGCCGCCGGCCCAGTGGCTGGCTTCCTCGTCGGCCTCCCTCACGAAGTCGAGGTTCGGCGTGTTCCACAGGCTGCGTCCGAGGTTCTCCGCGCGCGTGACCGCATCCCCGCCGAACTGGTCGCGGACCGCATCCATCGCCGCCTCGAGCTTCCTCCGCCGGACGTCCTCTGCCCCCGGCCCCCGCGCAGAATCGCGGCCCGCTGGCTCTGCACCCGCCACCGCCGCCAGCCCGCCGCGCGGCCCGTCGTCCCCACCCCCGAAGAGCGGCAGCTGCGCCGGCTCGCCGGGCCGGATGATGTCGTAGGCGGCCATCCCGATCAGCCGAAACGGCTCGTCGTAGGGGAAGTGGTCGAGCAGCGTCAGCGCCTCGTCGTACATCCGCTGCCCCACGTCCGTCGGCGTCGCGAGCAGCGCCTGGCGCGACATGCTCTGGAAGCTCGCGGTCTTCAGCTTCACCCGCACCCCGCCGGCCAGCAGCTCCTTGCTCCGCAGCCGCCGCCCGATCGACTCGGCCGACTGGCGCAGGTGCCGTTCGATCGTCGGCCGGTCGACCACGTCCTTCGCCAGCGTGCGCTCGCTCCCGATCGACTTCGCCCGCCGGCGCGACTGGACCCGCCGGGGATCCTCCGCGTTCGCCAGCCGATGCAGGTGCGGACCCAGGTTGCCGAGCCGTCGCTGGAGCACCGGCACCTCCTCGCGCGCGAGCTGCCCGATGAGCCGGTAGCCCTTCTCCAGGAGCCGCTCCTCCGTCTTCGGGCCCACCCCCCACAGCTTGCGCACCCCGAGCGGCGCCAGGAACTCCCGCGCCCGGTCCGGCCGCACCACCGTGAGGCCGTCCGGCTTGCGGAAGTCGCTCGCTACCTTCGCCACGTACTTCGTGCCCGAGATCCCCACCGAGACCGTGAGCCCCCCCGTCGCCTCCCGCACCGCCTCCTTCAGCCGCCGGCCGAGCTCCCCCGGCGTGCCGAACAGGTGCTCCGTCCCGGTCATCTCCAGGAACGCCTCGTCCAGGCTGATCGCCTCCACGTCGGGCGAGAAGTCCGCGAACACGTCCATCACCTTGCGGCTGATCTCGGTGTACCGGGCGAAACGCGGCGGCACCACGACCGCCTGGGGGCACTTGCGCATCGCCAGCGCCATCGGCATCGCGCTGCCGACACCGAAGGGACGCGCCTCGTAGGATGCGGTCAGCACCACGCCCCGGCCCTCGCGCGGGCCCACCAGCAACGGCTTGCCCACCAGCGAGGGATCGTCCAACTGCTCGACCGACGCGTAGAACGCGTCCATGTCGGCGTGCACGATCACTCGGGGCCAGCTCATCGCACAACCCTACCTGCACGCATGTTCAGACTGGAGTCTCCGTGAAGTCCTTGCACCGTCCCGACCTCTTCGCCTGGTCCTCCTTCGACGAGGCCCGCAACGTCGACTTCTCGGGGACGCTGTGGCGCCGCCGCGACGGCAACGTGCTCTTCGACCCCATGCCGTTGACCGATCACGACCTGGCGCACGCCCACGAGCTCGGCGGGGTCGCGTGGATCGCCATCACCAACGCGGATCACGTCCGCGCCGCGGCCGAGCTGGCGGTGGTGTTCGGAGCGAAGCTGGCGGCTCCAGCCGGCGACCGCGAGCGCCCGGACCTTGACGGCGTCCCCGTCGCCCTGTGGCTCGAGGACGGCGACGAGTTCCTCGGCGCGCGCGTGATCGGGATGCAGGGGAGCAAGACGCCGGGGGAGCTCGCCTTCCTCCTGGGCGACACCCTCCTCTGCGGGGACCTCGTGCGCGGGCAGCGGGCCGGGTCCCTGAACCTGCTGCCCGACCCGAAGCTCGCCGACAAGGCCGCGGCCGTCGCCAGCGTCGCCCGCCTCGCCGACCTGGGACCCTCGGCGGTCCTCGTGGGAGATGGGCAGTCCGTCTTCCGCGACGGGGAGGCGCGCCTGCGCGATCTGCTCGCCAGCATCTGACTCCTCGCCCCTGGCCGGGGCCACCGCCGCCTCGGGGCGCTCCCGAGGGGTCCACCGGCGCCAGACATCACCTCCAGGCGAACTCGTTTAGAGTTGACCGCCATGCATCGCCCCGACCGACCCGCGATCGCCCTCCTGGAGCTCGACTCCATCGCGCGGGCGCTCCGGACCGGCGACGCGATGGTCAAGCGGGCGCTCGTCGAGGTCGCCATCGCCGAGCCCGTCTCCCCCGGCAAGTACCTCATCCTCGTGACCGGCACGGAGGCCGAGGTCGAGGAGAGCTGGCAGGCGGGCCGCGCGGATGCGGGCGATCACCTCGTGGACAGCCTCTATCTGCCGGGCGTCCACACGGGCGCCATCGCCGCCGTCCACGGCGCGACCCACGACCCGGGCGACGATCTGTCGCTCGGCGTCCTCGAGACGAGGACCGTGTCCGCCTCCATCGTGGCCTGTGATGCGGCCCTCAAGACCGCGCCCGTCACCGTCCTCGCCATGCGCCTCGGCAAGGGCATCGGCGGCAAGGGCGTGTTCACCCTGTCCGGGGAGCAGTGGGACGTGGAGGCCGCCCTGGATGCGGCAATGCGCTCCATCGAGGAGCGCCGCGCCGTCGTCGCCCACGAGCTCATCCCCCGGCCCGACCCGCTCTTCCGCGGCGGGCTGACCTGAGCGGTCCCCACGGGGGACCTTGTAGGATTCATCGCAATGGAGCTCGCCCGCATCACCGGTACCGTCGTCGCCACCCGTCGCTATGAAGGGCTGGACGGCGTGCGCCTCCTCCTCGCGCAGCCCTTGGACGAGCACCTCGCGGACATCGGCGAGCCTTTCGTCGTCGCGGACGCGACCCAGGCCGGTGTCGGGGATGTCGTCAGCTGGGTGGGCGGCCGGGAGGCGGCGCTCGCGTTGCCGGTGCACTACGTGCCCATCGACGCCGCGGTGGTCACCATCGTCGATCAGGTCGACGCGAGGTCGCTCACGTGATCCTCTGCCGCGTCATCGGGACGTCCGTCTCGACCGTCCAGCACCCCGTCTACAACGGCAAGACCGTGCTCGTCTGCCAGCCAGTGCAGGCGGATGGCGCCACCCCGCGACTGCGCGCGTTCCTCGCGGTCGACTCGGTGCAGGCGGGCGAGGGAGACCTCGTGGTCGTCGCGCGGGAAGGCAACGCCGCGCGCCAGGTGCTCGGCGGCCCCGACGACCCCTTCCACTCGGTGATCCTCGGGATCGTCGACGAGGTCCACGTCCCCTCGTGATCCCCTCGGCCCGCGCGTGACCCGCATCCTCCTCACCGGAGGCGCTGGCTTCATCGGCAGCAGCGTGCTCGACGCCCTCGTCGCGCGCGGCGACCGGGTCACCGTCCTCGACGACTTCAACGACTACTACGACCCCGCCATCAAGCGTGAGAACCTCGCCGGCGCGCTGGCGACGGGCCGGGTCGAGGTGGTCGAGGGGGACCTGCGGAGCCCCGCCGTGTGGGCGTCCCTGGGCGTCGACGGCTGGCGGGCGGCGATCCACCTCGCGGCGCGCGCGGGAGTGCGGCCGTCGCTCGCGGACCCGGCGCTCTACGTCTCCACGAACGTTGTCGGGACCGCGAATCAGCTCGACTGGGCGGCGAAGGCGGGCGTGCCGGTGTTGTACGCCTCGTCGAGCTCCGTCTACGGAGACGGCTACCCCGCGCCGTTCGCCGAGGACGCGGCCCGGCTTCAGCCGGTCTCGCCGTACGGCGCGAGCAAGGTCGCCGCGGAGGAGCTCGCCCGCACCTGGAGTCGGATGGAGGGGCTGCGGGCCGTGGGCCTGCGGTTCTTCACGGTCTACGGACCTCGCCAGCGGCCGGACCTCGCGATCCACAAGTTCGCGCGGCGCATCGCGCAAGGGGAGCCGATCCCGGTGTTCGGCGACGGCAGCTCCGCTCGCGATTACACGCACATCCAGGACATCACGGCGGGGGTGCTCGCGGGTCTGGACGGGCTCCTTGCGGGGACTCTGGCCCACGACATCTACAACCTGGGCAGCGACCGGACGGTCCGGCTCGACGAGATGATCGCGAGCATCGAGCGCGCCGTGGGCAAGGCGGCGGTCATCGATCGGCAGCCCGACCAGCGAGGGGACGTGCGCCGAACGTGGGCTGATCTGACGCGGTCGGCGGGGGAGCTCGGCTACGCACCGAGCGTGGCGTTCGACGACGGGATCGACGACTTCGTCGCCTGGCTGCGGCGGCGCTGACCGCACGACCAGCGAGGCGCTGCGTGCGGGCTCGCCCTCCGGCTACCCCTCGGTCGCGGCGGGCTCCTTCGCTCCCGACGCGCCGTCCGCGGGCTTCGGCTCCGCGCCGGTCTCCACCCCGGCAGGGATGCGCCAGACCTCCTGCGCCTCTGCGATCTCGTCGTAGGCGGTGCTTCGCTCGGCGTCGACGCAGCACGTCTGGAAGCCCGACGCCCAGTAGGGCTTGGTGACGTCGATCGCGGGCGCGAAGGTGCTCAAGGGGATGCGCAAGTCCACCGCGCGGCCGACCCAGTGGCAGTCGTTGACGAGCTTCGCCTCCGCGGTGTCCGGCAGGAGCACCTCGCACGGGGAGTCCATCCCGCCGACCTTCACCTCGACCGTGACCATCTTGCCGTCCTGCTCGAGCCAGAAGCGCAGCTCGCGCACGGTGTCGTTCGCGACGCTCATGGGGTCTCGCGTGCGCACCCGCCCGTAGAGGTTCGTCGTGTCCATCGTGACGAGCGCCGACGTCAGGTCGTCCCAGCCGTTGTCGCCCTGCGCGTCCATCGGCGGATCGGTCAGCGTGGGCTCGTACTCGCGCAGCAGCGCGACGAGCTCGGCCGGCTCCCCGCTGGCCACGGCGGCCTCCGCCCGCACCCCGGCCTGCTCCCAGGCGACGCCCGCGTAGTCGGCGGCGGTGGCGGCGGGCGCAGGGGCGACGGCGCCCTCGGGGTCCTCCAGGACGATCACGGGGGGCGGCTTCGCCGAGTCGCTCCCTCCACATCCGGCGAGGGCGAGGGCGACGAGCAGCAGGGTCGGGGTCCGCATGCGCAAAGCCTCGGGGACGGGAGGATCCGTGTCAACGGCGGCTATGCTCCCCGGCCATGCCCGCCCCGCTCCCCGATGGCTCCCTGGCCGGGCTCGACCTGCGCGGCCGGGACCTCGCGGGGGCGTCGCTCGCCGGGCGCGACCTGTCCCGCGCCGACCTGACGGATGCGGACCTCACCGGGGCCGATCTGAGTGACGCGAACCTCGCGGGAGCGACCCTGCGGGGGGTCACGCTCCGGGGGGCGCGGCTGCTGCATGCGGACCTGACCGACGCGGAGCTCGATGGGGCCGACCTGAGCGAGGCGGCCCTGTCGGGGAGCACGCTGCTCCGGACCTCCTTCGTGGACACGCGCGCGGTGGGGGCGGCGTTCGACAATGTCGAGTGGACGGACAGCAAGGTCGTCGGTGGCGACTGGTCCGGGGCGAGCCTGGCTGGCGGCTCGCTGACGCGGGTGACGCTGGACGGGCTCACGGCGCGGGACGCGCGGCTGGACGGCGCGCGGCTCGAGGACTCGGATCTGAAGAGGGTGGCTCTGGACCGTGCGAAGGCGGATGGCCTGGCGGCGGTGGACACGTCCCTGGACCGGGTGAGCCTCGCGGAGGCGTCCGTGCGGGACGCGCGCCTGCGGTTCACGGATCTCACGGCGGTCGACCTGCGGGGCGCGGACCTCGGCGGGGCCTCGCTCGAGTCGGTGGACTTTCGGACCCCCTGGCTGGATGGGGTGCGCGCCGAAGGGGCGCGACTCGAGGCCTGCGCCGGCCTGGGGCGGGACGCGCGCCGGGCTCTGACGGAGGCGGGCGCGACGCTGAGCGAGACCCTGCCGACCCGGGTGCTCGGGGCGCTCCTCGCCGCCCCGGCCTGGGCGACGATGCTCGGGCTCGTGCTCGTCGTGGTGGGCGGCGGGGCGTGGTGGATCGGCCAGCGGGCGCCGGTCGCGCCGACGACCGTGCAGGCGACGGCGGAGCAGGCGGCGGTGGAGCAGGCGCTGGAGGCGGGGGCGGAGCCGGGCCTCGCGGCGGTGACGGCGTATGCGGAGCAGCTGGTCGAGGCGCGGGCGTTCGGCGCGGCGATGGACCTCGCGCGTCGCCTCGAGGGGGAGGGGGCGTCCGCGGAGCAGCGCATCGTGTCGCGGTGGGTTGCGGCGCGGACGCTCGTGGCGCGGGGCGACGCGGCGATGGCGCCCGCGGTGGTCGAGGAGCTCGCGGAGTACGTGCGGAGGACGCCCGAGGCTCCGGCGGGCCTGCGGATCGCGTCGGCGGAGGTCGCGGCTGCGGTCCATGGCGCTTCGGCCGGGCTGCCGTTCCTGGAGGATGTCCCGGCGTCGGTCACTCCGGGTGAGCGGGCGGAGGTCGAGCTCGCGCGGGCGGCGTTCCTCGCGCGGGCGGGGAATGTGCCGGCGGCCCTGGCGGCCTACGACGCGTTGCGGGGGAGGCTGGGCGACCTGCCGCTCCTGGAGGCGCGGGCCCGGGAGGAGAGGGCGCAGCTGCTCAAGGCGGGGGCGGACTCCGGCGCGGAGGAGCGGCGCCTGACCGAGCTGGTGGAGTCGGACGACCGGGAGCTCGCCGGGTGGAGCGCGGTGGGGCTGGCGCGGTTGGCGGTGAAGGAGGGGGCGCCGGAGGTTGCGCGGGAGCGATACGCGGCGGCCCTCGAGCGGTTCGGGGGTGTGGAGCAGGTCGCATTCCACGGGACGCTGGAGCTGGCGGATGTGCTGGCGACGCTCGGCGAGATCGAGGAGGCGGACGCAGCCTTGCGCGCGCTGATGGAGTCCGTGGACGGCGAGGAGTCGGGGTTGGTCGTGCGGCAGGCGCGGGTGGATCTGCGGCGCCGTGCCGGCGACCTGGACGGGGCCATCCGGCTCGCGGGGGCGACGGCGCGGTGGGCGAAGAGCCCGTCGGCGGTGTTGCGGGCGCAGCTGCAGCAGGCCGGCCTCGCGGACGAGGCGGGGCGGGTCGTCGAGGCGGAGGAGCTCTACGGGGCGGTGGCGGCGGAGACGGAGGACCCGGAGATGGAGTCCGCGGCCCGGTTCGGGCTGGCGACGCTGCTGCGCAGGACGGGGCGGGCAGAGGAGGCGCTGCCGCTCATGCAGGCGGCGCTCGCGGTGTTGCCGGCTCAGCACCGGCGGCGGGGCGCGATCGTGGTCGAGACGACGGAGGTGCTCGAGGAGCTGGGGCGGCTGTCGGTCGAGGGGCTGCAGGCGGGGCTCGCGGACGCCCGGATGGCGGGGCTGCCCGATGAGGAGCCGGCGGCGTACGGCGGCTTGCTGCTGCGCCTGGCGGACCAGATGCGGGCGGAGGGTCAGGCGGAGGACGCGCTGACGATCTACCAGCAGGTGGCGGACTCGCTGGGGGCGAGCCAGGAGCCGCTGCTCAGGCAGCGGGCGCTGGACGGGCAGATCGCGGCGCTGACGGAGCTGGGGCGGCAGGAGCAGGTGGGGGAGCTGCTGGACACGGTGTCGGTGGCGTCCCTGAACTCCGGCGATGCGGAGGAGGCGTGCGACGCGAGCTTCTCGATCGCGCTCGGGCGGCTCGAGGCGGGGGACGCGGGGCGGTGCCTCGAGGAGCTGACGGCGATGTTCGGGACGTGCCGGGAGCCGCGGATGATGCTGCGGCTGGTGCCGGAGGCGGCGGACGCGCTGGTGGCGCGGGCGGCGGAGGTGCAGGCGGGGGAGCTGCTGCGGGGGCTGCGGGACGACGAGGGGGTGCCGGCGGTGGGGCGGCAGGTGGCGGCGCTGGAGCTGGGGAAGCTCGGGAGCGCGGACGACCTGGGGCTGGCGGCGGATGGACCCGACGAGGCGCTGGCGGACCTGGCGCGTGTGGAGATCGCGCGGCGGCTCGCGGAGGCGGGGGACGCCGAGCAGGCGCGGGGGCTGCTGCGACCCATCGCGGAGGGCAAGGGGAGCGAGAGCGTGCCGCGGGGGCTGGCGCGGGTGGAGCTGGGCCGCATCGCCGCGAGGGCAGCAGAGGCGGGGGCGGCGCGGGCCTGGTTCGGGCTGGTGGTGGAGGAGTCGCCGGAGGGCTGGATCCGGGCGCAGGCGGAGGACGGGCTGGGGGAGCTGGCGGGGGAGTAGGGGTGTCCTTCCGATGAGGGCTGTTCCTCGCGATGAGGGCGGCTTTGTGCGGCCGGGCGCACTGCGAGAAGCACCCTTTGTCGCAGGGTCGGGTTTGGCAGACGCAAACCGTCTGCGAGGGCGCGCCCTTTGTCGCAGGGTCGGGTTTGGCAGACGCAAACCGTCTGCGAGGGCGCACCCTTTGTTGCGGGGTCGGGCTTGGCAGACGCAAGCCGTCTGCGAGGGCGCACCCTTCGCCGCAGGTCCTCCCCTCGTGAGCGTCTGCGGCCCCGCTGGTACCCTCGTCGGCCATGACCTCCCGCGCCCAGCTGGCTTCCGAGATCGTCCGCGCGTCCCACGCCCTGCACACGCGGGGGTGGGTGGCGAACCACGATGGGAACGTGTCTGTGCGGCTCGACGCCGAGCGGTTGATGGTCACGCCGACCGCGACGAGCAAGGGCGACGTCACCGAGGCGGGGCTCGCCGTGACCTGCATGCAGGGCAAGCCCGTCGAGGACGGCGGCCGTCCGCCGTCGGAGTTCCTGCTGCACGTCTTTGGGTGCTACCGGGTCCGGGAGGACGTGCGCGCGGTCGTCCATGCCCACCCGCCTTACGCCACGGCCATGGCCTGCGCGGGCTTCCCCATCGAGGTGTTTCTGGCGGAGGCGGTCGTCTCCATCGGGGCCGCCATCCCGCTGACCGAGCTGGCTCCGCCGTCCGGCAAGGAGGGGGCGGCGCCGATCGCGAAGCTCATCGGTGACCACGACGCGCTGTTGTTGGCACAGCACGGGGTGATCACCGTGGGGCGAGACGTCGAGCAGGCGATGCTGCGGATGGAGCTCGTGGAGCACCTGGCGCGGATCTGGACGCTGGCGCAGCCCATCGGCGGGGTGAAGAAGCTGCCCACGGCGATGGTGGACGCGATGCTCGCGAAGCGCCGCAAGGCCGCAGGGACGCTCGGGAGCGCGGCGGCGAAGGCTGGACTGGCGTCGAGGTCCGACGCGGACTCGCCCGACCCTGCGTCTTCACAGGCGACGGCGCCGACGAGCGCACCCGCGGCGCCGAGCTCCGCGACGCCTCCCACTTGGACCCCCGCCGGCCCACCCCCCGCGCCGGACGCCTGGTCCGGGGGCAAGACCGAAGGTGCCTGTGGCGTCGTCTACGGCGCCGGCGAGACCAGCGACGCCCCCCAGAGCGACGTCGCCTCCCTCGTCCAGGACGAGATCGCCCGCCACCTTCGCGGCAGCTGACGCCCCACTCCGCCCCTCCGCGAGTACCCTCCCCGCGTGAAACGCCCCCGTCGCTCCGAGGACCCACCCCTCGGTGGCCGCGCCGCCGCCTCCAGGAGACTCCCCATGACTGTCCACCATGACGCCGACAAGGCTCAGCCCGTCGAGGATGTCGTCCGCGAGCGCTACGCCGCGGGCGCGCAGGCCGCTGAGGCAGCGCTCTGCTGCCCCATCGACTACGACCCGCAGTATCTGAAGGTCCTCCCCGAGGAGGTCCTCGAGCGCGACTACGGCTGCGGCGACCCGTCCAAGTTCGTCAAGGAGGGAGACACCGTCCTCGATCTCGGCAGCGGTGGCGGAAAGATCTGCTTCATCTCCAGCCAGATCGTCGGCCCCGAGGGCAAGGTCCTCGGCGTCGACATGACCGACGAGATGCTCGACCTCGCCCGGCGCTCCGCTCCGGTCGTCGCCGAGCGGATCGGCTGGGACAACTGCACCTTCCACCGGGGCTACATCCAGGATCTCCGCACCGACGTGGACCGGGTCGCCGACTGGCTCGCCGCCAACCCCGTCACCGACGCCGCCTCCCTCGCGCGCTACGAGTCCTGGAAGAAGGCCGAGTTCGCCGCGAACCCCATGGTCCCCGACGGCTCCGTGGACGTCGTCGTCAGCAACTGCGTCCTCAACCTCGTCGACCCCGCCGACCGCGCCTCGATGCTCGAGGAGATCTTCCGCGTGCTCAAGAAGGGCGGCAAGGCCGCCATCTCTGACATCGTCTGCGACGAGCCCGTCCCCCAGCCCATGAAGGACGACCCCACGCTCTGGTCCGGCTGCATCAGCGGCGCCTGGGAGGAGTCCGACTTCCTCGCCGCCTTTGAGCGCGCCGGCTTCCACGGCATCCACATCGGCGCCTACCAGCAGGAGCCCTGGCAGACCGTGAACGGCATCGAGTTCCGCTCCATGACCGTCGTCGCCTACAAGGGCAAGCAGGGCCCGTGCTGGGACCACATGCAGGCCGTCGTCTACAAGGGCCCCTTCTCCTCCGTCCTGGACGACGACAACCACAGCTACCCCCGGGGCGAGCGCGTCGCCGTCTGCAAGAAGACCTTCGACCTGCTCAAGAGCGGCCCCTACGCCGACAGCTTCCTCTTCATCGAGCCCCGTGAGCCCGTCTCCGCGGCGGACGCCAAGCCCTTCGACTGCGCGCCCACGGACCATCTCGCCAACGCGGCGGGCTGGGCCCGCGTGAACGCCGGCGTTGCGCGGCGCTCCGCGAAGGAGACGAAGGGCGCCGACTACAGCGAGACCATCGCCTGCGACCCCGACAGCGGCTGCTGCTGAGCGCCCGCGACCGGCCCGACCACCTCTGGCCGGGCCTCATCGCCGCTGTGCACCTCTGTGCACGTTCCCTCCCCCGGTGGCCGCCCGCCCCCGCGCCCGCCACCTCGCCCTCCGCCGACTCGACTGAAACCAAAGCGCTTTCCGCGCATGGCACGCGCCGTGCTCCCTGGTGGGACCGTCCACCCTCGGAGCCCTGCCCATGCACCTGTTCGACCTCATCCCCCCTCCCGGCCTCCGCCGCCTCGCCCTCCTCGCGGCTGCCGGCCTCCTCGTCGCTTGCCCCACCGCCAACGACGACGACAGCGCGGCGAATGACGACGACGCCGCCGATGACGACGACGCCGCCGATGACGACGACTCCGCTGGCGCCCCCGACGGTGACGGCGACGGGAGCCCCGCCTCCGAGGACTGCGACGACGACGACCCGCTGAACTACCCGGGCAACGTCGAGAGCTGCTTCGACGGCCAGGACAACGACTGCGACGGCATCATCGACCGCGCTCAGCTCGGCTCCGCCTACCTGAACACCGGCGGCTCCTCGGTCCTGTTCGACGCCCCGTCGCCTCACGACTACGCCCAGGGCTTCACCGTCGAGTTCTGGGGCCGCGTGGACACCCTCCCCGAGGGCGACGACATGCGCTGGTTCTGGCACCGCGGAGGCGGGACCGGGGCCCAGGGCGACTACCTCCTCGTGGACGCCGTCCGCGGCGACGGCAAGATCCCCCTCGCCCCCCAGCTCGAGACCCGCAACGGCAACACCTCGGGCTCCACCGTCGCGTCCGACGGCACCACGCCCGTCGGGACCTGGACCCACGTCGCCGTCGTCGGGGACCCGGCCACCGGGGAGCACCGCTTCTACATCGACGGGATCCTTCGGGCGACCGAGACCCCGGCCGCAGCCTGGTGGGACAGCGAGGTCCTGCCCCAGGGGACCCTCCAGATCGGCGGCTGCTGCAACGGAGGCGGCGCGAACTTCAGCATCGACGACCTGCGCATCTGGTCGGTGCCCCGCGACGATCAGCAGATCGCGGCCCATGTCTGCGGGCCGGCCGTCGGGTCCAGCGCTCCGGGCCTCATGGTGAACTTCGACTTCGAGGGCGGCGACTTCGAGAGCTCCGACGCCGGGCCCGAGGGTGTCAACTTCATCCAGGCCGGCGGCTCGGCGGCGTTGGCGAGCTGGTAGCGCGACGCGGTCGCCCGGAGTGGCCCGGATCCGCCGAGCGCTCGCCTACCTCCCGAGCACCCGCCGCACCCCCTTCGGCCACAGCGCGACCCGCAGGTCCCCATCCGGCGCCGCCGCCAGCGCGGCGGACAGCGCGTCCCGCAGCCCCTCGTTCGGCGCGAACTCCACGAGCCGTGCGAGGTACTGGGACAGCCGGGGGGCCGCCTGGATGTATGCGTCGAGGCGCGTCAGGTCGCCGCCGCCGCCCCGGGCGGCGATCGCGCGGTCCATGTGGGCCTTCAGCGAGCCCCCGCGGAATCCCATGAAGAGCCGCACGAGCTCGGCCTCCTCCCCCTTCGTCACCGGCCACACCCGCCCCGGCGTCGTGGGACGCGGCGCAGCCCGCGGCGCCTCGTGGCGGGTCTCCATCGCCGTGGCCTGGTGCTCGTCCCGGGTGGACTCGGAGCGCGCCACCGCCTCGGGCGCTCGATCGTCGTAGGCCACCGCCCCCGCGAACACGAAGAGCTGCAGGTAGGGCCTCCCTCGCGCGTCCACCACCTGGACTTCGCCCGCGTCGCCCACGACGACGGGCTGGGCCACGCTCACGGGCTGGAGCGTCGCCCCCGGCACGAGCGGACCTGCCCGCACCGGCCGCGCCACCCCCGGCAGCGCGTGCACCTCGAGCCCGCCGGTCCCCCGCGTCACCAGGAGCTGCGCGCGGGACAGCCGGCGCAGGAGCCCGAGGTCCAGGCACGCC
>ENA-OWNT01000424-OWNT01000424.1-seawater-metagenome-genome-assembly--contig:-NODE-424-length-102612-cov-9.218852_pt1 | contig 102612 bp, 82 predicted proteins | sample MGYA00238136_ERZ651165 | MGnify/ENA primary metagenome ERZ651165 (study PRJEB26861, sample SAMN08777766) | seawater metagenome | isolation source: coastal seawater | place: USA: Florida | collected...
CCCAGACCAGCCCCCGCAAGACCGCCGGCACGGCGGAAAAGATATTTGCCCTTGTTGTCGGCGCAATGGCCGGATCAATCCAGCGGGAATAAACCAGCGCCCAGTACAGACGCTCCTCCACCATACGGCAGATGGCGTGCGCCTGTCCGCGCTGTTCATCAGACAGTCCGGCATCAAAGTCATGGTCCGTCAGCTTTTCCAGCTCGCTGCGGATCATTTCACTGTCACCGACCAATTGTCCGTTATCCAGCTTGATCGCGGGCAATTTGCCCTTCGGCCCCTTGCCGGGATTGAACTCGAACTTGACATCGAATTCGATGCCCGATTCCTTCATCAGCAATTCTGCCTTGTTGCAGAACGGGCTGGGATTGGGCAGGCCCAGCGAACGGGGAAACTGTACCAGCGTGACCACGGAGGTGCCTCCTGACAGATGGATCCTGACCGCAGCCTGCGGCAAGCGGCACCACATGTCAAACGGGCAGAAATCACAATTCTGCCACGTGGATCTGTTTCCAAATCCGGCTGAATACTGATCGCGAATCCGACATAAAAGTTTAGATTTGCTTCGGCAGATTACCTGCGCCGATGGTCAACTGATTTCCGGAAAGAAACGAGATGCTGAAACGCCTGCTGATCCTGACACCGCTGATACTTGGTGCACCGTCATTGCTGGCACAGAGTTCGGATCGTCAGCCGCTGTTTCCATCGAATCCCGCCATCACCCGGATTGGCGAACTGACCTATCTGGGCGGTGTGGTTCTGTCCCATCCGGACGGGCGATTTGGCGGCATGTCGGGCCTTTTCCGAAATGGAGACGGGTTTGTTGCCGTCAGCGATCAGGGCAACCGCCTGTTTTTATTGATAAAAGAGTGCTGATCTGTACTTCTCTAGGGTTATGGTGCTCTCTATGGACAGATGCGGCCTTAAAAACCAACTCAAGGAGCGGGCTATGGTATAGGTCTTGTAATTCTGCTAACGTCCAATTTTTCATATCTCGTCGATTTTGGTGCAAATGTAAGGTTTACTCATTTAGAATGGAAAGTGGGGCTTACAAAATGTGCGTCCTTCCCTGACAATTTTTGTGGTCAGCGTGCTAAAAGTTAGGACCTGTGGAGGATCAGGCTTATCGCATTGCCACCAAAGCCGGTCGCATTGACCATAATAGTGCTTATAGAAGATGGCAATTCTGCTTCTTGGTCTGTCATAAAAGGTAATGGGATAAAAGTTTGATGCCTTAGCATGAGTAAAGCCATTTCCAAGCTGAGGGCTCCCGAAGCTCCAAGTGAATGCCCAATCTTCCACTTATTATTTGTGATTAGCGGGCATTTTTCTGGGAAGACAGATCGAATGGCCTGGTACTCGGCTTTATCTCCGCGAACAGTTCCTGGTGTATGACTAACTATAACATCCACCTGATCCAAGTTCGCCTCCTCCAAAGCCATGCTCATGGCCAATTGCAAGGCGCTCCCTGTGGCTGAAATACTCGTAGGAGAAGATAGCGATTCCATAGCAAACCCCAATCCCGTAATCCAGGCAAGCGGCCTTTGGTCGGGCTTGCCGCTTAGCACAAAGCTTGCCGCTGCTTCTCCCAGTACCATGCTATTCATGTCTTTCCGCAGATCCATTGCTCGACAGGGAAAAGCTGTTTTTTCAGAGGAAGCATAAATTCGTAGGGCTTGCATTTGGGCTATGGTGAAGGGCGTGAGTGGGGCTTCCGCTCCTCCTGCTAAAAATAATTCGCATCTTCCTGATTCCAACCAACTTATCCCATTGGCTATGGCATGAAGAGCACTACTGCAAGTTACGGAGTGACTGAGACTCATGGCTTGTACTCCCAACCGTTGGGCCACCCAACTAGAGACGTTGCCCAAAGTTGATAAGGGTGAAGTATTTGGACTAAGTGCTTCCTGTGCCAAGAACTGACGGTGTGCTTCCTCCAAGATAGTGGTAGCACCCCTGGAAGATCCAATATTTATACCCCATTTGAAGGATGACAGATCCTCTGCCAACCCCTTGACCGCATGCTCTGCACTACTGATAGCCAACAAAGCCGTTTTATCTAACTTATTATATGGTTTTCCTTCGGCACGAAGTTCTTCCAGTTCTTGGGAAGCGTTTGGAGTCAATTGCCCTGTCCAGTACCCGTCCTTAGTTTCCTGCATTAGACAGGTCTTGGACTTTTGGTAATTACGCCAAATTTCCTCGGGCCGGTGCCCTAAGGGTGAGATACTACCCATTCCCACGATTCCAATTCGCTGCTTCGTCATATCTACTTTGCTGGATAAATACGCGCTATGTTAGCCATGCTTTTTTTAAAATAGGACTAATCGTTGCTGCCCAATACGCAACCTGTTTTTCGTCTACAACTTCTAACTGCGGTAAATGAAATAAGGCTTCTGTTCCACTCATTTTCTCGATAATGGAAGAGGTAGAGGGTGTTTTGGGGCCATTAAAAATAAGGCCTGCCAATGGGATCTTTCTTTCTGCTAGACACTGTAGGCTCAGTAATGAGTGATTGATACTACCTAAATAGTGCTGAGATACAAGTACTACCGGCAACTGTAAATATTCGATCAGATCGAGCATCGTATCTTGCTCATTAAGGGGAACCATTAGCCCACCTGCCCCTTCAACAATTAGAAAGTTATCTGTAGATGGTAGGCGGAAGGTCTCAAGGTTTATGGTGAGATCTTCTAAAGCAGCTGAATGGTGCGGTGATGCCGGTGTTTGTAATCGATAAGTTTCAGGATGAAACTGCTCAACCGGTACCTGGCTTAAGGTTTGCACCTTCATACTGTCAGATGCATGGAGGTCTCCCGACTGTACAGGTTTCCAGTAGTCGGCCTGTAGGGCACGGGTAAGAATGGCAGAGACTATTGTCTTTCCTATTTCTGTGCCAATCCCACTAACAAATACTCCTTTCCCCATAAACAGGAATAATTTTATTGATCAAGGTAGTCAGTTCGTCGATCTGTTTGGTTGTATTGAAACTATGCAAGCAAATGCGTAATCGCTCCTTTCCTTTTGGGACGGTCGGCGAAAGTATCGCTCGAATATCAAAGCCAGCTATTTGCAATTCCTTGGCCATTTGCTTGGCGGAAGCATTGCCTGGAACCAAAACACATTGTATAGGACTGTCACTAGGTATAAAATGTTTAGCTACAGCAGGAATTAGTTTTGCTTTGAATTCACTAATCCGCTCTCGAAGTTGTACTATTTGCTTGCCCGCTGACATCTCCAAATAGGCCCAATGTATTCTTGCCAGCAGTGGATCTGGCAAGGCTGTCGTGTAAATAAAGGAACGGGAAAAGTTGATGAGGAATTCTCGAAGGACGGCGGAACCAACCACCACGGCTCCATGCGCACCGATGGCTTTACCAAAGGTGTGCACCCTGGCCCAAACTTGATCAGCAAGCCCTAAAGCCTGCACCAGACCTTGCCCTTCATTCCCAAATACACCAGTAGCATGGGCCTCGTCTACCAATAACTCAGCTCCCAAACTTTTGCAGATAGATATCATTTCCTCTAAAGGAGCAGCATCTCCGTCCATGGAGTAAATACTTTCCACTATAACTAGTTTTCTTCCCTTGGCACGTTCCAGTTTATCCCTTAGATCATCCAAGTCATTGTGCCGAAAATTAAAGGCTTGTCCATTAGCCAGCTGGATGCCTTCTCTCAAGGAGGCATGGATCAATTGATCATAAATTAGAGTGTCGTGTCGAGTAGTGAGGCAAGACAACAATCCCAGGTTGGCTTGATAGCCCGATGTATAGACTAAGGCGGCCTCGGCCTGGTGAAACTGTGCGAGAAATTGTTCTAATTCTACGGCGGCTTTGGAATGTCCGGAAATTAACCGTGATCCCGTTGCTCCCCAATTAGCGGCGGCTGAAAGAAAGCCAATATCTTGGCTTGGCGATTTGGCTAATCCTAAATAATCATTAGAGCAGAAGTCAATTAGGTGGTCATTTACCCAAAGACTTCGCAAGGCATTTTCTTCCTTTCGAGCTGTCAACTTTTGCATCAAATATTGCTCAAATGGCTTCATGCCGCAAAGGTAGATATTTTTATTTCAAGACCAATTTCCGACTAAGCTCACCGATCGATTTGTTCTTTTTTTGCTTGTCCTTCTCTATTTTAGCGACAGCGTACACTGCGAACTATGAAGTTTGGAAAACTGCAAGATATTACGGGCGTTGATTTTAGGTTGCCGGCCGATCCAGCCGAAAACCAGGCCATTCTGGCTAAGGCAGTGGAACAAACAGAGTTCCTAAATGTTTATATTGGCTGCACGGGCTGGAGTATGCCTGAGTGGGTGGGTAGAGTTTATCCTACCGGTACACGTACAAAGGGATTTCTTACTGCCTATGGCAAACAATTTAATACGATTGAATTAAATACCACCCATTATCGCATTCCAGGTCTGGAAATGATTCAACGGTGGTATGAGCAAACGCCAGCGGATTTTAGATTTTGTCCAAAGATACCGCAAAGCATAAGCCACAGCCGTAATCTAGGGCTAGGGGGGGAGCAGATTCCCTTATTTTGTGAGGCGGTCCAAGGACTAGAAGAAAAATTGGGTTGTTGTTTTATGCAACTGCCTCCTTATTTCGGACCCGATCGGCTGAAACAATTGGAGACCTTCCTACAGGCCTTTCCAACACATATTCCATTAGCTATCGAATTGAGACACGAGGCTTGGTTTAAAGATGCTACGACTCGCCTGGGGTTGTTTGAGGTATTGGAAAACACAAATAGTGCTACTGTACTCACAGATGTGGCTGGCCGCCGTGATGTGCTGCATATGCGATTGACCAACGCAATTGGTATGACCCGTTTTGTTGGAAATGATCTACATCCGACGGATTATGAACGTGTAGATGAATGGGTTCTTCGGCTCCAGCATTGGCGTGAACAGGGCTTGCGAGAAATGTACTTTTTCACACATGAGCCAGACAACCTGAAAGCCCCTGATTTAGCCGATTATTTGGCCCGCCAACTCAAGGGTAAAGAGGGCATTCAGACTCGGGGTCCGGTATTTTTTGCTTCGGATCAGGGCGAACAAATGAGTCTTTTTTGATTGCAGCAATTTTTTGCTACATTTGACGCACTGCATATATTTGCCCTATCTTCTAAAACATCAGCTCAAACTCGCTCAACATGGCAGAGAATTCTTTTCCTTTGATCACTAGGGATCTTAGCTGGTTGTCTTTCAACTATAGAGTCTTGCAAGAAGCCAAAGACCCTACGGTTCCTTTGTTCGAGCGAATTAAGTTCCTAGCCATTTATTCCTCAAACCTGGATGAGTTCTTTCGTGTGCGGATGGCGAATCATCGCAACCTCTTGCGAGTTGGTAAAAAAACAAAGAAAGAACTGGAGTTTTCACCAAAGCAGATCGTTAAGGACATCCAAGATGTAGTAACGAAGCAGCAGGAAGAAGTGAGTTCGATTTTCGAAAACCAGATCATTCCAGAGTTAAAAAAGCATAGCATTTTCCTTAAGCGTAGGTTGGACCTGAACGAAGAGCAACGTGAATTTGTAGAGGATTATTTCAAGGATCACATGTTGCCTTTTGTACAGCCGGTTTTGTTGGTTAAGGACAAAATTCGGCCTTTCCTTAATAATGCAGCCTTATACCTGACGGTACTTTTACAATCTAAAGAAAATCAGGAAGCTCCCCATGAGTATGCCATTGTAAAAATACCTTCTGATCACTTACCGCGCTTTATCAAATTACCTTCACCGGAAAATAGACATGATCTTATTATTCTGGATGATATCGTGCGTCATAGTGTTTCTTGGATGTTTCCAGGATATGAGATCGTTGATACCTTTTCGATCAAATTGACCCGAGACGCGGAGTTGTATATCGATGATGAATTTGCGGGAGACTTGATACAGAAAATCAGAGATAGTTTGGCTAAGCGGCATGTAGGTCCTGCTTCTCGTTTCGTGTACGATAGAGAAATGCCAGGAGAACTCTTGGAATCTTTGAAAGATGTCTTTGTATTGGAAAAGTACGATACCCTAGAGGAAGGTAGGTACCACAACAACTTTGATTTCTTTAAATTTCCTGATTTCGGTCTTACCCAACTTAAGGACCCTCCCATGCTGCCATTGCCTTACCCAGAATTGGAAGAGGCGAAGGACTACTATAAGAACATTAAGGAGAAAGATCATTTATTGCATTATCCTTACCATGCTTATGAATCGGTGGTTCGATTTTTTGAAGAAGCAGCAGCCGATCCGGATGTAACACATATTAAGATCATCCAATATCGAGTAGCCAAACGCTCTCGAATCATGCAGGCATTAATGAATGCTGTTCGTTCAGGTAAGCAAGTATCCGTCTTTATTGAAGTAAAAGCACGCTTTGATGAAGAAGCAAACTTGGTTTGGGGAGAGCGACTGGAAAAAGCAGGAGTAAAGGTTCACTATAGTTTTCCGGGTGTGAAGGTGCATTCCAAATTAGCTTTGGTGCGAAGGTTGGAATCTAACCATGAACGTATGTACGCTTACTTGTCTACCGGAAACTTTCATGAAGATACTGCCAAATTATATACCGATATGGGATTGTTCACGGCGGACAAGCGTATCGTGAGTGAAGTGGCTAGGGTTTTTTCTTATTTAGAAACGGTCAAACAACCCCAGCAACCCTTCAAGCATTTGTTGGTTGGACAATTTAACCTTAGAAAGGGTTTAGAACATTTAATCGACTTTGAGATCCGTAAAGCAAAGGCAGGTAAAACGGCCAAGATTATTCTAAAGATGAATAGTTTGCAGGATCCAACCATGATCAACAAACTGTATGAGGCTAGTCAGGCTGGCGTACAGATTAAGTTAATTGTTCGAGGGATTTGCTGCTTGGTACCAGGACTGAAAGGTCTAAGCGACAATATTGAGGCTATTAGTATTGTAGATCGATTTCTGGAGCATAGCCGAATCTTTATTTTTTATCATGGGGGACGAGAAAAAATCTATTTGTCCTCGGCGGATTGGATGGTACGTAATCTATCATATCGAATCGAAACGGCATTCCCTATTCTCGATGCTAAACTCAGAAGGGAGATCAAAGATTATTTAAACATTCAGTTACGAGATAACGTGAAGGCTCGCCTCCTGGATGAAGACTCCAACAATGATTACTACAAGAATGGGAGTGATATGGCCATACGTTCGCAAGTAGAGACCTATTACTATGTGAAGCGAAAGTTGGATAACATGTTCAAGCAAAAATCCAGCAATAAGTAGGTAACTCTAAGTTTCCTTTACCAAACGCTATTTTATTGGCACTCCGTCGATATTTGCTTCCCCTTTATCCAAGAAGATGAGACAGAGCGGCAGAATCCTCTATTTTCGTTTCTAGAAAATTCAAATTAACTAAGTCGGGTTATATGGGAGTGGAAGATGTTGTAATGACATCTTGTAAAGACCCGGCCTTTACCACAACCATTAAATATTATTGTTATGAAGCGTTTTCGATTGCATTGGTTACCACTTCTTGCACTATTAATCCTGGTAGCTTCCTGTCAAAATGAACATGAAAATCGGACAGAGGCCCTGAAGTATATTCCGGATGATATCAATAGTTTGACGATTATTGATGTGCCAGATCTGATGGATAAGGCAGATTATGAGGCTTTGATCGAACTACCTGCATATAAGCGGTTTATCTTAAAGGCAGCAAACGAGAATACCACTATTGCTGCTGTCCTGGAAAATCCTCGGCAATCAGGTTTGGATGTCAACCAACACTTTTATTTGGCAACCAACTACGATCTGCTAAGCCGGAGGTCTGTCAAGAGTGGTTATGCAGCTTTTGTCGCTCCGGTTGAAAATAAAGAGCAATTGGAGCACAACATGGCGGCCCTGGACATTCAGTTTGTGCCGGCCACGCAAAATTTTGGCCATTCAGATATGGACGGAATGCATATTGTGTGGAATGATGAAGTGCTTGTGATGGGAATTGGACCCGCAACGCCCAACCTACAGGACAAAATAGAATCTTACCTTAACACAACTCCTAAGAATAGTATTTATACCAATAGAAATTTACAGAAAAGTCTGGATAGAGATTTTGATATTGCCAATTGGACCAGGATTGATCCATTCTTAGAGCAAGCTAGTGATGATCTCTTTACTACGATGTTAGGCATAGATCGGAAGGATCTTTCTGACAACTACATTAATTCATACCTGCATTTTAGAGAAGGAGAGATTGAAGGCGAAAGTTATTTCGATCTTAAACGTGGTCTGACCAATGATCTTCAGTTGTTATTTAAAGATGAAGTCAAGACTAAGTTTGGAAAATACATGCCTGGAGAGGACCTAGTTGGAATGATGGCGGCGGCCATTGATCTAAAGGGGATTAACCAACTGTTGATTGAAAAGCATGTGAAGGGGGCTGGAATGCAGAAATTGAAAGAGTACGGATTATCCTTTGATGATGTCATCAGAGCATTTACTGGGGAAGTAGCTCTTGGCCTTTATGCTGGAGCGGATAGATCAGCAGAACCCTTGCTGGTATTGCCGATTGAGAAAAGAAACCGTTTCCGAGCTTTACTGGACTTTGCTTTAGACAAAGAAATTCTTGTAGACCTGGGAGATAACAGATATGGTTTAAATGGAGGGCCCTACGATGATGCCATGTTCCAAAGAGTAGGAGACATGCTGTATATCTCAAGTGATGAGGAATTATTGGATCAGATAGCTAATGACAGCTTTGAGCGAGGCGGGAGAACTATCGAAAATATGGCGGATTTGATGCCTGATAACATTTTTTCGGCCTTCGCTAATATGCAAGCTTTGCAGCAAATAGAAACGGACTTCAGAGAGATGCCATTTGAAGAATTCAAGACCCATGCTAATCGCAAAAAGGCCGCGTTTCTTCTGAAAATGAAAGACGGAGATTCAAACGCACTTTGGCAATTCTTCAATGAGATGAACAACATAATTCTCAGAGAAGAAGGCGATTCTATCTAGGAGAAAGTGGCAATCTTTTCGATAATAAAGGTCCTTATTCGACAAATCACGTGGACATTTATTAAATGAGCTAATAAAGTGCCAATGACGATTACTGTTAATGAAGCATTGTATTGCATTTTATAGTGCTTTCAGACAGGAGCTTCGTCGAAAAACCACATAAATGATAAAGTGTAAGTCCATGTTCTGTAGAGCATGGACTTGTTTTTTTGGAGTTCTTTCGTCATAGAATCGTGATACATTTGTGAACCTTAGCCCTTAATTTTGGAAGAAAAAAGATCATGCTGAATATCAAATGGACACTGTTGCTTTTTATCCTTAATAGTTTTACGACTACTGCCGAGCCAGAAGCTAAGGTGTTGCCGATTACTAGCCTGAAGAATCCCGTTGAGTTGGGTAAAGTGAATTGGGAACGCCGCCTGGACAAGGGGATCAAGCAGGCGCAACAAACTGATCGGCCAATTTTCTTGCTCTTTCAAGAAGTCCCTGGCTGTGCCACTTGCCGGAATTATGGCCACAATGTCCTATCACATCCATTAATCGTGGAAGCTATCGAGGATTTATTCACACCGGTGGCCATCTTCAACAATAAAGGGGGAGAGGATGCCAAAGTATTGAATTACTTTGGTGAACCTTCCTGGAATAATCCGGTAGTACGAATTATTGATACGGACAAAAAAGATATCGTAGAACGGATTAGTGGCAATTACAGCCCCCTAGGAGTAGTGCAGTCCATGATTATTGCATTGAAAAGAGCGAGCAAAGACGTACCAGCCTACCTTGAGCTTTTAGAACAAGAGTTATATGCGCAGCAACAGGGGACTGAGACAGCCACCCTAGGGATGTACTGTTTTTGGACTGGAGAGAAGAACTTAGGAGCGTTGCCGGGTGTAGTAGAAACGCAGCCTGGGTTTATGGGTGGGAGAGAAGTAGTTCAGGTTCAGTTTGATCCTTCTCTGATTAGTTATGAGAATCTTGTTGGTGAGGCACAGAAAGCGCAGTGTGCTAGCCAAGTTTATACGGAAGATCAAACGCAAAAATCCAAGGCTGCCGCCTTAGTTGGCAAGTCCAAAGTACAAGAAGTGAGTCGTTTTCGGCTCGATAGCGAGCCCAAGTACTATATGTCAAAAACGCTCTATAAGTACTTGCCCATGACGGCCATTCAGGCGACCAAAGCCAATAGCCTCATTGGACAAGGAATGGCTCCAGATGAAGTACTATCACCCAGACAATTAGCCTTGATGAAACATATTCGCCAAAACCTGAACCAAAAATGGCCGGAAGCTATAGGCACTGACCTCATGACTGCTTGGGCAAAAGTTGAGAAGTTAAAATCATAACCTTCTTCGACAAATCTCGAGGATAGTCATAAAATGAGATAAAGAAGCGTCACTGACGATTACTGTCATTGGACGATTACATTTTACTTTGAGTGTCTTCAAACACGAGGTCGAAGAACCAATCATACTAGACGACCATTCCCCTTCGGTAAACTGAGACAAATTTCCGCATTACTGATATCCCTTTCAGCGCCGCCCTTTAACTTGCGTAGCCAAGCTAAAGGGCGATTCTATTATAGTAACTAGGCTGGTTTTGAAAAGATTTAGTATCATTGAAATAACAAGTTGACCTTTAGTGTCAATTATTTTTACATTTGACAAAACGAACCAACTCACATGAAAAGTAAACTCCTCTACTGGTCAATCACCGTTGCCATTGCTGGATTTCTGTTCGGATTTGATACAGTAGTCATCTCGGGTGCCAATCAGCCGATTAAGGCCCTTTGGGGTACTACGCCATTATTTCACGGTTTTTTCATCATGTCAATGGCCCTTTGGGGAACCGTAATTGGAGCACTTTTTGCAGGGATTCCCAGTCAAAGACTTGGGCGTAAGAATACTTTGATCTGGATTGGAGTACTGTTTTTTCTCTCCGCTCTTGGTTCAGCCATCGCTTGGGATCCTTATAGCTTTTCCTTTTTCCGCTTCATCGGTGGAGTAGGGGTAGGGGCCTCTTCTGTAGCTGCGCCAGTGTACATTTCTGAGATTTCTACGGAAAAGAATAGAGGACAGTTGGTGGCTTTGTATCAGTTCAACATTGTATTGGGCATATTTGTGGCTTTCTTTTCCAATTATCTACTGAAGGGCTTCGATGGAGGGAATGACTGGCGATGGATGTTGGGGGTAGAGGCTATCCCTGCACTGATTTACACCTTGATGGTTCTGGGCGTACCCAAAAGCCCTCGTTGGTTGTTATTGATAAAAGGGGATGAACAAGGAGCAAAGAATATCTTATCTCGGATTGGGATCGAGAATGTAGCGGCTGAGATCGATGCCATCAAGAATTCTGTAAAATCCGCGGTAAAGGAGAATATTTTCATCAAAAAGTATCGAACGCCAGTGATACTGGCTTTCCTGCTGGCCTTTTTTAATCAATTGTCGGGTATTAATTTTGTCTTGTATTATGCCCCGGAGATCCTTGAGAAAGCCGGCTTAGCTTCCAAGGAATCTTTGCAAAATTCCATCGCTATTGGGGGGATCAATCTGATCTTTACATTAGTAGGGATGTATCTGATTGATCGAATGGGGCGTAGGCAATTAATGCTAATTGGGTCCTTGGGATATATCATTAGTCTCGCCATGGTAGCCTATGCCTATTATAGTTCAGCTAGTCCCACCTTCCTCATGACTTTCTTATTGGCTTTTATCGCCTCTCATGCCATTGGGCAAGGAGCTGTAATTTGGGTGTTTATCTCCGAAATATTTCCCACCAAGGTTCGTGCTTTTGGGCAAGCTTGGGGTTCTGGAATACACTGGATATTTGCAGCCCTGATCACCTTGCTAGGCCCCGTTGTTATAGATGTTTTCGCTGAGAATCCATGGCCTATCTTTGCGATCTTTAGCGCTATGATGGTGTTGCAGTTGCTATTCGTCCTGTTCATGATGCCTGAGACAAAAGGGGTACCATTGGAGGAATTAGAGCGTAGGTTAATTAAGGAATAAGAATGAAAACTAGGTTTTATACTGGCATTGTTTTTTGTGCTATTTTTGGCTTCTTATTGATCCAATGCCAAGATATGTCTAATGAAACCGAAACCTTAGCTAAACCTGAGTTGTATCAGGAACGGCACAGACCGCAATTTCATTTTTCGCCGAAAGAGAAGTGGATGAATGACCCCAATGGGATGGTCTATTATCAAGGCGAATATCATCTATTCTACCAATATTACCCGGATAGTAGCGTCTGGGGTCCTATGCACTGGGGACATGCTATTAGCAGAGACTTGGTGCACTGGGAACATCTTCCGATTGCCCTGTACCCAGATTCTTCGGGCTATATTTTCTCCGGAAGTGCTGTAGTCGACTGGAACAATAGCAGCGGCTTTGGTACGCCTGAAGAACCTCCTCTCATCGCCATTTTTACTTATCATGATGTAAAAGGAGAAAAGGCTGGAACGAATACCTTTCAAGATCAAGCTATTGCCTACAGCATAGATAATGGGCGGACCTGGACAAAGTATGATGGCAATCCAGTGATCCCGAATCCGGGGATTCGAGATTTTAGAGACCCGAAAGTAATCTGGGATCCTGAATCCGAACAATGGATTATGGTCTTTGCAGCAGGGAACCAAGTGAAAATCTATGGTTCTCAAAACTTGAAAAAATGGAGACACCTGAGCGATTTTGGCGAAGAATACGGAAGTCATGCTGGAGTCTGGGAATGTCCAGATCTTTTTCCATTGTGGTTAGAAGAAGAGCAAAAACACCATTGGGTGCTGCTTCTGAGCATCAATCCAGGTGGCCCTAACGGCGGCTCTGCTACGCAGTATTTTGTTGGTGATTTTGATGGCCGGCAATTCGTTCTGGATGAGCGATTTAGAACGGCTGTTGAAAAGTCCAAAACAGGAGCGGAGCAGGCAGTATGGCTGGATTATGGCCGAGATAACTATGCGGGAGTGACTTGGGCGGATGTCCCAAAAGAGGACGGCCGTAGAATTTTTATTGGTTGGATGAGTAATTGGGATTATGCGAAAGTTGTCCCGACTGAAACTTGGCGGAGTGCGATGACCTGTCCTCGGAGCTTAACTTTACGACCAACAATTGCTGGCCCAAGGCTAGTGCAGAACTGGGTGGATGAGCTTAAAACTCTGGAAAGGGTCAGCAGTGAAATTCCTCCGACCAAAGTATCAAATACATTCGATCTGATAGATCAGGGGCCAGATGAAGCTGTACAGTCTCATGTAGAATTGAAGATGAAGATATTATCTGAAGATGTGTCGAGTTTTGGGATTACTTTGTTTAGTGCAGCAGGAGACAGCTATATCCTTGGGTATAGTATAGCAGACGGGCATTTTTTCAGTGATCGCCGCAAGGCTGGAGACCATAGTTTTTCAGATGAATTTGCCAGCGAAAAGCATGTTGGGCCACACCTATTGGCTGGAGACACAATGAATTTTGATATACTCATAGATCGATCCTCTATTGAGCTTTTAGCAGACAATGGATCGCTAGCCTTGACTGAGTTGTTCTTTCCTACCTCAGATTTTAATAGAGTGACTTTCTTTAGTCACGGTGGAGAAGTGGAAGTATCCGGTTCGCTGAAAAAAGTAGCATCCATTTGGTAAGAGCCCTTCAACTCAAGCTGTCCAAAATTTACTATTAAAGACTACGAATTTGATGGAGTTTTGCCAGTAATAAAATTCTTTCTTTGACAAAGCCCTTGGATACTCATACAATGAGATGAAAGCGCGCCACTGACGCTTACAGTTGGTGGGTTGTTGACTCTTATTTTTTGATGATCTTGAACTGCTTCTCAAAGAACTACAAAACTAACGCGATATGTGGCGATGCTTTCTGCTTTTTATACTCCTTCAATCTCAAATGGCCTTTGCACAAAATACAATTCGAGGGCAAGTCATGGACGAAAATCAGGAAGCATTAATTGGAGTCAATATTATCGTTTTTCAATTGATTGATACTTTGTTCGTGAAAGGTGGAATATCGGACAATACAGGGCATTTCTCTATTGCAATTGATCAAGCTGGCCCCTTCCTCGTCCAATTTTCCTATGTGGGTTACGAAGAACAAACCGTCGAAGTTAATGCGAATTTCGACCTAAATCAAGTCACCCTAAACACCCAAAGCAATCAACTTCAAGGAGTAGAAGTACGGGCCAAAAAGCCAATGATTCAAAGAGAATTGGATCGATTGGTAGTGAATGTGGAGGGTAATATCTTGAGCTCGGGAAATAGTGTGCTGGAGATCCTGCGAAAATCTCCCGGTATTATCGTCGACCAAGACGATTTGATTTCGATGAGTGGGCGCTCCGGTGTTCGCGTATATATCGATAACAAGGATACGCGCCTACAAGGAGATGCTTTAGCCAATCTGCTGAGAGGTATTCCAGCCGGGACAATTGAAAAGGTGGAGTTAATTACGAATCCATCCGTAAAATATGAAGCCCAGGGAAATGCAGGTATTATCAATATTGTTACCAAGCAGGGTAAATTCTACGGGACCAATGGGAGCTTGACACTGAGTCCAGGCTATGGTCGTTATTTCCGATGGGAAAACAGTCTGAATTTTAATCACAGAACTGCCAAGTGGAATCTATACGGGCAATATGGCTTTGCGAAACGCAACCAGTATATGGAGATTGTGATTGATCGCATCTTTCTTGATGATGGGCAACCAACCTCTATTTTTGACCTCCAAAATGACTTTCGTCTGCCGATCGAAAATCACACCCCTCGCTTAGGTTTCGATTATGAATTGGGTAAAAATACACAACTTGGGGTATTACTATCGGGTTTCGCGAATCTGACGGGGTCTGATGCTTTTAGCGATATTGATGAGTTTGATGGCAATGCCCAACTCTTGGCCAGGCAGACTACGGATGGATTAACAGCAGGTAAGTGGTACCAAATAGGCACGAACGTCCAACTCAAGCACTCCTTCCAAAATAAAAGCGCATTGAGTGTGGACTTCGATTATTCTACTTACAATAATCGGGAAGATCAGCGTTTTGACTCCCGGTTCTTGAACGGAGAAAATGAATTGCTCAGTAAAGTCTTACTAGATGGAGATGTAGATGGTTTTTTCGACTTGAAAGGTTTATCGATTGATTACGAAAAGGAAGGTACCAATGGAATGAAGTGGGAGTTAGGATGGAAAAATACCCTGGTAAAGACAGACAATGACCTGCGATATTTTGACGAGATTAATGGCGTGCAGACTTTGAACGAAAACCTGACTAATCATTTTATCTATGATGAAGAGATCTACGCAGGCTACGTCAATTTGAGTTGGCGAAAACCAAAGTGGAACGCCAATTTTGGCCTGCGGGCAGAACAAACCTACATAGCTGGTAATCAGCTAACCACCGAGGTGAGTTTTGATAACCAATACCTAAATCTATTCCCTTCTGCTTCCTTTAATTTTACGGCCAACCCGAATCATATCGTCGGGCTTTCTTTGAGTCGACGCTTGGACCGCCCTAGCTACAATGATCTTAATCCCTTCCGTTTTTTTGTGAATACAAATACTTTTCGCGTCGGGAATCCCTTCTTAACCCCGCAGTACACTTGGGGCATCGAGGGCAATTATACCTTTAATCAGCGATATTATATTGCTTTCAATTATGGCATTACAACGGATAATCTCAATCGAGCTATCGTCCAAGAGGGTACGGAGCAGGTGGTAGTAGTAAAGCCAATCAATATCGACAACCTGAGAAGCTATGCCCTCACGGCAAGTTGGCCAGTCAATTTCACCAAAACCTGGAATAGTCAATGGAATCTCAATGTTTCTATGAACGATTTCGATGGCACGATTACTGGCTTTCAATTTGATCGACTCAACCCAATCGTAGTGATTAATACGAATCATTCCGTTAGATTGAAAGCAGGATATAGCCTTCAGTTTGGTGCATTCTACTTGCCGCCACATTACGCAAGTATTACCAAAGTGAAACTGATCTCACAGGTTTCTTTTGGCGCTCAAAAGCGACTTTGGGGGGGTAAGGGAATGTTGCGTTTGAACTTCAACGATATCTTTTACCAAGGTTACCCAAGAGGCCGAACTGCCTTCGGCCGAATAGATGACACCTTCTTAAGTTATCGAGACACCCGTTTCGCAACACTATCCTTACACCTTAACTTTGGGAAACAATCGGTTCGTCCACAGCAAAATAGGAGATCCAAAGTCCAACGTGAACTAAACCGCGCCCGAAAGAATGATAATGGTTAATAATTAACGATACTCATTAATAAACGCGATAACCTTGTCGGCAAATGGGCCGGGCTCAGATTCCAGCGGGCTATGTCCCGTACGCTCAAAAATGAAGAGTTCTTTGTGATCGCTACCTAAATGATCAAAGGCTTCCTGAGCAAACCTAGTAGGAACCACCAAGTCATGTTTACCCCAAAGAATCAATGAAGGTATGGTAATTTCGGGCAGGCGATCCGTAAATGACACATCTCGGAAGAGCCCTCTTTTTCGGGTTAATATGATTACTGTCTCAAGGTTGTTCCTTGTAGCAAATCTCTGCGCTGCTCCATTTTCATCAAGATATTGTGGTTCATTGATAACCATATCTTTGGCAAGTATCATTTCTGATTCATGCGCTTTGCCATTCAACTTGGAGAAATCCTCATGACTAAAGCTAGAACCTACACTTTGGATGAGTTCCAGAACACCTTCCCAGTGAGGGATACTGTTCCCCAATGCAATTTGCGCGTTAGCCTTTTCCTTCAGAACAATTTGGTACTCGTCGTACAAATCTTTTGGGCTATGTGTACCAGCCACGTCGATCCATCCTAAGAAAGCTTCCTGTTCTTTGAACAAGGTGGCGGGCCCCAGCGCACCTCCCCAGCTTGCACCCATTAGAAAAAACTTGGCGTCGTCACCATACTTGGCCTGTAAGACTTTTACTAGTGCCAATACATCGTCAGCCATTGCGTCGATGCTCAGGTCGTCTTCCGAATAATTTCCTTGCGAATTCCCTGAACCCCGCTGATCAAAATAGACAACAGCATTGTTTTTTTCAACTTCGGTGATCATGGTATTTATCCGGGCCTCCAATCCTATTCCGCTGGGGCCACCATGTAGATAGATTAGAAAAACTTTATCGGAAGCATTGCCGTGTACGTATGCCGGCATATCAGCCTGACGGTGCCTTAGGTAGATGGTCTCACTTAAGTTGTCAAGGTTCATCTCTTCTTTCGTGCAAGAGAAAATACTTACTAGAATGAGCAGGGAAACTCCTGCTTTGAGTTTACTGAAATTCATGGTTGATGCTGTTAATTTTGGTTCTTTGATAATTCTCGGGTTTGAAGACAGTCAAAAATGAAATGCCACGTTTTATCGATAGTAATCGTCCGCTGAGAGATATCGTCAGTGAGCACTTTTTTAGCTCATTTTAGGTTCGTCTACGAGATTTGTTGAAGAGGGCTTATTTTTTACTAAAGTTTAATTTGCAGCCGAAATTCAGCGATACGATTGGCAACTCGCCCGTGTTATAGTTGGTAAGCAAGGTGTACTGAAGGTTCAAGTACCAACCGGATCGCTTTTTTTCTTTACGAAAATGTCCTGTTCCGATAGCTACGGAAGGCGCGTAGTAGGTCCTTCCAGGAAACGAAACGCTCGTAACGTCATCACCGACTACTTTGTAGGTGTTGGACAGCACCGATCGATAAGCACCGAGTGGGTTGAGTTCTACTGAAAGCTCCCAGCTTTTACTATTGACTCTACGAAAAATGAGACCGGAGTAGGCGAATATCCCGTTCTGGGTTCGGGTGGCGAAATTTGTGGAGTAACCCAGATTTCCGTTCAACAGTAGTTGCCACTTAATTGTTTTTTGTCGATTCCTTTTTTCTTTCAACTTCACCTTTTCCAACCATAAGTATTCGGTTCCTAAGTTGAGACCATGGTTGGATTGTAGGTTGCCAAAATAGCCGAGCTTGAAATCGGCCCTCTCCCGAAAAGATGGAGTTTCAGATGAGTTCTGAGCCATCAGGTTCACCATAGACAACAGTAAAGCAACAAGCAGGCAGGTCTTAGGTAGTGCAGTACGCAAGCGACTTAGGTATAGTTTTGCATGTTCGTGTGCTATTACCTGCCAGCTGTAGGTAAGGGAATGGGGATTGAAATGCCTGTAAAGGCTTTTTGCTAAATTCATAGTTTCATTAGATTGTTTCGAAGGCAATAGTAGGCCAACCACTACTGCCAAGGGTTCCGAATCCTTGAATTCCCACAAATCCGAACCTACTTGTGTGTTTTTCGATACATATTTGGCGTCATTCCCGTCAATTTTTTGAAAGCTGTGTGAAAAGTGGTCTTTGAGGAGAACCCGGATTCTAGACCAATCGCCAGCAAACTGTAGTTGTTAAACTCAGAGTTAGTGATCATTGCTTTGACGGCTTCAACCCGATAGCGATTGATATAGGTCGAGAAATTATCTCCCGTAATGGTGTTGACGAGTTGAGAAATGTAGCCCGGACTTATCCCAAGCATTTCAGCTACTTGTGCTCTGTCCAGTGTATTGTTAAGGTATATCCGTTCGTTGACACAAAGGGCTTCCAATTTCTTGAAATACAGATTTTCTTCGGTCAACACCGCATTTCGCTTTTCACCATTTATCGGAGGAGACATAGAGGGCTGAGATATGTTAGGCTTAAGGGAATCTGACTTCCACTTCTTAATTAAAGTCCTAATCTCTTCCTGGTCCTTGGCTAGTCTGAATTTGAAGATGCCAACATAAGTTGTCCAGTGAATCAGAAAGATGACACCCAGCGCAATCGTTTCCATCACGGCGTCAAGGTTAATCAAGGAAAACATGGCAAAAAGAATGGATAAGACCCAAGAAGCCATGATGATGGAAACCAAGAACCATAGTTGAGTCAACCACCGTTTTTCTCGACGGTTATCTGCGTACTTGATGAAGGAGTAGGCGTACAGTAAAACGCCCGGAATGAATACCAGCACTAGCAGGAATAGAAGGCCCCCGGCCACATCGATAAGGGGCTGTATCAAGAAAAAGGTGTTGGTAGGAGCGACCACTGCATCCAGGGCACTGATAGCAACTGTAAACAAATGCGGCGTAAAGAACCACCACCTATTGCTGGATTGCCGAAACGGATGATCTACCTGGTTGACGATGAAAAGTAATACTAGTACAGGGAACAGCGCTCCCGTACAAAAAATGTCGATGAAGAACACCAGCATGTTTTGTTGGGAATCTTCGGTAAGTTCTGAAGCTAGGCTAAGCAAGGCAAATGAAAGCCCGATTACGGCGTAGGCCAAGTACTTATTGGCGTTGCTCCTGAAAATAGGTGACCTCAGAATAATCAACCCTAGCATGATTCCTTGAAAAACTGCAATGCTGAGAAAAGCTAAATGTAGAGACAATATTATGGGTTTTGAGTGAAGTACTATGACTTAGGTAGTAAGCCCGAAACTACTTAGAATGTGCTAAGAATTACGCTAGGAGTTGGTTGAGGGCAAATTTTGTTTTGGATAAGGCCTTTTTGAGGCCAGGCCGGTCTCGATAGCGCCGCTCCGCAGATGCGGGCAATCTGGCGAAGGATATTCTGTGAGGGTAGAGTGGACACCACCTTGAATGGTGATTCGTAGTAGTACGCCACATGTGAGGATGGCCGGGATGAAAGTGGTAGGCGAGCAGCGTATTTATCTTACAAGCGACTACTAAAGTTTGTATACACGTTCCGACTGTACTAGCGGGGAAATAGTAAAGAATAGCAAAACTTGTCAGGCTTCATTATGGAAAAGGAAATATTAGGGGGTAGATTAAGTATCTATTGTCGCAATACTTATGTTCTTTTAATAAAAGTAAACGCTAGATATCCGAAGATTCTCAAGGCATTGGCCATGTAAAGCTTCGGATATCTACCGCGCTTCCTATTACTTAGCTTCTTAGACCCATCTCGTGAAATGGTTAACCTTCGAGCAGGAGATAATAAGGTTCTTACGAAGAAGCATTAACTTTCATTAGACAGTGTAATTGGAAGATTATATCAAAACTGTCCTTAAGAGACTCAAGACAGTAGGTTCCAACCTTGGGACTACCACACCAACTGCCCGATCTGGCTATTGAGTTTATCTTTTTCTTCCGAAATATTGAATTTGAGTACGTAGAGGAGTGGACTGGTTTGTTGACCCAATTCAGGAGTGATATCTGCGAGTAGCGCTTCTCTATCTTGAGATTGATAAATCTTTTCTCCCCACTTATCATAAACCTCGATCTCAGCAAAGGCTGTGCTCTTTTGTATCTGCTGTTCGATGGCTTCTAAGTCAGCAGAAGCAAGGTCTATTACATTGGGAATATCAAGATTGACAGAAGGTGGATCGGGTTGGTTATAAGTACTAATAACGAATAGAGATACGACAGTAAGGGAAAAGAGGAGGCTTTTCATGTTTGGGTGTTGTGTTTGATTTAAGTGCTGTGCTATTAGTTTTTAAACGGAACGCACTTGGGATTTAGTGTGTGATGAGAAAAGGTTTGCAGGATTTTAGTACCAGAAATGATTGGAGAAGCTATCTCTGCTAAAAGTTTCGGAGGTGAGTTGGGGGTGTATGTTAATCTGTTTGTATCGTTCGGTTTGAACTATCTTTCCTTCAATTAAAAATTCAAGCCAGTGCTCCATCCAATATCCGTCATAGGGTTTGAATTCGCTGTAGCGGACTTCTAGCAACTTTTCACTTCGCGTTTTGCTGAAACGTCTGACATTGTATCGCCTTTCTGCGTCTACCCAAATCTGTGGAACACTTAAGTCGTCATCTTTTGCACCAATGATATATACCTTTCTGTTTTGATACTGACTGGTAGCAAAAATATCAGGATTAATTCCAACCTCTCTTAACTTAGCTAAGGTAGTATCGACTGGATCAAAATACATACTTCCTTCCATGATCATGAACTGCTGGATTTGCCGAGAAGAATCGACCACAACGCCTTTCCGCATTACGTAGACACTGTCATTTCTTGACAAGTTAATATTGTGACCCTCAGCAGTTTTTGGCAGATCAATCCGGAAATAACTGGGATACTGTACCGCTTCTTCCCAGATGGCTGGTTCTTGAGCCACCCCATCCTTGTAGCGTACTGTTTCCTGTGTAAATGTATAGGAGTGAAGAATTTCATCCTTGAATTGTTCCCTCCAGCTTTTGATAAGTTCTGAAGTAGAGGTGGGGACCGATGGTTCTGAATGAGTCTGAGAGGAAGCCGGTTGAGAGGTGCAACTGCGAATGGCAGAATAAGTGATCGTAAATATTAAGCCGAAAAATATTCCCTTGATAATCAGTTTTTTATAGCTCATTTGAGGAGTGGATGTTGGAAGCCAAGCAGAAAAGGTTATTTATTTACAGTCTTTTTCTGCCCAGCTCCTACGGATTAAAGTTACTTCTTTACTGAGCCTGAAAAAGTAATAATCTCTAAAAGAAAATAGTATAATTTCGACAGGCAGCTTATGACTGTCGATTTCTGAAATAGCCTATTTATCCGTGCTTGAATCTTCATTTATAGCTAAACCAATTACACCAGCAGTTAGTGCCAAAGAGCCCCAGAGCCATAAACTAGTCTGCCCTAAAAACAGCCATTGATAAACAGTTGCTCCCAGGAATCCTCCTAGAATAGGCCCTACAACGGGAATAGGAGCGTAGGACCAATTAGAGGATCCTTTACCACTAATTGGCAGAATCGCATGGGCAATTCTAGGACCTAAGTCACGAGCTGGATTAATCGCATAACCAGTGGTTCCGCCGAGGGAGATACCGATCGCGGCGATTAATGCACCCACGATCAAAGGGTTCAATCCTTCCGTGAATTTATTGGCACCGATGAATAACAGCCCTGCAATTAATATAAAAGTTCCAATCAACTCACTAAGCAGGTTGGCCCAGCGAGAAGGGATAGATGGCCCAGTAGAGAATACGCCAAGTTTCGTCCCTGGATCTTCTGTAGCTTTCCAATGCGGTAGATAGTGTAGCCAAACAATAGCAGCTCCTACCATCGCACCTAGCATTTGAGCGAGGATATAACTAGGAACCTGAGCCCAATCGAACTCACCAACGGCAGCTAAGGACAAGGTTACGGCTGGATTGATATGGGCCCCACTAATAGAGCCGACGGCATATACTGCAAGAGTAACTGCCAAGGCCCATCCCATGGTGATTACAATCCACCCGGAATCATTAGAGCCGGTCTTTTTCAAGGCTACCCCTGCACATACACCACCTCCTAAAATGATAAGGACCATCGTTCCAAAGAATTCTGCTAGAAAAGTAGACATACTGGTTGTTGCGTTTTGTTATGTAATAGTGTCGTACAATTTAAGGATAAGATTGGCATTTTTGGTATGGATAGGTATCCTTTTCCTTTTTTGGCTTGCGGGCTTTAGATTCTGAATTTTACAATAATCAGAATTTCTAGAATAATCGCCGGACCAGCCAACCAGATTCAACTCCCTACTGTTTACATTTCTGTTACTTGGGAGTTGCTCCATTTTGGGACCATCTTGGGGTCCCTTGGGCAATTACCCACCTCTACTTTTATTCACAAACGATAATTATGTACTATCAGTTATTCGGCAATAGCGGACTAAGAGTTTCTCCTCTTTGTCTGGGTACGATGACATTTGGAAAAGACTGGGGATGGGGATCTACAGCAGCGGAGAGTAAAGACATCTTTGATGCCTTTTTGGAGGCGGGAGGTAACTTTATTGATACAGCAGATGTCTACACGGAGGGGAGTAGTGAGGCGATTCTAGGTGATCTGATTCAGGCGGATCGAGATCATATTGTTTTGGCTACGAAATATACACTCTCGAATACGACTCATAACCCCAATAAATCGGGTAATCACCGTAAGAATTTAGTCCAGTCGGTGGAAGCTAGTCTTAAGCGGCTAAAGACAGACTATATTGACCTACTTTGGGTTCATGCCTATGATTACCTGACGCCAATAGAGGAGATGATGAGAGCACTTGATGATCTGGTACGTGCGGGAAAAATCCTGTACACAGGAATTTCGGATGCTCCGGCTTGGGTTGTATCCAGGGCGAATACGATGGCTGAGCTGCGCGGCTGGACACCATTCATTGGGAATCAATTGGAATACAACCTGACAGAGAGAACCCCAGAGCGGGAATTACTACCCATGTCACAGGCACTAAATATCGGAGTAGTGGCTTGGTCGCCCTTGGCCGCTGGTATTCTTACCGGGAAATATTTGCAGGATAAAGGGAAGGGTAGTGGTGGTAGAATGGAAGGCACCACTTCCTATCGACTTAATGAAAAAAACGAGCAGATCGCTAGGGTCGTGGTGGACCTGGCCAACAGAATTGGAACTAGCCCTGCCCAACTCTCTTTGGCGTGGCTGGTGCATAAAGGTGTGATCCCCATCATCGGTGCTCGTACGCTGGATCAACTGAAAGATAATATTGCTAGTCTATCCCTAACCCTTGATAAAGAAGCCATCCAACAACTGGATGAGGTAAGTGCCATTGAGCTTGGCTTTCCGCATGATTTTGTATTACGAGCAGGTGCCCAGCGTATGATCTATGGAGATATGGTGTCGAAGATTCGCGGCAATCAAAACCCTAATTTGAAACACTAAAATCGGCGAAAACAATTGGAGATAGCACCCCTATAATTCCCGATTTATTTATACCTTTCAAACAAATACAAAACTATGCCTGAGGTTACCATTCCTGCATCCGCCTTTAAGTTTCTAAAGGAGCTCAAAGCAAATAATGATCGACCATGGTTTGCGGAAAATAAACCCCGTTATCAAGGCGAACACCAACAGATCGTTGCTTTTGCCGATGCACTCATTCTAGAGATGAATAAGCATGACAACATTGAGACTCCAACAGGGAAAAAGAGCCTGTTTAGAATCTATCGAGATACTCGATTTTCCAAAGATAAAACACCTTATAAGATTCATTTCAGTGGTCAATTGAAAAGGGCCACAAAACAGCTGAGGGGAGGATATTATTTCCATATTCAACCAGGTGGTTCTTTTATTGCAGGTGGGTTTTGGGCACCCAATAGCCCCGATCTAAAGCGAATCCGAGAGGATATTGCTTTTGATGACAAGCCTTTACGTAAAATCATCAGCGATCCCGTTTTTGTAAATACCTTCGGAAGTTTGAAAGGAGATCAGGTTAAAACGGCCCCTAAGGGTTTTTCAAAGGAACATCCGGCCATAGATCTGATCCGCAATAAACAATTCATTGTTACAAGAGAATTCACTGATAAGCAAGTTCAATCCAAGGATTTCCTATCCCAAGTGGTTACGTCCTTTTGTAATCTACGGCCATTCTTTGATTACATGAGTGAAGTGCTTACCACAGATGCTAATGGTTTGCCACTGGAATAAAGTGGTGCCAAATCAATCAGCGGCTTTACCTAGAAAAGATTGGAAGATAGAGTCGACCTTTCCCTCTAATTGACGTTGCTGTAACCACTCGTCGACATAAGCCTTCCAAATCAAATCCCGAGGCAACAGGTAGGCTTTCTCAAACTGATTGAACGTCTTACCGGGCATACAAGGACAAAGCAGGGAAGACTGTGCACTTTGTAAAAGCACTTCTTCTTCATCAGTGATCATTACGTCTGCTTGGCCTGCAATGATGGCTTCAAATATGGTAGTGTTTTCTGGATGGAGGATGAGCTCAGCCTCAGTAATATGTTGCTTGGCAAAAACTTCATTGGTTCCACCGGGATTAACGATGACCCTTACGCTGCTTTTGTTGATATCAGCGAGCGAATTGAATGTATCTTGGTCTTCGCATCTAGCTATGGGAGTTTTCCCACTAATGGTATAAGCGCGTGAAAATAAGCCCTGAGCTTGGCGGCTTAGTTTTTTGGAAATACCACTCATGCCAATATCATACTTCTTGGCCTTGAGGTCTCTCATAAGCGTGGGCCAGGAAGTAGGTACGAGTACTAACTTTACTCCCAAACTCTGGGCTAAATCTTTGGCTAGTTCTATATCAATTCCTTCATATCGGCCATCAGAAAGCAAATGACTATAAGGTTGGTAATCTCCTGTTGTGCCCACTCGAAGTTCACCCGATTGAATGACCTGATCAAGCAGGCTGTGTGCAGGGGTAGGACGATGACAAGCTGTCATCATCCAAAGCATGAATCCAATCTGCAGTATTCGTAGGGTGTATTTCATTAGTCTTCCTTTCTCAATATTTTACCTGCTGATAAATCTTTCCAATGGCCAGCCATGCGAACGATTCGACCATTGACGATGATATCATCGAAACCCTTAGCCAGTTGGTAGGGATTTTCGTAATTCGCTAAATCTTTGACCTGTGTTTCATCGAATACCAATACATCAGCCTTGTAGCCAGGGGCTAATTTCCCCCGCTTTTTAATCCCAATCGTTTTGGCTGGCAACTCAGTCATTTTGTGGATAGCCAATTCCAAGGGTAATAGCCCTTTCTCTCCCACATATCTCTGAATGATCTTAGCAAAGGAACCGTAGCCTCTCGGGTGACGCATTTTCGGTGATCCATCTGTAGAATACATGATTAAGGGACTGGCAATAAACTGCTCTTGTAGCGATTCGTCCATAATGAAGTAGGCGCCAGAAGCTCCATTGGGGCCAATTTCCATGAGAATATCAACATAGGACCTTCCAGTAGATTCAGCTACTTGGGCTAGTGTCTTACCGGCATAGGGGCCTGTTCCAAATAAAGTGGCTTCGGGCCCATTTCGTTGCTGTACTCTCTGATATAGGTAATCCCTCAAAGCTTTCCTTTTAGATTGTTTCGCCAAACGAAAGTCCGCATCCGTTTTGGCCCAGTCTGGGAACAGAATGCCAATTCCGGTATAACTAGCCATGTAAGGGTACACATCTGCGGATAGAAAGGTGCCATTTCCTTGAGCCTGGTCGATCAAGTCGAGTATTTCATGCGCTCGCTCTGGCCCCTTACCATATACCACTTTTAGGTGTGCGATATGGACTCGACAATGTGCTCCCTGCCGAATCAATTCCTCAATGGATCCTTCTAGGGCTTCATTGTCTTCATTACGCATATGACTCATGATTAGGCCTTGCTTTTCTCCGATTATTTTAGACAACTCGATCAGTTCTTCTTCTTCAGCAAAAAGACCAGGTACATATTCCAATCCGGTGCTCATGCCATAAAAGCCGGCATCCAAAGCATCCCCTAAAAGTCGGCCCATTTCCAGCTGTTGTTGTTCACTTGGGGCATCTTTATCTGGAATATTAGCCATTCTTCTCACAGTACCATGTCCCAATAGGTAAGCAATGTTTAATTGAAGGTCATACCGATCCATTTGGCTGAGCCATTGCGTTGGCCCCGGAATATGGATGTTGAAATAATTTGGGCTGGAGCCATCTTGCCCCAGCAATACGGTAGTGACGCCCATAGCCAGGAAGTTGGTCATAGAAGTATCCGTGATGGGGTCGCCATGGGCATGAGCATCGATGAAACCAGGACTAATGATGCGGTTAGCGGCACGAATAGTGGACTTGACCTTGATATTGCTGGTATCAACTTCTCCAATATAGACGATTTCATCCCCCTTGAGCAGTACATCTCCGGGGAACGGAGCCGATCCTGTACCATCGATGATCCGCCCGCCTTGGATCAAAATATCAAACTGGTCGGTTTCTGATAGTAGCCTCTTGAATGCGGGGTCTGTTTTCGAACTGCACCCACAGAGCAATAAGATACTTGCAATCAGGCCTAGTACTTGAATGGTTTTCATCTTGTTATTGGATAATTTCTTTAGGTAAATTGCTTAAATAATTAGCCTGGAAATCTGCACCAATACCTGGTAAATCCGTCACCTTGACCAGGCCCGCTTCATGGTATTGTATCCCTTCAGAAACAGGGTCGTCGGCCAGCATCAAAGGAGAATCCATGTCAAAATGGACAATATTGGAATAGGCTAGGCTAAAATGAGCCAGGGCCGAGATTCCAAGCCTCGTTTCAGAGAAACAACCTACTTGACATGGGATTCCTGCACCACGAGCAAGCCCTACGATCTGACAAGCGTTCCGAATACCACCGGCCTTACTCAATTTGATATTGAAATAATCCACAGCGTTCCATTGGATCAGCTTAGCGGCATCATGATGGTCGAACAGCGATTCATCCGCCATAATAGGGATGGGGCTATTGGCCTTAACCATAGCCAATTGATGCGCATTCCATCTAGGTATAGGGGCTTCACAATGCTCAATATCAAAGGCTTGTAATGCCTGTAACGTCTGGATGGCAGTTTCTACAGACCAGGCTTGATTCGCATCGATCCGCAAAGGTATCTGGTCGCCGATGGCCTCCCGAATGGCCCTAATTCTGGCCACATCTTCAGCCGTTTTTCCTCCTACCTTTACTTTGATGTTTCTAAAGCCAGCCTTGACAAAAGACCAAGCTTCCTTCGCCATTTTTTCAGCCCCCGCAAGACTCACCGTCATATCAGTTTCCATGATCTTATTCTGACTGCCACCTAGGAGTTGGTATAGCGGCAATTGGCAGTATTTGGCTTTGAGGTCATAGAGGGCCATATCAAAGGCACTTTTGATACAAAAATTGGACGCGATAGCTTTCTCCAATTCATCCATTCGGTCTTCAATGGCCAAAGGGTCTTTTCCAATCCAAAGTTTGGCTAGCGACTTGGCTACCGCCTGATTGCCTGCCTGTGTTTCCCCATGTATGGTAGGGAAGGGACTGCACTCTCCCGTTCCATATACGTCTTCATTGGTTTGGATACGAATGACGGTATTTTCCGCATGAGTGATCGGCCCAAGGGAGATTACGAAAGGAACTTTCAAGGGGATAGTCATTTCATAAATCTCGATCTTGGTGATATGCAGCGGTCTTGTTTTGGAATCTTTCATTACTAAGCGCCTGGCGTGATTAAAGCTTTTCTCTGACTGCAAAACTTGTCGGAGAATCAGTAAAGAAAAGCAAAATAGGGTTTCTAGGTAGGATTATGCTTTGATCTTGGTGTCAAAATGAGAAATTAACCGACTCCTGTTGAGGAGACAGCCTTAAATACAGCGGTCCTAACCCGCTGACTGAAGCTTCCATCCGGGAGGGGTTCCCGTAGGATCAATTCTTGGGCAGCCGAGAGGGCGAATACCTCAGACAGGTCTCGGATTGGGGAAACGGGAATCTTTGCCTTTGCGAACCGATCTAAGAGTACTGCTGCTGTCCAACGCCGAAAGGCAGGACTAAGCTGTTCAATGAGTTGAGATCTATGTTTTAATCGTAGCGCATTGGTAGAATAATTTTCCTCTTTTAGCAATGCTGGAAGCTCAAGGACTTTACATAACTCCTGAAAATGCCTTTCAGTCCCGGTAGCTAGAATGAGGGATTTATCATCTTTGGTTTGAAAAGTGTCGCCGTAAGGAGCAATGTTAGGATGTTTACTACCCATTCGTTGCGGAACGTGTTGAAGATTTAGCCAGTTGGAAGCTTGATTTGCAAGAGAAGAAATACTAGCATCAAATAGGGAGGTGGTGACATGGCAACCTTTGCCTGTTCGATAGCGCTGTAAGAGGGCTACGAGGATGCCTTCTTTGAGTTGGTGAGCAGCAAGTAAGTCGATCAACGCTACTGGCATTTTGACTGAAGAGCCATGTGGCTCCCCATTCATGTAGATCCAGCCCGTTTCCGCTTGAATAGCTACATCGAACCCCGGTTTGGGGTTATCAGGACCGTAGGCGGTGATAGAGGCATATATGAGGTCAGGGAATTTGTTTTGTAATTGTGAGTAGTCCAGCCCGAATTGGGCTGCTGACCCTGATTTGAAATTACTAATGACTATGTCTGCCGTAGCAATTTCTTGCATAACCTTCGCTAGATCAGCGGCATCTTTAAGGTCGACTTGTAGATAAGATTTATGCCAATTCACAGCATGGAAATAGGCTGACCAGGCTTGATTGGGGTTTTCGGATGGCAGTTTCCATGAACGTGTCACATCTCCTCCAGTACTTTTATTCTCTATTTTCAATACTTCGGCACCAAGCTCTGCAAAAAACATCCCAACAGCCGGCCCTGCTAACACACTGGCTAATTCTATAACCTTCAGGCCATCAAAAGCCTTTTCGAATGCTGTCATTTTTTGCCTCAAAGATACACGCATTTCAAGGGGAGTAGCGCTTCTTGAAGACAAAAAAGTCATCCCGCAAATCTGCGAGATGACTCCGAATCACTTATCATGTTGGGTCTTATACAAATCTCATACTTGAAGACACTCAAAAATGAAATTCAACGCTTCCTATGGTCGCTTATTAATCTCATTTTATGACTGTCCATGAGATTCATCTAAGAAGGTCACTTTGAAATATATCGTGTGCTATGGCCTAGTGTTTTCCCCAGAGGGCCACAGTAGCTTTGTCACGAGGTCTTTTAGAATCATACAAGAAAACCACTTTCTTGATTATTCGCTTTCCACCACCATCTAATTGGATTACTCTCGTTTCTCCACCGGCTGGGATGTTTTTGCGAATGTTCACATTTTGCTTAGTTCCATTCTTAAAGTGGACTACACATTTGTGCATGTTGATGGATCCATCTTTTACTTTAAGTTTGATTGCAGTGAAGAGTCCCTGTACAAGTGTGACTTTGATCTCATCTTTGTCAAGACGGAAATTTACTTTTCTTTCGCCCAACTTGTCCCATTTTGTCACAGGTAAAGGCCCTGGTGTGCTTGCAAAAGTAGAGGTAGCTTGAATCATAAACATTGCTGCTAGAGCGAACATTAATTTAACTGTTTTCATCATCGAGGTTTTGAAGTTATTAATTGTTTTGCTTACGATTACAAATAACGGCCCTTTCGGAACCCCTTCCTTCACCCGATCGGGTGATTTTGCATTCCTCCCAAAAAAATATCCCGAATCCTAGTTTTTACTAGGGTTCGGGATAAAGTTGATCTATCAAACTAGATCTTACAGCTAACTCACCGATTGAAGTCGTGCCTGTGTATATCTGGAAACAATGATGGCAATCAGCGCTACTAACGCTATCCCTCCTTCACCATCACCTACTATAGTATGAGAGGTGAAGGCCAATAAGGCATCGAAGAAAAAACCTGCGTAGGCCCATTCTTTTAAAAGATAGGAGCGGTTTGTCAATACGGCAGTGACACCTAACACTTTAGCTATTGCTGATGGATAAACTAACCATGTAGGATATCCTAACCGGTCAAAGTAATCAGCAGCCAACTCGAAATCGAAGAAATACATCAATGCCGAAAAAGTGAAAATGATGCACATGAGCCCAGTACTGCCCCAGTATATATACTTGGTGTTCTTCATGTAGGTTACTTATTCTTCATCATACTACTTTCGTAGTAAGCCAAAGCTTTCACAAGATCCTCATCTTTCTTCAGATTGAGTTTGTTCTTCTTTATATAACTCTTTAATCTGGCCGACTTTAGATGATCAACGAGCTTTTTGTTGTTTCTGGTGACTTCGTTCATCTTACCATCCTTGAAAATATAGTACTTGGTTTTATTCACAAATTTTGACCTGGACTTGGAAGCGCCGTAGGTAGCTACTTCTTCTTCTTTTAAGGTAGATTCGAAGCGTTCAAGGAATTGCATGATATCACTTTGGTAGATGGCGCGATAATAAGTTAAGTCAACCGGTGTGATTCGATTGACAAAGACCTGTTTTTTACCATCAACCATGATCTCGATACGGTTGTATAGATTCTGATTAAGTTGGATAGTTTTTTCATCTTCTTTAATCTCTAATAAACCTGATTCTCCATTGAAATTGATGCTAGCATGTGGAAGAACCTGATCCTTGACATCGTAAAGGTTCCCTTTGTTCCATTCCTTGTTGAAATAAGGAGAACCCTGCACATGACTGTAGCGCTTTTCTGTGAAAACCTCATTGTTCGTATTATAAAGCGGGTCTCCTTGCGCCCAGGAGATAGATCCTAGAAACAAGAAAACGACAAGAGTTGCGAGATTTTGCTTATTCATTTTTGACTATTTTTTTGGTGAATACTTGGTCGCCTACGGATAGGCTTAATATATAAATACCAGGGGTCATGGTAGATATATCGATGCTGACTAGTTGGCTATTATTTGACTGTGTCTGTACGACCTTTTGCCCCAGTGCATTGATAAGGTTTACATGTACTCTATCCTTGAACAAATCTTCACTTTGAATGTAAAGTATATCTTCTACTGGATTCGGATAGATTCGGATATCTGGATTCGGGTTTTCATCTAAATTCTCCACCGCAGTACCGAGAAGATCTAGTACTTCAGAGATTCGATTACATCCATCGACAAAAGTCAATACGAAGTAAACGGCAGCTTCCCCTTGGTAAAGGTAGACTCGACCGGTTTCACCAGGTACTGGTTCATAGTTTTTGTACCATTGATAACTATCACCCACTTTTAAACTGGCTAATTGTGTTGGGTTTTGAATGATGCTGTTGGGTTCGATCTCAGATTCCACTACCTCAATTGTCTGGGTCAAAGAGGTGAAATTGTCGAGGCCATCTGTGATTTCCAGGGCAATTTCGTAAGTGCCAGGTAATGGAAAGAAATACTCAGCATTGGCTCCTTTGGCAATCTCTTGTCCGTCCACATACCAGGTTTGTTCCGACACATTTCCTTCACTTAGATCTTCAAAAAATGTAATCCCATTGGTACACGCGAATTGTACATTAAAGTTGGCGAACAGTAAGTCTTCACAAGCTCCAACGAACCAATTGCTGGAATTAGTCTGTTGACTATTTTCTCCAATACTAATGGAGGCATTTCCTCCTAGGTCGAGATCCAATAGATCTAGATAATCAAAACAGAACTTTTTCTGTGGATTTACTTGCAGCACAGCATTTGGCCCTTCGCTAGTACCTATCATTTTGATCATGGAACCAGCCGTGGCTTGAAGATCTAATTCTTCCACAGCAACAATTGAGCCATTTTGAATCTTGAACTCACTCCCAGCATTGATGGATAGGTCATTGATGGAGAGTGGATTGGCAATGACAACACTGGATTGTCCCATTCTAAGTTCTTGGATCTGGGCATCAGTAGCGATGACAGTTAATTTGCCGTTATCCACTTGTAAAGGAGCCTTGAAAGCGATAGCTGGTGCTTCAAAAGTAGCTTCTATTTCTGCTTCATTGATAAAGAAGGAGGAACTAGCATCATCTACCCAAGTGGCTCCATTCGCCACGAAAAATTGGCTAAAGTTCTCGATGGAGGTACCAGTAATTTGCATACTTGTATTCGCAGTTACTTGCACTTTATCCACTTTTAGTTGGCTGTTCGAAGTATAAAGCGTTCCTCCATTTACTGCCAGTAGATCAGCACTTAGTACCCCTCCATTGATATTCCAGGTGGCTTGATTATCTGAGCTAAGAACAACCATCAATGAACTAGAATTAGATCCATCTAAATCAAGTATCTGACTTACGTTTGCACCACTATTTTCTAACAACAATGCTCCATTTGTCAGTGTGAAATTATCAGAGGCTAGAAGAGCGGTACCCGAGCTGATCAATTCGTTGCCACCGAAATCGAATGTGACATTCTTGTTGTTGAGTCCAACAATACCCGCAACGCTGTAGTCTTGATCCATGGTAACAGTATGCTCGCTATTAGGGAAGGAGTTATCATCAAAAATTAGCTTATAGGTAGGGCCCGGCGTCAGATTGCTAGGTTGGCCTCCAGACGATAAGGACCAATGGTTTTGATCAGACCAATTTCCGTTTCCACCTACCCAATACAAATTGTCTATACCCGGGTCTTCGGAGGTATATCTAAGGACTAAACTGAAGTCTTGTTTGTTGTTTACCAAGCTTCCCTTATGGGTGATCCGCAAGAAATAGCGGCGAGGCTGTGGATTGGCAAATTCTATCTTCTCTACATTATCTCGAAAGTTGTCTCCATTACTAGCCGCTTTTCCGGGGACAGCCGGATCCAAGATCCAAGGCCTTACCTCATTGCCCAGTTCGTCAACGATACGCATATCCAAGTCATTAACGAGCATGAGATCAGTCGGATCTAAAGCAGGTGCAACTGGAGTTCCAGCAGGATCTGTCCAAGCAATGGTAGCAGTAATTTTCTTTCCCGCCACTGGATTCAATTCCATTTCATAGGCCTCACCATCAGAAAGTGATTCCTCTAGGATGAAAGTGTTGATATCATCTCGGGCTATAATCAAATCAACTGCTTCTTCCACATCAATCATCCCCCAGCCAAAGGAGTAATCTGGGCCTGGATTATTACCAGCTTCCATAGCGGTTTGAATCATCAATGCTTTTAGTGAGGCGGATTTGAGGTTGGTATTATTGAATTGTTTGTAGGCCTCGTTGATCATCATGGTTGCTCCCAGTGCCCCTGGGGAGGCCATAGAAGTACCACTAAGATTACCATATTGATCTTCTCCATCTTCACATAGGACACTGTATATCGATACGCCGGGCATGACCAGATCGGGTTTGATTCGGCCATCGTCGACTGGTCCCCAACTACTAAAACTACTCATCACTATACTTTCAGGCCCAGTATAATTCCCTCCATTCTTTTGCACTGCTCCAATAACGAAAATGTTTTTAGCCACGCCCCAGTCGGTAATACAGTCGAACGGTCCATCAGGTGCTTGTGGTCCACCGCCAGAATCATTCCGGTCATTACCAGCAGATTTGAAGATCGAATAGTATGGAGCACTGTAGGCTAAGGCATCGGCGGTTCTAGCTGCACCACTGTAGAACCCAAAGCGATAGTCCTCCTCATTGCTGATAGACGCATCACCTAACCAGCTACTTCCAGACCAGCCAGCTGGCACCCCATAGGAGTGATTGGAGCCCAACAAGTCTTCATTTAGGGCTTCGGTTGTCATTTCCTGGAAAAAATTATTCCACCAATACGCTTTACCAACAGCATTGTAAAGATAGCCCCGTGCACCGGCATCTGTCCCACCAGCCATTACTGTACCAATAACATGACAGGCATGATTATCAATCTCTGAACCACCTGTAACTAAGAGTCTGTTTTCGTATGCTTCATGTGTTCTTAGTGCGGTCCCGGCATCCCACACGGCAATTCTAAGACCTTCACCAGTGATATTGAGACCAAAACGCCCGCCTTCACGTACTTCATCAGCATTCACACTCTGGACCGAGCCTTCGTTATGGGTAGTTAAAAAAACGGGTTGACCACGTTCTACATCATAGAGCATAAAGGTGTTGCCATCTTCCTTAAAGGTGTGACTTTGCTCCGGATGTTTTTTAAGGTAGTTTGCTACACGGGCATTCCGTGCTTCATCGCTTTGTTGGAGTTCAATAAGGAGAGATTTAAGGGCCGTCTCATCCTTTTCATATTGAAACTTTTGTGCAGATAGACTAGAGAGAGAGGCAACTGCCAGTAGCAGTAAGAGGTAGAGTTTATTTTTCATATTAATCGCATTATACCGTGCTATAGTCCTTTCATTATAGGAAATTCACCAAAAAACTGGGACCTAGCCGTGAAAGATGGAAATCATCCTAAAATTAGGGATTTCATGACTGTGATGTAGAATCTTAGCGGGAAAATTATGTGTAATTCACGACGATATGACTGCCAGCTAAGATGAGGTGTTGTCTAGTAAAGTTCTCATATTGAGTTCTTATACATAAAGAGCCCTAATCGCTGAACGAAAAGGGCTCTCTATTATCTATTTAATAGGTAGTAACCTACTATTTAGGAGTCAAGACACAAGTCCAATTCTCACCATAAACACTTCCTAGTACTGAGTAAGTAATCACTCCTGTAGCAGAATCGTAAGAGTTGGGTCGATTTGGATCTGCATTCAACTGTTGCCAAGGATCGCTGGCGCCATCAGTAGTGATATTACCACATACGTCTTGGATTTTGTTCGTCAATGCAGCAGTACCATAGTTTGCATTGTATGGATTTCCTTCTGCGTACAATCCGCCGTCAAAGCCAGTAATTGAGTATACACCATCTCCTTCATCCACTAATTCCACATCTTGTGTGTTGGTGTCGAAAGTTGGAAGGAAATCATGTGTGTGGTAAGTCGTTACCATCGTGTAGTTACCACCCAAGTTAGACTCACACAATACTTGAAGCACGTGCGTAGCAGACTCATAATTTGGGTTGACAGCAATGTCTCCACCTGTGAGTTTTACAACAACAGTAGGAGCCTCACCAGGATTGATATTATCATCCAAAATGGTGATCGGCAATTCAGCTGTACTTGAGTTAGGCTGAATTGTTCCAGAAGTGGAATTTACTGTAAAGTGAAGATTTTCAATTGCTGTACTATTAGCCACATCAATTTCGAAGGTGAAGTTGATTGGGCTAGAAGAGTGAGCAGCTCCTAATGATACCATAAAACCACTAGGCAAACCGACACCATCATTTACGCGCAGGTAATTGTATGTTCTAGAACCAGTTACGGTTGTTGCTGCATCTAGTTCCAGGTACTCATCCACATAGAGAATATCCGAACCTGGTTCTTCACAAGCCGTGAAGGTAGCAGCCAAGATTACGATTAAACTATATAATATTTTTTTCATTATTGATCTTTTTGAAAATGAATGGAAATAATGATGTTCAATGAATAATGTCGAATGCTTAACTATCCATTCTCAATTATTCACTCCTCATCATAAACTATTCATTGTCATTAATACCCAGGATTTTGCACCAAGAACTCATTCAAACTCAATTCAGCCTGAGGAATTACACTCAATAGACGGAAATCATTGTAAGAAAGATTTGGTACGTTAGCAGTAGCAGACTTGGTAATTTCAGAACCAGTACGCTTAAGATCGAACCAACGGTGTCCCTCAAGCGCAAATTCTACTCTTCTTTCTTTCATGATCAAGGTGATCAAGTCACTACCAGTAGCATCTGTTTCAGGTAATCCTCTAGCAACACGTAGTCTGTTGATGTGAGTTTGTGCACTTGCATCATTACCAGCTCTAGCATGTCCTTCAGCAGCAGTTAGCAACATTTCAGAGTAACGGATTACTGGAATGTTTTCCAAGAAATCACCTTTCTCTCCTTGCCACTTTTCGCACTTGGCTGTTCCTGCAGGAAGACCATCTAGACGAGTCCAGATAGTATCTCTGAAATCACCCGCTTCGCTGTCCAACTCCTGGATCAACTCTGGGCTACCTACAAGGATGAATTGAGAACTAGAACTAGTGTTATTAGATAGGGTACTCAAACTATTGTTGGCACCGTCTACTGTAGACCAGTCCGTAGAACGAATCTCTGCTTCGTAGATGGATTCTGGGTGAGGTACAGCAAACCAAGAATCATAGTAAGCTGCCTTATCTTCGATCAATGTAGCACTAGTTTTGCTCATAGCAGCTTCCGCTTGTGCAGCTGCATCTGACCAGCTACCTTCATAAAGGTAAACACGAGATAGCAATGCGTGCGCAGCATCCTGACCTACACGGTAAGGAGCATTAGCATTTGAAGTCGGTAGAAGAGAAGTGGCAGACTGTAGATCACCCTTTACGAGGCTATACAGTTCAGTGTTAGTAGCTCTAGGTTTTACGTCCAAAGCATCAGATACACCTTTAGTTTCACTTATTCTTAAAGGTACAGTCAAGTTGAAACCATTCACTTCTTGTCCAGGCTCATAGCCATACACACGAGCCATGTCGTGGTAGTTCAACGAACGTAGGAACAAAGCTTCTCCTTTCAGTTGGTCACGCAAAGTGATATCGTCAGAATCCAGATCTTTCAGATCATCAATTCGGCTGATGATAATATTGGCATCATTGATTCCTACGTAGTTACCCCAGCGTCCCATGTGTGTACGTACAGCATTTACATAGTGCTGCTCGTAGCGACCTGTACGGTTGTTAAAGTCAAGGTTGTCGGCCATGATCTCAGGAGCCACAATGGCATTTTGACCATACCAGCCAAATCTATGTACTCGGTTATATGCTGATAGAATAACCGATTCAAAACCAGACACTTTGTCCAAAACATCGTCTGGTGATAAGGATTCTGGATCCGATACTCGCAGCGCCTCTTCACAGGCAGATCCGGCAAGCATTACCAAAACCAGAAGGAATATATTTCTAAATTTCATTGTTCTTAGTTTAGTTGTGTGTAATGCTCTTAGAAGCCTACATTAATACCGAAAGAATATTGACGTCCGAGTGGGAATACGAAACTAGATCCACCACCAAAGGCTTGTCTAGTACCTACAACCTCAGGATCAATACCATCATACTTCGTCCAAGTCAACATGTTCAAACCTTGAGCAAAAACAGTGATGTTGCTCAAACCAGCTTTCTGCATCAAATTAGATGGGAACTGATAAGATACCTTGATCTCTTTCAAACGTAGATAAGAAGCATCAGATAAGAACTGAGTAGATCCTGTTAGACCGAAAGATTGCTGATCAATACCTTCGATTGTACCACCATCATATGGGATACCTACAGTCGTTACATCACCTGGGTTTCTCCAGTATGCGGTTTGAGATACCAACTGGTTGTCTGGATCTCTACTCGCTGATGCCAATGCATACAGATCATTGTTGAATACCTTGTTTCCTCCTTGGAACTGTAGGAAACCATAGATAGTCAAACCTTTGTAGCTCCACTCAGAACGGAAACCACCGAAGTAGTCTGCCAATGGACCATCAAATTGTCTCACATCCTCCGCAGTAGGAGAGTATGTTGGTACACCATTCTGGTCATAAGCCATCACACGGCCATTAGCTGGGTTTACACCCGCAAAAGGAAGCAAGTTGTAGAAAGAAATAGGCTCTCCAACGATGAATTGTGGGTAACCACCAGAGAAGATAGTATCACGACCTTCGTTCAAAGAAACAACCTTGTTGCGCTGTAGTGACAAAGTACCACCAACAGTCCAGCGGAATCCACCGGTATTAACAACAGTGTAGTTCAATTCAAGATCAACACCTTCGTTCTGGATCTCACCAACGTTCTCAGTAATAGAAGAGTTAGAAATACCTGCTGCAGATGGAATTTGTGTTCCTAGCAATAGATCTTTGTTATTCTTCTGCCACAAGTCAATCGTACCATAGATTTTGTTTCCGAAGAAAGAGAAATCTAATCCAATGTCAAGCTGCTCAGCTGTTTCCCAACCCAAAAGGTTGTTAGCCAACTTAGAAGGAGCCAAACCTGGAGCACCTAGATATTGACCTCTTGTACCGAACTCAGGAAGAGCGGCAAAGTCACCAATAGCAGAGTTACCTGTGATACCGTAAGAAACACGTAGTTTCAATTCTTCTAACCAAGTTACATTCTCTAGGAAGCTCTCAGCACCAATTCTCCAACCCACAGATCCAGAGTAAAACAATCCCCAACGGTTGTCTTCACCAAAACGAGAAGAACCGTCATAACGTACAGTACCGTTTACAATGTACTTGTCATTGTAAGCGTATTTCAAAGAAGCAAATCCACCTTGTCTTCTGTTAGTAGAAGATGTACCACCAACTGCAAATGGAGTTGCTGCACTGTTCAAGTTCAAGAAAGATGCATCAGCAATACCACGACCTGTTGCATTGAACAAGTTCCAGTCTTCTTGCTTGTATTCGTAACCAGCAAGAGCTGTAAGATCATGTCCTTCACCAACAGAGAAGTCATAAGTCAATGTACCAAAAGTGTTCCAGTTCAAAGAAACACGGTCACGGTTGAACAACTGTCCACCCCATGCATCTCTAAAGAAAGGAATACTAATCGGACGAGAATTCAAATCCTGGTTGTTCACATAGTCAACACCTATAGAGGCACGAGCCGTTAGGTTTGGAATGATCTCATAGTTGAAAGCCAAACTACTCACATTTTGCAAAGTGCTAGAGCGACGTGTTACGTTCTCTGCGTTCTGCAATTCGTTAAAGTTAAAGTTGTGACCTTGGCCATTCAATGGGTATGGATTGTACTCGCCATTCTCATCTCTTGCTGGAGAGATAGGCATTGACCAGAAAGAAGGAGCAAATGGACAGTTTACAAAGAAACCACCATCACAAGGACCACCTTCATTACCGACCCAAGCCAAAGAAGAACGGAAGTTCATGGACAAACGATCAGTCAAGTCAGCATTCAAGTTGAAACGACCAGTCAAACGTTGCCAGTCATTAGTGATAATTTGACCTTCTTGGCGGTTGTAAGAGAAAGCAGAATAGTAGTCAGCACTTTTGCTACCACCAGATGCAGAAACATCTATTGTTCGCAAAGTTGCATCACGCCACAATACCTCTCGCCAATCTTCGTAAGCTAGATTAGGGTCTGAAGCTACACCATACAACTCTTCAGCGGCTTCTGCACCTCTTCCAGAATTGATATAAGCCTGCGTACGAATGTCAACGTACTGCTGGCTATTCATCATTTCGTAAAGATTCATTGGCTGTACAACACCCTCTTGGTAAGATACGTTGAACTTGGCTTTACCCTCACGGCTACCACTCTTAGTAGTTACCACGATGATACCATTCGCACCCTGAGCACCATAGATAGAAGCAGAAGCTGCATCTTTCAAGATCTCAATAGAAGCGATATCATTAGGGTTGATAGAGTTCAATGGGTTAGAAGACCCTTGAGAACCTTGACCTGTTGCACCAACTTGTACACCATCGATGATTACAAGTGGGTTACTTCCAGCAGAGATAGATCCTGTACCACGAACACGGATAGTTACGGCACTACCTGGAGCACCACTACCTTGGGATACCTGCACACCGGAAGCTTTACCTTGGATAGCACGGTCCCAAGACTGAACAGGAAGGCCTTCAATCTCCTCGGCCTTTACACTGGTAATGGCTGAGGTCACCTCTCGCTTGAGCTCAGTGGAATAACCTGTTACAACTACCTCGTTCAGGAATTCAGCTGAAGAAGCTAACACAATGTCAACTCTAGTTCGAGCTCCGACTTGTACTTCTTGGGTTTCGAAACCGGTGTAAGACACGATTAAAATGTCAGCTCCGGCAGGAAGGTCGAGGGTATAGTTACCATCGATGTCTGTGGCGGTACCGGAAGTAGTCCCCTTGACGAGGATCGAGGCACCGATTAGAGGCTCACCGGCATCATCGGTGATAGTCCCTGATACAGCACGCTGAGCCATTAACGCCCCAGCAAGTACTGTACATACCAGTACTAGATAGAGTTTTTTCATACTAATGAGTAATTAATTGTAAAAAATAAAAGCTTTACTCACTTGACCTTCACGTCTAATTACCCAATAAATATTGCGCAGAAATTGAGTAGACTAGAACCAATTGTGAGGGTACAAGGGAGAAAAATTATTTTTAAGAACTCTCAAAAAAAACGTATTTTTTTGAAAGATTTTAATTTTTGATCTCTAAAATCTGTTAATGTTTTTTGTTTGTTAATTTCCAGGAATGTCTTGATGTAGACTAGTTGATGGTATAGAACAGTTTTGTAAGTAGCTTTGGGACGAAATTTCGCTGGTCAAAGATAGTAATTAATCTTTCTTTTCCATGGGGCAAACGATCCAGAAAAGGATTTTGCTGCCAAAGCCCCCAGCAAATTATTAATTTTTGTCGTCCATACAACAAGAATAATTTTGCTTACAAAATTTCTACAGCATGTTTGCAGTGGAACGATTTCCCCTCTTCCAAGGGAATAATGCCTTCTTTGTGTTTTAAAGCCAAATATCCCCCTACCTGATCAGCCACTCCAAACCAGGGTTCTATGCAAATAAATGGAGCTTTTTCATTTTTAGACCAAATGCCCAAATACGGGAAACCTTCAAAATCAAAGGTCCAAAACCGCTCTCCAGTACTGTTTTCAAGAGATACCCGATGAGAACGTAGTGATTGAAAGATCAAGGCGTCGTGCTCAAAAAGTCGGTCGGTGATAGGGAGTACCGGACTATTCTGCAGTACGGATGAACTGGCCCCTGTCCGAAACCCACCTTCCAAATGTTGTGTCCTTGCCTCTTCTGCTTGATCAAATACCAAACGATAATCAGATCGATTTTCATGAGAATAGATAGGGCAGCGAAAGGCTGGATGTGCTCCTACAGAAAAAAAAGCAGCATTTTCACCTGGATTCTCAATCGTGTAGTGGATTGAAACCTTATTGCCTGCCAATTCATACCGGGCAATAAAGACAAAGTCAAAAGGGTAGTGTTTCAAAGTTTCCACATCGCTGTGTAGTACGAATTCGGCAAAATCTGAGCTTGATTGCCGCAACTCAAAAGGTAGATTCCTGGCCAAACCATGTTGCTTCATAGCGAAGGTCTGTCCTTCGTGGGTATATTGATCATTGAATACCCTGCCCACAATTGGATATAAGATAGATGAATGTCTTCCCCAGTAGGTAGGATCGCCTTCCCACATATATTCCAAGCCGGATTTCCGAGACCGAATGCTGGCTAATTCGGCTCCTTTTTGTTTAATCCCTACTTGTAAATACTCATTTTGTAGCTGAATCAGCTCCATAATTGATGATTATGGGGGCAAAGAAAACGATGTAGATTGTTTTTAGCAACTTTAGGGGATTATCTTTTTGTAGAAGAGCAGGAGCTTTCGTTCTTCTTCTTTCCAGTTTAAAACCTGTCTTGCATCTAAGCAATGTTGTCTAATTACAGTGTAATGTGTGGATGAAAGACGTAATTCATTAACAGCCTCAACAACAGAGTTGACATTGAGGTTCTCCAGTAGATGAAATACTTGATAGTTTTCTTGCAGGGCTCGATAGGCTGGGAAATCCATTTGGAGCGAGGGCAGACCTGCTTGGATGTAATCGAAGGCCTTATTGGCTAAAGAATAATAGTAACTTAAACCTTTGTTTTCCAGAAGATTCAGGCCGAGGTGGGCCGTAGGAGTGAGTTGTCGAAGGTGTTCTGGTGAGAGGTAGCCAAGAAACTTCACACGGTCTTGTAGCTGTAGTCGGGCACATAAATCTCGTAGTCTTTCAGATAAGTCTCCTTCGCCTGCGAGCCACAATTCCGTGTCTTCTAATTTTGGCATAGCTTGCATTATGATCTCAAGACCACGCCCTTCGTTCAATACCCCTTGATACATTATTACAAAAGGGGGAGAGGGGGATAAGCTAGGGAGTTCCGACGTGATGACTGGCACATTTCTGATCACCTGAAATGGTGTTCTATAGCGATCAGTCAAGACACAGGCAAGCCCTTCGGCTACAGTGTAACAGGATTTGAATTGTGGAATTGCCCAGCCTGCAACCTTCTCCCACACTCCTTGCACACCTGGTCGTCTTACGACCTCTGGAACCTCTGTGAAATATTCGTGCGCATCATATACCCTGGCCTTTCTTCGCAATTTGCTAACCAGCAAATTAGGAAGAATCGTATCTAAATCGATGGCAACTAGCACATCCACTGGAAGAAAGAGTAAAAAGAAAAATAGCCGGATATTATATTCGGCATAAAAGGCAAATCCCGATTGAAACCAACAATTCAACCGTTTTTGGCGAAACGGATATGTGGAGAGGGGAGAAGACGCCGTTTTTTTTCGCCCAATTAAAAGGACGTCGTATCCATTTTGACTAAGACTTGTACAAATTCTGATCATGCGTTGATCATAGATGAGATCATTGGTGACGGAAAAACTTATGCGTTTTTTCATTCTGACACCCATTTAAACGCCTCTCCTTCCTTTTCTACAAAACCTTCATCAACTAAGTATTCCATTACTTGGAGGACTTTGTTCTCATGACGCGATGTGAAAGAGTCCACAATCTCAGCAAGGCTTAGTTTCTCGCGTTTTAGCAGTCGCTGTATCTTAACTTTGTAACGATCAAATTCATCTTTGTCAACATTAGTTTTATGCCTACCTAGACAGACATCACAAATACCACACTTTTCCAGGCCATCCTCCCCAAAATATCTTACCAATTGTTGTTGCCGACAAACCACCGTTTCGGCATAGGCAATGGCCTTATTTATTCGTTCAACATATCTATTCTTACGAAAAGCATATAGTTGTTGATCAATCATCAAATCTTCAAGAGGTAAGCGTTCTTGTAGAAAAATGATTTGCGGGTTTTCTTTTTGAGGAACATAATCAACAATACCTTCCTTTCGTAACAATAGTAAGGCACGTTGTAGGTCAACCTTCGGCATAGATAAGGCTTTCGCCAATTGTGATTCGCGAAGCTTCACATACCCCTTGAATGCACCTTGGTAAGAACGTAGGATGGCCTTTAGTATCTTATCTAGTTTTGCATGGCGTAGTTGGAAATCGTATAAGGTGTCTTTATTGACTTTTACTCGCAGGCTAGCCGGTATATAGACAGCTTCCGTTAGTATGATTAAGCCTACCTGTTCCAAGGCCTTCATACTATTAAAAACCTTAATAGGGTGAAACTGGAATCTTTGCGCAAATTCAATAATATCAAAATCAAAGCTTTGCCCTTCTCCACCTCCGACAGCTAATTGTAAAAAACTACCTAAGGCCTGATAGGTCTTTTTGATTTCGCTGATTTCGGGAAAGGCTAATTCATAGTTCCTTTCCAATTGCGTCTTATCTTGCTGATTGTACAACAATACAGAGTAAGCCTTTTCCCCATCTCTGCCAGCCCTTCCTGCTTCCTGAAAATAGGCCTCCAGGTTGTCGGGGAGGTCCATATGTACCACCGCCCTCACATCGGGTTTATCGATACCCATTCCAAAAGCATTAGTACTGACCATGACGCGTGTGCGGTTTTCTGTCCAAGCTTCTTGTTTCAGGTCTCGTGTAGCGGTGGGAAGGCCAGCGTGGTAGTAATCAGCCGCTATGTTTCTACGCGTTAGGTAGAGTGCTATCTCTTTAGTTTTCCGGCGATTACGCACGTATACTACGGCCGAACCGCGAACATTGGTGAGGATTTGAGCAAGTTTACCAAATTTGTTTTCTTCCTGTAACACACTGTAGGAGAGGTTGGAGCGTACAAAGCTCTTTTGGAAAACAGCTTTTTGTTTGGGCCTAAATGCCAGTTTTTCTTGAATATCCGATACTACATCACTGGTGGCTGTAGCCGTCAGCGCGATGAAAGGAATATTGGGGAGCCATTCTCGGATTTGGACAATTTGCAAATAAGGAGGGCGGAAATCGTAACCCCATTGAGAAATACAATGGGCTTCATCAATAGCCACTAAATTGACGGGCATTTTCTTTATTCTCTCAATGACCAATTCTGACTGTAGCCTTTCAGGGGAGAGATACAGAAACTTAACTCCCCCATATACGCAGTTGTCCAAAATCCGATCAATATCGCGGAAGGCCATTCCTGAAAAAATGGCTTCAGCCTTAAGGCCCCGTTTCCGCAAGTTAGCCACTTGATCCTTCATCAGGGCAATCAGTGGCGAAACAACAATAGCTATGCCCTCTTGGGCTATGGCAGGCACCTGGAAACAGATAGATTTGCCTCCACCGGTGGGCAATAATGCCAAGGTATCTTTACCATCTAACACAGATTGGATGATCTCTTCTTGTAAGGCTCTAAAGCCTTCAAAACCCCAGTATTGCTTCAATATTTTGACCGGTGCAAGAGCGTGCATAGAATCTTGGCTTATCCGGGTAAAGGTAAAAAAAAAGAGCAGGACCCGAAGGCCCCGCTCTGAAAAACTCAAATCGTTTATACTTACACTTGCAAGCGCTGAATCATTGAATTCAGCAAGCTTGATATCTTGTAATCTGCTGATGAATGAAGGCGGAACTTACTGAACTTTGCCTTCCATTTCAAAAGCTGATTTTTTAGGCAGTTGTAGCCAGACTCTCTAAGTATTTTTCAAAAGAAAAAGCTTGCCCTTCGGCCACTACGGCAGCCAGAAGATCTCCTATTTCCTTGCAACCTAGTGGCTTGTCTGGTCCTAATTCTGGTGTGCCGATACCCTGTTCCAACACATCTTTCACTGCTTGACGAATGGCAGTTGCCTCTTCAATCATTTCCAAGGATTCCAACATCATGGCAGCCGAGAGGATAGTTGCCATTGGGTTGGCAATATTTTTGCCTGCTCCCTGTGGAAAAGAACCATGGATTGGTTCAAACATGGAGGTCCGCAACCCGATCGAGGCGGATGGTAGTAGTCCCATAGAACCTGGCAATACACTAGCTTCGTCCGAAAGAATATCTCCAAACATATTGGACGTCAAAATGACATCAAACTGCTTTGGATATTGGATCAATTGCATAGCGGCATTGTCCACGAACATGAAATCTAATTCTACTTCCGGATAATGCTCAGCAGCGTATTTAGTCACCGTATCCCGCCACAAGCGTGAGTTCTCAAGCACATTAGCTTTATCAACTAATGTTACCTTATTTCGTCGGATCTTGGCATAGTCAAACGCCAACTTTGCAATCCGCTCAATTTCATCTGCCCGATAAAAACAGGTATCGAAGGCGTGTCCTTCCTCTTTATTCCAACCTTTATCACCAAAATAGATTCCGCCGGTCAACTCCCGAAGAATAAGAAGATCAACTCCTGCTACCTTTTCTTCTTTCAAAGGAGAAAGGTGAATCAAGGTAGGATAAGTCGTGACGGGGCGTATATTGGCGAATAAGCCCATGGCCTTACGCAAGCCAAGCAAGCCTTGTTCTGGTCTAACTTTGGCGTTGGGATCATTGTCATATTTAGGATGCCCAATGGCTCCAAACAAAATGGCATCAGCAGCCAGACATATATCTAAGGTCTCCTGCGGCAAAGGACTCCCTGTGTTATCAATGGCTACAGCTCCAACATCACCAGGATGATATTCAAAAGAATGGCCGAATCTTTTTTCAATCGAACCCATCACTTTGAGAGCTTGCTCGATTACCTCTGGCCCAATTCCATCACCTGCTAAAAGTGCTATATTTTTTTTCATTCAAATTATCATTTAAGGGTGTAGGAACACTTTTCTATTGTCCAAGTATAACCTACAACTTTCAAAATCCTCGATACTTTTCGAGGTCTTCGCACGTCTCTACCTGCTTACCAGGCTATTTGCTTCTGCTCAAAAGCTTCAATCTCACTCTTCAGACTAGTCAAGTAATCAATATCGTCATAGCCATTAAGCAAACACATCTTTTTATAAGGATCGATGTCAAAAGAGGCAGAAGCGCCTGTACTGACAATGGTAATGGTTTGTGCTACTAAATCTACCTTAAATTCAGCTTTTGCATCCTGTTCGATAGCTGAAAAGATGTCGTGCAGGAATGCAGCAGATACCTGTACAGGCAAAAGGCCATTGTTTAAGGAGTTTCCTCGGAAGATATCTGCGAAAAAGCTAGAGACCACAACTTTGAAACCGTAATCGTAAATAGCCCAAGCAGCATGTTCTCGACTTGATCCACATCCAAAGTTCTTACCAGCAACTAGGATTTCTCCACTGTAGATAGAATTATTGAGTATAAAGTCTTCCTTGGGAGAATTGTCAGGATGGTAGCGCCAATCTCGAAACAGATTATCACCGAAACCTTCCCGAGTCGTTGCTTTTAGAAATCGAGCAGGTATAATTTGATCTGTGTCGACTTCCTCAATTGGAAGTGGCACAGCAGCTGATACAATGGTTTTGAATTTCTCCATGATCTTAGTTCAGGTTTTTACGTACATCAACAATTTTTCCTTCTATCGCTGTAGCCGCCGCCATTAATGGACTGGCTAGAATCGTACGGGCGCCAGGGCCTTGTCTTCCTTCAAAATTCCGGTTTGAAGTAGAAACACAATATTCCCCTTTAGGCACTTTATCCTCGTTCATACCTAAACATGCAGAACAACCGGGTTCTCTAAAATCGAATCCGGCTTCACGGAAAATCTTATCTAATCCTTCTTTTTTTACTTGATCTTCAACCAGTTTTGATCCAGGAACAATCATGGCATAAACATTTTCAGCCTTACTTTTGCCTGCTACATAATCGGCTACTAATCGAAGATCTTCGATTCTGGAATTGGTGCAACTTCCAATGAATACATAGTTGATCTGTTTTCCAAGAAGACTTTCGCCCTCCTGTAGCCCCATGTATTTGAGAGATTTTTTATAGGTCACAGGATTGTCAACCTGAGCGACCATTGGAATATTATCTGAAACCTTGATGCCCATCCCCGGATTGGTTCCGTAGGTGACCATTGGTTCAATATCTTCTGCTTTGTAGTGATATTCTGTATCAAATTCAGCGCCTTCGTCTGTATAGAGGGTTTTCCAGTAAGCTACAGCTTCATTGAAATCAGTGCCCGTTGGAGCGAACTTCTTCCCCCTTACATATTCAAAAGTCTTTTCGTCAGGAGCAATCATACCGCCGCGGGCACCCATTTCGATGCTCATATTACAAACGGTCATTCTGGCTTCCATCGATAAATTGCGAATAGCCGAACCAGCGTACTCAACAAAATGGCCCGTTCCACCACTAGCTGTCAATTTGGAAATAATATAAAGGATGATATCTTTCGACAAAACCCCGGCCTGCAGTTCTCCATCAATGGTGATACGCATGCGCTTTGGTCTTTTCAAAACTAGGCACTGAGAGGCTAATACTTGCTCCACCTGACTCGTACCGATACCAAATGCAATACAACCAAATGCTCCGTGGGTAGAAGTATGACTATCCCCACAAACTATGGTCATCCCTGGTTTAGTGATGCCAAGTTCTGGCCCAATTACGTGTACTATGCCATGATAAGCATGACCTAGTCCGTACAATTCAACGCCAAATTTGTTGCAATTCTCGGTTAGCTTGTCTACCTGAAAGCGCGATAGTTCTTCCTTAATGGGTAGATGTTGATTAGCAGTTGGCACGTTGTGGTCTGCTGTAGCAACTGTTTTTGCTGGTCGGAAAACGGGTAAATTTCTTTTAGATAGCCCATCAAATGCTTGTGGACTGGTAACCTCGTGGATAAACTGGCGGTCAATATACAGTACTTCGGACCCTCCATCGACCTGAGCGACCACATGAGCATCCCAGATCTTGTCAAATAATGTTTTTGCCATTTTTTCAATGTGTTTAAACCGCGACACCTTTGAGTTTGCCAATGATGTCAGTCAAGTCGTCGTCACCGACCTCCTTCTGGCGATCAGCAACCTGTAGAAATTGTTCGTAAACTTTATCCAGTTCCAGTTTGGTTAGGTTGTATCCTATATTCTTAGCTCTGTATGCAATCGCTGCTCTCCCGGACCGGGCGGTCAAAACGATCTTAGATTGATCTACCCCTACATCTAAAGGGTTGATGATTTCATAAGTTTCACGCTTCTTGATCACTCCATCTTGGTGGATACCAGAAGAGTGAGCGAAAGCATTCGTTCCTACGATCGCCTTATTAGGCTGAACAGGCATACCCATACGATCAGAAACTAATTGACTGATCGGGTTGAGCAATTTGGTTTGAATATTATCTTCGAAGCCAAGATGGCCATGTTGTCTCATTACCATGACTACTTCCTCAAGAGAAGTATTACCGGCCCTCTCGCCAATACCGTTCACCGTACATTCAATCTGACGTGCTCCATTTCGGACACCAAAAATCGAATTGGCGGTAGCTAAGCCCAGATCATTGTGACAGTGCGTACTAATGATGGCTTTATCAATTCCATTTACATTAGCCTTTAAGTAGGCAATTTTTGCGCCATATTCATCAGGAAGACAGTAGCCCGTTGTATCAGGGATATTTAAAACTGTGGCACCAGCATCTAATACTGCCTGAATAACTCGTGCCAGGTATTCATTATCTGTCCGACCTGCATCTTCTGCATAAAACTCCACATCCTCAACGAAAGACTTAGCATATTTTACAGCGGCAACGGCTCGCTCAATTACTTTTTCTCTTGTAGTCTTTAATTTGAATTGCACATGCGAATCAGAAGTACCAATTCCGGTATGAATCCGAGGGCGCTTAGCTGCTTGAAGTGCTTCTGCAGCCACTTTAATGTCTTTTTCAACCGCTCTGGACAAACCACAAATAATAGGGTTTCTGATAGATTTACTGATCTGTGCTACAGCTTCAAAATCTCCAGGACTAGAGATCGGGAAACCAGCTTCGATCACATCTACGCCAAGCCGCTCTAGTTCTCTTGCAATTTCTAGTTTCTGTTGGGTATTTAGTTTACAACCCGGAACTTGTTCTCCATCCCGTAAGGTGGTATCGAATATTAAAATCTTATTGTCCGACATTGGTTTTATTTTGAATTTTCCGGTAAAAGTGTAAGTTTGTCCGGTTCAAATATATCTTGGGAAGCTCAACATTGTAAAACCAAATTAGTTTATTAATCCAAGATGGTAGCCCTAATCAATAGTTTTAATTTGTTGATTGCCAGAGGATTATAAAAAACATAATTACAATGCCCAAACAGAAAACGGATGATCTCATCCAGCTGATTAAATCCCTCACCCGGGCTGAAAAAAGACACTTTCGCTTATTTGTAAGAAGGAACCAATCTTCAGATGATATTTTATTCCTGCAATTGTTTGATTTTCTCGACCATCACAAACAATACGACGAACAGTTGATTCTGAAGAAATTGCCGGGCATCAAGAAGCGACAACTTTCCAATTTGAAGGCGCATCTGTACAAACAACTGTTGACGAGCCTGCGACTCTTGAACAAGAATCACAATCAGGATATACAGATCCGGGAAATGGTGGATTATGCTCGCGTACTATACAGTAAGGGCTTGTATCGACAAAGCCTAGAGATGTTGGATAAAGCCAAGAATAAAGCCCTAAAAGGTCGTTATGACTCCTTGGTAATGACGATCATTGAGTTTGAGAAGCTAATTGAAGGGCAATATGTTACTAAAAGTATCGAGGGGCGAGCAGAAATACTGACGAATGAGACCAAGCGATTTAATACATCAATCACGCAAACCAACCTGTTTTCCAACTTATCTCTACAGCTTTATGGCCTGTATCTAAAAGTTGGGTACGTACGAAATACAAAAGATTATTACTTCGTGCGAGAATTCTTTTACTCCAATTTGCCACAAATTGACTTTCAATCTTTAGGTTTTTGGGGGAAAATCTACTACTGCCAATCCTACCTGTGGTACTATCATATGACACATGACTTTCCGATGGCTTATCGCTATGCTCAGAAATGGGTGGAGTTATTTGATGAGAGCCCAGATATGAAGATGATTGACGCTGCTATGTATTTAAAAGGTATGCACAATCTATTGGGCGCCTTATTTAATACCTTACAGTATGAAAAGTTTGTTCAGATGATTGGGAAATTGACTCAATTTAAGGATGAATATGACCTTTCTCAGGACAATAATATTGAAGGCCTCTACTATTTGTTTCGGTACATCCATATTATAGAGAGGCATTATTTGGAGGGGACCTTTTCTGAGGGTATTGCACAGGCTCCGGAAATTACCAAGATTATCGAGTCTGAGCGTTACCACTGGGATGATCATCGGATCTTAATCTTTTATTACCGAATTGCTTGTCTGTATTTCGGTAGTGGAGATAATGACACGGCTATCCATTATCTAAATCTGATCATCAATCAGAAGAACCCAGACTATCGGGAAGACATCCAATGTTTCGCTAGAATATTGAACTTAATTGCTCATTTTGAACTGGGAAATGCACAGTTAGTAGAATATCAAGTGAAAGCTGTCTACCGGTTTTTGTCTAAAATGGAGGATTTGCATGGAGTACAACGCGAAATTTTCCGGTTTTTGCGCAAAACACCAAAGATGAGAGAGCCCGAGATGAAGTCAGAATTTCACAGTTTGAGAGAAAAGCTGATCAAGCTGGAGGATCAACCCTTTGAGCGTAGACCCTTTCTATACCTGGATATTATCTCATGGTTGGAGAGTAAAATTGAAGAAACTGCGGTGCAAACTATAATTCGACGTAAGTTTTTGAAACGTATTTCAGACAAATCAGTATAATGTTACTGCTCCACAACTGCGATATTTCCTGCAACTAAGCTTCAAGTCTCAATTTACTATGTCACAAAACTCGCACTTCATCCTCAAGAATATTTGGAGGTTTAAATAATTTTGCTTCAGAAGCATTCAGAACAACGCGCAAATCAAAACATATCTCAAGAAACTTTGGGGACCCCCCCAACTGCTTTGTAAGGCTACCTGCACAAAATTTGAAGAACAAACATCCTCGGAAAACTTTATTAAGTTTGACAGGTTCAGACTTTGGTAAAATTTCCGTATTTTTTAGAAAAGGGACTATATTACTATGCAGGTACTTAGAGAATTGGCACTTATCGTGAACAACAATCGATTGAAAAACGTCGAACTGTTGGACGCTACATCGAAGGAAAAATCAAGATCCGAGGTCTTCTATCAAGGCTTATTGGACAATAGATTCTTAACAGATGAAGATGCTGCTCAATTCTTTTATGGAGAAGACAAAGCCCACCCTGCCTACCAAAAACTAAGACACAAACTAAAAAGAAAGCTGGTTAACCACCTGTTCTTTCTCAACTCAAAAGAACCATCCCACTCAAACCGATACCAAGCATTTTACGAATGCTACCGGGATTGGGCTGCTGCTAAAATCCTTTTTGGCAAAAACGCCTCCGGGGCCGGTGTCAATTTAAGCTTTAACATACTAAAAAGAGCAAAGAAGTACGAGTTCACTGAACTAACTGTAGATGTTACTCGGACACTCCGCGTGCATTTTGGAACGCTCGAAGGCAATCTGAAGAAATTCGAGCAGTACAATGATCTTTTCAAGGAGTATTCCAAGATCATTGCTTGGGAAGATTTGGCAGAGGAGTTGTACACTGAGCTAGTAATCCGGTATGCTAACAGTAAGTCTACGGATGATTTGATCCAAAGCAAAGCCAAGGAATACTATGATCAACTACAGGAAGGTTTAGATAAATACCAGACGTATAGATTACATCTATGTGCTACTTTAATCAAATTAACACAGTATTCTAGCGTCAACAATTATACAGAAACTGCCAAAATCTGTCAAGAGAGCATTGAATTTTTCGAAAGAAAGAATTACTTAGCTAGTATGCCTCTTCAGATCTTTTACTATCAGCTGTTGGTCTGTCATATCCAACTGAAGCAATATGAAGAAGGAAAAGATGCAGCTGAGAACTGTTTGGAAGTTTTGACAGAAGGCTCTTTTAACTGGTTTAAGTACCAGGAACTCTACTTGATGTTGTTAATGCACACACATGAGTACCAAAGAGCCTATCAATTATTTCATCGGGTTTTTGAACATAAGCGTTTCGGATTCTTGCCGGAGAATGTGAAGGAAATGTGGAAGATTTTCGAAGCCTATATTCACTATCTGGTGATCATCCAGAAAGTAAAGCTAAGTAAGAAAGATAAGCATTTTACTAAGTTTCGATTAGGACGATTTTTGAACGGAACGCCCATATACTCAAAGGATAAGAGAGGGATGAACATCCCAATCTTGGTGGTACAGATCTTGTTCATGATTCTTCAACGAAACTATAACTCTGCGATCGATCGGATTGAGGCGATTGAGAAGTATTGTTCTCGATATTTAACCAAGGATGATACTTTTAGAAGCAACTGTTTTATCAAGATGCTGCTTCAGATTCCTGCTTGTAGTTTCCATAAGGCAGCGGTCGAACGAAAAACGGCTAAATTCCTCAACCGATTGAAAGGAATGCCGCTCGATGTGGCCAAGCAATCGCATGAAATTGAGATCATTCCGTATGAAGAGTTATGGGAATTAGTAATTGATTCATTAGAGAACAAATTTTACCGGAAGCAGCCACAACGTGCGAGGTCAACTGCTGGTAAGGTACATGTGTAAGTGTATCGATTTGGGGTTGAGAATGGAATGTCGCTCCATCTTATAATAGCCCTAAATCGTAAATCTAACTTGCAAATTAAGTCAATATAACAATCCGATTTTTTTCTTCCCTCTACCGTTTTTTATATTTATTTTATAAGGTCCATAAGCTTAAAGAAAAAATCACACATATTTTTTTTGTGATTTTATTCTTAGGGGCAAAAGTAGTCTCTATAAATATCTGAAAAACAAGTATTTGAATAAATTATGTATAAAATAATTTCTTGTTTATCAGGTATTTGAGTCAGGTTTTTTGTCCTAGCGAGTAGCACCAATAGTCCGTATCTTGTAGTTGTAATTAATAACCCAGTTTATAAACACAAAAACACATTTCATTATGAAACAGATTTACGCATTCCACTCTGTAGTTCAGGAAGAAAGATTTGCAAATAAAGTGATCGTAGTAGACATCATCGCCCCAAGCGTTTAATCTACTTGTAATTCCACGAACATCAATCACTGCAGTCTAATCTGCCTGTAATCTATCCCAACATCCTGCCGATTTGAGTCTAGTGAAACCCATTAAATGACCCCTCAGGGGTGCACGTATCCATTATTAACTAACTCAACTCAAACTCTACTTTATTATGAAGACGACCAGACTGGAAAGAAAAGGAACTTATGCGATTTTTAAGAACGCAACCTTATCAAAATTGGAACAGAAAGATGTAAAAGGAGGTGTGATTGTGGTAGATATCATTGCCCCCCTCTAGTGGGGGGCAATTTTTGCCTCTTTTAACCTATTTTTTAAGACTTAGTTTTCCACTTTAAAAGGATATTATATTCCCCTTCAGCCCGTGCCTCCCCCAGGTGCGGGTATTTTTTTGCTCTTCTCATTGCTACACCTTAGAATTTCTAGCTTTTCCAGCCACAAGTCTTCCTACTCATTCTCTATGGGCTGGTGTGAAAGCTATGCCTATCATAAACAAGCTGAAAAATTGAAGAGTTGTGAAGGACAAAGAGGTGAATTTTGATCTCAATCCTTTTCTGCTCGCTTGTCATGCTGTTCAAATAGCATTCGGGGCCATTTTCCGTTTTGGCTCTTTCAAAGAACGAACTTTACGAAATGACCGGAACAAAGGAATCCCTATGATCGATTCTAGTAGAGAAGTTGTTTAAAAATCGTTGCTTAGTCGAATACTAAGGGAGCAAAAGCCTGAAAACAACTTTTTGGCACCTGAACCTCAATATGTGGCCTAGCAGTCAGACAGCCTCCGGCATAAAAAACTGTTCCCAGTACCTCATGTTTTCAGGTTTCCCTTTAATAAACATTAGTAAACCATTACAAGAGTGGATCGCCAAAACAGTTAGCGCGCTTTTTACTTGATCTTCTAATAAGTCAATTCTCACCACCGAATTCAGCTCGAAAGCCATGCAGGCCTTTGAAAATTGAACGTACAGTCTTATGCAAAATTCTACAAGAGGAAATCCTGAATTAGATTTTGATTAAAACTGATGTCGTTTACTGCTGAGGTACTAAAGGTCGCGCCTTTTCGAAAATGAATTGGTTTATGCCTTTTGAGATACGCTCTAAATGGAGGTGGGATTACCGCCATTCAACTAGCTCGATGGTATTACTTCTAAAACTAATAGCAATTCCAGATAATTGCCAGGAGTAAATTCATCTCATCTTCATGAAAAATTGAAGATATATCCAGGAAAAAAGAGAACAATTATTGAGGCTGGATTATCGAGATTGTAAGTTTTTGTATTTAATATATATTTGGTAATCAGTGAGTTAGTCTTGAGTTGGTGCGAAAAATATTGGTTAATAAGGTTATTTGGAGGGTGCATTCTGTCCTTTTATGGTAGTGCTGTAGGGGCTATATTTGTGTCATGATAGATAGGAAACAAAAACATATAAAATCTATCAGATACATACCATACTCCCACCGATTTAAGTAACAATAGAGAGCTACTACACACCTTGGCAAATTCTTGCCACAAAGATAACGATCTGATTTGGATTGTTCTAAGTCGGATTGGGAGTTATCCCTATGATAAAGAAATGAGACCATGTTTTGAATAAGGCAGACTACCAGGGGGGAAAGCCCCCTTGGTAGATCGGTTTTTTATGGTCATCCTAAGAGATTTTTTCCTGATTACAATTTGATAGCTTATCGAGGGTTAAGAAATCAAGCTTTTAACTATATCCCCAGTCGTCGAAGGATAAAAGAGCCTGATGGATTGGCTCTAAGAAGCACAAGGGCTGACTGATGTCAGCCTTTTTTTATGCCTCCTCTTGACTTAGGTCGGTCTGACCAAAATAAACCATGATAAAGCCGGCAATACTCATTACTAATTGGAGAATCAACCCGAGTAATCGTCCGCCTGCATCCATCCACTGCAAAAAACTCAATTTCAATCCTACCAGATTCAAAATCAGGGCTAGTAGCCCAGTTCCCGCTATCAGAAATCCAATGATGGTAAGAATTGTTTTGGTTGAATCAGACATATACTAGAATTCTACTTTTTCAATTCAGTGGAGGCAACTCCCACTGCTTGTTTTAACAACGACAAAACTTATCAGCTGATCAATTCGTTGAATAGTAGTCGCATTCCTACAAAAGTATCTATTTTTGCTTTCAGTAAGGAGGATGTCAAGTAATAATACCGTCAAGATTCGCCTATGGTAAAGTTGATAGAGTGCCCCAGAGATGCTATGCAAGGCCTCAAAACCTTTATTCCTACGGAAACTAAAGCTGCCTATATTAATCACTTATTAAAGGTTGGTTTTGATACTATCGATTTTGGTAGTTTCGTCTCACCCAAGGCAATCCCTCAGATGCGTGATACAGCTGAAGTCCTTGCTGCCCTAGATTTATCTAAGACTTCTTCCAAATTATTGGCTATCGTCGCAAATAAGAGGGGCGCAAATGATGCCGTGCAATTCCCCGAGATCGACTATCTGGGCTTTCCCTTTTCTGTCTCGGAGACCTTTCAAATGAGAAATACAAACTCTACCATTGAAGAGTCTCTAGAAAGAGTAGAGGCTATTCAGGAGATTTGCCTTGCTCATCAAAAAGAAATGGTGCTCTATATCTCTATGGGATTTGGAAACCCTTACGGTGATCCTTGGAATATTGATATCGTTAGTAAGTGGGTAGATAGATTGGTGGGCTTAGATATTAAAATCTTTCAATTGTCCGATACGATTGGTGTAGCCACTCCAGAAAGCATTAGCTATCTTTTTAGTGAATTAATGCCCGCTTATTCTGAGTTGGAAATCGGTGCTCATTTTCATACCACGCCAAATACCTGGAGAGAAAAGGTTGTGGCGGCTTATGATAACGGCTGTCGAAGGTTCGATGGAGCAATTAGGGGGTTTGGCGGATGCCCAATGGCTAAAGATGATCTCACTGGAAATATGCCGATGGAAAATCTACTTGACTTCTTTGAGTCCCGAGCCGAAAACCATGGCCTGGATCTTACTTTGTTTGGACAAGGTATGCAGCAAGCCTTAGACGTATTCCCGCACCAATAGTTCGAAGCCGTAAGGGTTTTTTCAGCCCAAAGTCTACCTATCATCAGCCAGCTAGATATAGTTTTGGTGGCTTCTCGTTTCCTGAAGGCAGGAAAGAATCAGTATTTAAGCTTATCGCTAATGTTACTTTGCATATTGATACATCAACTTTGCTGCCCTGGCAGAGGCTCCTTCTTGCCCTAATTTCTCAATCAATTCACTGTAGCCATCGCGAATTTCAGTTGAATGCTGCGGTTCTAGAATATCCTTCAGGGAAGCTAGGAGTTGTGGGGTATTTAATTCCCCCTGAATCAGTTCCTTCACTAAGGGCCTGTCCACGATCAGGTTGACTAAAGAGATGTACTTTACATTAATTAGGCGCTTGGCTAACCAGTAATTTAGAGGACTGCCTTTATAGCATACAACTTGAGGCACTTTAAAAAGAGCCGTTTCTAAGGTTGCAGTCCCGGAGGTGACCAGGGCGGCTTTAGCCAGTGAAAGCAAATCGTAAGATTGCTGCGAAACCAAACTGATATTGGGAGCGGAGACCTGCGTCAAAAAGGGCTCGTAGAAACTTGGACTTTGGGACGGAGCGCCTGCTATCACGAAGTGATAATCGGGAAAATGAGGTACGACCTGCAGCATTTCCGAGAGCATGCGGTTAATCTCTTGTTTTCGACTTCCTGGAAATATGCCAATTAGAGGTTTGTCAGGCAGTTGATTCTTACTAATGAATTCATCACTTGCCTGATAGTGAGTGGTCACATCTAGAAGCGGATGGCCAACAAAGTCGACAGCATAATCATATTTTTGGTAGAAACCTGGCTCAAAGGGTAAAATGACAAACATCTTATCTACACTCGCCTTGATTCCATGAACTCGACTGCTATGCCATGCCCAAATTTGAGGAGAGATATAGTAGAATACTTTTAAGCCCGCTTTCTTTGCCCATTTCGCAATTCGTAAATTAAAGCCAGGGTAATCCACTAAAATGAGCGCATCTGGCTCAAAATCTTTAATGTCCTGCTTACAGAAACGCATGTTGCGCAGGATAGTCCGGATATTTTTAACTACTTCAAGGAACCCCATGAAGGCTAAATCCCGATAATGCTTCACTAATTTCCCACCAACAGCCTCCATCAGGTCGCCGCCCCAGAAGCGAAACTGTGCCTCGGGATCCTCTTGCACGATTTGTTTCATTAAATTGGAGGCATGCAGATCCCCAGAGGCTTCTCCAGCGATGATGTAGTACTTCATGTATCTATTGTCGAATTAGAAAAACTGAGGACCGTACAAAATCAACCAAACCCCCACCAAGGCAAAAGTGGCTAAAACCAATCCTCTGATGCTTTGTGTCATCCGTTTCTTCTGGAAATTGTTAAGCGGAAAGATATTTAAACAGATGGCAATGATGGCAACGGTTCTTTGACGGAACCCAATGGCAAAGCCACTCGAGGAGCCCAAATCTAAGCCTTCTAACTGTTCAAAGATCACAAGGAGGCATGCATAGCCTACAAAAGGGATGAGCAGGCCAATTAGCAATCCTACCCAGATTTCATTTCGGTTAAAGATCATTTTCTTGCATTTATCGTTCTAAACGACTCTCATCGGTGTTTACAATTCCTGTATGGCCGATAAGGTTTTGATCGCTTCATAGTTGGTTAGATCGTGCATAGAAGGCACAACTGATATATACCCATTCTCTAAAGCCCAAACATCGGTATCATCTGAAGTGTCTTCATTGACAAAACGGCCGGTCAACCAATAATATTTTTGCCCTCGAGGATCACTAGATTCCATAAACTCCTCTACCCAGCGAGCATTTGCTTGTCGACAAACTCGCATTCCTTTGATCTCCGAACGACTTAACTTTGGAATATTGACATTTAATAAATTGCCCCCATCCAATCCTTGTTCTAAGGCATATCGCATGAGTGATTCTATGAAGGGCTTGCTGGATTCGAAATCGGCATCATATTCAAAGTCAAGAAGAGAAAACCCAATAGATGGAATTCCTTCAAGACTAGCCTCCATGGCAGCAGACATGGTTCCAGAGTAGATGATATTAATAGCTGCATTGGACCCGTGGTTGATTCCTGAAACGCAAAGATCAATTTCGCGATCTTTCAGAACTACATTTTTGGCCAGCTTGACACAGTCTACGGGAGTGCCAGAACATTCATAGGCTTGTACTCCTTCATGCACTTTGTTGGGGTGTAGGCGAATGGGATTGGAGATAGTGATAGCATGCCCCATACCAGATTGTGGAGAGTCGGGTGCTACTACGACAACCTCTCCAATACGCTTGGCAACGTCTATCAGGGCAGTGATACCAGGAGCAGTAATGCCATCATCATTGGTTACAAGAATGAGCGGTTTCTTCATGAAATGGTGTTTTAACCCAAAAAATGTTCCTTTTGAGTTTATGACAGATATTTTACGCAAAGGAAGCAACTCTAAGGCAGAGAAAATAGTTTCGTCAAGGATATTTATTTGTATTTTTCCGCGAGTTTGTGCAAAGTATGGCAGTGGCCTACCAATGCTGTATGGAATTCCAAATTAGGATCTGCAAAGCGAACCTTGATTAACAGCTATACCGCATGGTTTAGACGGGTTAAATGGAAACCTTTGTCGATGAAACTTGTTTACGGAAAAGGCTAGTAAGCGGATTGATTTAGAAAAGTAATTGAAAACAGTAGCGGACTATGAGTACGTTTGGCAAGATAGGAGTATTGATCGTCAATTTAGGCACCCCCGATGCCCCAACTAGGGGAGCGGTATATCGTTACCTTAAGCAATTTTTGTTGGACCCGCGAGTGATAGATTATAACTGGCTGGCCCGAAACTTTTTGGTAAGAGGGATCATTGCTCCGTTCCGATCTGGCAGTTCAGCCAAGTTGTATCAAATACTTTGGACTGAGGATGGTTCTCCACTAAAGGTATATGGAGAAAGTGTAGCTGCTGGTGTACAAGAAGCATTAGGCGAAGAATTTGTAGTAGAATTGGCTATGCGTTATCAAAGTCCTTCCATCGAATCGGCACTTGATAAGTTGTATGAAGCAAAGGTATCTGAAATCATTGTATTTCCTATGTTTCCGCAGTATGCGTCGGCAACAACTGGATCCGTTCACGATGAAGTGATGCGTTTGTTAAGGAAAAGAGATAATATCCCTAATGTCAAGTTTATCAACTCCTACTACGATAATGATTCGATGATCGAGATTTTCGCCGATAATGCGAGGAAATTTGATTTGGATAATTATGATCATATCATCTTTAGTTATCACGGTTTACCCCAACGACAATTGCGCAAGGCTGATGATTTCAAACACTGCTTGCAAGGCCCTGATTGCTGCCAGACGATCAGTCAAGTCAATCAATTCTGCTATTCTGCACAATGTCATGCGACTACTAGGGCCATCACTGCAAAGCTAGAGCTCTCTCCAAGCCAATACACGACTTCCTTCCAAAGCCGCCTTGGGCCGGAAGTATGGGCACAGCCTTACACGAGTGTTGTGCTAGAAGAAAAAGCGAAAGAAGGGGCGAAGCGAATTCTTGTGTTCAGCCCGGCTTTTGTAGCGGATTGCCTGGAAACTATTGTAGAAATTGGTACTGAGTATCAAGAAGAGTTTGAAGAAATGGGCGGGGAAAAAGTGGACCTGGTCCCTAGTTTGAATGATGATCCTAGATGGATTAGAACCATTGCAGACCTGATAAAATCCCGGGCACCTGAGGGGGTAAAAATTTGACGAAGATCTACTCAAGAGATACTGCCAAGTTTTGTCTTATATCCGTCGCTCACCATCTTATATCCCGTTTACGGGAACTTTTCTGTAGTAATAGTTTGTTCAGCAAATTGTTAGGTGAAAATTAATTTTGAATTAATTAGAACTGGCCGTCATTGGTTTGGCGGACTTATTTGCTAAATTTAACCAAACCAGAGAAGCTGAGCGTATGTTTTTAGCCCGGATGGTGCTATTTAAACATGTGCTGATGAACAAGGCTTCTAAATTCTATTACCATGAGAAGTACATTTAGGTGGAGAAGGTTGAGTGGCCAGTACATCGAACAACCTATCCTGGAAGCTGTCGAGGAGGCCATCTTCCGCGAACAGGAAAAAGGTCATCGGTTGAAGGTATGTATTGGTTCCGATTCACAAGTCAAAAGTGGAGTGATTGAGTTTGCATCTGTTATCGTTTTTCTTCGCGAAAAGAAAGGTGGCTTTATGTTTATTAGTAATAGCCGACTAGAGAAGAAAATGAGTTTGCGTGAGCGAATGATTGCGGAGGTAGCGCGTTCCGTTGAGGTCGCCTATGCACTTTGTGATCTTTTGGATGCTTATGATGTAGAGCTAGAGGTGCATGCTGATATCAATACTGATCCTCACTTCCAATCGAACCTGGCACTAAAAGAAGCTATGGGCTATATTCTTGGGATGGGCTTTGTATTCAAGGCTAAACCAGATGCCTTTGCAAGTTCTTCTTGTGCAGATAAAATGGTCTAATCCGTTGGCCTGGCAGCTGCCGGGCCAATGTTCTTATACAGAGGCGGTCACTGACAAAGAGCATCGTGACCTCTAGCTTTTCTCACCTCGATTTTCTCGTTTTTCTTCAACATTTCTCCCATCTTTGATCTATCTCTAGAGCAGCTGCTTTCCGCATTCCCCTTCATTTGGTCGTTCGTCTACCTAAAACCTAATTTCGCAGGAAATACCTAGATTTTTGTAATATAAATTCTCATCTTCGCACGCAGTTAATCAAATATCCAGAAAACTATGAAAAAATGTTTATGGCTATTGGTTTGTTGCTTTTCAACCCTGGGCTTATTTGCTCAAGGCAACAAGATCAATTTTGAAAAGTATGAACTGAAAAATGGACTCAAAGTCATCCTTCATCAAGACAAGTCTACCCCTATTGTAGCCGTCTCCGTGATGTATCACGTGGGATCAAAAAATGAAAACCCTGAAAGAACGGGCTTTGCGCACTTTTTCGAACACCTACTCTTCGAAGGCTCCGAAAATATTGAGCGTGGAGAGTACAGCAACTATGTCCAATCCGCTGGAGGTGCATTGAATGCCAATACTTCTTGGGATAGAACTTATTACTTCGAAATCCTTCCATCAAATCAATTCGAGCTAGGCTTATGGTTGGAATCCGAGCGCATGCTTCATGCTGTGGTGGATGAGAAAGGTGTAGAAACACAAAGAGAAGTGGTGAAAGAGGAGAGGAGAGAACGGGTGGATAACCAGCCTTATGGCTCTTTAGCCGAAGAAACCTTTAAGGCAGCTTATAAGGAACATCCTTACCGCTGGCCAATTATTGGCTCCATGGACCATCTAGATAACGCTACGGAAGAAGACTACAAGCAATTCTACAAGGATTTCTATACGCCCAATAATGCTGTCCTTTCTATTGCAGGAGATATAGATATTGCAGATGCCAAGAAACTAATCCGCAAGTACTTTGGTGGTATTGCTAAAGGTAAACCTGCTTTCCGTCCAACCATCGTGGAGCCAGCACTTAAGAAAGAACGCAGAGATACAGTATATGATAACATTCAACTACCTGCTGTTGTACAGGCTTACCGAGTTCCTGCTCAGGGAACAGAGGATTACTACGCAATCAAAATGCTAAGTACCTTGTTATCACAAGGAAAAAGCTCAAGATTGTACCGCACTTTGGTGGATGAGCAACAAAAAGCTTTCCAGGTGGCTAACATTCCTTTAGACCTAGAGGATCCAGGTTTGTCTATCAATTTTGGTATTGCTAATGTGGGAGTGAATAGTAAAGACCTGGAAGATGCTATGGATGTGGAAGTAGCAAAAATCCGTAAAGAACTAATTACAGATGAAGAATTCCAGAAACTTCGCAACCAGGTAGAAAATAATTTCATTTCAAGAAATACAACAGTAGCAGGGATTGCCGGAAGTTTAGCTACCTACGAAATGTTTTTTGGAGATGCCAATTTGATCAATACAGAAATTGATCGTTACATGGCCGTTACCAAGGAAGATATAAGAAGAGTAGCCAAAAAGTATTTCCATAAGGGCAACAGAGTGGTATTGCACTATTTACCACAACCTTCGGAACCTTAGTAGGTATTGGAGTACTGCACAACGGGACATGGACAAAATTGTTGACGAGCTTGTCTGCTAGAAAGAGGCATAGAAATGTGGACCACCGGTCTCCCTCTTGAGATAGGCTTTTCCCGATCATTCTGTTGACATAAAATTATCGAAATGACAAAGTTTTTAAAATATACACTTTTAGCTTGCCTAGTTGGACTATTGGTAGTGCCGATGCAAGCACAAGATGACTTTCGTTCATCTGCACCTAAACCAGGCCCTGCGCGTAAAATTGTCTTGGGCAAATCTGAGCAATTTACCTTAAAAAATGGCCTGGAGGTTATCGTGGTTGAAAACCACAAACTGCCTCGTATCTCTGCACAAGTATTTGTTAATGTTCCAGTGACTAATGAAGGAGAAAAGGCAGGATCAATTCAACTAGCAGGTCAATTATTGGAAACAGGTACCAAGAACCGGTCAAAGACCGAGATCGATCAATCCATCGATTTTATCGGAGCGAACGTTGGTTCGAATTCAAATGGCGTGATTGGAGGTGGGTTGTCCCGTCACACGGAGACCATTGTAGAATTGATGTCTGATATTCTGCTCAATCCTTCCTTCCCAGAAGCGGAGTTTGACAAATTGAAAAAGCAAACGCTTTCTGGAATTACTATCGGGAAGGACGACCCTGCTCAGATGTCCAATAATGTTTCTAGCGTAGTCACCTATGGTATTGATCACCCTTATGGTGAAATTCCTACTGAAGAAAGCATTAGCTTGACCACGATTGAGGATTGCAAGAAATATTATAGCAACTACTTCCATCCAAATCTTTCCTATTTGGTGTTCGTCGGAGATATCACTCCCAAAAAGGCCAGGCAGTTGGCTGAGAAGTACTTTGGGAAGTGGAAGAAGACATTTGTAGCCAAAGGAGAGCTAGCTGAGCCTACTGTGCCAGAGGCAAATCAGGTGCATTTTGTACGTAAGCCAGGCGCTGTTCAATCTGTGGTGAATATCACCTACCCAGTTAAGTTTAAACCGGGATCTGAAGATGCGATCAAAGTAAATATCCTTAATCAGATTTTTGGCGGTAGCTTTTTTGGCCGCCTTTTCAAGAACATTAGAGAGGACAAAGGTTATTCTTATGGAGCTTATTCTTCCATCTCCAGTGATCAGGAAGTTGGATCCTTTAGTGCCAATGCCAATGTTCGTAACGAAGTTACAGACAGCGCGATTATCGAGTTTCTCCACGAAATGAAGCGCATTACTTCAGAAGTAGTATCAGATGAGGAATTGCAGACGGCTAAGAATATGATTATGGGATCCTTTGCTCGTCAAATGGAGCAACCAACAACGATCGCTAGATTCGCTTTAAACACGGCTCGCTATCGACTACCTGCTAATTATTATTCGACCTATCTCGAACGGCTGGACAAAATTACAAAGGAGGAAATTCTGGAGGTAGCTAGGAAATATATTCATCCAGGAAATGCCAATATTGTTGTCGTAGGATCTAAGGAAACAGCAGAAAAGCTAAAGCAATTCAGTGCGGATGAGAAACTGAAATACTACAATGGCCAGGGTAAAGAGATTTTACAAGTCAAGATGGTGTTGCCTGATGATACGAAAGCCGAAGACGTAGTAAGCAACTATATCAAAGCGATCGGAGGGAAAGAGGCTTTGTCTAAGGTTAAAGATATGACGGTGATGCTTTCTACCTCTATTCCTGGTATGGGATCTATGGATATGAAGCGGGTATTGAAGACAGGTAAAATGTTTATGGAAGTGAAGATGAATGGTACAGTGATGAATGAGATTAAGTTTGATGGAGAAAAGGCCACTGTTAGCCAAATGGGGCAGAAACAAGAGGCGGATGCCGCTACCTTGAAGGGCTTTAAGGAAGATGCTGTGTTGTTCCCCGAATTAGCTTACGCTGAAATGGGTAAGAAACTAAAGCTCGTAGGAGGAGAATCTCTTGATGGCAAACAAGTCTATGTGATCGAAGTAGAATCGGCAGATGGCAAGAAGCAAACAGAATATTACGATATCAAGTCCGGCTTGAAGGTTCGAAGCCAGAGTAATCAAGGCGGGAATTTGGTGCAAACTGATTATAGCGATTACCGAGAAGTAGAAGGAGGCATTATGATGCCTTTCAAAGTGGTATCTGTTGGCCAAGCGCCAGTACCGCTTACCTTCGAAGTAAAAGAAGTAATGATGAATCAGGGGGTAGAAGATTCCTTTTTCAAAGTAGAATAAAAGCTTTGGACTAGGATTTTAATCCTTCGAGACCTACTAACCTCTCAGGCGTGACAAAGATCCGGCCTGGGAGGTTTTTTTATGGGACATCTTTGTACTTTCTCCCGTAAAAAAAATATACTTGCAGCCAGGAGAATGATCAATATCTGATGTTTTTTGGGAATAGGCCTTGTAAAAGGAAACCGGGGAGCAGGGAAAGCAAAGTTTTTTCAAATACCACTTGCTCAAGGATGCAAAAAGCTATCAGAAAACTATAACTGACTCCTTAAGATTTTTGATTGTGAAAGAGAGCCATTTTCTAATTGAAGGATGCTTTTGAAATGGCTTTTATAAAGATAGACAACATGGAACCCATCCAAGTATTGGTTACAGGCGGCACATTTGATAAAGAATACGATTTCATTACGGGGAATCTTTTCTTTAAGGATACTCATCTTCCCAAGATGTTCAAGCGGGGACGTTCGACCTTGGACATAGATGTCAAAACTTTGATGATGGTGGACAGTCTTGAAATGACGGAGGCTGACCGGGAAATCATTTTGCATACCTGTAAGCGTAATCCGAACAATAAGATTCTTATCACTCATGGTACTGATAAGATGGTAGATACGGCAGCTTATCTAGCGCAAGCCAATATTGCGGATAAGACGATTGTATTGACTGGAGCGATGATCCCCTATGCCTTCGGAACTTCTTCCGATGGATTCTTTAACCTAGGGAGTGCTCTGGCCTTTGTGCAGTTGCTTCCTCCAGGTGTTTATGTTGTTATGAATGGTAGGTATTATCATTGGGATGCGGTACGTAAAAATCGCAAGACAGGCTTCTTTGAATCTACCAGAGACGAAAACTGAATGAAGTTGTTTAAAAATCGATGTTATGGATAGTTTCGGCTTACTGGCAGAAGTAGTATTCTTTGGAATGGGAGTGTATTTCCTCTTGCTCTCTTTTGGCAAGATCAAAATTAAGAAAGCAGAGGACAAGGAAAGGATAGACGCATTCTTTGAAGGAAAGACCCTGTTTTTGCGGATTTTGGCGGTCTTCTTAGTGGTAGTTATGGGGCTAAACCTGATTGTGCACATCGCTCAACTCTTTGGATAAGACCCTTATTTTAGTTGTAATTAACTATCGTTTTCTATTAGGCGTAAGAATTTTGACCGAAAACTGTATCCTATTGCCCGAGTTGACATTATGAGGTCGGTATGTGGAAGGAATAACTATTCCTAGAAGCAGATCGAATATACTCTGGTAACAAAATATGGCTAAAGTCGAAGCAATCGGCGGTTTCTTTCCAATGGATGAACAGGGGAATATAATTAACCCTACGGACAGACGTCTGATCTCTGACGTTTGGTACCCTGTTCTGCATGCATTTCTACAGATTTATCAAACACATTTCGGAACTGCACTTAAGAGTATGTGGGTTCGTGGTAGCCTCGCTCGTGGCCAAGTACGGGCGGGCTGGTCGGACATTGATGTTTTTGCATTGATTGATAGCGACCCGTTCTGTCGTTGGGAGGCGCTGAATTTATCTGCGGAGCAGGAAAATTATGTTCGACAATTGTTACCTGTTGGCTTTAAGTCAGTCCAATGGGAAATGATGTATAGTAATTTTAACGAATATAAGGTAAAGGAGATGCCACGGATCGCCATGTTGATCAAAACGCAATCCCTTTGCTGGTGGGGAAAAAACATCGAGCAGGAACTGCCGCATTATCAACCTGGACCGGACTTCCTATTGAATCATCGTTGGCTTTCTGCTGACTGGGCCATGCTACAGAGAAAAAAAGATGGGACAATTCATGATTATCAGGGCTTTCTTAAAACCTTGATTCGTACAGCTTTTGAATTGGTGATGATCAGGCTAGGGAAGTATACCCCTGATCTCTATTGGTGCGTTCAAAGTTTCTCCCAATATTACCCAAAGAGAGGCGCCACATTGAAAAAAATACTAAATTTGTATGACCAACCGTTGAATGGAAAACATCGACTAACCACACTGCTAGAGGAAATTACACCTTGGATAATAAGCGAGTCAAAACGGCAATTTTCCTAAATGATGCCGCTCCCTATCCATAATAGACCGCTGCCTTACCCATTGAACTTTCAGTAAAGGCTAAATGAATTAAATTCTTTATAATTGCAGACTTGGGTCTTTGACCCTTTTACTATAACAAGACTAGGTATCCAAAATGAAACAACAAATTATCATTCCAATTATAGGAAGCTTGTTGATGCTTTTCAGCAGTTCGCTTCCGGCTCAGGACAGCTTCTTTGACCTGGGTAAAATCCCCGAAATTAAGATCACCTTTGAGAAGGAAAATTGGCGGTATGTATTGGACTCTCTTCGCTACAATGGAGAGGGACTTCTGGAAGGTACGTTGGAGGCAGATGGTGAAAAGATTGAAAAAGCAGGTATCCGTTATCGTTCTGGGGTAGGGTTTACTCCATCAAATAAGAGAAACGGCCTGTATATACAATTACCCACTGATCTTTCCACTGGGGAATTAAAAGGCTATACAGCACTCGACTTGTCTAGTGCGGTTAGAGACCCTAGTTTGGTCAGAGAAGTGCTGGCGTATGAGATCATTCGCTCCTATGTACCTGCTCCCAAGGCTAACTTCACCAAAGTATTCATTAACGAAGATTACTATGGCCTTTTCATAAATATAGAACCCTTAGACAGTCCGTTCTGGGAACGGTATGATCTATCGGGAAAGGGAAGCCTGTTTTTGAGTAATCCGGAGATTATTGAACAAGAACCAGAAGGCTGTAACAGACGGATATACGGATCTTTAGCTGGAGACAAGGGGGGGAAATGCCTACAGAATCATTTCGATACTAAGCCAGGTGCTAACTGGGGAGCACTTGAGCGTCTAATCGAGGTGTTGAATGGAGATATAGAAAAGATCGAGCAAGTCTTAGATGTAGACAAAACCTTGTGGATGTTGGCCTTTAATAATGTGATTGCCAACTTGAACTCATACTCAGGACAATACAGTCCAAACTATTATTTGTATCTCGGTAATGATGGTCGTTTTATGCCAATTGTTACCAATTTAAACCTGGCGTTCGGTAGCTTCAAGAACACAGGCTCAGGTTCGGATTTAGGCATTCGCCAGATGATCCAACTGGATCCTCTTCTACATTCTGATAATCCTGGTATGCCCTTGATCAGCAGATTGCTTTCCAACGATCTGTATAAAAAGCAGTACCTCAGCCATATGAATACGATCATGAACGATCATTTCAAGGGCGAATCTTTTAAGGATAAAACGACAGCTTTACAACAGGAAATCCTAAGTCCTTTGATGGAGGATGTCAATAAGTATTATCCTACTTCAGACTTTCTACGCAGCAAAGAAGAGATCATTGGGAAAAAGAGCCGAATCCCTGGCTTAGTAGACTTTATGACAAAGCGCGCTAAGTTCTTGAAAATGAATCCGGCTTTCACGGTTCGTCCACCGGCTATTGCAGATGTAGAAGTTAAACGTAGAGAGCGTTTTTCTAGTAAGCGGGTTTCAGATTTTGAGATTCAAGCTAAGATTGGGAAGTTCACTAAGCGGGTTCATGTGTACTACCGTTTTAAGGATACTGACACCTTCAAGATGTTGGAAATGAAGGACAATGGTAGCAGTTCAGATGAGGAAGCCAACGATGATGTTTACGGGGTGAAGATCACGCCACCGGCTGGGCAGAAGATAATTGAATATTACATTTTTGCGGAAAATGCAAAGGCAGTGAATTATAGCCCTGCTCATTATACTCAAGAACGTTATACAGCCTCTATACAGGAGCTGAACAAATAGGCAGCATCTCCTGCCAGAATTGGAAAATTCAGCATTTTGTTATTCAAGGGCCAGCCCAAGTAGCAAGATGCCGGATTTTCCAAGCTCCATACAACCTATCTACCCTATATTCTACCTTTTATATCGGATTAATCACTTACTTTTACCAGTAAGTGGAGAAAGTCTCAATTCCCCCAAAAACAGAATAGTCCAATTATGCGAAACTTATTGTCGAGTATTTGTCTGCTATTAATCACGACATGCTGGGGAGCCGCCCAGGAGGTTGATCTGTTTAGTGTGGATTCTATCCTTGAAGTAAAATTGTATTTCGAACAGACGAATTGGGATCAACAATTAGATGATCTTAAGCAGGCTGGAGAGGATAAGCGTTTGACCGGAAATGTGATCATAAATGGTAGAAAGTTTGAAGAGGTGGGCGTGCGCTATAAAGGGAACAGCTCTTATTTCAATGTTCGAAACGCCGGCCACAGCAAGCTACCTTTTAATATTAAGCTTGATTATAAAGGAAAGGAGCAGTCATTGCCCGGAGATATTACAACCTTGAAACTGTCAAATGTATTTCGCGATCCTAGTTTCCTCCGAGAGGTTTTGGCTTACGAAATTGCCGGAGAATATATGCCTGCACCTCGTGCAAATTTTGCGAAAGTCTATGTGAATGATAAATTTCTGGGGCTTTATAATAATACAGAATCCATAGATGAACTCTTTCTGGATCAGTACTATGGAGAAAATAAAGGTACACTGGTCAAATGTGACCCCAATTGGCATGTAAAAGCACCAGAAGCATGTCCAAAAGGGGACAAGGCTTCCTTGATGTACCTAGGGCAAGATTCTACCTGTTATTTAGGGCTGTATGAAATGAAGACAGATGAAGGATGGGGAGATCTGATTGAGCTCACTCGCGTGTTGAACCAAGATTTTGAACAGATCGAAAGCATCCTGGATGTAGATCAAGCACTTTGGATGTTAGCTTTTGATAACATTCTGGTCAACCTGGATTCTTACATCGGTCAGCTATGTCACAACTATTACCTCTACAGGGATAGCTCAGGTATTTTCCATCCCATGGTTTGGGATATGAATTTGGCCTTTGGCGGTTTCAGAAGAACGGGAATTGGAAACTCTTTGTCTAATTCGGCGATGGCACGGATGAGCCCCTTTGTGCATTTCAAAGAGAAAAACAAGAAAAGACCTCTCATTACACAGTTGTTGGGTGACCCTTTTTACCGGAAAATCTATGCAGCGCATATCAAGACCATTTTACAAGAGCAATTTCTCAGCACCAAGTACTTGCAGCGGGTGGAGACCATTCAGGCAATTATTAAGACGTATGTAGAGGAAGATGAAAATCGCCTTTATGAATTGGAAGCATTCGAGGCCAATATAGACACCACTATCCGAGTGAAAGGAGCTTCCATTGTAGGTATTAAAGAACTGATGGAGCCTCGGATTAAGTATTTACAAAACCATGCTCTACTCAAGATGGAGCAGCCGCTAATTGGAGAAGTAGAACATATTGAATATGGTGAATTTACTGGTTTTACAGCTAAAGTAGAGGGAGCTAAGCGAGTATGGTTGTGTTATCGTGAAAACGGCTGTGGCCCCTTCCAAAGGCTGGAAATGTTTGATGATAGCGGCCATCATGATGAGCAAGAGGGCGATAGTATCTGGGGCGGTACCTTGGAAAAAGGGAAGGGATTGCAATATTATATCGTAGCAGAGGCAGAGCATACTGCCAGCCTTTCACCGGCAAGAGCTGCATTACAGTTTTACGAGATAAAGTAAGATTCTTCTCTGACGATAATGCATAGCGGTCACCTCAAAGGCTGGTTCTAAAGAGCAGAATTGTCAGAGAGCTATAAAGAAGTTGTTTAACATGCCGTTGATTCAAAGGTCTTCTTATCCAGGTGCTCCATTTTATCAATTCAATGGCCACCTACAGACCATCATTCCCGCTTTTCGCAAACTAGAAGCGGTACCTCCTTATGAACGCGAAAGGCTAGAACTCGCCGATGGTGATTTTGTTGATTTAGATTGGATAGATCGGCGAAGCCGAAAATTAGTTATCCTTTCTCACGGGCTTGAAGGAAATTCTGACCGCATCTACATTCGTGGTATGGCTAAGGCCTTTGCTGGAAAGAACTGGGATGTGCTGGCCTGGAATTGCCGATCCTGTAGCGGAGAGATGAACCGAAACCTAAGGTTGTACAATCACGGAGAGATAGAGGACATCGGAGAAGTCATTACCCACGTACTTAAAACAAAGGATTATGAAGAAGTCGTATTGATTGGTTTCAGTATGGGCGGAAGCATAAGCTTGAAGTACACGGGAGTGAATACACCTGATCTACCCGATGTCATTCGGAAAGTAATCGCCTTTTCCACCCCCGTCGATTTGGGTTCAAGCGTGGGGCTTTTGGACCAATTCCAGAACGCCTTCTATCGACGACGTTTTTTTAAAAGCCTTAGAGCCAAACTGGAAGAGAAGGACCGGCAACATCCAGGTGTAATTGATGTAAGTAATTTTGATCGAGTTCGCCAATGGACAGACTTTGATGAATTCTTTAGCGCTCCTATTAACGGCTATGAGAATGCCCAAGATTTCTATCGAAAAGCTTCGGCAATTAACTTTATAGAACCCATTCGTATTCCGACACTCTTGGTCAATGCTCAGAATGACCCCATCTTGAGTGCAGAATGTTATCCAACAAGTTTTTGCGAAAAGCATCCTTTTATCTATCTTGAACAGCCCAAGGAAGGAGGCCATGTTGGTTTTAGTATGAGTGGCAATGCTTATTCCTGGGCAGAGATTCGAGCACTTCAATTTGTTGGAGAATCTTAGCCTAATCTACACTATTAGACGATACAACTTATGAAGATCCTGCATACAGCAGATTGGCATCTGGGCCAGCGCTTCCTATTTCAGGAAAGGGCGGAAGAACATCAGATGGCGTTGGACTGGCTTCTAGAGATCATCAGTAGCCATGAGGTAGAGGTATTGATTGTGGCAGGAGACATTTTTGATATTAATAACCCTCCCAACTACGCGCGTTCGCAGTATTATGGCTTCTTGACGCGTTTGATGAAAACAAGCTGTAGGCATGTCGTGATTATCGGAGGTAATCATGACTCTCCTAGTATGTTACATGCGCCCCGGCCGCTGCTGCAAGCACTCAATATTCAAGTCATCGGTGCAGTAAGTGAAAACCGAGAAGATGACCTCCTTTTATTAAAGGATGACCTAGGAAAATCTGAATTGTTGGTAGCCGCTATCCCGTTTTTGAGGTATCGAGATTTGGATGTAAGTGTAGCAGGAGAGGGGGGACATGAAAGAGTAGCACGAATTCAAGCCGGCCTGATCAGGCATTATCAACAAATGGGAGAACTGGCAGCTGCTTATGAAAAAGAAGGAATTCCGCTTATCGCGACGGGCCATCTTTATGCAACTGGCGCTTTAGCCTCTGATAAACAGGATAATATATACATTGGGAATATAGAAAATATCAATGCGGAAAAATTCCCGAAGGTGTTCGATTATATCGCTTTAGGACATATTCATCGACCACAGACTGTGGGTGGTTTAGATCACGTTCGCTATGCTGGGTCCTTGATTCCACTTAGTTTTTCGGAGACGCAGGATACGAAGTCCGTTTTTCTTTTGGAAACCAAGGGCCGAAAAATCAAACAAGTAGAAACAGTTGAGATACCCGTTTTTCGACGCCTCAAAACCATTGCCGGCCCGCTGCAGAAAGTGAAAGAAGATTTAAGGCGGTTTGCTGATAAAGAAAGAGAGGGTTTGCGCCCGTGGGTAGAATTGATTGTGGAGACCGATCAAGTTATTCCGCAACTGGATCAAGAACTTAAACAGTTCGCCACTGAGATGGAGTTGGATATTTTGAAAATTAAACTGAAGCGAAATTATCAACCCCTGGATGTTCAATATCTGGACACACCAGATCTTAGTGAATTGGATGCAATAGAAGTCTTTAAGCGAAAATGCGAAAGTTATGGTAGTGCTCCAGAGGAAATGGAGACCTTGATACAATCTTTTCGAGAACTGCAAGATTGGATGAAAGAAAAAGCGGAGGAAAGTTAACATGAGAATCTTACGATTAAGAATTCAAAATCTAAACTCGATCCGCGTAGCGGAACCGATCTTGATAGACTTCACCAGTAGTCCACTGGAGGAGTCAGGCATTTTTGCTATTACAGGAGATACCGGGGCAGGTAAAACGACTATTTTGGATGCACTTACCTTAGCGCTCTATGGCAAGGTTCATCGGAATAAAGAAGTAAAAGAAGTGCTTTCATATGGTTCCGCTGCTTGTTTGGCAGAAGTGGAATTTGAAACTCTCAGCGGTGTTTACCGTGCAAAATGGAGTATTTGGAGAGCCAATAAAAAGATAGATGGCAAGTTGCAAGCTCCCGTCAGGGAATTGTCGCAATGGAATCCTAAGACAGAGACTTTTGAAACTAAGGCAGAAAAGATTAGAGAAGTAGACTTACTCGTAGAAAAAGTTTCTGGCTTAGATTATGATCGCTTCACCCGATCTGTGCTCCTGTCACAGGGTGATTTTGCCGCTTTTCTCAAAGCCGACGCCAGAGATCGAAGTGATCTATTGGAACGAATTACGGGTACAGAGGCTTATTCTTTGTTGTCGATAGCCGCCTTCGAAAAACATAAAGAAGAGCAATCTCAATTGACCCAATTACAGCAGGAACGGGACAATTTACAACTACTAGCTCCTGAGGAATTGGCCAACTTGCAAGCCGAGTTGAAGACTAGCGAGAAAACAGCAGGAACTGCCAAAAAAGCTATTGGTGAAAAACGAGCACTTATTCAGCAATTACTTCAAAAACAAAAGTTAGAACGCCAATTAACGGATCTTCAACAACAAGAAAAGACTTTAAAGAAAGAAGGAGAGGAGCTAGGGCCGGTCTTAGAAAAATTGAATTGGCACGAAAAAGCCCAAGTTCATCAAGTGGCCCTTCAGGACTTAAGCCATCAAAGTGACTTAATCCTACAATACCAGACTCAGCAAAGTCGATTGGCGGGTGAATCTGAGGCTTTAGAGAAGGATCAGGAAAAAACTGATGAAGCCTTTAGGTTAAGACAAGAAGAACTTAGGGCGTTCAAGAAATCCTATCCTGACAAGAAACAAGAAATAGAAGCCGCAAAGAAATTAGATCTTCAATTAGGAGAGCGAGAATCAGTCTTGCAAAGCAAGCAGAAGGAAGTGGAAGAAGAACAGCTGAGTAACGGTAAATTAAGTACTCAGCTTGACATAACAGGAAAAGAACTGACTTCCGTCACCGAAAATCTGGAGAAGACTCGCCTTTGGCTAGAAGCTAATAAGCAACATGAACAATTAGGGGAAGATTTGCCGGTAATTGATCTCAAGAAGCAACAGTTGCGTGATCTATTAATCGAAAAGAAACAACTAGAACGCAGTACGAAAGAACTGCAAGAGCAAGAAGCGAGTGCTCATGCGCAGTTGGATGCCAAAGCTAAACAGGCGGAGAAGATCAAGACTCAGCTAGAACAATTGGAAGCTCGCTTTGAAAAAGAAAGCCCTGAGCAAATCCCAAAGACTAGAGCCGAACTCCTGGAACTGATGCAACGCGATATTGAGGAGTTGAATGTACAGCGGGAAAACCTTCAACAATTATTTCAATTAAATGAGGAGTACCAACATTTGATTGAAGTATTAGGAGGATATGAGGAAGAGCTTGATAATTTGCGATCCGAGGAACTAAGTATTCACAAACAGTTGATGTCTTCCCTGGAGGTTTTGGATAGAATGGGAAAAGATTTGGAGTACAAACAGCATGTTTACGATCTACAGCAATTACATGCCAATTATGAAAAGGACCGCGCTAAGTTAGAGGATGGAGTACCTTGCCCGCTTTGTGGATCTGTTCATCATCCCGCAGTAGAACAGCAAGTCTCGGAACAATATGTGGATAAAGCCAAGTCTGAACTCCAGGCGGCTAAAGACCAATATGACTTGGTTTATGGACAACACCGAAAGTTGCTGAAGCGACAGGATGCCATTGAAATGCGGATTGAGCAGTTGGCTGGGAATGAACTTAAGACTACAAGTGGAGAGGTAGCCAAACAGTTTCAACGTATTATTGGATATGAGGAGAAAATAGCAGCAGTTATTCCGAGATTAGAGGAGGCCGCTTATCAATTAACTCGGGCATCCTTGCTAAAATTGAAACTTGTAGAATCTGAAAAGAGAGTGGATCAGCTGCGAAGGGATCGTCAGTCCTTGCTGGCATTGCAGAGTGAAATTGAGCGAAAGGCTGAAGAGTTGGGTAAGTTCGAACAAGATCAAAAACAGTTGGAGCATGATGTGGCCTTGATTACCCAGCAGATTAAGGCAAATGAGGTACGCTTGTCGGAAAATGCAGATCAATATACAGGGACTGTCGAAAACCTCAATACCATATTGCAGAGCTATAGTATGCGGTTTGAGTTGGAATCAGCGGCAGTACTATTTGCTAGCCTACAAGAGCATCATCAACATTATAGTAGTCAGAAGGAGACCATTCAACAGCTCACCCAAGAGCACGCCAAGCTCTCTGCTCTCCTCGGGCAATTGAAAGAGCGGTTCGAAGAGCGAGAATTTGGCCTACAAGAGAAACAAAAGATTGTGGCCCAACTCCAGACGGAGCTCTCTGCCACGCGAACAGAACGCACTACACTACTCGGAAATTTGGCTCCTGAAACGGAGGAGGCTAAACTCGAAGAAGAATTATCGCAAAGGCAGGAGGCTGTCCATGCGGTGGAGCAGAAAAGTGCAGCCTTAAAAGCCCAAAAAAAGAGCCTGGGTCAACAGGCGAAGCAATTAGTACAACAATTGACAGCGGCTCAAAAAGAAGAGAAAACACAATTGATGGCTTTAGAGAAAGTGGTGGCGGAAAGTGTGTTCCATGATTTAGCCGCTTTACGTAATGCCTTATTGCCGATTGAAGAGGCCGAACGAATGCAGATATTGCGACAACATTGGGAACGTCGGAGTTTGGCAGTGGGGCAATCTTTGAAGGATACCGCAGAATCTTTAACTCAACTGAGTGATTTGCAATTGCCAGCCACCGAATTACCCAAATTGCAAAATGAGTTGGACGAAGAGGAAGAAGCTTTCCAACTCATACAGCAAGAAATTGGAGCTTTACGGGAACGCCTTCAGCGCCATGAAAGCCAGGAGGGTAAGGCCGGGGCACTACTTACGGCTATTCAAGGCCAGGAAAGAGAATTGTTGCGCTGGGCGAAACTCAACGACCTTATTGGGCAAGCAGATGGCAAGAAGTTCCGAATCTTTGCCCAAGGACTGACCCTGAATAAACTGGTTTATTTGGCCAATCAGCATTTAAAACAGTTGAACGGCCGTTACTTGATTCAGAAAAGCAGTGATCAAGACCTTGAATTGATCATTGTGGATACTTACCAAGCGGACAACACCCGTTCGATGAATACCCTATCCGGAGGAGAAAGCTTCTTAGTTAGTTTGGCGCTTGCGCTTGCGCTTTCAGATCTAGCAGGGAAGCATGCACAAATACAATCTCTCTTCATAGATGAAGGTTTCGGAACCTTGGATGAAAATAGCCTTGACTTAGCCATTACGACCTTGGAGAATTTGCAGGCCAACGGTAAGACGATCGGTGTGATTTCTCATGTGCAAGCGCTGAAGGAACGCATATCAACGCAAATCAAATTAGTGAAGAAGGGAAGTGGCTTTAGCGATTTGGAAGTGAGTGCGGGAGGATAAATGCCTTGAAGTTAGAAGGGATATAATTTTTCTCACCATATGGTCTAGATTTGCTTTGTGTCGAATATCCTTTGGACCTAATCGAAATAATGATACTTTATGTTAACAAAATGATGTAATTTGTGGTATACTAGTGTAAGTATAGTATCATATTCATATGTAAGTATTCCACGCTTCTTTTGATGATTTTCTATTTTTTCCCTTTTATCTTGATATGATGGGGGGAAAGTACTATGTTTCATCAAAAAATAGATACTTTTATTGTTTTGGGAACCTCCGAAACAACACTGTTAGGCAAGGGGCGTTGTTAAGGTGTACGAGCTTGACTTGTTCCAACCCCTCCTTGAAGGAATTTTAAACTTTAGACAAACATGCAGAAAAACCTGAAAGCATTATTTGGTGAGCATCATGGACTAGATGGGAAGAGTGTCGATTTTTTGACTACAGCACTAGCGAAGAATAACCTCCCCGGATTTGATTACCTGGAATTCAAACAATCATTGGGTGCCTTGGCAGATCTTAGTATGGATGAGGAGACTGCCATCAAATCGGCTTTTGCTACGGCTTCGACCCTGGGACTTACCAAAGAGAAGTTAATCAAGACCGCAGAACATTATAAGAAGATCTTAAATACTGAGAAGGCTCAATTTGACGCAGCCCTACAAAAGCAAATTCAACAAAAAGTGGCTTCTAAGCAGACTGAAGTTCAGAAGTTGAAGGGACAAGTTGAAGATTATAAAAAGAAGATTCAGCAGTTGGAAGAGAAGATTTTAAGCTCACAACGAATCATTGACAGCGCTGATGAAACCATCAATGCAGCGAAGAACAAAATCGAGGGAACACGTAATAATTTCGAAACGGCGCTGCAAAGTATTAACAATCAGATCAACAAGGATATTGAAAATATTCAAAACTTCCTTTAAATTAAGGCTTGATTGAGTGTATTGATCAGTGAAGAGTAGATTGCCTTTCGCATTATTTTTTAAAAAAGAAAATTTATTCTATGTCCGATATCGTGCAATTTCAAAACCCAGACGGAAAACCTAAGTCTTTTTGGAAGAGACCTGAAGGTGTTACAGGCCTTCTATTTATGTCCGCCTTATTATTGGGTGGAGGATATTTAATCTTCGCCAACCTGGCTGCTATTATTGCTTTACTCCAGAATACGATATACCTGGCCATCCTACTGGGCGTTTTGGCCATGATCGTCTATATGGTTCTGGATCCAAAAATGCGAAACCTGATTTGGTATATGTACAAGAGTGTGATGCGGGCGATAACGGGGATGTTTGTACAAATCGATCCGATTGGAATCCTGAAGAATTACATCGAAGACCTACAGGATAATCTTTTGAAAATGCGGAAGCAGATTGGTGCCTTAAAGGGACAAATGCGAAAGATTCAGGGATTGATGGAGAAGAACAAAAAGGATATTAATAATAACCTAAAAATAGCTCAGGCTGCTAGAGATAAAGGGAAGGAACAGCAAATGATTTTATCTTCTCGGAAAGCCGCACGCTTGAAAGAGAGTAATCAAAAGTATAATGCCTTGTATCAAAAGATGGAGATTTTGTATCGCATACTGAATAAGATGCATCAAAACTCCGAAATTCTTTTGGAAGATACGAAGGACCAAGTAGAATTGAAAGTGCAGGAGAGAAAGGCCATTCGGGCTTCTCACTCCGCTATGAAGTCTGCTATGACTGTTATCTCTGGAGATCCTGATAAGCGGGCGATGTTCGATATGGCCATGGAAGCTGTCGCTGATGATGTGGCTAACAAAGTAGGAGAGATGGAGCGTTTTATGGAGATGTCTTCAAGCTTCATGGATTCTGTGGACTTGCAAAACGGAATCTTTGAGGAAGAAGGTCTAAAGATGCTCGAACAATGGGAAGAGAAAAGTACACTCATGTTGATGGGGGATAGTAGCGCTAGCAGTGAAACGCTTGATTTGAGTGGTCGTACCTCCCAACCTGAGATCAGAACGAATAAATCTGGTGGTGGCCAAGGAAGCTACGATAATCTATTTGATTAGATTTCTTGTAACCATTATCTAGCATGACATAAAAGAGCGGTGGGCTTACAGTTCACCGCTCTTCCTGTTTTTAGCTCTAAGTTTTATTTCTTGATGTTCTGAGAATTTTTCATTTGTGAAACAAAACCCGCGATCATTCCCTTTTCATCCTCTTTCTTAAACTGATCGAGAATATCCTGCGTTTGTAAGGCCAGTATTCCTTTTAACTTGGGATCAATAAATTGCTGCACCGCCTCATCATTCCACAGGGTATATAAAACATCATGCTCTACTCCTACTTTTACTTTGGAATAGGCTAGGATAAAATCTGAAATAAAGGTATAAGCCCCACGATTTCGTAATACGCGTGGTTTAGAAACAGAAGATAATGTATCATACCCAGCCGCGGAAAAGCTAGAGCAATCAATTAACTTCCCTTCGTTATTCACGTAACTTCTGCCCGAAATAACTTGACAGCCTGCAGACCAATTGCCAAGCCCATCACCTGTCCAGTGAATATTGATTGTAGTATTTGGGTTGTTTAATTTCTTCTTCTTGGTGGGATTGTGAGCAAGGCCTTTTCGAATATCTTTTTCAAGCAGGGCGTCGTTTTTACCCCAATCTCGGTAAACAAGTACCCCAGGGGCGCACGGACGAAGCGCCTTATAAATCCTGGTAGATCTACTAACCTTGTGCCAAGCGAGTTTATACTTGTGTTGCCCTTCTATGAGGTAGGGCTCTTGGTCCAAACTATCTGCTGGTTTCGGATCTGTTGATCCCCAAAACTTAAAGACTAAGCCATTCATCAAAAGCACAAATAGGTCATCATTTCCTCGAGTGCGAGCCCTTTTCTCTTGTTTTCTTCGGATTCCGATTAAATGGATTTCTTCGGGCTTATCGGACCATTCATTGACCTTTTTGGTAGCTGTTTTTTTGGAATAATCCTCCAGATCTTTTAACTGAAAGAGCTTTAGATCATCGCCAGTAGCCTTTTTCTTTTTGAGCATGTTGGCATAGTGCTGCTGAGATTTAGTCAGCAATTTTAACCACAAATCATATTCCTTGGTGGATTTTGTCCAGCTATAATTTTTTGGATTGTCAGGATCTACTTTGTTTGGTCCCCACTTGCATTGGAGTTTGTTGTGTCTCCAATACTCCATGTATTTAAGCGTGGTTTTGAACACCCGTCCATCCGGGATGCCAATCGGAGGTAGTGATTTACCGTTCTTGTCTTTAACAGAACCGAGTACTGTTCTACAATACTCCTGGAACAGCCGCAAGGAGGCTAAGGTCCAATAGCCAAAAACACCATCAAGTCTTGCACCTGGCATAAAACCATGCTCTTGCAGAAATTTTTGCAAGGCCTTAATGTTCGTTCCTTTGGTAGACCTAGGTTTTATCCATTCATCTTTTCCTTCTCCTCGGAATAGCAATAGTTTTTTTGCATATGGTTTCTCCTCCCAAAACAAGGCATGATATTTATGGAAGTATTTTCCCTTTTTTGATTCGAATTTTTCAAAAGCATTTTCATCAACCATGCCAAGGTGTAACACTTCGGTCAGGACAAGGATGGGTTTAGGTTTACTCATGTTTGAGTTTTAGGTATTGTGAATAGATAAACAGGAAAAAGGGAGAACCTGTAATAAGGTGTTATTATTGTGCTTGGAACTGATGCTCGGTTCTAGGAGAATTATGGAAGATAAGGAAAAAGGCCGAGACTTAATGTGCCCCACGATTATCCATAATTAGGAGGGACAGAGATGGGCAGGAAATACAACCTATTTCCTACCCATTCTACAGATAAGCATTAAAAATTGCTAATTCACGGCTTGTGCTGCGTCAATAATACCCCAGCCATATTGGCTATTGCGACTAGGGTAGATACTCGCTGCATTTTTCAATCTGCTTAATACTTGGGAGCGGGATTGACTAGGGTTAGTTGCCCAAACCAAAGCCGCAATACCAGCGGTAGTTGCGGTAGCAGCAGAGGACCCACCTACGCTAGAGGGCGTGTTTCCGCTTCTCGCTAAGGTCAAGGAGGTTCGACTATTACTACTGCTACGTTGCATGACTGCTACAAAATCAACAGCACTACCTGAGTGACAAGTATTACAACGCGTTAAAGAAGATCCGTCCTTCACACCAGTAACGGCTACAGTTTGACTCATCGTGGCTGGAAATACGACACCAACCCAATTCGTGAAAGAAGTGGAAGTACCTGCTGCTGCGAAAATCATCTTGCCCCGGTTGTAAGCGTAGTAAATGCCATCAGCAACGGTACTACTATAGAAGATATCTCCAATTGACATGCTTACAATTTTAGTGTTTCCACGCTTCCCAGCTTTGACCAAGGCATTTTTTACGCCGGTCTTCTCCTTGGAACTATTTACTACTACATCACCTGTACCTCTAATGGAATAGAGGTTGCAGTTGTAGGCAACACCTACCGAGCTTCCGCCACTGCCTCTTGGAGCAGCAATCAGGCCTGCCATTTGCGTGCCATGACCACATTTGTCATTCGGGCCATCCGGCTTGGTATTCCACCACCAAAAAGAACTATTGTAGGTTCCTGTTTTTCCGATGCTCCTGCCCTGAGATTGACCGGAATTGAAGGCACTTCCCAATTTACTTTGTTCGGGGTAGACCCCTGTGTCTATTAAGGTCACTTCTATATTGTCGCCGGTACTGGTTGCCCAGGCAGCGGGAATATTCATATGGTAGAAATTCCAAGGGATTTTTACGCTCGGACTGGTTGTAGTATAGTCCGCCGATGGAATGTTATTATTGGGAGATAAACCGCAGCCCGCATCACTCCTTTCTTGAATTTCTGACTCCATTTCGTAACCCAAAGGCTCTACAAAACGTACTTCAGGCATAGACCTTAGTTGACTAATGATCTCTTGATTGTACATTTTTACCATAAAATGGGGTAAGATTCCATCGGGCTCGGGAATAAGAATATCAACCTGATCGACTTTTTGTCCAGGGTTCAATCGATTGGTCTCTTGAACAATAAAAGTCAATAGTTTATTCTTTATATTTGCCCACTCAGATTCATAGATGTCGATAAGGTGAATCTTTTCTTCAATTTGAGTATAGCCTGCGGGCTGATAGCCTATGCTCATAATTGAATCACTCTGGACGACCGCACTCCACAAAACATGATCTGCTTGATCTTGCCAGTGGAAGACATCATTCTTGGTCTCAATCTCATTTTTGATAATAGCATTTAGCTCTACTTTGGTTAGTGGCTCTTGTAGTTGAGCAGCTTCTTGTTCGACAAAGGCTTCTTTGGAACAGGCTGACAACCCGAGCATAATAGTTGCTACCGCCATGTAAGTTTTATTAAACTTCATGCTTGAGGGTGTTTTGAGTTATAAAATTAAATTTTCAGAAGTAGTTTTTAGCAGCTACAAAATATTAAAAAAAATGCGATTCAATAATTTAATTCTGTTTTTGTAGGTGAACGCAAGTTTAATGTTAAGAAGTGATGGCTGGTTTTGAGAAAGAAAGGAAAGACAAAAGAGCAGTTGAAGCTCGTGGATGAAGGAGAAGTGCAACCGATTGAAAAAAGAGTGAAAACTTCTTTAAAGAAAAGTGACAATTGTTTATAGTGAGCCGTCAAAGTAGAGAGAGAATTCCATGAATATTTACCATAATGAAATACACATGCTGATGAGTTTTACTGTCTTACGGCCTTTACAGACTAGCGTTCTTCTAAGCCTGTTTTTATTTTTTCCACTATTTATGCAAGCCCAAGAGGGCAGAGGTTTTAATGCAGTGGGTGCGAAAGTGCTTTTTATTGATTACGGCAACCCAAACCTGATAAAGGATCTAGATGTTACTAATGGTCTTGAGATCAGTTATATACGAGGAATCAATAAATTCATGAACCTGTCTTTCCCACTCAAAGTGGGAGTGGCCAATGTCCATGATGATATCAATAATCGGAATATTACCAGCTTGGACGCTATTTTGCAGTTCCAATATCAGAAGGATGAAAAAACCTGGCTAATCCCCTATTTCTTTGCAGGAGGTGGGTTGGTGTATGAGCGTTCTGGTGATGCAAATACACAAATTCCAATTGGAGCAGGTATCAATTTTAAAGTAGGTAAAAACTCCTATATCAATGCACAGGGAGAATATCGGATTTCAAACTTGGAGAACAGAGATAATTTACAAATTGGTTTAGGTTATATCTATCGATTTGGGAATACAGATAAGGATGGTGATGGAGTAGTAGATGGTAGAGATAAATGCCCCGAAATTCCTGGTGTCCTTGATTTTGATGGTTGCCCTGACACTGATCAGGATGGAATTCCAGATGAAAAAGATGTTTGCCCACTGGTGGCTGGACTAGAAGTAATGAATGGTTGCCCCGATACGGATGGCGATGGGTTGACGGATTCAGCTGATCCATGCCCCAGAATGGCAGGTCGGTTGAACGGCTGTCCTGATAGTGATAATGACGGTATTGCTGATTCTGAAGATGAATGCCCTGATGTGGTTGGAACCAAGGCCATGCAAGGCTGCCCGGACAGAGACAGTGATGGTATTGCTGATTATAAAGACAAATGTCCAGATGAATATGGGACCATAGAAAATGAAGGCTGTCCAGTCGTTGTCGACACGGATGGAGATGGCGTACCTGATGCGCAAGATCAATGCCCAAATCAAGCTGGGACAATCAACGGCTGTCCTGATACGGATGGAGATGGCGTAATAGATAGTAAAGATCGATGTCCAGAATTACCTGGCCCGTTTTCTGGTTGCCCGGATACCGATGGAGATGGACTCATGAATGCTGAAGATCGTTGCCCTAACCAAGCTGGCCCAACTGATAACCAAGGTTGTCCAGTTATCACAAAGGAGGTCCAACAGACCTTAAATATTGCTACGCAAGCGGTGCGTTTTGAGACGGGTAGAGCCACACTTAAGAACTCTTCATTCGAAGTGTTGGATAGGGTAGTGCAGATTATGAATCAGTACGTTGATCATAATCTTACCATCTCTGGCCATACTGACAATACAGGTGAAGCTCCAAACAATCAAATACTTTCTGAAGATAGAGCAAAGGCTTGTTTTCAATATTTGGTATCGCGCGGAATTGCTCCTTCTCGAATGGGCTACGTGGGATATGGGGAATCCAGGCCATTGGCTGACAATAATACGAACCAAGGCAGGGTACTGAATCGTCGTGTCGAATTCAATTTGTACGTACGCTAAAAATGAGGAAGTTAAATTCTTCAGAATAGAGAGAATGGCCCTGTTTCCCGTATAGATTGGGGGAACAGGGCCTTTCTTTTTAGGGAGATAAACTAGAACTATTTCTTGTAATCCTCATAGCCTTCTTTTTCCAATCGCTCATATTTTGTGGCTACAGCCTCCGCAAGAGAAGATTTATATTGAATCATTCTCTGAAGTAGGTCGGCATTATGCGCTCCTAGAATTTCAGCAGCCAACAATCCAGCATTCTTTGCTGCGTTCAGGGCTACTGTGGCCACCGGAACTCCGTTTGGCATCTGTAAAATCGATAGGATAGAATCCCAACCATCTATTGAGTTCGAAGATTTCACTGGCACACCGATTACTGGCAGGGGTGTGAGAGACGCCACCATTCCTGGTAGGTGGGCTGCTCCTCCAGCTCCGGCAATGATCACTTTCACGCCACGCTGATGCGCTTCTTTAGCAAAGGTAAACATGCGATCTGGTGTGCGATGGGCCGATACTATAGTGACTTCAATTGGAATATCAAATTCTTTTAGAATATCAGCGGCATGCCGCATAACGGGGAGGTCCGAATCCGACCCCATGATTATACTAACCATATATATACTTTTACAAAGTTTGTCAAATAGAGATATCCAGCCCACTACCGGCGGTAAACCTGCACGGCAGCCCGTTGCTGAGAGAATTCTCTTACCTCCAAATGTGCAGGCGGGATAGCGATCGCCCCTTTTTTGTTGATGTATCCAATTCCTCCTTGTACAACAGCGCGAGCCAAATCTTCCTGGAAGGGCCAAACTAAGGGGTATCGGGGTTCCGTAATTTTGCGACCAGATGAATCCACGATACCCCACATGTCCTTTTCAGAACTATAGTAGAAAGAAAGTCCACTACTGAAGCCATACATCTCATCAAACTGGCAAGGGATGGCAAATTCTCCATTTTGATCTACAGCTCCAAATTTTCCATTCTTGGACACAATCCAACGTCCCTCCCCACCATAAAAAATCTGATCATAATCGGCTGGGAGAACCCAAGCTCCTGCGTGATCAATCAACCCATAGGCATCGTCGGAAACTACGGCAGCTAGCCCTTCTTGGTAATCTGTTGCAGATAAGTATTGAGGAGATAATCGTACAGCCCCTTTAAGGTCAACAAAGCCAAATTTTCCATCTTTTTTCACTCGAACCAATTTATCGCTTGGGTGATAAATCCGATCAAAGTCAGCTTGTAAAAGAAATTGTCCCATCGTATCAATGAGGCCATATTTGCCTGTATATTGTACGCAAGCTACCCCATTCTTAAATGCAGAGGCCTTGGTGTAAAGCGGATCAATAACTACTTCACCCTTTCGATTTAGAAAACCAAAGCGGTCTTTCAGTCGAATTCTAGCCCGATTTTCCTGGAAATCCGTTACTTCTTCCCATTCAGCGGGTATAACCCATTCTCCTTTCGGGTTGATGAATCCCATTTTCTCTTCGAAGGTTAGTACTCTAGCAATTCCACTGGAGAAGGACCAGGCTCCTCTATACTGCACCGGAATTACCGTTCTGCCTCGCTTGTCTATATAACCCCAACGGCCCTTTTGGCGAATCACAGCTAAATCTTCTTGAAAAGAGCGCACCTCATCATAAAAATCGGGAATGACTAGTCGGCCTGAAGGCTCTATGAACCCCCATTTAAACCGTTCTTCCGGAAAATCTTCTTCGACAGAAGGAAGGTTGACATTGGTAGGTGGAACTTGCGAATCTTGCGATTGATCTGTAGTGTCAGATTGACAAGCCCCCAAGAAAAACAGGAAGAATAATCCGTAAAATAGAAAGCGTGCAAAATCGGGCATAACAGTCCAGTTCTTGGGAGGATGCATATGGCAAAATTGTTTTCATTCTTCGACAATCCCGAGGACTTTCCTACTATGAAATAAAAAGCGTTACCGACAGTAATCAAGCGTCGATGAAGCCTTGAATTTCATAGTAGGTGCCTTCAAAAATAGGGTTTGTTAAAGAACCATTATTTTTTGGCCCATCTCTGCTTTGATCCAGTTCAATCAAAACTAGCTATATCTCAAAATCCACTCCCCGTTTGATTAGTCCTTCATAGCGTTCTTTTACTAGATGGTCGTACTTCTCTTTATTAAAACGATAAAGCATAGCCGGTCGATGGGCAACCCCTTCTTGCCGACCAATTTCCTCCAATACCCCCATCTTGAGGATACGAGTACGGAAATTTCGTTTATTTAATTCTTTCACGCCTAAGATGGTCTCATACAGTTTCTGCATTTGAGACAAAGTAAACTCCTCCGGCAACAACTCAAACCCAATGGGTTGATATCTCACTTTGGCGCGTAGTCGCTGTAATGCCATCTGAAAAATTTGCTGATGGTCAAAGGCCAGCGAGGGGATTTGCTCGAATTCAAACCACTTCGCGTTTCTCGCATCAGAAGAAGCTTTGACCGGGTGCTTCGCTCGATTTGTAAGAGCATAATAGGCTACACTTACCACCCTGCCTCTCGGGTCCCGTTTGGGAGCTCCGAAAGTGAATAATTGCTCGATGAAGACATCTTTGACCCCTGTTTCTTCCTCTAGTTCTCGCAAGGCGGCAGCTTCCAAGTCCTCCTGCATATCGACAAACCCGCCTGGCAAAGCCCAGCAATCTTTGAAGGGGTCCACAGCTCGTTGTATCAATAAGACCTTTAAGCTCTCACTTTCATCCATACCGAAGATCACGCAATCCACAGTCAAGGCTGGTCTAGGGTATTCATATGTGTAGGGCATAGATCTTTTTTTCAATTCGGGATCGAGATTAATCCATCACTACTTTGATTGATATCATCGAGCATCTGCTGCTTGATCCTGAATAATTGATATGCTAATCCTTGCGGATAGTGTTTGATTTCTACTTGACGAAACAAGGCTTGTTGCCTTAAGCAATGAGTTCTAGCTTCATCAAGCGACGGTAAATTATAAACTAAATCTCCATTTCTGAAAATTGGGACTAGTAAATTTTGGGAATTGCCTTCTGGTAGATCTATTTCTCCTTGCTTTCCAAAGCTGACCATCCTTCCACTTTTAATATCCTGCCATTCATCAAATATACAATCTGCAAGAGGTAATCCCTGTTCATCAAAATATCTTTCCACCTGCAAAGAGCCTGGGTTGGAGACCTTGATCATATCCTCAGACTGCTTGATTTTATAACGCCAAATCCCTTCCTCATCCTGGATTGCAGCTAATTTGTATACACCACCTAAGGCGGACTGGTCTCCGCCTGTAGCTAGTTTTGTTCCTATCCCCCAAACGTCTATCGGCGCCCCTTTGGCCTTCAGCCTCCTAATCTTGTGTTCGTCCAAATCGTTGCTGGCGACGATCAGGGCTTGTGTTAAGCCTGCATTGTCGAGCATTCGCCGAGCTGTTTTACTTAATGCGGCTAAGTCACCGCTATCTAATCGGATGCCTATTAACTCAAATCCCTTGGTCCGGAGTTTTAGCCCAACTTCGATAGCCTTTTCTACTCCTTGCAAAGTATCATAGGTATCAACGAGCAAGATGCAGTTGTGTGGCATTGCTTCTGCATAGGTCTCAAAAGCAGTAAGCTCGTCAGCAAAGCCCATAATCCAACTATGAGCATGCGTACCCTTTACCGGAATACCATAGTGCTTGCCAGCTAGGACATGGCTGGTACCATGGCAGCCTCCAAGATAAGCTGAACGCGTGGCGGTAAGGCCTCCGTCCGGACCTTGGGCGCGCCTGAGCCCAAACTCTAGGATGCTGTCGCCTTCCGCAGCCTGTACCATCCTGGCTGCTTTTGTTGCGATCAGGGTAGAAAAGTTGATGAGGTTAAGCAAGGCCGTCTCTATCAATTGAGCTTGAATAATAGAGCCCTTTATACGAACCAATGGTTGATGTGGGAAAACAATCGTCCCCTCTGGAATGGCTTCCACATCGCAACTAAAGCGCAGTTCCAAAAGGTACTGTAGAAAGTCCTCCTCAAAGAGCGGCATCTGTTTAGCCCCTGTCAATGTACGCAGGTAGGCGATATCTTCTTCGGAAAATTGCCAATTCTTCAGGTAATCTATGGCTAATTCTAGGCCTGCTGCCACCGCATAAGAGCCCTTAAAAGGATTCTTTCTATAGAAAAGATGAAAGATGGCCTCCCGCTCGTGCATACCAGATCGCCAATAGCCATAAGCCATCGTCAATTGGTATAAATCTGTCAAAAGCCCTTCAGAGGCCGTATTTTTTGAGATTAAATGGGATTTGAACATTTACTTAGTTTGAATTTGAAACTAAGGTATGCCGTTTCAATACAACTTGCAAGTTTTTTACAAGAAAAATTGTGGTTAGATCGTTTGGCAGACGTTTTAAAAGCAGTAAAACAGTCCAATCCACTATCTGTTTAAAGTATTCGGATATCCCTAACAATTTGCGGCATCAAAATTGCAGAAGGGTAGGAGGTCTCTAGCTTTTAGCTAACGGGGCCGTGAAATGAAACTTGAGCCAACCTTTTCTTATTTTCGTGGCTCATTAGAGAAATAATTGACCTTCTTCGACAAACCTCGTGGATAATCATAAAATGAGATAAAAAAGCGCCACCTACGATTCTTGTCAGTGAAGCGTTGCATTTCATTTTTGAGTGTCTTCAAATACGAGAATTGTCGAAGAACCATAATTGAAACCATGCGTAATAACTTGCTTATTGGAAATTTGAGTCTTTTGCTATTGTGCTTTTGTTCTGTAGTAGGTAGCGCTCAAGATGTAGCGATTTTGGAGGCATCAGTAACAGATTGGGAAGAAACCATTTCTTATGAAGGTCGGTTTAGAATTTTGTCTCCGGGTGAATTAACCAATAAAGCGGATACGGTTAAAACACCTTTAGGCGATCTGGTATACCACACTTTTTTCTTTCATACCAATGATAAGAAGCAGGAAAATTACGTCTATATGTTGAGTTACTGTGATTACCCGGAACTAACCGTGCATTCGGATTCGTTGGACCTTTTACAAGATTTTTTTCATACCACGATTGAAGCGGCGGTAAGTAGCGTACGCGGAGAGTTAATGTACAGTACCGATACGGATCTGGATGACTATCCTGGAAAGCTTTGGCGGATTGATTACTTAAACGGACGGGGGATTATTAAAACGAAAGCAGTAGTGGTGGATAATCGTTATTACGCTGTTCAGACAGTAACCCAGAAAGGCCGTGCCATCAACCAGGCATCTGATGCATTCCTGGATTCCTTCCGACTTTTGAAATAGGTAATGAGGGATAAATTAACTGAAAAATCAGGCGTAATATTTTTTCGTTAAACAAAAGTGCAAAAGCCAAGTTTAGTCCAGTTACAAAAGGCTTTAGACAAAGTTGTGTGACAGAAAAAGATAAAGCATAGGTGTATTTTTTATTGGTGCCTCATTCCTAAATTGCAATTAACTCAAATTTAGGTGTAAATTTGGGCAAAGACCATCAAACACCTAAACATGTCAAAAGTTGCCGTTTTTCCTGGATCCTTTGACCCTATAACAGTAGGTCACCTTGCCTTGGTGAAAAGAGCGCTCCCACTTTTCGATAAGATCATCGTTGCTATTGGTGAAAATTCCCAGAAGAAGTACCTTTTTGATTTGGATCAACGTATTGCTTGGCTCAATGCTGTTTTTGCTGACGAACCAAAGGTAGAAGTTGATTTCTTCGAGAATCTTACAGCCCACTATTGCCAGCGAATTGGAGCGAATTACTTGTTGCGAGGATTGCGGAATGCCTCGGATTTCGATTATGAAAAGACCATTTCCCAAATGAACGCCATTGTCGGTAATGGCATCGAGACCATTTTCCTCATTAGCGAACCAGAGCACTCTCATATTAGTTCTACGATTGTTCGAGAGGTTATTAAATGGGGCGGTGATGCTTCTCCCTTTATTCCGCCTTCGATAGAAATAAAGGGGATCTCCGTTGATTAGTACGCAGGCTTGATCGCGAAATATGTCAGACAATCATTAACATTGGCTAAGATGCAGTACGATTGGCTACTTTTTGATGCAGACAACACCATTTTGGATTTCAATGCCGCTCAGCGCCATGCTTTGAGCGAATCACTTCTAGAGATAGGTGTGCTATTTCGATCAGAGCATGAACAGGTTTACGACCGAATCAATAGATCTTGTTGGAGAGCTTATGAAGAAGGGAAGCTATCCAAGGCGAATCTGAGGTATCAGCGATTTCAGCTGTTCTTCATGGAGGTTGGCTTAAAGGCAGACCCACAGGAGTTTGGAGAGCGATATTTAGTGCATTTGTCTGAGTCTACTGCTATGATGGAAGGAGCGGAGGAGTTATTGACCAAGCTAGGAGTGAACTACAAATTGGCCTTGGTTACCAATGGTATAAAGGAAGTACAAAGATCAAGACTAGCCCTGTCGGGGCTAGGCAGTTATTTCTCCTACATCGCCATCTCGGATGAGATTGGGGTTGCAAAACCAGATGCCGCTTTCTTTTCACATGTATTTCATGGGCTCGAATATCCATCGAAGGAAAGGACGTTGATTATCGGCGACAATTTAAATGCTGACATTCGAGGTGGATTAGATTTTGGCATTGATGCCTGTTGGTTCAATTACGATCAGAGAGAACGCTATTTAGAAGTCGCACCTACCTACGAAATATCCCATCTTTCCGAGCTCTATTCCTTTTTGTAAATTAGAAAAGTTTCATTGGCTTCATTATCTTCGCGGCCAACGTCCTAACACAAAACACGACTGTTTGATTGGCTGTATTTATCAGCAAAATAGTCGCAAACCAGATTATTATGTCAAATGCATTTTTTGAAGTGCCTGCTGCTAAAAATGAGCCCGTATTGACCTATGGACCCGGCTCCGCAGAAAAGAAGGCAGTGAAGGAGGCCTTGGCCAATCTTAAGGCAAAGACCATAGATATTCCGATGTACATTAACGGGAAAGCCGTTACAACAGATGATAAAGTAGCCATTTATCCACCACATGAAATAGACCATTTATTAGGTCACTTCTGCAAGGGAGATTCTTCACATGTTCATCAAGCTATAGATGCAGCATTGGCCGCAAAGCCAGCCTGGGAAAATATGCCATGGCAAGATCGTGCCGCCATATTTTTGAAAGCAGCTGATTTGTTGTCTGGTCCCTATCGCGCCAAGATGAATGCAGCTACCATGCTGGGGCAATCCAAAAACATCTTCCAGGCGGAGATTGATGCTGTGGCTGAATTGTGTGACTTCTTCAGGTTCAATGCCCAGTACATGACGGAGATCTATCAGACGCAACCGGGAAGTGCTCCTGGAATCTGGAACAGACTAGAATATCGGCCACTAGAAGGATTTATTTTTGCCATTACACCGTTCAATTTTACTTCGATCGCTGGTAATCTATGTGGAGCGCCAGCTATGATGGGAAATACTGTGGTTTGGAAGCCTGCCGAGACTCAGATTTATAGTGCTGCCGTGATCATGGAGGTGTTGATGGAGGCAGGTTTGCCGGATGGTGTTATCAACTTGGTCTATGTAGACGGACCGATGGCTGGCGATATTGTTTTCTCACATAAAGACTTTGCTGGATTACATTTTACCGGAAGTACTGGCGTTTTCCAACATCTTTGGAGTACCATTGGAAAGAACATTAATAAATACAGATCCTACCCGAGAATTGTAGGCGAAACAGGTGGAAAGGACTTTGTTGTAGCGCATCCTAGTGCTGACCCGAAAGCAGTTGCAGTAGCACTTACACGTGGCGCATTTGAGTTCCAGGGACAAAAATGTAGCGCGGCTTCTAGAGCCTATTTACCGAACAGTTTATGGAACACAATTGAAAAATATTTATTAGAAGATATTGCTTCTATTAAAATTGGTACTCCAGAAGATTTTACTAACTTTGTTAATGCAGTCATTGACGAACGAGCCTTTGACAAGATTTCCGGATACATAGCAAGAGCCAAAAAAGATCCAAAAGCAGCTGTAATTGCGGGTGGTACATATGATAAATCAAAAGGATATTATATCGACCCTACAATTATCGTCGCTAGTGATCCGAGTTACACCACCATGGAAGAAGAGATCTTCGGACCCGTACTTACCATCTACGTTTATGAAGATGACAAGTTCGAAGAAACACTAGAACTCGTTGATACTACTTCTCCATATGCCTTGACCGGTGCGATCTTTTCCAATGATCGTTCGGCTACCGTTCTCGCCTCTGAACGGCTTAAGCAATCAGCTGGAAATTTCTATATCAATGATAAACCGACAGGAGCTGTAGTAGGCCAGCAACCCTTTGGGGGAGCCAGAGCCTCCGGAACGAATGATAAAGCAGGTTCGGTTTTGAATCTATATCGTTGGGTTTCACCCCGTACGATCAAAGAGAATTTTGTGTCACCTAAGGATTATCGATATCCTTTCTTGACTGAAGAATAGTTCCACAACATTGGAACAATCTTGCTAATAACAAATTGTCATTGGGTGTCTTCCGGTTAACACTGGAAGATGCCCTTTCTTTTTTTGGACAAACCCATAGCTATGCAAGATTTTATGCCATATCGACTACCTGCCGAATGGGAACCTCAGAGCGCCATACAGTTTACCTGGCCTCATGAAGAAATGGATTGGGGAGAGGATTTAGAAACAGTGAGAGATCGGATACATCAGTGTATCTCTTTGATTGCAGAGGATCAAGTGGTGGTTATAGCTGGACGAGATAGAGAGGAGATTTTAGTCCGACTAAATAATGTTCCTCAAGAGCATTTACTTATTGTTGAAATAGATGCTAATGATGTATGGGCAAGAGATCATGGCCCTATTTTCATTCACAAAGGAGAGCAGTTAAATGTATTGGATTTTCAATTTAATGGTTGGGGGAATAAGTACCCGGCAGCACTGGATAATCAGATCACACGACTTTTATGGGAGGAGGGTATATTTGGGAGGTTGGAAAGGCGGAAAATGGAATTGGTATTGGAAGGGGGGGCTATAGAAAGTGATGGAGCAGGTACTTTGATGACGACCCGCAAGTGCATGATACACCCACATAGAAACCCTGGTTTGACTTGGGGTGATTTGGAACAGCAGTTGAAAGAGCAACTGGGGGTGACTCGATTGCTGGCCTTGCCTAGCGGGCAGCTAATCGGGGATGATACGGATGGGCATATAGATACTTTGTCTCGCTTTTGCTCGCTTGACACCATCGCTTTCGTCGAATGTGAGGATGAGAAGGATGAGCACTTTGCCACATTGAGTAGAATGAAAGCTGAACTTAGCAGTTGGCGTACATTGGCCGGAGACCCTTATCATCTCATTCCCTTACCTTTACCTACCCCTTGTTACCATCCAGTTGACGGACATCGATTGCCAGCAACCTATGCTAATTTCATTATTTCAAATGAGTATATTATAGTGCCCACTTATCGGCAGAGAAGTGATGAATTGGCGTTACAACAACTGACAACTGCTTTCCCCAACAGGATGGTAGTAGGAGTAGATGCCTTACCCATAGTTCGACAACACGGCTCTTTACATTGTTTATGTATGCAATATCCTGCAGGAGCTATAAATCAGCAAAAATGAGCACCTTAACAGTGGGAATCGTCCAACACGCGTGCGGACAAGATGAACTTGAAAATATTAGTGCTACGCTGATTGCTATTGGGGAGGCTGCTGAAGCTGGTGCTGACTTAGTGGTATTGCAAGAATTACATTGTAGCCCATATTTCTGTCAGGTCGAGGAGGTAAGTCAATTCGACTGGGCAAAGCCGATTCCAGGCCCCACTAGCAATATATTTGCAGAGGCTGCTAGGAACTATCAGGTAGTGCTAGTTACTTCCTTGTTTGAAAAAAGAGCAGCTGGACTCTACCATAACACAGCAGTCGTTTTTGAGAAAGATGGAAGTATTGCTGGGAAGTACCGGAAAATGCATATTCCAGATGATCCCGCTTATTATGAGAAGTTTTATTTCACACCCGGAGACCTGGGATTTGAACCAATAAACACCAGTGTAGGCCGTCTTGGAGTCCTGATTTGTTGGGATCAATGGTATCCAGAAGCGGCGAGATTGATGGCGCTAGCAGGTGCCGAAATATTAATATACCCCACTGCAATTGGCTATGAAACTACAGATGATGAGGCAGAGCAGCAAAGACAGTTAGCGGCCTGGAAAAGTATTCAGCGTGGGCATGCAGTTGCGAATGGACTACCACTTATTGCTGTAAATCGGATTGGCTTTGAACCGGATTGGAGTGGACAAACCAAAGGCATCCAGTTTTGGGGACAAAGTTTCGTAGCTGGTCCACAGGGGGAAATTCTTTTTGAGGCTGCGGAGGACGAAGCTTGCGTTTCTGTAATAAGCATTGACAAGAATAGGACGGAGGAAGTCCGCCGTATATGGCCCTTTTTTCGTGACCGAAGAATAGATGCCTATGAAGGTTTACTAAAAAGGTATCTAGATCGAGAGTAAGCCCTTGGCCCGCATCAGTGCTACTTTCTGTAATGCCATAATAGACAAAGCATCAGTAATTTTGCCATTCCATACCCATTCGATAGCCTCAGTCAGTGGCAACTGCCTAACCAAGAGTTCTTCGGTATCCTCGGGTTCTGCCTCGCCAAAACTCAAGTCAGTGGCCAGGTATGCAATTCCTACTTCATCTGTCACAGAATTCGAGGTATGAAAATCCAGGATTTTCTCCCATTGCTGAGCCCTGATACCTGTCTCTTCGATCAGTTCCCGTTTGGCCGTATCTAAAGGGGGGGTACCCAAGGGGCAACCTCCTTCGGGGATTTCCCAGGAATATTCATTCAGGGTATAGCGATATTGGCCTACTAACCACGTGTTTAACTGCTGGTCAATGGGTACAATTCCTATGGCTAGATTCTTAAAATGTACGACACCATAGATACCAGGAGTTCCGGATGGAGTGAGTACATCGCGATGACTTACTCTGATCCAAGGGTTTTCGTAGGCTGTTTTTTGCGAGAGCGTCTTCCAAGGGTTTTTCATGTCTCCAGAGAGATTTAGCAAGAGGTAAAAGAGAAGAGAAAGGGGCTTCCTCTCCCTAGAAAGGACTGGATGGCCCTGCCAATAGTTGATTTAAAAGTCTATCAAATAACTCCGGCCGAGCTATATAGATGGATGTTAATGTGAAGATTAATCCATAGATCGCACCCCAGAGGTGGGCGTTATGTCCAATATTATCCGTTCCCTGCTTGTCCATATAAGAGGAATAAGCAAGGTAGAGAATACCGAATACAATTGCAGGAAGGGGAGGGAAAGTAAACCACGACCAAGGCGCAAAAACTATATAGAAAAAAACCAAGGCGGAAGTAGCCCCTGAAGCACCCAAGGCTCTATATCCTACATCATCTTGATGCCTGAAGTAGGTTGGTAAACCTGCCACGACAATGGCACTAATATAGAATATGATATAAACAATCTTACCATAGTCGTCCCCGAATAACTGACTAAATACAGTCTCAGCCATGATGCCAAACTGATACAGTACAAAAGCATTGATAAACAAATGAGGCCAACTACCATGTACGAAACCGGAAGTGATAAACCGGAAATAATCTCCTCCTCTTTTTATTTCATAGGGATAAAACAGCAACTTCGCTTTCATGCTGGGATTCTGGAGCGCTTGATATGAGATGACACAAGTGAGGATCAACAAAAGCAGCGTAATAGACATAATTCTTAGGTTTTTTCAGTCTTCTTTTAATAACTGTTTGAATTCGGCTTTTCCATATTGTTGCATTCAGGCAGCTTCTTAGATCAAGCATTATGATAAGGCTCATTTCTCAAGATCGTCATGGCTCTATATAGTTGCTCTGCAAAAAAAAGCCGGATCATTTGATGCGAGAAAGTCATTTCGGACAAGGACAGCTTGCCTTGTGCTCTTTTATAGATGGCATCTGAGAACCCAAAAGCACCACCGACTAGAAAGATCAGCCTCCGACCGGGACGCATTAATAATTGATCCAGGTATCGAGAAAACGCCACGGAATCAAATGACTTGCCCTTTTCATCTAACAATATTAAGAGGTCTTCGGATTTCAGTTTTTGTAAAATGCTGTTTCCTTCCCGGTCCTTAAGTTGGATAGGATTTATACCTTTCGAGCTTTTTACATCAGGGACCACCACCATTTGAAAGGGGAGGTAGTGGGAGAGTCGTTTGATATACATATCTATTCCTTCCTTGAGATACTTTTCATTAGTTTTACCAACAACCCAGAATTCTACTTTCATTTGATAAGTTTAGAAGAGAGATAATTCATCCATTAGAGATGGGCGCTCCGCATAGTCTTTACGAATGACCTGGACGAGTTCATTGCCAATACCGTGAGCTCCGAGGGAATGCAAATGCTGAATAATTGATCTGATCTTTGTCGAGCTAATCCGACCTAAATGAGCATCTAAGTAGAGCTGTACTTCGGCTACATAGATTGGCTTGAGGCGCTTTTCCTGATCGGGTAGTAAGTATTTATCAAAATTTACGAGCAAGTCCAAGGACGGATGATCAACAATAAAAGCTAATAATTTTTCATGTAATCCTTCTTCACCAAAAATCTGGGGGAGTAAGGCTTGGGTATCAGCCTGACTGGCTTTCTTTTCTAGTTGTTCAATCACTTGTATCCTAACGTCTGGCCAATCCTCCCCGGCTGCTTGCTTGATTTTTCGAAAATAGGTGAGGTCTTTCGAAGCTAGAAACAGTTCTTTGGCCAGCTTAATCGTCTTCTTCTTGTTTTGTTGTAGTTCTGCTAATTTTAAAAGAAAGGTCTTTCCGTTGAGTTTGTCACTTGGAACCTTAGACAACTTCATACTGGCTTTGGCCAGTTGTTCAGCTCGTTTGTAATCCTTTTGCTTGATACAATAATAGATCAAATCGGATTGTTCACTATTATCTTCTAAAATATGTGTAAGGAACTGTTCAATAGCCTTTTTGCTATACTTCTTCTCCCATAGCAGATAATGAAAGTATAGAGCCTTGGCAAGTGGCCGATCCTCCAATCGATATTGCTCCAGCATCAACTCACTGGTCTCTAAGAGCAGCACTTCTTGTTCTTCTTCTTTCGCAAGGCGTATTAGAATAGGATGAAACCACTCATCAAGCCCATGATTGCGGTAAGCAATTTTCGGGAACTCTTCAATTAAGAAGTCCCAAATACGTTCTGACAGAGCCGGAGGTATTCTTGCTTGGATTAACTGTAATAACAACTTAAAGGTCTTTTCCAAGGGAGGGTTGAGTATCGGTTCATCGGATAGCAATTTACCCAAGATGGAAGGAATCTTCAGTAGAATACTCTGTGCTAAAACGAAAACCTCCGCATATTGCTGTTGAACGAGATGCAGATGCATTTGATCCAACATCTCCTCCAAGATCTTTAAGATGCTCGCAGCTCCTCTTTTGTTAAAGCTGCGATCTGGACGGCGTGCCATCTGGATCACAGAATTGACCAGTTGTAAGTAGGCTTTCTGACTATCAACGCTAGGAACTTTATAGGCAAATCTAGCTTTGAGACTAAGCGCAAAGGCGCGGTTTTGACGTGTGAAATCCTTAATAATATTCACCAATTCTTCCCGCTCTAACTGATCTAGTATCTGTTGGATACTGAGTTTTTTACTTGATTGACTTTGCTGTAGTTTATTCTTTCTTTTTTGCTTCTTCTCATCACTTTTACGCCTGCGCAAAGCCAACAGCGAGGCTACTATATGAGGACAGTTTTTTTTGGATTTGAAGCTGTCACAGTCGCAAGTATATGCCTTCACCTTGGAAGGGGTGATCTGTATTTCTACCTCATACCTCGAATCACCATCTTCAATCACTCGGAAAGCCCAGAGGTGTTGTTCAATTTCTTCCATAGCCAATACCCCCTCTCTAATGTAGAGATCTTCCCCTTGAATGAGCAAGGTTTCATCAACATGGCGTTCGATATGCTGTAAGAAGAAATTCATCATATTTAGGACCTACTGGCCTGGTTTAGATCCAATGCGCTTCGGCAGATCCATCAAAAGGAATAAAGGGGATCGACAAAAGCAAAAGAACACAAAAGGTCAAATTTAGTTCTTGTGGTCCATAATTTTGCCTTTATTCTTCAGTTTTTATGACCCTGTATTGTAAAAGGGCTGTTCCGAAGGCCTAGATTTAGCTTAGTCCATCTAACTAAGTTGACTAGTGTACTGATGATCCGAAAATAAATCAATGATTTTATTAAAAAAAACGCAAAATTTTGGGAGTAGGTGTAGAAAAATGCGAATTTCGCGCCACAAAAATTGCGAGAGCATCTTTACCATAAAGACAAAAAAGGATAGTGAAAAAGAATACAGCCATATTACTTATACATTGCCCCGATCAAATGGGGATCGTTGCTTCCGTTACTGATTTCTTACACAGTAACAATGGAAACATCATTAGTTTAGAACAACATGTAGATCGTTCGGAAAGTCGTTTCTTCATGCGGGTGGAGTGGGTGCTAGAAGGCTTTGCCATCCCCGAACCTAAAATCGATGAATTTTTTGGAACCTTGATCGGACAGAAGTATCAAATGCAATGGAAACTATATTTTTCCGATCGAAAACCCAAAATGGCAATCTTTGTATCGAAAGCGTCACATTGCCTGTATGATATTTTGCAACGCTATATGTCTGGGGAGTTTGTTGTTGAAATTCCAGCAATTATTGGAAATCATGACAACCTTCAGTACCTAGCAGACCGCTTTGATATTCCATTCCATCTTTTTCCAATTACGAAAGACAATAAACAAGCACAGGAGGCTGAGGAGATTGCTCTCATGCAGGAATTAGAAATAGACTTCATAGTGTTAGCCAGATACATGCAGATACTATCGGACAATTTTGTTTCTACCTTCCCAAACCGCGTTATTAATATCCATCATTCCTTTCTACCCGCCTTTAAAGGAGCTCGTCCATATCACTCCGCCTTTGAAAGAGGCGTGAAGATCATTGGAGCTACTAGCCACTATGTGACAGCTGATCTTGATGAAGGACCGATTATTTTTCAGGATGTAGCAAAGGTTTCTCATCGAGATACAGTACCGGACCTCAAGCGAAGAGGGAAAGATTTGGAAAAACTTGTTCTCTCTCAAGCTATCTGGCGAGAAATCCAACACAAGACCTTGCCCTATAAGAACAAGACGATCTTATTCGACTAGAATCTACTCTTACTTACTGGATGATCGGTTCACCAATGAAAACCTTGATTTCCGGAGAAAGACGTATCCGGATCTTGACGATTAGTGGCTCTCGGATCGGACTGGTAGTCTTCTCGTGGAGCTGATAAGCCGTGCGGATGGTTGTAAAAACCGTATTGATGGCGGAGGTTTTTTTATTCTCTTCTATTATGGCTTGAATCTTAGGCATAGGAAACTGGCCATGAGGTGCAGTCATTTCTACCTCTACAGATGGGCTAATGGCTGCACCAAGAGCGAAGCTTGTCATTTCAAAACCATAAGATTCCAAGCGAGGGAAGATCTGAAGCCATTCTTCAATCAGCTTGAAACTACGCTCCTTAGCGCCATCGCTAAGTGCATTCGTCTGATCTTTAATGACTTCAGATGCGTCCTGTAAAACTCTTTTGATCTTATCAATCATTATTTGAACTTGATGTCTCCGTTGACAGTAACCTTTTGATTAATAACATCTAGCATGGGGTGCTCTATAGTGACAGTCTTCCCATCAATTTCCGAATCAGGAATAGTACTTTTCTTGACTTTCCCGGGCATGTGATAGATAACCTTGTAACTAGCTCCAGCCAGCATCATAGACATCATTTCTTTCATATCGTCCTGCACCAAACCTTGCAATGGCTGATTTTTGGCCGTTCGAGAAAAGATTTTCTTTTTCTTCATACTGAACATGTTACTAAAATCCGAAAACTGCGGTCCACCAAATAACCCACTACCAGTTCCTTCAGTTTTTTCACTGACTTTTTTGATGGCAGCACCAATTTTATCCATGTCCGCAAAAGACTCAAAGTTTACGGTTATATCCATTTGCAAGACCTCTTCCTTCTCACTTCCCTTTATGGAGATTACGACCTTCTCTAGGGTCTTTCGGTCTTCAGCAGATAAGTTAGCCGCTTCTGGAGCAGAGGCAAAGGTGAAGGAAGAATCCATATCCATAAGGTTCATGTTGAGCTCTGATCCTTCGGTTTCCATGGCCTGTTCCAAGGCTTGTTTCATGAAACCATCACTCATCATCCCACTCATGTCGGTTGTTATCGTGTATGTCCCAGAACCGTTTTTCTTTAGATGCATTTCCTCAATGATGTCAAAACAGCTAGTGAGGAATAGTAGGGACGAACCAAGAAGTAAGGTCCAGAATCGCTTCATAATTGATTTATTTGATTAGGATAATTTGGAAGCTGCTGTCTTGATACGTGAGATCGCCTCTTTTAACTGCTCTTCTGAAGCGGCATAAGATAAGCGGAAGCAATTATCAGCACCAAAAGCACTTCCTGTGACTATGGCAACATGTACTGTTCTCAAAATGTAATCGCAAAAATCATCTGCGGTATTAATCGTGGTTGTTCCATCTGATTTACCGAAATAAGAACTTATATCTGGAAAGAGATAGAAGGCCCCTTCTGGTCGATTGACTTTGAACCCAGGAATCTGACTCAAACCCTCAATAACTAGATCTCGTCGCTTTAAGAAGGTTTCTCTCATTTTAGTACTTGGCCCCATATCAGCAAGCAATGCAAAAGCCGCAGCTTTTTGAGCAAAAGCGTTGGCGCCGGAGGTGAACTGTCCCTGTATTTTGCCGCAAGCGGCTGCTACGGATTTTGGCGCTCCGATATATCCTAGCCGCCAACCTGTCATGGAAAAGCCCTTTGAGAATCCATTGACGGTTATCGTACGATCTTTGACAGCGTCGAAAGAACCAATACTAATATGTTTTCCGGTAAAATTGATGTATTCGTAAATTTCATCGGCAATAATGAAGATATCTTCATGTGCAGCCACTACATCAGCTATGTCTTGTAACTCTTCCTTGGAATAAACCGATCCGGTAGGATTACAAGGAGATGAAAAAAGCACTGCTTTAGTACGGTCTGTAATCACTGCCTGTAACTGTTCCTTTGTAACTTTGTAATCTTGGTCAATCCCGGCTTTGGCCAAAACAGGCACGCCTTCAGCTAGTTTCACAATCTCAGAATAGGTTACCCAATACGGAGCCAGAATAACTACTTCATCACCGGGATCAAGAAGAGAAAGACAAACGTTGGCAATGGATTGCTTGGCACCATTTGAGACAACAATCTGGCTTACATCATAATCAAGATCGTTGTCGCGTTTAAATTTCGTTTGGATAGCCTGACGAAGCTCCAGCAAGCCTGGGACTGGGGTATATTTGGTGAAACCCTCATCCAGTGCCTTTTTGGCAGCATCTTTAATGTGCTGTGGAGTATCGAAATCAGGTTCTCCGAGACTCAAACTGATTACATCATGGCCTTCAGCTTTAAGCTCCCGAGCTAATTGTGCCATCTTGATGGTGGCAGATTCGGCCATATTTTGGACCCTCTGTGAAATTGTTGCTTTACTTACAACGGACATGTTTTCTTGCTTTTCAGAATTGAAAAAAATATTGATGCTTTGGTGCTTCGATTAGGTCTGCCTGCAAAAGTAGGCTTTTTGTCGTTATCGTGCTTGATTTTTCGGTGAGTCGGACTAACATTTTGAATCTGTTATGATTTGTACGATAAGTTTTTCATCTTTGCGGCATCCAGTGTTAGTGCATTTTTGGTGTTCGCTTTGGGAGAAGTAATGTGTCAATTTTATGCTCAGACCAGCTGCTTATCACAGGCCATATTAGGAAGATGCGGTCTAGAAAAGCAACAAGGTCTACTTGACAATAGTTAGGTGTCAGCAAAAAGAGAGGATTTTCGGCCTAAAGCGAGATCGCTAAACATGTGCTTAATCCCTGATATATGAGTAAAGCCAGGCAAAAGAAGGTAAAAATTCCCAAAAAAAGACGACCTGATTTTAAAGGGAAATTGTCTCTGGTAATCCCCTGCTATAATGAAAAAGAACGGGTTTCGAAGCTAATCAAAACCTTAGCTGATTTCGAAGCGCAGTGGGGTGGCCCAATAGATATCATCTTGGTAGATGATGGCAGTACAGACGGAACAGCTGACAGAGCTGCTAAGCTGCTTGATAAAACTTTCTCTAATAAGGATTCTTACCAGATCATTTCTCTAGATAAGAATGAAGGTAAAGGTGGTGCTTTGAAGGCAGGTGTAGAAGCTGCCTCCGGTGATTTTATTCTAACGCTGGATGCCGACATGGCTACACCTCCACATGAATTGCTCAACTGGCTAGAATTGCAACCTAAGCATGAGTTTTCTTCCGATGAAATACTGATTGGTTCTCGGGAGCATAAAGACTCTACTGTCAAAGGTACCTTTATACGTCGGTTGGCTGGACTCATCTTCAACTTTATTATCCAGCTATTGACCAATTTGAATCTGCGAGACACTCAATGTGGCTTTAAGCTCTATCCTCAAACTATTGGCAAAGAGTTGTTTGGTCAACTTAGAGTTAAGGGATGGGCCCACGATGTGGAGTTGCTGAGTAACGCAAAACAAAAGGGATACCCAATTTCTTCCATGCCGGTTAAGTGGGATCACCAAGCAGGATCGAAAATATCCTTAATCAAAGACAGTTTCGCCATGTTTGGGCAAGCCATCCGCATAGGGTTTAGCCAATTTATCAATCGCTTCATTGGCGAGCCCTTGCGTGACTTGAAGGCGAAAAAATGGGGGGCAGATCCTTCTTATTTTCGGTTGTTATTTCTGCTTCTTTCTATATTTCTGCTGCTAGGCTTACCCCTTTTGAGTTTTGACTATGGCATTTCTGGGGATGAGGAGGTGCAAAAGATTTATGGAGAGAAACTCCTAAGTTATTATGAAACGGATGGAGAGGAAAATTCTGCCTTAAGCTATAAAAACCTATACTACTACGGCGGATTATTTGATTATACGGCAGCTTGGGCCAATAAATATATCGGAGGATTGGACGAGTACGAGATGCGACATGTTCTGAATGCACTGGTGGGGTTCCTTTTAATGCTGTTCACTGGCTTATTAGCTAGAGAAATGACAGGTAGCTGGCGAGTAGGCTTTTGGGCTTTGCTTTTTATGGCTATATCCCCTAGGATTTTTGGCCATTCAATGAACAATCCCAAAGATATTCCATTTGCTGCTACCTATGTCTTTACGCTACTTTACATTATACGGTTTGTTAAAGAATTACCTCGACCAGGGGCCCGAACCGTCCTCCTATTAATG